>WBZS01001773.1_pt1 | contig 15747 bp, 8 predicted proteins | sample 5204201 | NCBI WGS metagenome assembly WBZS01 (sample SAMN12344357, study PRJNA552823) | activated sludge metagenome | biome: Activated sludge suspended growth; feature: Nitrification reactor; material: Wastewater; isolation source: activated sludge from nitrification reactor of wastewater treatment...
CTTGGGTTGGCGTTTTACTTCACGGGGGGGGTCGATGATCTCCTATTGCGGCGACATTTGGCGGGGCTAACGCCTGAGTGGGGAATCGGCGGTGTTCAGCCATTGATTCCGGGAAGTGCGGAAAAGATCAAATCCCTTGGCCCAGGCAACGTTCCTAGGATTATCCAATTACTGGACGATTCGAATGCACGGGTCGCCGCTGGCGCCTTGGTGGCTTTGGCGTTCTTTCCAGAACAAGCCGACCTTTCGATTCCCGTGCTCCTGAAACGATTCGAAAAAGCTGAAGAATGGCTGGAATGCCAGGCATTGGGCGCGACGCTCGACCGCCTTTTGCCCAAGGGGGTTAGACCGCCCGATTCCATCGTGCAAGCCATCAACGACCCAAATCCCTACCGGAAGATGATCGCGGTCGATCTCCTTCTTGCACGAGACCCCGGCGACGAAGCGGGGAAAAATGCCATCGTCGAAGCCTTAAAAGGCATCGAGCCGCCGCGTGAAAATTCTCTAAGAACCGGAAGTCACGAAACGATGGTCCCTGCCTACCATGCCTTGGAGTTGGTGAAAACCATGAAGCCAGAGAACCGCGCTTTTGCCGAAGCTGAACTCCAGCGAATTCGAACGATTCCCACGGAAAGCATTGCCGGATTCAGCGAATTGGTGCGTTTTCGAGATGCGGTCCAGAATTGGCAGCAAGAACTCCGCCTTAAACATTAACGTCGACGGCTTGGGCATCACTCGGAGGCACCAAGGAGTCAAGAATCTTTTCGGCTGGCAATTTGAAGCTAGACATCTTATTTGATGGATTATTCTTCCGTTTGCTCACTGCCACGCTTTTGCCAAACAACGATGATCCTGCAAACCAAAACGATGGTGAGGATCACTTGAACGGCGACTTCCACGCGTGTCGCGTTCGTCAGCGAATCTTGAACGTCCAAGGGCAGGCTGCCGTCTTTATTTCTGAAGTAAGCCGCCATCAAAGTGCTCGTCATCGGCAGAATCGGCATGACCAGATCAATGAGGTCGAAAGCGGAAAAATCTTCGTTTCCTTCGACTCGGACGAGTAAATTGATGGTCCAAATCGCGATGCTCGCCAACCAGATAGAGGTTGTCCATCCCCAAATTTGGCTATCCCCTGGGTCGGTGGCACTCATATGGATTCCCTGAATCAGCCAGCTCGATCCAATGGCGGTGACATCTGGAAAAAACTCAAGATAAGGCTTTATTTTATCAAATCCTTCCTTGGGCATTTCCAATATGACTGCCAATCCCGCGAGCACCAGCAGCGTGAAGCTTCCCAGTCCACCAAGTGCAACGAGTAATCCGTTGACAGTTCCTTGAGCTGGGTAGGCGTATCTGAAGGCGTATACCGTTCCCACGAGAATCCCAATCGCAACCAATACGAAGACGACGCGTTCCCAAACATATCGAATCTGATCATCGTCCCACCACCAAGGATCTGCATCTCCGAACGAGACCTTAAGGTCGCCCATCTCCAAGGCTTCTGGGACTTTGAAGAGCGATTCTTTCGTCGGAGGTTTCTTTTTCGTTCGACGCTTCATCTTTGGCGGTCGGTTTTGAGTTTCGTCGTCAGGGTGCGATGGTTCCATGGGAATGGTCGAAGACGCCTGTACGGTGGAAATTACACAACATCCAGGGCACTTGATTTTTTTTCCGGCCAATCGATCCTGCAAACTCAGGGCCTTACCACAGGAACAGTTGAATCGAATTGCCATGGTATTCCCCTAGGAGTTCCAGCCGTCTCGATACTGTAAATATCCTCATCGACGCGGCGCCGCCTTTGGCTTTCCGCCGTACCCATGGATTCGACCTTCAAGCCGCTTTGATTTCGAGAGCCAAAAACCGGCGTACCAGAAATCGATGCTGGCCTGCAAAAGTAAAAGTGCCATTATCAACCTATTCGTCCAAGGCAGTCAAGGATTTTCAAAAAAGCGTGATAAGGGTGCTGCGCGATTCTTTGGAATTGGATTCAAGGGATCGCACGCGGATACGCCGAGCCGCCAACAGGTTTCACGCGTAACGTTTCGGTACGCCTCGAATTCGAATCCGTGGTAATATCTAAATCATGGCAATCATCGTGAAATGTGCCTGTGGGATGTCACGCCGTGTGATCGACCAATTCGCCAGGAAATCAATTCGCTGTCCGCGTTGCGAGGCCCTTCTTCAAATTCTGGGTTCAGAGGGTACGACGAATCCTTCAGTTTCGAAAACCTCCTCGGACACGAACGAAATCACGACCCAAGATCGGCCCCACTCTCCAAATCAAGTATCGGCCGTGCAACGTTCCGAACCGCGTAGGAATGATTCGGAGCAGCGCGAAAGACATCCTCCACTTGGCGAACACTTGGAAGGATGGGTTGAGGCAGTTATGGTCTCGGCGATCTTTGGGCGATTCTGAAAAAAAAAATGGCAATACCATTGGGGACACTTCGACTACGCAATTCAAAGGCCTGATGGCCAGGCGGAGCGGCTTTCGCTGGAGCAACTCCAGGAACTGATCGTAATCCGCAAAATCGAGGCCACAGACCACATAAGGATAACGCCCAATGGAAACGAAGACTCCAACACCTGGAGCCCACTACACGAAGCGTCCCACGAATATTTCGCGGTCGATGTGTTGGTTCGGCCCAGCGGAAAGATAAAGGTCCGGGATTTTTTTCACACAGCAAAAAACAAAGCGCCAAATAATACTTCCTAGCAATCTCCTCTCATTCCAAAACCTTGCGGTAGATCCGTGGCACGCCAGCGTAGGCTGCTTGATAGGTTTCTTCGAGTGGAACGTTGATGTAGCGGTCCCGCTTGAGAAAGAGCGGCATTTCTGGCAATGCTTGACCGACGGCAATCGGTTCGACATAGGCGGTCTTGCCCCACCCGGCTGTGTAGGCGGCGAGAGTACGGTCTCGGCCCGGCGGCGCCTGGTAATCGGTTCCCGTAAGGTAATGCCAAAGGGCACCGTGTAATCCTTGCGGATCGTAGGAACTTGGCGGCTGCGGATCGATCAGCAGGAGGTGAATGCCCTGCTCCAACGCAGCCACCGCCTTGTCGATCACGCGATCGAAATCATATTGGCTATGTTTATTTCCAGGCGAAAGGATTTCGATCAACGCAACGACTCGGTTGCCACTCACATAGCGAATCGCCAGGTGACGCTGCTTTTTTGCGTAAATTTCGTCGTCGGTGTGTGCGGTCAGGAAAACCTTGGGCGGCGCCACCGCGACACCGAGCCCTCCTTCATTTTCTTCAGCTTCGGTAAGAATCGCGTGTGCATCATCACTTGGTTCCCGCAGCGTCAGCACGTCGGGGCCAATGTCGCCTGCGACCTGCTCAGCAAGTGCATAATACTCCGGCGGCAACAACCCGGAATTCAATGCCGTCCGCAAATATCCAATCCAGACGGTGTGGAAATCGTGACAGATCCCCGCTTCGACTCGCGACCAATCGTGTAACGGCATCGATTACCCTCCGCGTTTCGGTCTATTTTATCACGCCGAAGGATCTGCGTGGGATCCTCGAAGGAAAGGAGCAAACCACCGGACCGCATCCTGCGATGGCCATTCTAATCGTAGCTACGCCAGGAACGCCTTTCAGCTAACGGGCCCATGATACCCACCGTGGTACGTTTTTTCATCTGTTCTCGAGAACGTCAGGCTTTGCCAGGACATTCACATCAACGATCCCAGGAAAAAAACCTAAGCTGACGCTCGAACAAAATGCAACCGCGAAAAGGCTTCGCGTACCGATCGGCGCATGATTTTCGGAACGGTGAAGATCATGAAGGACGATAAAAGGCAATGGGCCTCAATCTACTCATAGATCGAGGCCCATCATCGTTGCACGACTTCATTTTAATAACTACATCGTAAAGAAAAACCAGAAGGCAATCACGCCATGATCTTGGTCATCAGTTCTGGTTCTTCGATTCCGACCAAGCGTTGGTCCAGGCCGCCGTAGAAATAGGTGAGACGCATGGGGTCGATGCCCATGCGGTTGAGGATGGTGCCGTGCAGGTTTTTGACATGGTAACGGTTTTCGACCGCTTCGGAGCCTAATTCATCGGTGGCTCCCAGGCTCACGCCACCCTTGATGCCGCCGCCTGACATCCACATCGTGAAGCCGTAAGCGTTGTGATCGCGACCAGTTCCGACCGCGTATTCCGCGGTCGGCTGTCGGCCAAATTCGCCACCCCACACAATGAGGGTTGAATCGAGCAAACCGCGGCGTTTCAAATCTTTTAGCAGGCCCGCGATCGGTTTGTCGGTTCGGCCTGCGTGGCGGGTGTGATTGAGAACCATGTCTCCATGAGCGTCCCAGTTGTCGTCATTGTGGGCACCCCCCGAATAGAGCTGAATGAAACGCACGCCACGTTCGACGAGTCGACGTGCGAGCAAACAGCGCGTGCCAAAATCACGTGTTTGAGCTTGGTCCATGCCGTACAGTCGCTTGGTTTCTTCCGTTTCCTGCGCCAACTCCACCGCTTCGGTGGCGTGCGATTGCATGCGGAAGGCCATCTCGTAGCTCGCGATCCGGGCGGCCAAATTCGAATTATCGGGACGCGTCGCCAAATGATCTCGGTTGTATTCCTGAAGCGTGTCAAGCATGCGGCGCTGCGCGGATGCCGAAATCGAACGTTGGGGCTGCAAATCCAAGATCGGCGTGCCGGACGATCGAAGGATCGTGGCCTGATAGCTCGCGGGCATGTAACCGGACGACCAGTTCTTCGCGCCGCTGATCGGCCCACCCGTGGGATCGAGCATCACCACGAAGCCAGGCAAATTTTGATTTTCCGACCCCAGTCCGTAATTGAGCCACGATCCCATGCAGGGAGAACCGGAAAGAATTTTCCCCGTATTCATCTGCAGCATGGCCGAGCCATGGATGGGCGAGTCGGCGGTCATTGAGTGGATGAATGCGATATCGTCAGCGCAGGTGGCGAGGTTCGGGAAGAGATCGCTGATCCACTTGCCAGATTGGCCATACTGCTTGAACTTCCATTTGGGACCAACCACCCTGCCCTGGTTGCGATGCCCGCCGCGCCCAAAAGTGCGTACGTTGATTGTTTGGCCATCCAGCGGATAAAGCGTCGGCTTGTAGTCGAACGTATCCACTTGGCTTGGGCCGCCGTACATGAAGAGAAAAATGACGCTCTTCGCCTTGGCCGCGAAGTGAGGTTCGCGTGGCGCGAGGGGATTCAAGTTGTTCCGCGGCGCTTCGTCGGCGGCAGCTCGATCGAAATATCCATCGCTGGAAAGCATGCCGGTAAGCGCCAAGCCGGTAAAGCCCGCCCCCGTTTGCCAAAGCATCTCGCGTCGGGTACGCCCACAAAAATTTGCAGCCATGGGTTTTCTCTTCCGTTGCCAAAATTCCAGTTGGAGCAAGGGTATGTCGTCGACCATCGATTTCGTTACAAATCGATCAGAACATCGTTCGCTTGAGAGCGTTTAACAGGTCGTTAGCATTCATTTCCGAGCCTGAATTCCAGCGAGGGATTCCGATACTGCGTCCCTCACCGGCGCTCAGGCTCGGACCATGTGCAAGCACTTGTGAACCGCTCTAATCCAGGTACAAAAACTCATTCATATTCAACATGAGCAGGCAAAACGTATGCAACGCCTGATCGGAGGTCACGTTGTCATCCCGCTGGAGCCTTTCGAGGAATCGTAAACCACGGTCCACTTCCGCGGCTCCGGGCATACGGTTCGTCGTAAGGTACAAGCCTTGGCGAATTTGTTCGGTGACGCTTTCAGGTGCCGCCTTCCGAAGTCGGTTCGCAAAGATCCCTGCTTGCCGATGAATGAAATCGCTATTGAGCAGCAGCAATGCTTGCGTGGGCTGCGTGGTGCTGAATCGCGTTGGCGTGGTGCGGTCCGTTTCCGCGATGTCGAAGCTTTCGAAGATGGGAAGTACCAGCGACCGTTTCACGTGCACGTACACGCTTCGGCGAGCTTGTTCTTCCGGTGGTGACACCGTCCAACCTCGTCCCGGCACGGATTGGCCTTCGAGCACTTCACGCGGGATTTCAGGAAAAATCCCTGGGCCCGCCATCTTCAAGTTGAGGTTGCCACTGACGGCCAAGATCGAATCGCGAACTTCCTCCGCGGATAAACGCCTCATGTCAAAACGCCAAAAGAGATCGTTGGGTTGATCCTTCGCCATCCCCTCGGCGTTTCCTTTCGAAGCCATTTGATAGGCATTCGAAAGCAAAATCGTGCGGTGGAGCTTCTTCATGCTCCAGCCATTCTCCATCAGTTCGCTGGCCAACCAATCGAGCAGCTCCGGATGCGTGGGTTTCGCACCCTGCAAGCCAAAGTCGTTCGGCGTCCGCACGATGCCTCGGCCAAAGTGCTGCTGCCAAACGCGATTGACGAACACACGTGCCGTCAAAGGATTGTCCCGATTCACCAACCAGTTGGCGAGAATCGTGCGCCGACCGGTGGAGTTGGCGTTCGAATTCGATTTGATCGTCCCCGGGTCGGGAAGATTGAGTACCGCGGGAAATCCAGGAGTAACCTTATCGCCTTTCACCTGAGGATTTCCACGCACGAAAACAAACGTGTCCGGCGGGTTTTGTCCCGTTTCGGTCACGCACAAGGCGCGATCCACGGGGATTTTGCGTTGCTCGAGGGAAGCGAACCGCTTCTTGAGGCCAAGGTATTCCTGGTATTTCGCTTTCCCAAGCAAAGCCGGTCCATCGGTTTGGATCGCCACCTTGAAATCACGTACCGTGCTTCGATTTTGCGACACGGAAAGAGTGCGCCGCTCGAAACCTGGGCCTGACCATGCGACTTCCAAACCGAAGCCAAAAATATTTTGGAAGTAATCCAGACGGATCGGATGACGGCCCTTCTCGAGATTCACTTGCACGGACTTTTCCTTTCCCGTGCCATGAATCCCATCGTATTCCAGAACCTTCTTGCCTGAAATCGTCAGCCTTGAGCCATCATCGGAATCCAGGTGGAAGCGATACGTGCCGGATTCCGGCGCCACCAGGAAGCCCTCGAAGACAAATCCAATCTCCGTGTCGCGCGTACGTGGACTGATGTCGAACAGGTTCTTTGGCAGCGTGCCTTCGTCCTCGAATTTGAGGTTGTCAAAATCGGGCAGTTTTTGCCAAGCGCCGCGATAAAAACGATAGTGCAGTCCCTGGAGATCGTTGCCTGCCAACTTATCGCCTGCCGACTTATTGTCTGCCTTCGCTCGAAATTCCTTTTCGATCGCGGCGATCTCGGCGGCTACGCGGCCTCGCTCGGCTTCGGCTTGCTTCAGGGTTTGCTCGACCTTGGCTCGCATTTCATCCGAGCCGTAAATCTCCTTCTCGTCCGTGGGCCCGCCATTGCGATAGTGGTTGATGTTGTGGAAGAAGGAAAGGAAACGATAATAATCTTTTTGCGGTATGGGATCGATCTTATGGTTATGGCAGCGAGCACAATCGAGCGTCAGGCCCAAGAAGGCTTGCCCCGTCGTCACCACGATGTCATCCAGCATGTCGTAACGGGCCTGAAGCGGATCGACTGGTTCATCGTCCCAGATGCCCAACCGATAGTAACCCGTGGCAATGATCGCGTCCGGGTCTTTACGACCCATTTCGTCCCCTGCGATTTGCTCCTTGATGAAAAGGTCAAACGGTTTGTCGCTGTTGAATGCGGAAATGACATAATCGCGGTACCGCCAAACGTTCGGCTTGGGATTGTCGCGTTCGTAGCTGTTGGTCTCGGCATATCGGACAAGGTCGAGCCAATGCCTTCCCCATTTTTCGCCATACCGAGGCGACGCCAACAAACGATCGACCAACTTGGCGTACGCGTCGGGCGAGCCGTCACGCAAAAAATCCTCGATTTCGTTCCCCGTGGGAGGTAGCCCGGTCAGTCCGTAGGTCACTCGCCGTAAAAGCTGGACGCGTTCGGCAGGTGGGTTCGGTATAAGGCCCTTCCCTTCCAGTCCGTGTGCGATGAAGGCATCGATGGGTGATTTCACCCATTCCTTGGCTTTGACCGCCGGTGCCAAAGGTCGGCGAATCGGTTGAAACGCCCAGTGAGCGCGATCCTTATCGCTGATGGTAAATTCGCCTTTCTTGGCGACAGGCGGGGGAGCTTTGTCGCTGCCTGGCCAAGGCGCCCCCATTCGGATCCACGTCGCCAAGACGTCGATTTGTTCGCGTGTCAGTTTTTTCTCGGGCGGCATCTTGAGATCGCGATCCGTGTGCCGAACCGCCTTGATCAACAAGCTTTTCTCGGGATCGCCCACGACGATCGCAGGTCCAACTTCGCCACCCTCCAGTAAAGCGAAGCGCGAGTCGACACGTAAGCTACCACGTTGCTTTTTCTCGCCATGGCAGTTTTGGCAATTCTCCGCGAGGATGGGCCGAACCTTGTTCTCGAAAAAACGCAACGCCTCGGCTGAGGGTGCTTTTTCACCCGCCAACCCAACGCTCAAGTTGCTCGCGCCGAAGATGAGAAGACTGAAAAAGGCAAATCGTTTCATGCCTGGATTCTTTGAAAAAGAGAATCGAAATCGGGCGAAAAGTACCACGTCGGCAGCTTCATTTTAAGCGATCCGCGTGCCAACTGCAAAGGAATAATCGACACCACCACCCAATCGACGACCCACCTTGAAAGACTGACCAATCCAAAATCTTAAACGCTTGAATCGAAACAAGTTATAGCGAAGCGAACTTCTCGACTCGGTTCGACTTTTTTGAAAAAAATGAGCAGTCTCCGCCCGCCGTACTGGCACCTGCACTTGGACAGAGCGCCACCTTTATTGTAACCTGAAAGGTAACATGCGTAACAGAACTTCGATAGGCGGTTGGATTGACGCAACGAATTCCGCGAATCAGTCCTTGGTTCTTTGATCCGCAAAATTCCCCGTGCGAGCCGGGCGATGCGAACGGGCCATGGACACGATGAGACACGTAGCGATTCCTACTTAATCTGAAGGGGAGTTTCGACATGCAACGGCGAGGCGCTCCTTACCTCGGTGTCGTGGCCGACTCGGGGCAGATGGCTCGCATCGCGAGCCAAGCCGGCGCGGACTTTCTGGTCGCGTTGAGCGCGGGCGTGTTCCGTTCGCGAGGCATCTTCCCACCGGCCGCTCTCTTGCCTTTCCAAAACAGCAATCGCCTTATGGAAGAGTTGCTGTTTTCACAGATCCTTCCGCGTGCCGGGTCCACGCCCGTCTGGGCGGGCATTCTTGCTGGGGATCCGACCTTCCCGCTTGAACAGAGCTTGGAGCGATTACGTGCTGCTGGAGTCGTAGGAGTTCTCAACTATCCGTCGAGTTCCACACTCGACGGGTCGCTGCGTACGATCTACGAAGACCAAGGGTGCACGCTCGAAGCCGAAATGGAGCTGCTGCGTTCCGCCAAAAAGCTTGGCCTGCAGGCGATGGCATTTTGCCAGGCGGACGCCGCGACGGCGCTAGCGTTTGCGAATTCGGGCGTCGACGCGATCATTCTCACGCCAGGCGTCACTCGCGAACTGGAAGATGTGCATGAAAAGCGTGACCAGCTTCAATTGGCGCTGCGGCAAATACAGGATGCACTTCGTCTCCTTCGCGCAAACGCGCCTCACCTGCCTTGTCTGGTATACGGGGGACCCATCACGTTGCAGGACGATCTGGAACAAGTCTATCGCCAAACGGACCTCGATGGCTTCGTGGGAGGATCGGTTTTTGGCCGACTTCCGATCGAAGCGGGCGTCTCGGCGATGGTTCGCCGATTCAAAGCCGTGGCGGCACCCCGTGAATCCACCAGGCAATCCGGTATGGGGGCGATCCTTGGCACTAGCCCCGTCATGTGTCGCTTGTTCCAATTGATCGAACGTGCCTCGGCTTGCGATTTGAGCATCTATCTCGAAGGCGAATCAGGCGTCGGCAAGGAACTGGTCGCCTCCCAAATCCATCGCCTCGGCAATCGCGCCCATGGCCCATGGGTTACGCTCAACTGCGGCGCGATTCCGGACACGCTTCTCGAGAGCGAACTGTTTGGCCACGAGCGCGGCGCTTTCACCGGCGCGCAACATCGCCGACTTGGCAAGTTTGAGTTGGCCGACCGAGGCACGCTCTTTCTTGACGAAGTTGCCGACCTCAGCAGCCACGCCCAGGTGGCGCTTTTACGCGCCATCCAACAACGGGAAATCACACGTGTGGGTGGCAACACCTCCATCAAAGTGGATCACCGCATCATCACGGCGAGCAATCAACCGTTGGCGAGACTGGTCGAACAGGGCCGCTTCCGCGCCGATCTGTATTATCGCCTCAACCAACTCACACTTCACGTTCCGCCTTTACGCGAGCGGATCGAGGATCTTCCCGAATTGGTTCGCTCCATCACGAACACCCTGCGTGTGCAGGTTCATCGGGAAAAACTCGAGGTGTCTCCCACCTTTTTAAAGAAACTCGCGGAACACGGCTGGCCCGGAAACATCCGGGAACTCCAGCACGTCTTGTCGCAAGCGGCACTCCTTGAAGATGGACCCACCTTGCAGGGAACCCATTTCATACCTCAGCCATGGGTAGCCGTCGTGAAACATCCCGAACGCGATCGCCGAGCACGCGTCGAACAAGCCCTCGCCAACGCACGGGGAAACAAATCGCGTGCCGCTCAGGCTCTGGGAGTTTCCCGCAAAACGCTCTACGAATGGCTGCGCGAATTGAAGTAACTAAGTTTAATTAATTAAATGTACAATTTTTGGCATGATGGTGCGATCGATTACCAGCGAGTGGCCGACGCATGTTGTCCCGCTATTCCGTGAGATTCAATGAACGAATACATGACAAGCGAATCCTGTTTTTCTTTTTCGAGGGTCCACGGCCGGTTTACACCGGCCGCTCGCCTTGAAGGTTGGTGGCCCGTTGGTATTTCGGGTTGGGCATTGATCTAGTCGCGGTTGGCGCATTCTTGTTAAAATCGGCACCGTGACGATCAGCTTTAAAAAAACCTTGCGTCGTGGATTGGCACCTTATGTTGGAAGTCGCGGAAGCGTTGAAGATCGTATTGGAACATGCCAGCTTGTTGCCGGCGCGGAGTATGGCTATTTCGCCTGGCGTTTTAGGGCTGATCCTGGCTGAGAATGTCGCCGCCGATCTGGACATGCCTCCGTTCGATAAAGCCATGATGGATGGTTTCGCGGCTCGATCCACCGATTTTCAATCGGGCGTGGCGGAGTTAGAGATTGTCGAAGAAATCACCGCCGGCCGCTTGCCTCGAGTGGAAGTGCGCCAAGGTCAAACGAGCCGAATCATGACGGGGGCGGCGATTCCCGCCGGAGTCGATTCCGTGGTGATGGTGGAACGGTCCGAAGCCATCGGCGCGAACCGGGTCCGCCTATCGGAAGCAAAAATTCGCCCGGGCCTTCATATTCTCGAGCGTGGGCGCGAAATGAAGGTCGGCGAAGTCATCCTGCAAAATGGACTTTTACTTAGCATTCAGCATTTAGGACTTTTGGCTGCGGTCGGTCGCACCGAGGCGCGAATCCAGGCTCGCCCGAGCGTGGCGATCCTCGCGACCGGGGATGAACTCGTACCTGCGGGAGTCACTCCAAACCCTGGACAAATCCGCAACAGCAACGGTCCGATGATTGAAGGCCAAGTCACCCGAGCCGGCGGCGAACCATGCATGCTCGGCATTGCCGCCGATCGCGAGGATGATTTGCGTGCGAAGATCGCCGCGGGATTGGAGTCCGATGTCCTGGTGCTCAGTGGCGGCGTGTCCGCGGGAAAACTCGATCTGGTTCCCGGCGTCCTTCAAGCCCTTGGGGTGCAAACACGCTTTCATAAAATCCGCATGAAACCTGGGAAGCCTTTGTTTTTCGGCGTTCGACCACGCGGGAATGGCAAGCCCGACGGACTGGTGTTTGGCTTGCCCGGCAACCCGGTCAGCTCGCTTGTCGGCTTTGAGCTGTTCGTTCGCCCCGCCATTCGCAAGATGCTGGGTTTGGATCCAGGGCCAAGGCTTCTTGAAGCGGAACTCACCGAAGCCTGGGACCATCGTTCCGATCGCCCGACCTATCACCCTGGCCACCTGCGCGAAACCGCCGTGGGCCAAGCCGTGCAAATCTTACCGTGGTTTGGTTCGCCAGACTTGCGAGGAGTTTGCTCGGCGAATGCCTTCCTGGTGTTACCCGAAGGCGAACGCCGGTATGAAGCGCGTGAACGGGTGCACGTGCTAGGGATGGAATAGCTCATTAAGAAATAACTTTATCCATAATCCCATGGCCTTTTGGCCCCGGGGTTGCGTGGATCGATGGATCAAGGAGGATCACGACGTGGAAACTCAACTCCAACCAGAAATCAAGCAGGTTCAGATCGTGCACGCTCCCGCAACAACCACTGCTTCCGTTCCCACGCCCACGGCCAAGGTTCCGAATACTTTGGTCACGTGCCTACTCCCGGGCTTGGTCACGAGCTTGCTCTTTGGACTTTGTTTTCAACCGGTCGCGTGGGGTTTTCTTGGTTGGGTGGCGCTGGCGCCGTTTCTCCTTTTGGTTCGATCGGCTGCTCCACATCGGAAATTGTACGTCATGAGTTATTTCGCCGGTGCAGCCTTCTTTTTCCCGATCCTAACCTGGATGACCGTGGCCGACAAATGGATGATGAATGGGCAAAATGTTTTCACCGCGATCCTTCACCTTAGTCCCATGCCCATGCACGGCGCGTGGATTCTATTGGGAACCTACTGCTCCTTCTATTTTCCCGTTGCGCTTTGGATGATCCGTTGGCTGGATCAGCGTCGGACCATTCCGCTCATTTTGAGCGTGGCGCTCGTATGGACTTTTCTCGAATTCGTCCGCTCCTTCGCGCTCACCGGTTTCGCCTGGTATTACTTGGCCCACACGCAGCACGATTGGCTGGCCATGATTCAGGTCGCGGATTTGGGAGGCGCCTACGCCCTAAGTTTTCTCGTCGCTGCCTGCAACGGATTCGTCGCGGATCTGTTGTACCAAAGCTCCACGATTCGCCGATGGCTTCATCTTGCCGGCCCAAAATCAGGCTCGGAATTCGCTTCCTGGAAATTCCTCAACTACGGTTGGATGTACAACGGCACGTGGCGAAAGGACCTTGTGTTTGAAGCGGTCATTCTTGCTGCCGCCTTCGCAAGCGTCTATCTCTACGGCGATTATCGCATGAAAGAAGCTCACTTCGCCGATGGCCCAATCGTCACGTTGCTCCAGGGCAATCTCGATCAACGCCTCCGAAACGAAGTGTCACGCGACGCGGGACCCGACGTCGACGAACGGGAAGCCGAACGACGGCGAAGCGAACTCGTCGATAAGATTGGCATCCATTACGCGGTGCTCGTGGATTACGCTCGCAAGCAGCAGCCCAAACCGGATCTGGTGGTTTGGCCGGAAACGAGCTACCCGCAATCATGGTGGGAAGTTTCGCGTGAGATTCCGGTGGACAAGGTGCCCGAAGACTACCGGCGCAGCGAAGCCGTCATGCGGGAGCATTTCAGTGGCGTGGGGAAAATGTCGCAACTGAACCACCTGATTGGCGTGCCGGCCATCTTCCTGGACAAAGAGCAAAAGCCCCGGGCTTACAACTCCGCGATTCTGGTGAAAGCGCACGGCAGCGTGGAAACCCGATACGACAAGATGCACCGGGTTCCCTTTGGCGAATATGTCCCCTTCCGCGATTGGCTGCCCTTCATGAAATGGTTTTCACCCTACGATTTCGACTATAGCGTTCAGGCTGGCCAAAATTTCACCCGGTTCGATCTTGGTACGCATAAATTCGGCGTCTTAATCTGTTACGAAGATACCGATCCTTTCCTGGCGCGGCGTTACCTCACCCACGACGCCGACGGCGCACCGGTCGATTTCTTGCTCAACATTTCGAACGATGGCTGGTTCGACGGGTCGAGCGAGCATGCCGAGCATTTGGCGATCAGCCGGTTCCGAGCCGTGGAATGCCGACGCGCCGTCGCTCGCGCGGTGAATATGGGGATCTCTGCGATCATCGACGGCAACGGGCAACTGCGAAAGCCGACGAAGATCGAAATCCCTAACAGTAAACCCGGCGATGCTTCCCTACCCGACGTCTGGGCGGTGCAGACGCAAAACAATCGCCACGAATCCTGGCCTCAATCGAAATGGACGGACCTTCGCCAAACCTATGCGATTGTGTCCGCGTCGATCCCGCTCGATCGTCGCTGGAGCTTTTACACCTATGCCGGCGATTGGCTTCCGCTGACCTGTTTGGCGGCGATCCTCGTGGTTGGAGTAAGGCGATTTCTGACCAAGCCGATCGCCCAGCCAGCCGGCGCGTCGGTCTGAAAGATGAAATATCAAGCAAAAACCCGTGGCCTTTTGGCCACGGGCTTGGAGGTTGGGACTTCTCACTTCGATTAGTAACGCAGGGTGAACTGCACGTAGACGCGATCGTCGAGCAAATCTTTTCGGCTCGAGATGGGGAACTCATAGCCCACGCCGACATCAAGGTTTTCGCGCAAACGCATTTGAGCACCCAAGGCCAAGGTCACGAGGTTGTTGCCCGCGACGCCGCTCGTGCCGAGGTTGATCAAGCCATCGCCCTCACCCACAACCGGAGGCAGGCCACGGTCGCCGCTGCTGGTGTAGTGGAACCAGTTCAATTCAATGAGGGGATACAACCAGCCCGCGATCTGACGGTCGAGGTGCAACTGGGTGTAGATATAGCTGCTATTTTCGTTGGAATTGAACGGCACTTGGTAGCCCACGTTCACGATGGCGTGGTTCTTGCAGCCAAATTCCTTACCCAACGTCCCAAAGAACGTGATGAGACCATCGCCATGGCCTTGGAACACGTCGCGGGAACCGGTTCGCGGTTCGTACATCGCACCGACGGTGAACAGGAATTGGTTTTCGACATCGCGAATGAGCGCGTATTTGAAACCAACACCCAAGTTCATGAAGCCGTCACGTGAGCCGGTGCCAGGTGTATCGAGCCACGCATATCCATCTTTATCGGCGATGATGGTCAAGCGATCGTTGACCGCGACGTTGATTTGCAGAGCAACCGCGTTGACGGATCCGCCGCCCAAAGCATGATCGCCAGGGAGGCGATTGTAGATGTAATGGCCACGGAGGTACGTCTGAGCGCGGGGGTCTTTCGCGAAGAACACGTTGCTGAGCGGGCCAACGAAATCTGGGAACGCGGTGTCGCTTTGGAACGCGCCACGCTCGGCACCACAATTTCCGTTCAAACATCCGCCGGATTCAACCCAGTGCGACGTCTCGGGAACGATGGCGCTGCGAACTGGAGTCGGAGCGCCCTGGATCGGCGCTGCCGGCAACGGGGCGATGTGAGCTGGCGCCGCCTGCACCGGCGCCACCTGCACCGCCTTGGCCGGCACGGGTACCGCTGGAATGGCCTTGTCTTGCGCCTGCGCACTCCCGCTCACGACAAGCGCCGCCGCTAATGAGGAACCAATGAACCTAAGCATCCTTGCCTCCACCTATAGAACGACTCGTCAAGCCAACTTGGGGTATTCGGGGGAACGTTGGCGCGACGATTGGGTTAATGTGGAAATCGGATTTGGCGCAGATTAGTGTGAAATGTTCTGCTCATTTCGCTTTCTCCAAACGATGAGCACGCGCGGCACACGGAGAAGAATCGTCCAAGTTTACCTCGTTTTCAACAGTTAGGCTGGCCTTTTGGTGCATAAAAACGCGAAATCCCAGTGTTTTTGACGTTTTTCGAATTTCGGACTCGAAAATGTAGTGCCACCAAAATGAAACATAATGGCCATTCTCG
>WBZS01001774.1_pt1 | contig 15733 bp, 15 predicted proteins | sample 5204201 | NCBI WGS metagenome assembly WBZS01 (sample SAMN12344357, study PRJNA552823) | activated sludge metagenome | biome: Activated sludge suspended growth; feature: Nitrification reactor; material: Wastewater; isolation source: activated sludge from nitrification reactor of wastewater...
GCCTCGCAGCCCTGATCGGCGTACCGCGGTCGGTTGCTCACAGCCATCAGAGCCGAAACACAACTTCTCTTGTGTGAACGCAAGCCCCAATCCGGCCCCTCTGCCGCGTCCACGATCCATGATTACTACTCGTATCATTTCCGCCAGGAACCGATGTAAAATGACAGTGTTTCACTTGACACCTGTCGCGAGTGTTCCAGTACGAACAGTTTCGACTATTTTGTCCGTCTGTGAACCTCTTTGACGCGCGTGTTGGTCGCCTCATGCTGAGAGCGGCATTCGAACGCGGAGGAGTAAAGCAGTGGCAATGAACGACAGCAAGCGCGAGGCGGAATCGTCCACCGCCATGGCGAGCTGTGCTCCGCAAATACCCGATCGGAAACGCCAAATACGCTTGACGTGCGTTGGCGCGGCTGTGCATGATCGCAAGCGTGATCGCTTTCCTTCAAATCATCGTTCGACTGCTGGCTGACCTTGTCGGCTTGATTGCGCTCTCGCTCAGACCTCGGAAATCGATCGAAGCGGAGAACCTGTTTCTCCGCCGCGAGCTTGCGCTGTTCAAGGAGCGCGGGATCACGCCCAGGCGTGTCGATGCCGCGACACGCCTGTCGCTCGCGTTGCTTTCGCGGCTGTTTGATTGGCGCGATGCGCTGGTCGTGGTGCGCCCAGAAACGATGATCCGCTGGCACCGAGCCGGCTGGCGCCTTTTCTGGCGATTCAAGTCAAGACCCGGGCGCCCGCGCATCCCTTTGGAGTGGCGCCAACTCATCCGACGCATGGCAGATGAGAATCCACTCTGGGGCGAGGAGCGGATCGCCAATGAACTGCTGCTCAAGCTGGGCCTTCGGGTCTCACCGCGCACGGTACGAAAGTACATGCCGAAGCGGCCTCCTGGCCGCCCGCGCGGCGATCAGCGTTGGGCCACGTTCCTGCGCAACCACGCCAAGGCAATTGTCGCCTGCGACTTCTTCGTCGCGGTCACGGCGACATTCCGGCTGCTCTATGTCTTCGTGATCATCCATCACAGCTCGCGCCGCCTGCTGCATTTCAACGTCACGACACACCCGACGGCAGCCTGGGCACTGCAGCAGCTACGGGAGGCAATCGGCTTGGAAGGCGCTCATCGCTATCTGATTCACGATCAAGACAGCATTTTCGCCAGAAGCTTGGACGAATCGATCAAGAATCTCGGGCTGACCGTGCTCAAGTCACCGCCGCACAGCCCGAAGGCCAACGCCATTTGCGAACGAGTGATTGGTACGATCCGCCGTGAGTGCTTGGATTGGTTGATTCCGTTATCGGAATCACATCTACGTGCGATCCTGAAAGAATGGATCGGTCACTACAATGCTGAGCGCCCTCATATGAGCTTGGGGCCGGGCATTCCTGATCCGCCCCCCAAGACTTTAGCGCCGCAACTACTTCGTCGGCATCGTTTGGACACTGATCGCATTCAAGTACGTGCCATCTTGGGCGGCTTGCATCATGAATACGCGCTGATCACAGAAACTGCTACAAGGAAATAGGCGATGCCGACTATCAGCATGTTCTACGGCATTGTCATTCAAATGTATTGGCAAGACCATGATCCCGCTCATTTTCATGTGCGCTACGGTGGCGATCAGGCCGTGATTGCGATTGAATCTGGACAAGTGATGCGTGGCGGATTGCCGAACCGCGCGCTCGCGTTGGTGCAGGAGTGGGCAGAACTGCATCGAGACGAACTGTTGGAGGATTGGAATCTATGTCAAGCGAAGCAAACGCCGAAGTCAATCGAGCCACTGAAGTAGTCGCTATTGAATGGAATGTGGTCGCGGTCAAAGTGGGCCCTGGCCGCAAGTTACAGGTTCGTTTCGCGGATGGGACGAGTGGAACAGTGCGTTTTGACGACGGATTCTTCACGGGCGTGTTTGACGCAATTAAGGACGATGCGCTTTTTAATCGAGCCTATGTCGAGCATGGTGCCGTGACGTGGCCCGGGGAAATTGATCTAGCGCCGGATGCAATGTACGACGAAATCAAACGCAACGGCGAGTGGGTGCTGCGCTAAGTCGTGTTTGAGTTCTTGCAGTTCGCCAGCGTCATTGACGGTGCGGACGACGTTCATGGAACGACTCGCTCTTGCGATTGATTTTTGCGGACCACAGCTGTCACCGTTGCCGTGGATCAACACTACCGGGGTCCGCGTAATCTTGTCCTTGCAGTCCCCGCCGCCGAAGCCGACTTTCGGGGTGAAGTCACCCGCGTACTGGACGGGTTCGGTGTTCGACTTGCTGCAGAAGGGGAAATTGAATGTACCGCATTCGAGCGCCAGTGCGTTGCCGGCTGTTAGCGCAAGGAACAGCGCCACGCGGCAGCCACAGTCGGTCGCTATTGATGGCTTCCACATAACAGCTCCCCCCATTTCTTGAATCGGGCCGCATGTTCGGAACCTGTGGATTCCCGAACAGTTCAGTGCATTCTAGTATATCGACCCCGACATACGAATACGTGCTAACACTGGTTGTAGCGCATGCCGGCGTGATCTAAGCTTATTTTGTGTCTGACCGAAAACCTCGGGTTTTTAACGTTGGAAGTCACTACGTTGTCTTCAATGTCATGTCTACAAGTGGCTCTTTTGAAAAACGAGGCTGTAGGAAAACCAATTTCAGCGAAATTTCGCGTTCGTAAGTCATTGATTCACTTGTCACGCCATTCGCATAACGGCACGATTTTCGGGTTTTTCTACAGCGTCAACGAGTGGGTTAACAGGCTGTTGAAATTCGACCACGTGTAAACGCGCTTTCACGCCAATCGTTATGGATACAGTGTTTGACGATGGGATGGGAGCGAGCGCGATGCGAGGAACCGACGCGGTGCAAGAAAGTCTTTTCACGGTAGCCAAGCTGGACGACTTCGTGCCGAAGAGCCACCCGTTGCGCGCGGTCCGCGGCTTGGTCAATGAAGCCTTGGTTCGGCTGAGCGGGCTGTTCAACACGATCTACGCCGACAGCGGCCGCGCCTCGATCCCACCGGAGAAACTGATCCGCGCCGCACTGCTGCAGATCTTCTATTCCATCCGCTCCGAGCGCCAACTGGTCGAGCAGTTGCAGTACAACCTGCTGTTTCGCTGGTTCGTCGGACTGGCGATCGACGATGAGATCTGGCACCACTCGGTGTTCTCCAAGAACCGCGACCGGCTGCTCGAGCACGAAGTGGTCGAAGCGTTCTTCACCGAAGTGATGACGCTGGCCGACAAGCGTGATCTGCTCTCCACGGAACACTTCTCGGTCGACGGCACGCTGATCCAGGCCTGGGCGAGCCAGAAGAGCTTCCGTCCCAAGGACGGCTCGGACGATCAGAACTCCGACGGCGGCGGGCGCAATGCGCAAGCGAACTGGAAGGGCAAGCCGCGTAGCAACGACACCCATGCGAGCACCACCGATGCCGATGCGCGTCTCTACCGCAAGAGCCACACCACGGCGGCGATCCTGTGCTATCAGGGACATGTGCTGATGGAAAACCGCTCGGGGCTGGCGGTGGGCATGCTGGTCACCCACGCCGATGGGACGGGCGAGCGTATGGCCGCACTGGCGATGCTTGACACCACGCGGGGCACGCACCCGAAGACGCTGGGGGCGGACAAGGCCTACGACACCGCCGATTTCGTCGCCGACTGCCGAGCGCGCAACGTGACTCCGCACGTGGCACAGAACATCGAGCGGCGCGGCGGTAGTTCGATCGATCGACGCACCACGCGCCATGGCGGCTATGTCGTCAGCCAAGTGATTCGCAAACGCATCGAAGAGCACTTCGGCTGGGGCAAGACAGTCGGACGGATTCGCCAGACTGTATTTCGCGGATTGCGGCGGGTCGATCAGCAGTTCAAGCTCACGATGGTGGCGAGCAATATCGTGAGAATCGCGCGAATACTGAGCGTGGTGCCGCAAGGCGCTGCGCAATGAGGTGGCATATGGCGGGCAGAATGCTCGGCGGCGCGGGTGCAGCGCGAAATTCACCAAGGATGCGTACTCATCAGCCATCCGAACCTGCCTCGACAATCAGCTCGCGGGCCGTCGGCCAGCGAATTTCAACAGCCTGTTAAGCGGCATGGGGGTTGATTTTGCTGAATTCGAGCTTGCCGGCGAGGAGGAAGACGACGGTGCGGATCGTGGAGAATGCCGTAGCCGCGCGCCTTGCGCTTGGCGGCCTGAAACAGGCCGTTGATGGCTTCGAGGAAGCCGTTGGTTTGGCGCGTTTGAGTCCAGGCAACAATGCCGTCGAGATGGGAGCGGATCATCTTCGCCACCTCTTTCATTGGTTCGACCTTCGAGCGCATCACGCTGGTGGTCCACTGCGTGAGCATATCGCGCACGACATTGACCTGCTTGCGCTCCAGAATCTCGCGCAACTGCTCCTTGTAGAGCCAGGCACGGGCCGTGCGTTTGGTGGTCACTTGCGCGATGAGCGCATCCAGGTCGGCACGAGCATCCGGCGCCAGGCTAGCGCGATCCCTCAGGAGTTTCCAACGCAAGCCCTTCAGGCTCGGATCGGTCTTCTGTTCGATGCGCCGGGTCTTGTCGACGGCGGTGCTGGCGTGGGCGATGACGTGGAACTTGTCGAAGGTAATCCGGGCGTTGGGCAGGTGCTTGGTCACGCCCTTGATGAAGGCGGGCGACATGTCGATGGAAATGGATTCGACGGCCTTCGGATCGCCACCGTGGGCGGTGAAGTCGGCGGCGAAGGCCTTGATCGTGTTGGCGTCGCGCCCTTCGGTGATGAACAGCACCCGACGCAGATCGGCATCGGCGACCAGCGTGATGTAGTCATGTCCGCGCGCCTTAGATGTCTCATCGGCTGCCAAGCGCGTAACCTCGGAGAAGTCGGCCTGCTCCAGCCCCAGTTCAACGTAACGCTTGCAGATCGCCACGACCTGATGCCAAGACAAGCCCACCAACCGAGACACCGCCGCGAAGGTCATTTCCCGGCACATCGCCATGATCAGCGCCTCGAAGAGCAGCGTAAAGCCGGCAAGCCGTCCGGCCCAGTCGGGTTCGACCTGCCGAATACCGCCATCGGGCAAGCGCACACGCGGGACGCGAACCTCCAGGTGGCACTCATGCTGGAAGAAGTTCAGGTGCCGGTAGCGCTTGGTCACGGTGTCGTGCGCCGGATGCGCCCCTTCGACGTCGGGCACAGCAAAACGGCTGCCGGCGATGAAGTCGACGGCAATGGACAAGGTCTTCTTCGTCACGTCGAACTCGACCCCGTTGATGTACCACGGGGAAGTAATGCCCAAGGCGGCTTCGAACAACTTGACGGTCATGTCGCGGTCACTCACGTTTCACAGGGGCGCGCATCTTACCTGCTCACTCGCCTCGGCAATCGCCGCGCTTGTCTCCATGGCTGGATGCACCACCCCGCTGCATCCAGCCACGGGCCAGCGTATCGCCCGATTCCAGGCGTCAAGGGTGCGCTTCGCCGGGCTGCGATGACCCCGCAGCCCGCCCTTGACCCCCGGCCTCGGGCTACCAACGTCACGCACAATTACCCACTCGAAATTCAAAAGAGGCAACTAAAGGAGAAACGACATGGCAACCAAGAATGAGAAAGGCGCTTCGTCTGGTGGGCGAAGCGGGGAGAATCAAAGTTACTACTATGTCCAAGGACAGCGGATTAACGTGTCCAAGCGGGACGACTTGATCGCAGTCAGTTTCCACTCACGCGCACCAGTGGAAACCATCAGAGCTTTTTCAGCGGCTCGCGGCGCTGATCTTGAACCGAGTGAAGAATTCCAGGAGATGCAGGGAGAGAACCTGCGCATTTATCGCGTCGCAGCAGCGAGGGCAACAGATGTAACGAGCTTGGCCAGCAATCTCCGGTCGCAGGAAAACGTGGAGAAAGTTGGTGAGGTTTATGTAAACGCCGACGGTCGCGGACTTGTCCTCACCGATGAGCTGGTGGTCAAGTTCAAGCCCGAGATGACATCAGACCAGATTGAAAGCCTGAAGACGACGTATGGACTGGAGACAGCAGAGACACTGGGTTTCAGCGAGAATGCATTCGTGCTCAGAGTCAAGCCTGGGTTAGCGAAGACATCGCTTGAGATTGCTAACGAGTTGTTGGAGGGAGGGCAGGCTGTCTATGCCTATCCCAACTGGATTGAATACATTGGCTATCGTATGGGAGCGGCGGTTGCGGAGTCAGACGTGCGGCATGGCGTACATCCGACCGATCCGAACTTCCCTCAGCAGTGGCATCACGACAATACGGGGCAAGTGGCAGGTGGTGTCGCTGGTACGGTTGGAGCAGACGTGAGAACCACGCTTGCTTGGCAAACCACAATGGGTAATCCCGTTATACGACTGGCCGTAGTAGACGGCGGAGTTGACATTGCCCATAACGATCTAAACGGGGCAGGGAAAGTTGTGGCCCCTATTGACCTCATGGTCACACCACCTGACAACGACCCACTCGGAGGTACACACGGGACACAAGTGGCTGGGATGGCGGTGGCTACTGCCAACAACGGGGTCGTGGGTACGGGCAGTGCACCAAACTGCAGACTTATCCCCATCAAAGGCGGCGATACCATGGCGCAGGTACGTATGGCCCAAGGTTTTCAGTACGCTGCGGACAATGGGGCCGATGTCATAACCTGTAGCTTAGGTCCCAGCGCTGTTGCATGGCCACTCACCGACGCGCTGCGCGATGCGATTGATTACGCGACGACGTACGGTCGAAATGGGCGTGGTTGTGTATACACCCAAGCTATCGACAATAATGCTGTCGCTATCAACATTGATCAAGTCGCATCGTACGAACGCAGCATAGCAGTTAGCCGAACGAACAATACAGACCGCTATGATGGCGCTGCAACAGGCCCAGAACTCGATGTTTGCGCACCAGGGCGAAACGTTCTGACGATTACCAACTGTACGCGCAATGCGGCGGGGACGGTGACAGACGCGAACACTATGGCTACGGAAACTGGCACATCGTTCGCGACTCCACTGACTGCAGGTGTCGCCTGCTTGGCTCTATCAGTCAATCCAAATCTCTCCTGGGAGGAAGTCAGGCAAGTATTGCTGGATTCAGCAGATAAGATCGATGCGGTGGCAACCCCATATAACGCAGCCCCTGCTGGCCGACCGCCTGGAACTCGCAATGACCGATATGGGTATGGCCGGGTCAATGCACAACGGGCCGTGCAGTTGGCTCAAGCAGGATCGGCTCGCGACCTTTACATCCGAGATACGGTCGGTGACACGGGAACCGTGCCTCAACCCGCGTGGGGCTTCTGGGACAGTCCTGACATCTGGGTGCGTAACGCTGATGACGGTGGAACTTCCCATCAAAACACCGTTCGGGGCCAGGACAACTTCCTGCACGCACGTGTGTGGAATAGAGGAACGCAAGCCTCATTACCTTGCTGGGTGCGTTTCTACATCACAACGTTCGCGGGGACGGAGTTCCGCTACCCCCATGACTATAAGCCGGACACGACTACAGCTGTTGCAGGGGGCACACCGGGCAATCTCCGGCCTCGTGCTCAGTTCCCTACCCCAGCGACGTATTTGATTGGTGTACAGCGCATTGAGTCGATTCCAGCAGGCGGTAATGTGATCGCCATAATACGCTGGGAGCGAACTCTGATTCCACCTGCGGCCAATTGGCATCCCTGCCTGCTGGTAGAGGTCTCGCCGCACGATGGGCCCGCTCCTGCAGGGCAATACGTGTGGGAAAACAACAACCTCGGTCAGAAGAACATCACGATTGTGGATGCGCGTAGGGGTCAGCTCATCGAACTCCCCTATCGTTTCAGTCACATCACCACTAAGGATCCTTTTGTGACCCTCAACGTGCAAAAGATCAAGGCTCCGCGTGACTTGCCGGTATTCTTGGACGTGAAACGACCGCAAGTGCTGGAAGCCATCGCAAGCGCGGCAGGAGTTGCGATTCCCATGACGCCCGTTACCCCTGTGGTGCCGATCACTCCAGTGATACCGGTCGGCCCAATTTCGCCTTTGCGCCCCAACGTTCCCTGGCGGTTGACTTTCCTAGAGGAGGCCAGGATCGCTCTTTCGTTAACCGGCCAACGTGCAGAAGAGGAAGGGCTCATCTTTACTTTCCCACGTGGTTCCTCGGTCGAAATCGGGCGCGGTCGAATAGGAGACCTTATGGCTGAGGAAGGGCTCGAGCCTCTAGAAATGTTGGAGGGTACCGAAGAGAGCGAGGAAGAACGTGCGCCACGTCCGGTTAGGCCAGCGTTCAGTATTGCTGCACTGGAAGGGGTCAATGTGTTGGCGCTTAACCCAGCCTTGAAGCTTGCGAAGCTCAAAGTTCCTCTTGCACAGCCCGGCTGGCAGGAGTCGTCGTTGAAAGTCCGTGTGCCAGAAAACGCCGTTCCAGGAGATAGCTATGTCTTTGACGTCGCTGAACGGAACTCGAAAGGCCAGCTCGTTGGCGGCGTTCGCCTGCAAGTGAACGTGGTTGCATAGCAAAAATGGCCCGGTGAATGCCGATGGGCAGAGCGTTCGCATATAGCGCTCGCTCATCGGCTTCATCTCGCCAAAGGAGGTTTCAACATGACTGTTTCTTCGGTCCATATTATTGCCACAAGTCTTGAAGAATTGAGGGCGCTGGATAAATACGAGCTTGACCTAAAGCATCGTGCTGCACGGCAGTTGGCCGTTGACCGCTTCATGGTCCCGGGTATGTTGACGGATGAGCAGATTCGAGAGATTGAGGCGGCAGGCTACACGGTAGAGGTTATTTCTGATCTGTCTCAAGTTGCCGCGGAACGCGTAAAGGAAGTGTCTCTGGTCAATCGCTTCGTAGAAGCGCGTGGGATCACGGAGTTTGAAGAGCGTGCGGTATTGGGTTACATGACAGCAGATGAGGTTGAGTCAGCCCTGATCAACCTCCATACGCTGCACCCTGATCTCGTTACTCTCATCGAACTCCCCAATCGTAGCTGGGAAAACCGCATCTCACGAGCCGTTCGTGTGCGCGCAGGGACGAATACAGACCGTGTCGGTGTACTGTTCACCGGAAGCATGCACGCACGCGAGTGGGGCGGTTCAGATATCTGCATCACGTTCCTCGTCAATCTCATCAATGCTTACCGGGCCAACAATGTGCTTACCTACGGAGGAAAGAGTTTTAGCGCCACTCAGGTTCGCACTGTTCTCGAAAACGTTGATCTGTTTGTATTTCCCGATGTCAATCCAGATGGCAAGAAGTACAGCCAGACTCATGACCCTTCCTCTGGGCAATCCCAGAGTTTTTGGTGGCGCAAGAATCGTAACCCTAACACCGCAGTCGGTTCCTCCACGCTTGGCGTGGACCTGAACCGGAATTTCGATTTCCTCTGGAGTAGCGGGATTGGAACATCTAGCAGTCCTTCCAGTTACACCTATAAGGGAGCCAGTGCCTTTTCCGAGCCAGAGGCTCGGAACGTTCGATACTTATTTGAAACCTACCCGAGCATTGGTTATTACGTTGATATTCACAGCTTTTCAGGGCTCATCCTATATAGCTGGGGAGATGACAACAACCAGAATACTGAGCCCGGCCAAAATTTCTTCAACCCCGCGCATAACGGGAAGCGTGGAATTCCCGGCGACACGCTATATCGGGAGTTCATACCCACACTAGACGAGAACACGGCTGTTAGCCTTGCTAACCGGATGAGCGATGCGCTCACGGCTGTACGCGGCCAAAGCTACACGGTTCAACAAGCTGTTGGGCTTTATCCTACGTCGGCAACATCGGACGATTATGCATTCAGCCGCCATATCGTGAATGGGCTAAGTCGGAACGTCTACGCCTATACAATCGAGTTTGGCCAGGAATTCGTTCCACCGTTTAGCGAAATGAGCAACATCATCAAAGACGTATGCGCTGCGATGAGCGAACTTTGCTGGGCCATTAACAGTGATGCGTATGTTCGAGATAACCCAACAGATACGGGTGCAGTGCCAAGCTCGGGACCGTTTTGGAACAGTCCCGATGTCTGGGTCCGCAATGCGGAAGATGGTGGAACAACTCATCAGGATACGGTCCGGGGTCGTGATAACTTTGTATATGTAAGAGTAAATAACCGAGGCCAGGCTGAGGCACGCGATTTGAGAGTACGAACGTACCTCGCAAACTTCGCGGGCACTCAGTTCTCCTATCCAAACGATTGGATTCCGAGAAATCCAGCTGGTGGCGGCTCTCTCGGCAGTCCAGGTACTTATCTCATTGGGCAGGCACAGATACCGACACTGGCGGCTGGGTCTTCACAAATCGTGAGCATGCGGTGGGTTTCTTCCCTCATTCCTCCTGCTTTGAACTGGCACCCATGTCTGCTTGTTGAAGTCTCCCCCAACGGCGGACCGCTTATCGCGGGAAACAATGTCTGGGACAATAACAATCTTGGGCAAAAAAACATCACGATTATTAATGCGCGGCGGGGTGAGATAGTTGAGTTTCCCTTCGTAGTTGGTAGCACGTTCAGCCTTATCTCATCAGGAGACCTCGTGCTGAAGAGGATACGGGCGCCACGAGCTGTGGGCATTTTCTTGGATGTTAAAGATCCGGCGATTTTGGGGACGCTGAGGCCGTCGCTTACAGTCGTTCCTTCCACCGTGAGCGTCCAGCCAGTCGCGGAGGTTCATCCAATTGGCACGGTTGCAACGTTATTGCAGCCAACCAGCGTAGCGATACCTCTTCCTGCTCCCTGGCGTGGGGCCAGCGATGAGTCGCTCGTTCTTAATTTGCCTGCCAATACGCGGATTGAAATTCGCAACTCACAAGTTGAACGTATGGTTGCACCATTCAGGCGGCCATCATTAATAAGCGGATTCGAGCTCGTGACACTACAGGACAAGCCGCTGCTTTCGCTGTCATCCCTGAAGCCTGGAAGAATACGGTTGCCTATCAAAGCCGGGGAGGCAAAACAGATGGCGCTCCAGGTAGTAATACCAAAGACCGCCGCTGTAGGTGATAGGTATGAGTTTCAGGCGGTGCAAAACGACAGATCAGGCCACGCTGTTGGCGGTGTCGTGTTAGAAATACGCATCGTTGCATGAGGGCGTAAATCCCATGGCTTATCACGTTGTGAGGATTCGCGTGGACACATGGGATCGGCTGCGTGACCTCCAACGAGTGTACGACATTGACGTATTTCGTCAGACTGCGAAGCAACTCGCTGATCGTCTCTTTGAGATCCAAGGACTGCTTTCTGACGAACAGATTGAAAAACTTTCCAATGAGGGTTATCAAATTGAGACTATTGCCGATGCCGAGAAGATAGCAAAAGAGCGTACGAATGAGGTATCTCGACCTCGTTCGTCGTCTACGAAGAAGCCAGATTTGCAATAGTGAAGTAGACGGTTTGGGTGAGAGGAATCAGAAGGACTTCTACCCACGAGAAAACTATCGATATGGATGCTTGCCGTTGTAGCCGCCTAACGAATAAGGATAGATCGTGCGAAGCCACGATCTATCCGTTTGTTGGACGAGCCCGGGCCGGAGCGCTGGGCGGCTCCCCTGCAAATATCTTTTGTGGATTGTAAGCGTCCACCCCCACCACCTGTACTGATCGGGTGAGCTCGTGCGATGTTGTCGGCTGTTTTTGAGGCGCGACGAATGGCGAAGAGACACGGACCGGCTTACTGGCGAGAGCACATTCAAAACTGGGTTCGAAGTGATGTGACGCAGCGCGAATACTGCGCGAACAATGGATTGAGCGAGCGAGCGTTCCATCGCTGGCGCAGTCGGGAGAAGCAGACCATCGCGGCGGCAAAGTCATCGCTGACCCTGGTGCCGGTGAGCGTGGGCAAGGCGGAAACGGGTAGCGTCGTGCGCCTGCGCAGTTCGGATGGTTGGGAAATTGAGTTGCCGGGTAGCAGTGTCCCGTTGCTGGTCGAGTTCTTGAAACAACTGTCATGATCCCGAGCCCGCACCAGGTCTGGCTGGTTGTCGAACCGATTGACATGCGCGCCGGCATCGACGGACTGTCGCAGCGCATACAGAACACGCTGGGACGCTCGCCCTGCGATAGCAGTGCCTATGCCTTTCGCAACCGGCGTCTGAATCGGCTCAAGCTTCTGGTGTGGGATGGCACCGGCGTGTGGCTGTGTCATCGGCGCCTGCATCAGGGCCACTTCATCTGGCCGCGTGCCGACACCGCGGTCTTTACCCTCAGCGCTGCGCAGTGGCAATGGCTCGTCAGCGGGGTCGATTGGCAGCGACTCGAAGCGCCAGCGCCGTAACCGGTAAGCCAATGGCGTTCTTCCCTTCGCGCGCGCAATGACGGAAATTGTTCCCGAGACGAATCAGTGACGGGAGCGAGAGCGATGGCGCAGGGCAAGAAAGGCAAGGGGTCATGGCGCAGCCGGAACGAATGGCAATCGTTGTTGGCGAAATTTGGCGGCAGCGGCATCGGGGTCGAGGCCTTCTGTCGGCGCGAAGCGATCAGTTCGGCGAGCTTCTACCGCTGGCGCAGCCGGCTCAGTCACGGCGGTGATGGCGGTGCAATCGAGGGTGGTAAGACGGCCTCGGCGTTTGTCGATCTGGGCACGCTCAATTGTCAATCGGCGCCCCGGGCGCAGTTCGATCTGAGAGTCGATCTGGGCGACGGCCTGGTCCTGCAGCTGGTGCGCGGCTGATGTTCTTCCCGGAAGGCCAACTGCGCGTGTATGTCTATGGTTGCCCCGTCGACATGCGCAAATCCTACGATGGGCGGTACTGCCCACAATGCTTGACGCGTGGTTTCCATGCAATCCTGCATCAGTGCCTCCTGCTCAATCGGTGTCCAATTCATTACGAGCGGCTTCAAGCAACCTGTCCTCAATGCCGTCGAAAGATTGCATACCGGCTCAACTCATCAGCGGCGTCCCATCCCTATGCCTGTCCCAATTGTGATATCCCGTTGGCTCCGTGCATCGATGCTTCGTGCGGCAGACCTTCCCTTCCGACAGCCGACAGAATCGGCGCGTTGTTTCATTGGCAGCAGTGGGTGAAGGAACATTCGGACAATCTGTCAGTGCCACCCAGGTTGTTTGGCACGACGAACGCCAGTTTGCACGCATGCATGTTGGCTCGATTGAAGTTCATGAAGGATTTCCAGACTGCGTTTGCCGATTTCCCCGTCCAGACCCTGAGGAATCATCAGGCGTCTCGCCGGCTTGCAAACTGCTGGCTCGACACTCCAAATGGTAATCATCCTGTGAAGCGGTTGAACTACTTGCGTCACGAATGGACTGGCTTTCGCGGCGTGTACATCCGGCTCGAGTCGGATTATGAAAGCGCGGTGGACCGAATCAGACAAAGACGAGAAATCATCGGTTCGATAACGCGCCGTAGACAATCATCAAAGTCATGCTCGTTTGGTTTGGCCGCGCTGACATTGTGGTGCATGGTTTGGGAGGGCACTCTCCATCCGGCCATCCTTGACACGCACGGTCATCCCGCATTTGGCATTGCAGTCTGGCTCACGCTGCAAGAACGGACACACTCCAATTCACAACATCCGCTTCAAGAGTTACGCCGCGAGTTCCGCATCGCGCTTGAAGACACGCTCGCCAAGGCCATGGTGCTCGCTCAGGCCATGAATTCGGATGGAACTTATCTCTTTGAGCCACGCCTTCTCCTGCCAACAATCTTTGACTGTACGGAAAGTCAAAGATTCACAAATCGAACATCCGTAACCCATTGAGATGTAAGGGTTCACGTCCAACCGGCAGTCAAACTTACCTACACAAATCACGGCAGTCAAACATTTACCTGCACAATAGTCAAAGATTTACCTCGTGTGACGGCCAGCGACTGGTGTAGGCAGCATGCTCAATCAGCTGTCAATCGAAGTAAAGATGGAACCCCCTTCGGCTGCAGCCTCCCTCGGAGAAGACGTTCCTGAGAAGGCTTTTGCCCCAACTTTACTTCAATTCGAATTGAAGTAAAGTTGGGACTGTCAAGGAAATTGAAGTAAAGATACGACTTCCTTGCGTTGGTGCACAACGATGCATATGTCGTATGCGGCCAATGCTTCTCACTCTGGCGAACGGTCATTTGGCCGGCGCACCACCCAGCTTCCGAGCCGTGGTCCCTCGTTCCGTCCGGCCCGCTATCGGGACTTCGTCCCAGGCATTGTCGGCAAGCGTTCCGCATTCCGCCCTATCGTCGCGAGCGCTCTTCGGAGATGGGATTGGCCTTCTTTGGCGAAACGCGACGCTCACTGAAGTATGCCCTGCGCGTAGCAAAGCGCTTGCCACCTGCCGCACGCCATCGCGGGAACACGAGTGTTCACGGGCCTTCTGGCGGTGCCTGTCCGTTGCGCCCCTTTGCAGTACATGGCGCGGCATTGCTGCCTAAGCCACTTGACATGCAAGTCAGAGAGTATCCCGGCGACAACAGATAAGCCTGCAGCACCTGCTCGCCTGAAGCTCCGAATAGGCTTCAACTCAATAGTCACGTCCAAACAGACGTTGCCAGGGGTTGCGAATTTACTTCAATTGGACTCTATCGCGTTGATTACAAGATGGTTGTTGCACGCAGTTCGGTCCTAATGCGCGAAAGTCTCACATTTACTTCACAAACGTACCAGATTTACTTCGTTTGACAGCGGCGGGCCGGTACTTTTCCAGGGGACGGATGGCGGCGGCCGGGGCGACCACGGCATCGAGTTCGCCGCGCGCCAGTGCGCTGCGCGGGCGGGCGACGTGGCTACCGACCGTCATGCCGATCGAGCCGGCGTGAAAGGCCAGCCAGTCGAGGATGCGCTCGGCCTTGGCCCGGCCGATGGCCTTGATCGATCCGCTCCAGCGGTAGCCGACGCCGTTGATGCGTTCGATGAGTTGGGCCAGGGTCATGATGCCGGCTGTTTCCAGGCGGTCGGCCAGGGTCGGGGCGAGCCACGACGCGACGGCATCGCCGGCCAGCGGGGGTTGTGCGACGAGTTCCTCTAACCAGCGCAGCGATGCGAGTTGTTTGGCGATCAGCCGGGCGCGCCGGCGCGCTTGCGCGTCGGGGGTGCCGTAGGCGTCTTGATAGGCGTCGAGCTGATCGGTTTGCGAGAATTCGGCCAGACCGCGTTCGGCGGCGAACTCTTCGAGGCTGGGCAGCGCCGGGGCGGGTCCGCCGAGGCTCGCGAGATCGATCTGCACCAGGCGCGCCAGACCGTGGCGATGTTCGCGCCGCGCGGCGGCGGCGAATTCGTCGCGGATCCAGGCAATGGTGGTGCGCACCGCGCGCAGGTCGCCGTGCTCGCCTTCGATGCGCAGGTAGCGGTTCCAGCTCTCGCGGGTGTCGAGGCCCTGCACGACCGAGCGCATGAAGGCGAAGTGGCCGAGGTGCAGTTTGCGACGGCGGGTCGGGGCGCCGGCGGCGGGCCGCGGCGCGGATTCAGCCGTCATCGGACGCACCGGCGCCGACAGATCATTCATCGGTGCGCGGACGCAGGCCCCAATTGTCGATCACGGCGCATACGCGCCGCTCGCCGTCCGGCACCAGTTTATGGAGATCGGTCTGACCCCAACGCAGCGCGTCCAGGCAGGCGAGCATGTCGTCGCCGATCGCTTCGTCCACAGTGCGCAGTTCGAACAGGTCGAACGGATAGGCGGTGCCGTTGTAGGTCGAGGCGATGAACTGCGCGATGCGCCGGACCTGGCCCGAGTCGCGGGTTTCGGCGAGATCGAGCAAGCGGGCGAAGGCCTGCCCGCCCTGTGCGGTTGCCGCCTGTTTGCGCAGTTGCATGCGCGCCAGT
>WBZS01001775.1_pt1 | contig 15729 bp, 10 predicted proteins | sample 5204201 | NCBI WGS metagenome assembly WBZS01 (sample SAMN12344357, study PRJNA552823) | activated sludge metagenome | biome: Activated sludge suspended growth; feature: Nitrification reactor; material: Wastewater; isolation source: activated sludge from nitrification reactor of wastewater...
GCGTGACTTTGCTGATGCGCTGGCGCGTCATCCACAGCGCGAGCGCTACATCACGCCAATGGTCGACGAGCAGCGTCAGCAATTGGCGGAGCTGATGAATCGCAGACGGCAATTGGTCGACATGCGCGTGGCCGAGGGAAACCGGCTTGAGCTTGCCGGCAAGCTGGCCGCGCGCAGCATCGACAGCGTTCTGAAGATGCCGACCCCAACTTGTGCTGGTTTCCGCGAAAAAGTTCCCCGGAGGGCGCTTGAAATGTTGCGCCGGTGACCCCATGTCCTTGCCCGAGAAGGACTTACCCCGTGTTCAACCCCTTCAAGAGAGCCCCCCGGGCACCTGACATGACGACGGAGAACGATCCCCAATCGCCGCCCGCCGCGGACGACGCTGCGCCCGGCATCGGCGGCGGCAACGGCCACGCCAGCGCCGAGGCGCCGATCCTGGCCGAAGGCGTTGACCTGTCCAACCTGGCCGGCCTGGCCGGTCTGGCGCCCGAGCCCAGCGCCGAGCAAAAGCTGGCCGAGCTGCAGGCCAAGCACACCGAGGTGTCGGACGCCTACCTGCGCGCCAAGGCCGAAGTCGAGAACGTGCGCCGGCGCTCGGAAGAAGAAGTGGCCAAGGCGCGCAAGTTCGCGATCGAGTCGTTCGCCGAGAGCCTGCTGCCGGTCAAGGACAGCCTGGAGGCGGCGATTGCCATCCCCGACGCCACGGTTGAGCAAATGCTTGAAGGCGTCCACGCCACGCTGCGCCAGTTGACCCAGGCGCTGGAGCGCAACAAGGTGGTGGTGGTGGCGCCGCCGGTGGGCACCAAGTTTGACCCGCACCAGCACCAGGCAATCAGCGTGGTGCCGGCCGAGCAAGACCCGAACACCGTGGTCAGCGTGCTGCAAAAAGGCTATCTGATCGCCGACCGCGTACTGCGGCCGGCGCTGGTGATCGTCGCGGCGGCGAAGTAGCGATGAACGATGAACGATGACGCCGGCTGCGCCGGGTTATGAACAACAGCCAACAGCCACCGCGCGGCGACCAGATTGGTTCATTGTTCATGCGCGCGCAGCGCGCGATTCATCGTTCATCCGCGCACGCCAACATCACATTGAATCCCGGGCCCGAGCCCACACCTTGATGACATTCGCAGGCGCAGGTGCCTGCAGCAGGAGAAACACACACCATGGGCAAGATCATTGGCATCGACCTCGGCACCACCAATTCGTGCGTGTCGATCATGGAAGGCAACACCACCAAGGTGATCGAGAACTCGGAGGGTGCGCGCACCACGCCGTCGGTCATCGCCTACCAGGAAGACGGTGAAATCTTGGTCGGCGCGTCGGCCAAGCGGCAGGCCGTCACCAACCCGAAGAACACCGTCTACGCCGCCAAGCGGCTGATCGGGCGCAAGTTTTCCGAGAAGGAAGTGCAAAAGGACATCGACCTGATGCCCTTCAAGATCGTCGCCGCAGATAACGGCGACGCCTGGATCGAGGTGCGCGGCAAGAAGCTGGCGCCGCCGCAGATCAGCGCCGAAGTGCTGCGCAAGATGAAGAAGACCGCCGAGGACTACCTCGGCGAGGAAGTGACCGAGGCGGTGATCACCGTGCCGGCCTACTTCAACGACAGCCAGCGCCAGGCGACCAAGGACGCCGGCCGCATTGCCGGCCTGGACGTCAAGCGCATCATCAACGAGCCGACCGCCGCGGCGCTGGCCTTCGGCCTGGACAAGCACGGCAAGGGCGACCGCAAGATCGCGGTGTTTGACCTGGGCGGCGGTACCTTCGACATCTCGATCATCGAGATCGCCGACGTTGACGGCGAGAAGCAGTTCGAGGTGCTGTCGACCAACGGCGACACCTTCCTTGGCGGCGAAGACTTCGACCAGCGCATCATCGACTACATCGTCACCGAGTTCAAAAAGGAACAAGGCGTCGACCTGACCAAGGACGTGCTGGCGCTGCAGCGGCTGAAGGAGGCCTGCGAAAAGGCCAAGATCGAGCTGTCCAACAGCACGCAGACCGACGTCAACCTGCCCTACATCACCGCCGATGCGTCGGGCCCCAAGCACCTGAACATCAAGCTCACGCGCGCCAAGCTCGAAAGCCTGGTCGACGACCTGATCGAACGCACCATCGAGCCGTGCCGCATCGCGGTCAAGGACGCCGGCGTCAAGCTCGGCGACATCAACGATGTGATCCTGGTCGGCGGCATGACGCGCATGCCCAAGGTGCAGGACAAGGTCAAGGAGTTCTTCGGCAAGGAGCCGCGCAAGGACGTCAACCCCGACGAGGCGGTGGCCGTCGGCGCCGCGGTGCAGGGCCAGGTGCTGGCCGGCGACCGCAAGGACGTGCTGCTGCTCGACGTCACCCCGCTCAGCCTGGGCATTGAAACCCTGGGCGGCGTGATGACCAAGATGATCAAGAAGAACACCACCATTCCGACCAAGTTCAGCCAGGTGTTCTCGACCGCCGACGACAACCAGCCGGCGGTGACCATCAAGGTCTTCCAGGGCGAGCGCGAAATGGCCTCGGGCAACAAGAGCCTGGGCGAGTTCAACCTCGAAGGCATTCCGCCGGCGCCGCGCGGGCTGCCGCAAATCGAGGTCACCTTTGACATCGACGCCAACGGCATCCTGCACGTCGGCGCCAAGGACAAGGCCACCGGGAAGGAAAACAAGATCACCATCAAGGCCAACTCGGGCCTGAACGAGGCCGAGATCCAGAAGATGGTCAAGGACGCCGAGCTCAACGCCGCCGAAGACGCCAAGAAGGTCGAACTGGTGCAGGCACGCAACCAGGCCGACGCGATGGTGCATTCGGTGCGCAAGAGCCTGGCCGAGTACGGCGACAAGCTCGGCGCCGACGAAAAGGCCAAGATCGAGGCCGCGCTGAAGGACACCGAAGAAGCGCTCAAGAGCGACGACAAGGCAACCATTGAGGCCAAGACCGAGGCCTTGATGACCGCCAGCCAGAAGCTCGGCGAGAAGATGTACGCCGACGCCCAGGCCGCCGGTGCCGCCGCCGGAGCGGGCGAAGCGCCCGGCGGCGAAGCGCCCAAGCCCGAAGCCGGCGCCGGTGCCTCGGCCAAGCCGGCCGACGACAACGTGGTCGACGCCGAGTTCAAGGAAGTGAAGAAGTGATCGCCGACGCGGCCCGCATCGGGCCGCGCCGGATTTCGCGCCGCGTTTGAACGTCGGGCCCGCACAGCCTGTACCGTCAACGCGGCGTTCCTGCCCTTGCGTGTCCCGTGAGATTCAACGATGGCAAAACGCGACTACTACGACGTGCTGGGCGTTCCGAAGAACGCGTCGGATGAAGACATCAAGAAGGCCTATCGCAAGCTGGCGATGAAATACCACCCGGACCGCAACCAGGGTGACGATTCGAAGAAGGCCGAAGAGAAATTCAAGGAGGCCAAAGAGGCCTACGAGATGCTGTCGGACGCGCAAAAGCGCGCCGCCTACGACCAGCACGGCCACGCCGGCGTCGACCCCAACGCCGGCGGCTTCCGCGGCGGGCCGGAGGGCTTTGGCGGCTTTGCCGAAGCCTTTGGCGACATCTTTGGCGACATCTTCAGCGGTGGCGGCCGACGCGGTGGCGGTGGCCAGCAGGTCTTCCGCGGCTCGGACCTGAGCTATGCGATGGAGATTTCGCTCGAAGAAGCGGCCAACGGCAAGGACGCGCAAATCCGTATCCCAAGCTGGGAAAGCTGCGAAACCTGCAAGGGCAGCGGCGCCAAACCCGGCACCAGCGCCAAGACCTGCACCACCTGCTCGGGCGCCGGCACGGTGCACATGCGGCAGGGCTTTTTCAGCATCCAGCAAACCTGCCCGCATTGCCGCGGCAGCGGCAAAGTGATTGCCGAGCCGTGTACCAGTTGCTCGGGCGCCGGCAAGATCAAGCGCCAGAAGACGCTGGAGGTGAAGATCCCGGCCGGCATCGCCGAAGGCATGCGCATCCGCTCGGCCGGCAACGGCGAGCCCGGCAGCAACGGTGGCCCGTCGGGCGACCTGTACATCGAAATCAGGGTCAAGAGCCACGACATCTTCGAACGCGACGGCGACGACCTGCACTGCACGGTGCCGGTGTCGTTCACCACCGTCGCACTCGGCGGCTCGATCGAGGTGCCCACGCTGGCCGGCAAGGCCGAAATCGAACTGCCCGAAGGCACGCAAAACGGCAAGACCTTCCGCCTGCGCGGCAAGGGCATCAAAGGCCTGCGCTCCAGCTACCCGGGCGACCTGTACGCCCACGTGGCGGTGGAAACCCCGGTCAAGCTGACCGAGCACCAGCGCAAGCTGCTGAAGGACCTGGACGACTCGCTGCGCAAAGGCGGCGAAAAGCACTCGCCAAACGCCAAGACCTGGACCGACCGGGTCAAGGACTTGTTCAAGTAGCCAGGCGCGCCGCGCCTTCGCCCGAAGTATTACGCTGCTTCGCGCGCCGCGCGCTTGCGGTCGTGTTCTTTCAGCCAGCGCTTGCGCACCCGAATCGACTTCGGCGTGATTTCGACCAGTTCGTCGTCGGCGATGAATTCGACCGCGTACTCCAGCGTCAGGTCGATCGGCGGGGTGACCTTGATCGCGTCTTCCTTGCCGCTGACGCGGAAGTTGGTGAGCTGCTTTTGCCGCACCGCGTTGACCACCAAGTCGTTGTCGCGGCTGTGGATGCCGACCACCATGCCTTCGTAGACCGGGTCGCCGGCCTTGACGAACATGCGGCCGCGGTCGTCGAGCTTGCCCAGCGCGTAGGTGACGATTTCGCCGTCGTCCATGCTGATCAGCACGCCGTTTTTGCGCCCTTCGATCTCGCCCTTGTAGGCCTCGTAGCCGTCGAAGATGTTGCTGATCAGCCCGGTGCCGCGGGTCAGGTTCATGAACTCGTTGGAAAAGCCGATCAGCCCGCGCGCCGGGATGCGGTACTCCAGCCGCACGCGGCCACGGCCGTCGGGCTCCATGTTGACCAGCTCGGCCTTGCGCTCGCCCAGCGCCTGCATCACGCCGCCCTGGTGTTGCTCTTCGACGTCCACGGTGACCAGTTCGACCGGCTCGTGGCGCACGCCGTCGACCTCGTGGAAGACCACGCGCGGCTTGCTCACCGACAGCTCGTAGCCCTCGCGGCGCATGTTTTCCAGCAGGATGGTCAGGTGCAGTTCGCCGCGGCCGGAAACCTCGAACACGCCGTCTTCGTCGGTGTCCTTGACGCGCAGCGCGACGTTGCTTTGCAGCTCGCGGTCCAGCCGGTCGCGGATCTGCCGGCTGGTGACAAACTTGCCCTCGCGCCCGGCCAGCGGGCTGGTGTTGACGCAGAAGTTCATCGTCAAGGTCGGCTCGTCGACCTCCAGCATGTGCAGCGGCGCCGGGTTTTCCAGGTCGGTCAGCGTCACGCCGATGCCGATGTTCTCGATTCCATTGACCAGCACGATGTCGCCCGGCCCGGCCTGCGTCGCCGGCTTGCGCTCCAGCCCTTCAAAGGTCAGCACCTGGTTGACGCGGCACTTTTGCAGCGGCGCGTCGGGGCCGGCGACCATCGCCACGTCCTGCAGCGGCCTGAGTGTGCCCTGGCTGATGCGGCCAATGCCGATGCGGCCGACGTAGCTTGAATAGTCGAGCGAGCAAATCTGCAACTGCAGCGGCGCGTCGGGGTCGCCCTCGTGCGCCGGCACATGGGTCAGGATGGCCTCGAACAGCGGCGCCAGGTCGGTGCCGACCTCGCCGGCGTGCAGCGTCGCCCAGCCGTTCAGCCCCGAGGCGTAGATGACCGGAAAGTCCAACTGCTGCTCGGTGGCGCCGAGCTTGTCGAACAGGTCGAAGGTGGCGTTGATCACATAGTCGATGCGCGAGCCCGGCCGGTCGACCTTGTTGACCACGACGATAGGCTTCAGGCCCAGCGCCAGCGCCTTCTTGGTGACGAAGCGGGTCTGCGGCATCGGCCCCTCGACCGCGTCGACCAGCAGCAGCACGCTGTCGACCATCGACAGCACGCGCTCGACCTCGCCGCCGAAGTCGGCATGGCCGGGCGTGTCGACGATGTTGATGTGCGTGCCCTGCCACTTGACCGCGCAGTTCTTGGCCAGGATGGTGATGCCGCGCTCGCGTTCGAGGTCGTTGGAGTCCATCACCCGCTCGGCCACCTGCTGGTTGTCGCGGAAGGTGCCGCTTTGCCGCAGCAACTGGTCGACCAGCGTGGTCTTGCCATGGTCGACGTGGGCAATGATGGCGATGTTGCGTATCGGTTGCGCTTGAATCATCAGGGGGCTTTCGCAGGACTTCAGCAGTCGGGAGGCACGGCCTGCAGCGCCGCCACTTCGGGCGGGCTGAGCAGGCGGTCGGCGATCAATTCGCCGTTGACGATGTGGCCGCTGCCCAGCAGCGCGCCGTCGGGACCATGGACGCGCACCGCCGGCGCGTCGGCCAGCGCCACGCGCCGGCGCAGGCCGGTCAGAAAACGGCCGGCCTCGCCGGCGTCGAGCTTTACCGGTGGCCAGTCGGCCAGCAGCACCTGCGGCGCCAGCAGGCGCGCCGCGCGCTGGTCTTCTGGCAAGTCGGCCAGCGCCTGCAGCGTCATGGCCCGGTCCAGCGTCAGCGCGCCGCAGGCGCTGCGGCGCAGCGCGGCTAAGTGCGCGCCGCAGCCCAGCGCCAGGCCGATGTCTTCGGCCAGCGTGCGGATGTAGGTGCCCTTGCTGCAGCGCACGTCCAGCGTCAGCCGGGCGGCGGCGGCGTCCCAGGCAACCGTGTCGATGGCGTGAATGGTCACCCGCCGCGCGCTGCGCTCGACCGCCAGCCCGGCACGGGCGTAGGTGTACAAGGCCAGGCCGTCCTTCTTCAGCGCCGAATGCATAGGCGGCAACTGGTCAATCGTGCCGGTAAAGCGCGCCAGCACCGCGGCGATTGCCGCGTCGTCGACGGCCACCGGCCGGCGCTCGGCGACCTCGCCTTCCAGGTCACCGGTGGTGGTGCGCACGCCGAGCTGCAGCGTCGCGCGGTAGGTTTTGTCGGCGTCCAGGCTGACCTGGCTGAACTTGGTCGCGGCGCCGAAGCACAGCGGCAGCAGGCCGCTGGCCAGCGGGTCGAGCGTGCCGGTGTGGCCGGCTTTTTCGGCGCGCAACAGGTTCTTGGCCTTTTGCAGCGCGTCGTTGCTGGACCAGCCCAGCGGCTTGTCGAGCAACAGCACGCCGTGCAGCGCGCGGCGCGGCAACTTCACCGACGCGCGGCGCCCCGCCCGCCCTTCGCCCTGGCCAGCAATGACCCGCAACGCCGCGCCTTCATGCATCGGGAATTCGGCATTCATCGTTCATTGCCGCGCCAAAAGCGCGCGTCATCATTCATCGTTCATCGCCGAACCAACGGTCAGCGCGCGTCATCGTTCATGGCTCGTCGGCATCACGCGCCCGCGTCGCATTGGCCTGGCGAATCAGCGCGTTCAGCTCGGCCGCGTGCTCGGTGGTGCGGTCGAACTGGAAGTGCAGCGTCGGCACGGTGTGGATTTGCAGCCGCTTGAACAGGCCGTTGCGCAGAAAGCCGGCGGCCTCGTTGAGCGCGGTTTCGCACTCGGAGGCGTCGCCGACCAGCAGCGAGAAGAACACTTTGGCGTGGGCGTAGTCGGGCGAGACCTGCACGCTGCTGATCGTCAGCAGCCCGATGCGCGGGTCTTTCAAGCCGCGGATCAGCTCGGCCAGGTCGCGCTGGATCTGGTCGGCCACGCGGTAGCTGCGGTTCGGGATGGCACTTTTGTGGCGCATGGCGGGACTTCCTTTTTGCGTGGCCCCAAATGCAAACCCCGCCCGCGTTTCGGCGGGCGGGGCCGGCGCGGGGAAAAACGTCAGAGGGTGCGGGCGACTTCCTTGACCTCGAACAGCTCCAACTGGTCGCCTTCGGCGATGTCGTTGTAGTTCTTCAGCTTGATGCCGCACTCGAAGCCTTCCTTGACCTCGCGCACGTCGTCCTTCATGCGCTTCAAGGACTCCAGCTCGCCGGTGTAGACCACCACGTGGTCGCGCAGCAGGCGGAAGCGCGCGTCGCGCCGCACCACGCCCGAGGTGACCATGCAGCCGGCGACCGTGCCGATCTTGCTGGCCACGAACACGGTGCGGATCTCGGCGGTGCCGATGACTTCCTCGCGCTGCTCGGGCGCCAGCATGCCGGCCATCGCCGCCTTCACCTCGTCGACCGCGTCGTAGATGATGTTGTAGTAGCGCAGGTCGACCTCGTTGCCCTCGGCCAGCTTGCGCGCACCGGAGTCGGCGCGGACGTTGAAGCCGATGATCACCGCCTTCGACGCGATCGCCAGGTTGACGTCGGACTCGCTGATGCCGCCCACCGCGGCGTGGACGATTTGCACCTTGACCTCGTCGGTCGACAGCTTCAGCAGCGACTGCGCCAGCGCCTCCTGCGAACCCTGCACGTCGGCCTTGACGATCAACGGCAGCATTTGCGCCGCGCCCTCGCCGACGCTTTCGAAGATGTTCTCCAGCTTGGCGGCCTGGCGGCGGTTGAGCGTGACCTCGCGGTACTTGCCCTGGCGGAAGGTGGCGATCTCGCGCGCGCGGCGCTCGTCGGACAAGACCATGAACTCGTCGCCGGCCTGCGGCACCTCGGTCAGGCCTTGAATCTCCACCGGGATCGACGGGCCGGCCTCCTGGATCGATTTGCCGTCTTCGTCGAGCATCGCCCGCACGCGGCCGAAGCTGGAGCCGGCCAGCACCACGTCGCCGCGGTTGAGCGTGCCGCTTTGCACCAGGATCGTGGCCACCGGGCCGCGGCCCTTGTCGAGCTTGGCTTCGATGACCAGGCCCTTGGCCAACGCGTCGGTCGGCGCCTGCAGCTCCAGCACCTCGGCCTGCAGCAGCACTTGTTCGAGCAGGTCGTCGATGCCGATGCCGGTCTTGGCCGACACCGGAACAAAGGGCGACTCGCCGCCGAAGTCTTCCGGCACCACCTCTTCGGCCACCAATTCGCTCTTCAGGCGCTCGATGTTGGCCTCGGGCTTGTCGATCTTGTTCATCGCCACGACGATGGGCACGCCAGCGGCCTTGGCGTGGGCAATCGCCTCCTTGGTCTGCGGCATCACGCCGTCGTCGGCGGCGACCACCAGGATCACGATGTCGGTGGCGGTGGCGCCGCGCGCGCGCATCGCGGTGAAGGCGGCGTGGCCGGGCGTGTCGAGGAAGGTGATCATGCCGCGCGGCGTCTGCACGTGGTAGGCGCCAATGTGCTGCGTGATGCCACCGGCCTCGCCCGCGGCGACGCGGGTCGAGCGGATGCGGTCCAGCAGCGAGGTCTTGCCGTGGTCGACGTGGCCCATGATGGTGACCACCGGCGCGCGCGGCAGCAACTCGCCCTGGGTTGCGGTGTGCTCCTCTTCGAGGAAGGCGTCCGGGTCGTCGAGCTTGGCGGCAAAGGCCTTGTGGCCCATTTCCTCGACCACGATCATCGCCGTCTCCTGGTCGAGCTGCTGGTTGATGGTGACCATCTGGCCCAGCTTCATCAACTGCTTGATGACCTCGGCGGCCTTGACGCTCATCTTGTGCGCCAGGTCGGCGACGCTGATGGTTTCGGGCACATGCACCTCCTGCACCACCTGCGCGGCCGGGGCCTGGAAGTTGCTGCCGTTGCCGGCGTCGCGCTCGCCGCGGCGGCCACCGCGCGGTGCGCGCCAGCCCGGGCGGTTGCCGCCGCCGGCGTCGCCCCGGCCCTTGGCCGCGGCGCGCTTCTTGGCCGCATCGTCGGCCCAGCTTGAGGACAGCTTTTCGCTCTTGACCGACTTCTTGTCGCCAGGCTTGGCGGCGGTGGTGCCGGCACCGGCCGCGCCCGGCGCGGCCTTGGGCTTGTGGATGGTGCCGGAAATGCCTTCCTTGGCGGCGGCCGGCTTGGCCTCTTCGGGCTTCTTGGCGGTCAGCACGCGCTTGGGCGCGTTCATCATGGCGCGAATCGCCGCGGCTTCGGCCTCGGCGGCCTTGCGGCGCTTTTCCAGCTCGGAAAGGCGCAGCTTCTCGGCCGCCTCGACCTCGCCGGCCTTGACGATGCGCAGCGCCGGCTTGGGCGGCTCGGCCAGTTTGGCCGGCGGCGCTGCGGCGGGCGGCGCCGCGGCGGGCGGCTCGGCGGCGGCGGGCGCGGGTGCGGTGGGTGCGGCGGCCATGGGGGCACCACTGGACGGGACGGCGGCCGGCGGCGCCGGCGGCGTGTCGGCGCTTGCCGGCGCACCATCGACTGGCGCTGGCGCATCGCCCGGAGCGCGCGCGGCGGCCTTTTCCAGCGCGGCGGCGGCCTCGCGCGCCGCGGCCTGCGCGGCTTCGGCGGCGGCGCGGGCCTCGGCCTGCGCGCGGGCTTCGGATTCGGCGCGCGCGGCCGCCTCGGCCGCTTCGCGCTCGGCACGCTCGGCGCGCTCGCGTTCGGCGCGCTCGGCGTTCTCGCGCGCCACGGCTTCTTCCTGCGCGCGCAGCGCCTCGGCCTGGGCGCGCGCTTCTTCCTCGCGGCGCTGCAGGTCGGCGTCGTCGTCAACCGCCTCGGCGGCCGACGCGGCAGCGGCGGCGCCGGGGACATCGTCGCGTTTGATGAAGGTGCGTTTCTTGCGCACTTCAACCTGAATCGTGCGCGCCTTGCCCGAGGCGTCGGCCTGCTTGATTTCGCTGGTGCTCTTGCGCGTCAGCGTGATCTTGTTGCGCGGCGACGTTGCGGTGCCATGGGCACTGCGCAGATAGTCGAGCAAGCGCTCCTTGTCGGTATCGGTGAGCGCGTCGTCGGGTGACTTCTTCGCGACACCGGCAGACTGCAGCTGTTCGATCAGCGTCCCGGCCGGACGATTGAGCTCGGCTGCGAACTGGGCGACGGTGGTCACGGCCATGGGGGGATTTCCTCGGTAACTGCTTGCAGTGCTGGCGCATCGCGGCGTGAGATCAACTCACGGCGGCACCCTCGGGCGTTTGACTGGACCCGTCGTGCGGGCCGTATGTGTTGACGCGACTCATGCGGTGAACCAGTGTTCGCGCGCCTTCATGATCAACGCCTTGGCGCTGTCTTCGTCGACGCCGGTCATCGCCGTCAGCTCGTCGACCGCCAGATCGGCCAGGTCGTCGCGGCTGTTGACGCCGGCTTCGGCGAGCTTGGCAATCAGGTCCGGCGCCAGACCCTTGCCTTCAAATTCAAGGTCGCGCAGGTCCTGCGACACCGCCTCGACCTTTTCTTCACGGACGATTTCCATCGTCAGCAGCGCGTCCTTGGCACGGTTGCGCAGCTCGACGATGGTGTCTTCGTCGAAGCTTTCGATCTCCATCATCTCGGTCAATGGCACATAGGCCACTTCTTCGAGACTGGTGAAGCCTTCGGCGATCAGGATGTCGGCGACCTCGACATCGACGTCCAGCTTGTCGACGAACAGCTTGCGGATCGAGTCCGATTCCTCGGCCTGCTTGGCCTGCGATTCCTCGGCGGTCATGATGTTGATGCGCCAGCCGGTGAGGTCCGACGCCAGCCGCACGTTCTGGCCGCCGCGGCCAATGGCGATTGCCAGGTTCTCTTCGTCGACGACCACGTCCATCGCGTGCTTTTCTTCGTCGACGACGATCGACTGCACGTTGGCCGGGGCCAGCGCGCCGATCACGAACTGCGCCGGGTCTTCCGACCACAGCACGATGTCGACACGCTCGCCAGCGAGTTCATTGGCCACCGCGTTGACGCGCGAGCCGCGAACGCCGACGCAGGTGCCGATCGGGTCGACCCGCTTGTCGTGCGAGACCACCGCGATCTTGGCGCGAGAGCCGGGGTCGCGCGCGCAGCTCTTGATCTCCAGCAGGCCTTGCTCCATCTCGGGCACTTCCTGCGTGAACAGCTCGGTCATGAAGCCCGGCGCCGAGCGCGACAGCATGATTTGCGGGCCGCGCGCCAGCGTGTCTATGCCGGCGATGAACGCGCGCACGCGGTCACCGGTGCGCAGGTTCTCCTTGGGGATCATTTCGCTGCGCTTCAAGCGCCCTTCGACGCGGCCGCTCTCGACAATGATGTCGCCCTTGTCCAGCCGTTTGACGGTGCCGACAAAGATCTTGTCGCCGCGCGACATGAAGTCATTGAGCAGGGTTTCGCGCTCGGCGTCGCGGATCTTTTGCAGGATCACCTGCTTGGCGGCCATCGCGCCGATGCGGCCGATCGACACCGACGGGATTGGCTCCTCGATGAAGTCGCCGACCTCGATGTCGGCGATGCGGTCCAGCGCGTCGGACAGCATTTCCTCGGCATCGGGGTTTTGCAGGCCGGCCTCCTCGGGCACCACCAGCCAGCGGCGGAACGACTCGTAGTCGCCGGTCTCGCGGTCGACCGCGACGCGGATATCAACCTCGCCGCCGTGCAGCTTTTTGGTCGCCTGCGCCAACGCGGCCTCGACCGCGCCGAAAACCACATCGCGGTCGACGTTCTTCTCGCGCGAGATGGCGTCAACCAGCATCAACATTTCGCGGTTCATCGGTTCTGGGCTCCGTCTGCTTGGTCTGCTTGTGCGGCATCGCTGCCGGTCGGCACGCCCGTGCCGCGGCGACCCTTGAAGTCGACCACCGGCACCAGCCGCGCCTCACGCACTTCATCGAGCGAAAAATCGAGGACCTGTTGCGCCTCGGCCGCGGCGTCGGCGTCGGCGTGGACCTTGGTCGCACGACCAGCCGCGCGTGGCTGGCGCGCGGCGCCCGGACGGGCCGGCGGCGGCGCGTCCGCTGTCAGCGCCAGACGCCAGCGCGGTGCAGCGGCGGACGTTGCCTTGCCGGTGGCTGGCGTCAATCCCTCATTGGCGTTGCTGCCGTCCAAGGCCAACAGGCTGCCGCGCCACTTGCGCCGGCCCTGGAAGGCCTCGCGCAGCGTGATCTCGACCTCGCTGCCGCAAAAGCGCTGCCAGTCGGCGGGTTTTTTCAGCGGCCGGTCCAGGCCCGGAGAAGACACTTCGAGCCGCGCATAGTCGACCGCTTCTACTTCCAGCAGCAGCTGCAACTGGCGCGTCAGCAATTCGCAGTCTTCAACCAGCACGAACTCGCCCGGACCGGTGGCGTAGGCGTTGCCGGGCAGGCGGTCTATCGTCACGCGCAACAAGCCGCCGGCCGATCGTTCCAGATCAACCAGGTCATAGCCCATGCCCGTCACGGTGCGCTGCACCGCGTCTTGCCAACCCATCTTGAAAGCCGCCTCCTGCTGCGCACCCTGCGGGTGCGCGGCACCCGCCCAACCTGTAGGCGCAATCGCTTGAATAACGATCGCGCAAAAAAAATGGGCTGGAGTGATCCGCCCACCGTGAAAATCAGTGCGAAAGGTGGGATTGTAGCCTGCAAACTGCATGCCCGCAAGAGTTGCAGTCCGGCCGCGCCAACTGCGTGCGAGAATCATCGGCTCGAAAACTTCCACGGCACCTGCGGCAGGTGTTGACGACGATGGGCTTTCTGGCTGGCAAGCGCTTGTTGATCACCGGCATCCTGAACAACCGGTCGATCGCCTACGGCATCGCGCGGGCCTGCCACCGTGAAGGCGCCGAGCTGGCCTTCAGCTACCAGGGCGAACGCTTCAAAGAGCGCATCAGCGAGTTTGCCGCCGAGTTTGGCTCCAGGCTGGTGTTTGATTGCGACGTCAGCGACGATGCTCAAATCGAGCGTTTGTTTGCCGACCTCGGCACGCATTGGGAGCAGTTCGACGGCTTTGTCCACGCCATCGCCTACGCGCCGCGCGAGGCGATTGCCGGCGACTTTCTCGAAGGGCTGTCGCGCGAGAGTTTTCGCATCGCGCACGACATCTCGGCCTACAGCTTTCCAGCCATGGCCAAGGCCGCGCTGCCGCGGCTGCGTGCCGGGTCGGCGCTGCTGACGCTGAGCTACCTGGGCGCCGTGCGCTACGTGCCCAACTACAACACGATGGGCCTGGCCAAGGCCTCGCTGGAGGCCAGCGTGCGCTTTCTCGCGCAAAGCCTGGGCGCCAAGGGCGTGCGGGTGAACGGCATTTCCGCCGGTCCGATCAAGACACTGGCGGCGTCGGGCATCAAGGACTTTGGCAAGCTGCTGACCGAATTTGCCGCCGCAACGCCGATCCGCCGCACCATCACCACCGAAGACGTCGGCAATGCCGCGTCGTTTCTGCTGTCCGACCTGGCCGGCGGCATCAGCGCCGAGATCCTGTACGTCGACGGTGGCTTCAGCCACGTCGCGATCAACGACCCGACCGACGCGCGCGGCTGAAATCCCTGTGCAACGGCCGTGGGGCCGTTGCTGCTCAGCCTTCGCTGCGCACGCAGTCGACGCAGTAGCGGCGACCGCCCTTGTCGTCTTCCTCCTCGACCAGGCCATGCACGTCGGTGTGAAAGCCGGGAAACGCGGTGTTGAACGAGCGCGCGAAGCGCAGGTAGTCGACGATCTTGCGGTTGAAGCGCTCGCCCGGCACCAGCAGCGGTATGCCCGGCGGGTAAGGCGTTAGCAGCGCGGTGGTGATGCGGCCTTCCAGCGCGTCGATGTCTACGCGTTCGACGTCGCGATGGGCGATTCGGAAATAGGCCTCGCTCGGCGTCATTGCCGGCTGCAGGTCGGACAGATACATCTCGGTGGTCAGCCGCGCGACGTCGCCCTGCGCATAGGCCTCGTGCATCGCCTGGCACAGGTCGCGCAGTCCCATGCGCTCGTAGCGCGGCCAGGCGTGGCAGAACTCGGGCAGGATGCGCCACACCGGCGCGTTCTTGTCGTAGTCGTCCTTGAACTGCTGCAGCGCGGTGACCAGCGTGTTCCAGCGGCCCTTGGTGATGCCGATGGTGAACATGATGAAGAACGAGTACAGCCCGGTCTTTTCGACCACCACGCCGTGCTCGGCCAGAAAGCGCGTCACCACCGCCGCCGGAATGCCGTGCGCGGCGAAGTGGCCACCCATGTCGATGCCCGGCGTGATCAGCGTGCACTTGATCGGGTCAAGCATGTTGAAGCCCGAGGCCAGCTTGCCGAAACCGTGCCACTCGTCGTCGGTGCCCAGCATCCAGTCGACGGCGCGGCCTATGCCCTCTTCTGCCAGCAGGTCGGGGCCCCAGACCTTGAACCACCAGTCGTGGCCGAATTCGTCGTCGACCTTGCGCATCGCGCGGCGGAAGTCAAGCGCCTCGCGGATGCTTTCTTCGACCAGCGCGCGGCCACCGGGCGGCTCCATCATCGCCGCGGCGACATCGCAACTGGCAATGATCGCGTACTGCGGCGAGGTGCTGGTGTGCATCAGGTAGGCCTCGTTGAACAGGTGGCGGTCGAGCTTGACCGTCTTCGATTCCTGCACCAGCACCTGCGAGGCCTGCGAAATGCCGGCCAGCAGCTTGTGCGTCGACTGCGTGGCGTAGACCATCGCGCTTTCCGGCCGCGGCCGCTTCTTGCCCATGGCGTGGAAGCTGCCGTAAAACGGATGAAAGGCGGCATGCGGCAGCCAGGCTTCGTCAAAGTGCAGCGTCGGAATCCAGCCGTCGAGCATGCCCTTGATGGTTTCGGTGTTGTAGAGCACGCCGTCGTAGGTGCTCTGCGTCAGGGTCATGATGCGCGGCCGCACCTGCTTCGGGTCGCGGCCGGCCAGCAGCGGGTTGGCGGCAATCTTGCGCTCTATCGCCTCGCGGCTGAACTCGTTTTGCGGGATCGGGCCGATGATGCCGTAGTGGTTGCGCGTTGGCGTCAGAAAGACCGGGATCGAGCCGGTCATGATCAGCGAGTGCAGGATGCTCTTGTGGCAATTGCGGTCGACCACCACCACGTCGCCCGGCGCC
>WBZS01001776.1_pt1 | contig 15724 bp, 16 predicted proteins | sample 5204201 | NCBI WGS metagenome assembly WBZS01 (sample SAMN12344357, study PRJNA552823) | activated sludge metagenome | biome: Activated sludge suspended growth; feature: Nitrification reactor; material: Wastewater; isolation source: activated sludge from nitrification reactor of wastewater...
CGCTAGGCACGAATAGGAGAGAAGGAGCACCCTGATGATTGACTTCAACCTCCCTGACCACGTTGCCCAGCAGGTCGCGATGGCGCAGATGGTGGCCGAGCACGTCATGCGCCCCAAGTCGCGCTTCTATGATGAGAGTGAGCACGATATTCCCTGGGAATTCGTGTATACCATGTGGCCGCAGATGGCCGACCAGGCCCGCCGCGACCTCGACGCCGCCTTGAAGCCCAAGGAGACCAACGGCAGCAGCGGCAACGGCGCTAAGCGTCCCCGCACCACCAACCTGCGTATGATTCACCTCATCGAGGCCCTGTCGTGGGGCGACGCGGGCATGTACCTGACCATGCCTAGCAGCCAGTTGGCGGGCGCGGCCATCCAGGCCGTTGGCACGCCAGAGCAGAAGGAGCGCTTCCTGCGCCGCTTCACCGGCGACACGCCAACCTGGGGCGCGATGTGCATGACCGAGCCGCAGGCCGGCTCAGACACGTCGGCCATCCGCACCACTGCCATCAAGGACGGCGACGAGTGGGTGCTCAACGGCACCAAGATCTTCGTCACCTCGGGCCACAAGGCCCTCAAGGACTCCAATGGCATCATCGTTGTGTGGGCTACCGTGGACCCGAAGGCGGGTCGTGCGGGCATGAAGCCCTTCGTGGTTGAGGCGGGCACGCCGGGCGTCGAGATCCTCAAGCTCGAGCATAAGCTGGGCATCCGCGCCAGCGACACGGCGATGATTGTCTTCGATAATGCCCGCATCCCGGCCGACCACATCCTGGGCAACCCGACAGTGCTCAACAGCAAGGACCACCCCGAGGGTTTCAAGGGCGCGATGAAGACCTTCGACGCCACCCGCCCCATCGTCGCCGCCAGCGCGTTGGGCATTGCCCGCGCCGCCATCGACTACACCAAGGACATCCTCAAGCGCGAGGAAGGCATCGAGATTCGCTACAATGTCCCCCGCCACAAGCTGACCGCCGCCGAGCGCGACGTCATCGACATGGAAGCGATGCACCGCGCCGCCTGGCTGCTGACGATGAAGGCGGCGTGGATGATGGACCAGGGCCTGCCGAACACCCTCGAGTCCTCCGAGTGCAAGGTCAAGGCGGGCGAGGCTGTCACCAAGATCACGCAGAAGGCAGTCGAGACCCTTGGCCCTATCGGCTACTCCCGCGACCACCTGGTCGAGAAGTGGATGCGCGACGCCAAGATCAACGACATCTTCGAAGGCACCGGCCAGATCAACCGCCTGGTCATCGCCCGCCGTATCCTGGGCTACACCAGCAAGGAACTACGCTAGGGCCGTTCGGGCGCAGCGAGGGCCACCGCCGAAGGTGTCCCCGCCGCAGGCGGCATGACAGCAACGAGGGCCATCCGTCAGGGATGGCCTTCGCTGCCAGTTATGGACTCACCGCCGCCCACGGAGTACACTTATCGGGGCAGGGTCTTCCTGCTCTCTTGGCGCCAATGCCCTATGATAAGCGAAGCACACTCATGGCCGTATCTCTGAAATCCCCCAAGGACATCGACCACATGCGCGAGGCGGGCCGCCTCGTCGCCGAGATCTACGCCCAACTGGATGAGGCCGTCAAGCCTGGCGTCGACCTGCGCGCGCTAGACAACCTCGTCGAGGCGTACATCCATGAGCGCGGCGCGCAGGGCCTGTACAAGGGCTATCGCGGCAGCGCCACCCGCCCTTTCCGGGGGTCATCTGCGCCTCGGTCAACAACGAAATCTGCCACGGTATCCCCGATGGCCGCGTCCTCAAGGCGGGTGACATCATCGGCATCGACATCGGCCTCAAGTATAAGGGCTGGTGCGGTGACGCCTGTGTCACCTACGCCGTGGGCGCTGTCTCGCCGCAAGCGCAGCGCTTGCTGGATGTCGCCCACATGGCGCTGGACATGGGGATTCGCGCGGCCCAGCCGGGCAACGACCTGAGCGCTATCGGCTACGCCATCCAGGACTATGTGGACCAGCAGGGTATGTCCGTCGTGCGTGAGTGGGGCGGCCACGGGATTGGCAAGAATCTTCACGAAGCCCCGTCGGTGTCCCACGTTCGCCAGCGCGACCGGCCGCTACGCTTGCGCCCCGGCATGGTCTTCACCGTCGAGCCGATGGTCAACGTCGGCCGCCCGGAGTGGCGCATGCTCGACGATGGCTGGACCGTCGTTACCGTCGACGGCTCCCTATCCGCTCAATACGAGCATACCGTCGCCATCACGCCCGGCGGGCCGGAGATTCTCACAAAGCTAGAGTAGCGATGGGAGATTAGGGATTGGAGATTGAGCGGCGCATTCCCCAGTCTCTAATCCCCAATCTTCTCTCGCATGACGCACTGCGTCTAAAATTCGCTTTTTCGCGGTCAGCCCACTATACTTGGCGGCGAAGTCTATCCCCGAAGGAAGCGTATGTCCTCCTCACCCTGGCGCGCCCGTCTCGACAGCTTGGATCTCTCTGACGCCGCGCGGGAATTCGTTGAAGAACTGATCGACGAGAACGAGCGCCTGCGCGCCTTCCTGGCCGAGCATCGCGCCGCGCCCGCCACCCCTGCCCCGCGCGAGGCGGCCACCCGCTCCCTCGTCCTGGACACGCGCGCCTACGCCGACTCGCGCATGCTGGTCACCCTCAGCGCCGCCGGCCTTGCCAAGCGTACCGAGATCAACGCCTACGGCCGCCAGCGTCGCGGCGGCGTCGGCAACTTCGACCTGCGCGTCCGCGACGACGATCCCGCCCGCTTCCTGGTGGTCGCCGACGTCGGCGACCACCTGCTGTTGCTTACCCACAGTGGCCGCGTCTACCGCGTGGCTGTGGCCGCTCTGCCCCTGACCGAGCGCAACGGCAAGGGCGAACCAGTCGGCCCGCTGTGCGCCATGCCCGACGAGGAGCGCCTGGCCGCCGTCCTGGTTCTCACCGAGGCCGACTTGCAGCGCTACATCGTCCTCGCCAGCCAGACGGGCTTCGTCAAGCGCATGCGCGCCCATTACTTCGGCTCCACCTACGAGCAGGGCAAGACGGTCCTCGACCCGCGCCAGACCGGCGGCCCCGCCGCGGCCATGTGCCTCAGCGGCGGCTCGGCCGACGTGCTGCTGGTCAGCCGCCAGGCCATGGCGACCCGCTTCAGCATCAGTGTCGCCCCGCTCCAGGCCGCGCCCGGTATCAAGCTGCGCGCCGACGATCGCCTGATCGGGGTAGTGGCTGTCAGCGAGGAGAGTGCGGTGGCCGTCATCACCGCCGACGGCCTGGGCACACGCCGCCTCATGGAAGGCTTCACACCCAACAAGTCACCCGGCGCGGCTGGCAAGATCATGATGAAGACCGACGAGGTCGCCGGCGTCGTGTTGGCCTCGGATGACGCCGAGCTTATCGTCCTGACCCGCTTCGGCAAGGTCGTTCGTTTCGAGGCCAACGAGATTCCCGCCAAGACCGCGCCCGTCCAGGGCGTGGATATCGTCGAAGTTCGCGGCGACGCTGTGACGGCCGCCGCCAGTCTCGAATAACGCCCTGCAGCCTGTTACCCACCGCGACTACCTAAGGAGACGATGATGACCGAGAACCTGACCATGGCCCAGATCATGCACAACATGCCCAAGGTCTTCAAGGCCGACCGCGCGGCCGGTGTGGACGCCGATATCCAATTCCGCTTCACGGGCGAGGAGCCGGGCGCCTATGTCCTCAGCGTGCGCAACGGCCAGGCGAGCATCGCCGACGGCGAGATTCCCAACGCCGCCGCGACCATCGACGCGCCGTCGGAGGTGTGGAAGAGCGTCGCCCTCGGCCAGACGAACGCCATGACGGCCTTTATGACCGGCAAGTTCAAGGCGACCGGCGACATGGGCCTGCTCATGCGCCTGCCGACCATGTTTGGATAGGCATCAAGCGACTGGCGCGGGTCGGATGCGCACCCGCCCCGGCCAAAGCCGAAGGACCAATGGGATTAGCCTGTTGGTCCTTCGGCTTTGGTCCCTGGTCCTCTCGGCGGGCGACTTGCGTTTATTCGAACTTTGCTTATACTCTCAGCATCTTTCCGGGCGTCTCGCCCAGTTTCCCTGCTTGCGCACGATCAATTGTATCCCGTACTCAGCATCGACGCTGTTCTCCAGGAGCTGCGCGTGAAGATCACTGGTAGCTACACCTTCGACGCCCCACAGCAAGACGTGTGGGACCTTCTCATGGACCCCCACGTGATTGCGAAGGCCATGCCCGGCGTCGACCAGTTCACCCCTGTCGGTCCCAACCAGTACGAAGCGCAGATGAAGGTCGGCCTGGGCGCGGTCAGCGGCCAGTACGCCGCCCGCTTTACCCTCTCCGACATCAACCCCATCACGTCCTACACGATGACCATCAACGGCAAGGGACAGCGCGGCTTTGTCAACGGCACGGGTGAGGTGCGCCTCGAACCCGACGGCGACAAGACCATCTGCCACTACGTCGGCGACGCCGCCCTGGGCGGGCAGCTCGCCGGCGTCGCCCAGCGCCTCGTCGAAGGCGCGGGCCGCACCGTCATCAACCAGGGCTTCAAGTCCCTCGACGCTGAGTTGGCGCAGCGCCCCGCGCCGGCCCCATCCGCCGTACCCAGCAACCCTTTTCTATGGATCGTCGTGGGCGCGGTCGGTATGGCCATCATCCTCTGGCTGTTCGACCGCCGCAAGTAGCCTGCTGCGCCCGCTGAGGGGCGCGTGTTGAATCGCTCTCGGTTTGCGCCATACGGTCTCCGTGCGTCGTGTCCGGCGGTTCCGCCTGCCCGGCTGACGTCTGTCCAACCCATAAGAGGAGAGTGACTGTGACAACTGTGACCCTCACCGTCAACGGCAAGAAGCATACCCACGACGTTGAGCCGCGCCTGCTTCTCGTCCACTACCTGCGGGACACCCTCGGCCTGACGGGGACCCACGTGGGCTGTGACACGAGCCAGTGCGGCTCCTGCACCATTCACATGAACGGCATGGCCGTCAAGTCGTGCACGGTTCTGGCAGTCCAGGCCGACGGCGCCGACATCACCACCATCGAAGGGCTGGCTCAGAATGGCAAGCTACACCCCCTCCAGGAAGGCTTCTGGGAGATGCACGGCTTGCAGTGCGGCTTCTGCACGCCAGGCATGATCATGACCGCGGCCGATCTCCTCAAGCACAACCCCCACCCCAGCGAGGCTGAAATCCGCGTCGGGCTGGAGGGCAACCTGTGCCGGTGCACCGGCTACCACAACATCGTGCGCGCCGTCCAGTACGCCGCCGACAAGTCTCGCTAAGCCCTCCGCGTTCGACGCCGAGCACCCAGGAGAGAGTCTATGGCAACGCAGATGATTGGCGCCTCCATCAAGCGTGTCGAGGATCCTCGCTTCATCACCGGCAAGGGCATGTATACGGACGACGTGAAGGTACCAGGCATGGTCCACGCCGTGTTCGTGCGCAGCCCACACGCCCACGCCAGGATTACCGGCATCGACGTCAGCGTGGCCCAGGCCATGCCCGGCGTCGTCGCCGTCTACACCGGCCAGGATATGGCCGACGCCGGCGTCGGCAACGTCATCTCCGGCGTGACCGTCCCCGGCATCCGATTCACGCCGCACCCAGCCATCGCCATCGACCGCGTGCGCTACGTCGGCGACATCGTGGCCGTCGTGCTGGCCCAGGACCCCTACACAGCCCAAGACGCTGCCGAGGCCGTGGATGTCGACTACGACCCGTTGCCGGCCGTCGTAGACCCCAAGGCGGCCGTGGGCGCGCATCCCATCCACGACGAGATCTCCGACAACGTGTCGTTCAACTGGTCCATCGGCGACCAGGCCAAGACCGACGCCGCTTTTGCCGCAGCGCACCACATCGCACGGGTGGAGTTGGTCAACAACCGCCTCATTCCCAACGCCATGGAGCCGCGCGCGGCGGTGTGCCGCGTCGACCCCAACGATGATGTGACGCTGTGGGTGACATCTCAGAACCCCCACGTTCACCGCCTGGTCATGGGCGCTTTCAACCTCAGCCTGCCTGAGCACAAGTTCCGCGTCATCGCCCCTGATGTCGGCGGCGGCTTTGGCTCGAAGATTTTCATCTATGCTGAGGAGATCATCGTCGTCTGGGCGGCCCTGCAGAGCGGCCAGCCCGTGAAGTGGAACTCGACACGCCGCGAAAGCTACATCGCCGATGCCCACGGCCGCGACCACGTGACCGAGGGTGAGATGGCCTTCGACACCAATGGCAAGATTCTCGGCCTGCGCGTCAAGACCTGGGCGGGCATGGGCGGCTACCTGTCTACCTTCGCCCCCCTCATCCCGACTAACCTGTACGGCCCGCTCCTATCGGGCATGTACCCTATCCCGGCCATCTACTGCAGCGTGCTGGGCGTCATCACCAACACCGTCCCTGTCGACGCCTACCGGGGCGCGGGCCGCCCCGAGGCCACCTATGTTGTCGAGCGTCTCGTCGATATTGGCGCGGCGGAGATGGGCGTCGACCCGGCCGAGCTGCGACGCCGCAACTTTATCGCTCCCTCGGCTTTCCCCTTCCAGACTCAGGTGAACGTCCAGTACGACAGTGGCAACTATGAGGCAACTCTCGACCGTGCCCTGGAGCGGGCGGGCTACGCCGATCTGCGCCGCGAGCAACAGGCGGCGCGACAGCAGGGCCGCTACATGGGCATTGGCTTCGCGGCCGCCATCGAGGCGTGCGGCATTGCTCCATCGGCGGTGGTGGGCAACATCTGGGGCGGCGGCATCGGTCTGTGGGAGAGCGCGATTGTCCGCGTCCATCCGACCGGCAAGGTGACGGTCCAGACCGGCTCCCACAGCCACGGCCAGGGCCACGAGACGACCTTCGCCCAGATTGTCGCCGACGGCCTGGGTGTCCCGCTGGAGGACGTGCTCATCCAGCACGGCGACACTGCGCAGTCGCCCTTCGGCTATGGAACCTACGGCAGCCGCTCGGCGGCGGTCGGCGGCAGCGCCATCGCCGTCAGTGTCAAGAAGCTTCAGGATAAGATCAAGCGCATCGCCGCCCACCTGCTGGAGGCCGCGCCCGAGGACATCGACTATGCCGAGGGCAAGGCCACCGTGCGTGGCGCGCCGGAGCGCTTTAAGACCTTCGGCGAGGTCGCGCTGCAAGCCTATCTGGCCCACAACTACCCCACTGATATCGAGCCGGGTCTGGAGGCGACGACCTTCTTCGACCCAACGAACTTCACCTTCCCCTACTGCGTGCACATCGCGGTGGTCGAGGTAGACGGAGGGACGGGGCAGGTCGAGGTCAAACGCTACATCGCTGTCGACGACGTGGGCAACATCATCAACCCGATGATCGTGGCGGGTCAGATTCACGGCGGCGTGGCCCAGGGCATCGGGCAGGCGCTGTACGAGAGTGCGGTCTACGATGAGAACGGCCAGCTGGTGACAGGCTCGATGATGGACTACGCCGTGCCCAAGGCGCGTTACATACCCATGATTGAGACCGACCAGACGATCACGCCCGCGCCGCAGAACCCCCTGGGCGTCAAGGGCGTGGGCGAGATCGGCGCGATTGCGTCGCCCGCCGCCATCGCCAATGCCGTCGTCGACGCCCTCAAGCCTTTCGGCGTCGCGCACCTGGACATGCCTATCACCGCCGAGAAAGTTCACGCCGCGATGCACCGTGATGCGTGATCCGTGTTCCGTGACCAGAGAGGGAGCCATCTCTAATCTCCAATCTCTCTTCTCACGCAGCACGCAGCACGCAGCACATATCGCTCTACGCTCGACGCTTTCCGCTCACCGGAGGTCTCATGTACCCCGCCAAGTTTGACTACGTGCGCGCCGGCTCCGTCGAGGAGGCCGTCGCGCTTCTCCAACAGCATAGCGATGCCAAGCTGATGGCCGGCGGTCACAGCCTGCTGCCCCTGATGAAGCTGCGCCTGGCGACCCCCGCCGTCATCATCGACATCGGCCGCCTGCCCGGCCTCAAGGGCGTGCGTCGTGAGGGCGGCGGTGTCACCATCGGCGCGCTGACCACCCACGCCGAGATCGCCGCCTCGGCCGAGGTGAAGGCCGTCGCCCCGGCCGTGGCCGAGGCGGCCGGCGACGTGGGCGACGTGCAGGTGCGCAATCGCGGCACGCTGGGCGGCAACATCGCCCACGCCGACCCGGCCAGCGACCTGCCCACCGTTCTACTGGCCCTGGACGCGGAGATTCGCGTCGTCGGCCCCCGGGGCCGCCGCAGCATCAAGGCCGCCGACTTCTTCGTCGACCTGATGACCACATCCCTCGACTTCGATGAGGTCATCACTGACGTGTTCATCCCGGCCGCTCCCCGGTCGGCCTACGTCAAGTTCGAGAACCCGGCCTCCGGCTACGCCATGCTGGGCGCGTGCGCCAGCCTTTCCTCCAGCGGCGCGAAGGTCGCCCTGGGCGGCGGCACGCCCACGCCGCGCCGCCTGACGGCGGTAGAGGCCGCGCTGGCGGGCGGCTCGACGGACTACGCCGCCGCGGCCGCCCACGCCGCCGACGGCATCGACGACTGGATGGGCGACATCCACGCCTCGGCCGACTACCGCAAGGCGGTGGCGCCGGTGTTCGTGGAGCGCGCGCTCAAGGCCGCTGCCGACCACAAGTAGGACATCCGACCTCGCGACAGCCCCGGGGGGCGGACCGCGCAGTTGCCGCTCGCCCCCTGCTTGCCAAAGGAGCGCCCCATGGCCCATGTTCTCGTCGCCGTGATGCCCCTCGATACCCAACTGCCCCATACGGTTCAGGTTCTGAAGCACGCCGGCTTCAAGCATGTCGGCTTTCTCGTGGCTGATCCCGAGTTCAACCCCAACCAGACCAGCGTCGCCGATGGGCCTGAGGTCACGGCCACCATGCAGTTGCTTGCCCCCGACGCCAGCTTTTCCGTCAAGGGCCTGGGCCAGCTGACCGTGGCGGGCGCGGCGGGTGAGCTGGCCAACTACAAGGACCACGAGGCCGCCGACTTCCTCAAGGCTCTGCTGGGTCACGACGCCGACGCCGCCACTGTCGACGCCGTCAAGACATCGCTACACGACGGCCACGCCCTGCTGACGATCGAGGGTGACGTGGCCCAGGCCCGCGAGATGCTCAAGTCCCACGCCCTGTTCTTCTACGGGTGAGTCGTTCACCCTTCCGTCGTCGTTCGGGTGAGGTAGCTTGACGCATGGCACACCGAGGACGAAGGACCGACGACCGACGACCGATAAGAACGACCGAGGACAAAGGACCAAGGACCAATGGGATTAGCGTCTTGGTCGTCGGTCGTCGGTCGTCGGTCGTCGGTCGTCGGTCGTCGGTCGTCGGTCGTCGGTCGTCGGTCGTCGGTCGTCGGTCGTCGGTCGTCGGTCCTTTGTCCCTGGTCGCTTCCTTGCTATACTTGTTATGACCCTATTCGCCCGCGAGGAATCTGACCTTGGCTACCCCCATCGCCCCCGCCCCCATTCAGACCATTGACGATGTGCTGGCTCGATTTCAAGACCGCTCCTACGTCGCCGAGCGCGGCCTGGCGACCGCCGTCTTCCTGGCCTTGCGCCTCGGCCGTCCCCTGTTCCTGGAAGGCGAGGCGGGCGTCGGTAAGACCGAGGTAGCCAAGGTGCTGGCCGACCTGCTCACCGCGCCCCTGATTCGCCTTCAGTGCTACGAGGGTCTCGACGTCAACAACGCCGTCTACGAGTGGAACTATACCCGCCAGTTGCTGGAGATCCGGCTGCTGGAAGCCGTGGGCGTCCGCGACCAGTCGGCCGCGCTGCGGGAGGTCTTCAGCCCCGACTTCCTTATCCGCCGGCCGCTGTTGCAGGCCATCGACTTCGACGGCGAAACGCCGCCGGTCCTCCTCATCGACGAGCTAGACCGCGCCGACGAGGAGTTCGAGGCGTATCTGTTGGAGATGCTGTCGGACTTCCAGATCACCATCCCGGAGCTGGGCACGGTGCGCGCCAAGCAGCCCCCCGTCGTCGTCCTCACCTCCAACCGCACCCGCGAGATTCACGACGCTCTCAAGCGCCGCTGCCTGTACTACTGGATCGACTACCCGAGCCAGGCCAAGGAGTATCAGATCGTCCGCGCCAAAGTCCCGGCGGCCCCCGATCTGCTCGCCCGCCAGGTGACGAGCTTCATCCACCAGTTGCGCGGTATCGACCTGTATAAGTTACCCGGTGTCGCCGAGACTCTCGACTGGGCCGCCGCGCTGGTCGCCCTCGACCAGCCGAGCCTGACACCTGAAGTCGTCGATGACACGCTGGGCGTCATCCTCAAGTACCAGGACGACGTGCAGAAGGTGCGCGACCTGGGCATCGGCGGCCTGCTCGAGCGCATGCGCCTGCCCGCGTGAGCCAGCCGTGACCAACGACCGCCTGTACGCGGAAGCCACTGCTGCCTGGCGGCGGCAGATCGAGGGTCTGGCCGCCACCCAGGCGGCGGGTAGCCAGGGCGAGGGCCTGCTGCGCCACCTGTTGCTGTTCGGCCGCCTGCTGCGCCGGGTGGGCGTTCAGGTCAACACGTCGCAGATGCTCGACCTGCTGGCCGCCCTGGAAGTAGTCGATCTGACGCGCCGCGACGACTTCTATTGGGCCGCCCGGGCGGTGCTGGTCACCCGCCGCGACGACCTGGCCCGCTTCGACCAGGCCTTCGCCCTGTTCTGGCGCAACGCCCAGGCCCGGGACATGCCCAACTTCGCGCCCCTCCTGAGCCAGACTCCCGTGCCACGCCGCGAGCCGCCGCGCAAGAGCGACGCAAAGCCCGGCGAGGATAAGCCCCAAGAGCGCAGCATCGCCATCGCCGAGGCGACGGACGAGGAGACGGACAGCGGTGACGAGGCGGAGGAGACGGACGCCCCCGACCTGATCATCTCGGCCAGCCCGATGGAGGTACTGCGCCACAAGGACTTCGCGGGCTACACCGCCGACGAGTTGGCCCTGGCGCGGCAGATTCTGCGCGACATGACCTGGGAACTGGGCGAGCGCCGCACCCGCCGCTTCCGACGCGGCAAGGGCCGCCGTCTGGACCTGCGCCGCAGCCTGCGCCGAAATGTCCGCTTCGGCGGCGAGATGGTGGAGCTGGCGTGGCGAGAACCCAAGTTCAAGCCGCGCCCGGTCGTCGTCATCGCCGACATCAGCGGCAGCATGGAGCAGTATAGCCGCCTGTTGCTGCATTTCCTGCACACCCTGTACCAGGGGATGGACAACGTCGAGGCCTTCGTCTTCGGCACGCGCCTGACCCGCATCACCCACGAGCTACGCACCCGCAACGTGGATGTGGCGGTCAGTCAGGTGGCGCAGACGGTGCAGGACTGGGCGGGCGGCACGCGCATCGGCGAGTCGTTGCACACCTTCAACTACCGCTGGGGGCGGCGCGTGTTGGGGCGCGGCGCGGTGGCCCTCATCATCAGCGACGGCTGGGACCGGGGCAACGTGGATGTGCTGCGCGACGAGATGGAACGCCTTCAGCGCAACACCTATCGGCTGATCTGGCTGAACCCGCTGCTGGGCATGGCAGGCTACCAGCCGTTGACGCGGGGCATGGCGGCCGCGCTGCCCTTCATCGACGACTTCCTGCCGGTGCATAGCCTGCACAGCCTGGCCGAGCTGGGCGACCTGCTGACCGAACTTGGCGCGGCCCCCCGCCCCGAGCGCAAGCAGCACGCCCACATGTCGGAGCCGGGGTCGTAGGGGCGGTCCCCGTGGCCGCACGCCACGTGCGTCCGTAGGGGCGGCCCCCCCGTGGCCGCCCTGGCCTCCGGGAAGGGAATGCATGTCGCCCGCCGGCGGACGCGCCGAGCTAAACCTCGGCGCGGAGCGAGCGAAGCCCTTCGGGCTATCAGTCAGCCCCAGCGGGGCTTCGCCTGCTCAGCGCGGCGGCTTCAGCCCCGCGCGGCGCCGGGGCGGTTACCTGTGGTCGGCATCAGTTGAAAGGGACAACTCATGCGTGACATCCTGCCCACCCTCGAAAAGTGGCAGGCGGCAGGCGAGGACATCGCCGTCGCCACGGTCGTGAAGTCCTACGGCTCGTCGCCGCGCCAGTTGGGGGCGAAGATGGCCGTCACCCGCGCGGGCGACATGGTCGGCTCCGTCAGCGGCGGTTGTGTCGAGGGCGCGGTCTTCCAGGAGGCGCAGGGCGTCCTCAAGACGCGCCAGCCGAAGCTCGTCCGCTACGGCGTGACCGACGACCTGGCCTGGGAGGTCGGCCTCGCCTGTGGCGGAACCATCGAGGTGTTCATCGAGCCGCTGGACTGGTAACCCGTGCCTACCTACCAGCTCTACCTGGAACAGGGGCCGCCCCTCAAGCGTGTCCCCAGGCGCAAGACGATGGTCCACGTCCTCGACCTGCTCGGCTGCGCGCCGAAAGCGAAGTCGGAGGAGGAGGCCCTGGTTGCCACACCGGCCGCCATCGACGACTACCGCCGCTGGCTGCGCGGCATCGGTGAGGACGTGCCCCTGGGCGACATCCAGCTAGAGATCGCCGAGCGCTGGCAGGGCGAGGATAGCTGGAACGGCCTGGGCTACATGCAGCAAGCCTTCCAGGCCGAACTGACGCCCATCGACGCCGACGAGGTCGAGCGACTGGTGCGTCGCTTCGAGGCCATGCAGCAACTCATCGACGCCGCCCTGGATAGCCTGCCGCCGGACGACTTGATCGCCAAGCCCGACACAGGCCGCGCCCTGAGCGTGATGGCCCTCCACGTCGCCGACGCGGCCCACGGCTACGTCACGGCGGGCCTGGGCCGCGTCGGCGAGCCAGGCTCGAAGCCTGACCGCCCCTGGCGCGTCGAGTGGGACCGGGTGACCGACGCCGTGGTCGCCCGCCTGCGCGCCATGAGCGACGACGAGCGCAGTCAGATTCGCTACAGCCGCGACAAGGGCTACCCCTGGACCGCCCGCAAGGTCTTGCGCCGCGTCCTGGAACATACCTGGGAGCACGTCGACGAGATGGTCATCGAACGCTTGGGAAGGAGTCTCTAGGCTATGCGGCTCGCGCTCATCTCCGATATCCACGGCAACCCCATCGCCCTCGACGCCGTGCTGGCCGACATCGCGGCCCAGGGCGGCGTGGATGAGACCTGGGTGGTGGGCGATCTGGCCGCCCTCGGCTACGACCCGGTGGGGGTGCTCGACCGTCTCCACGATGTACCCAATGCCCACTTTCTCCGCGGCAACACCGACCGCTACACAGTGACGGGGGATCGGCCGCCGCCCAGCCTGGAGGATGCGCGCCGCGACCCGGCCCTCCAGGCGCGCTACGACGAGGTGGCGCGCAGCTTTGCCTGGACGCGCTCGTACCTCCTCGCCTCAGGCTGGCTGGACTGGCTGGCCGCCCTGACGCTGGAGCGTCGCCTGACCCTGCCCGACGGCGCGCGGTTGCTGGCCGTCCACGCCTCGCCGGGGCGCGACGATGGCATGGGTATCCAGCCCACCATGAGCGACGCCGAGATTCTCGCCCTGGTCCAGGACGCCGACGCCGACCTCGTCGTGGTCGCCCACACCCACCGCGCCCTCGACCGCACGGTGGGCGGGATTCGGGTCATCAACCTGGGCAGTCTCAGCAACCCGGCCACGGCCGATGTGCGCGCCGCCTACGCCCTGGTAGACGCGGACAGCCACGGCCATGTTGTCCAATCCCGCCGCGTCGAGTATGATTGGCAGGCGGTTGTCGCCGCCATCCGCGCCGTCCACCACCCCGCGGCCGACTTCCTCATCCAGCACTGGCGCCGCGCCCAGTGACCTCATGGAGGCGTTCGTGCCCCGTCTCTACGACCAGCTGACTGACGCCCTCGCCCACGACCGCCCCGCCGCCCTGGCGACCATCATCCGTGGCCCCGGCCTGGGCGCCAAGCGCCTCATCTTCGACACGACCGCCGACGGCGACCTGCCCTACGACCTGGCCGCCTCGGTGGATGCCGACGCCCGCGCCCTGCTGCGCGCCGAGACACCCGGCGCGCGGGTGTACGCCACGCCCGACGGCGAGGCGGAGATCTTCGTCGAGGTCTATCCGGCCGCGCCCAAGCTGGTCATTGTCGGCGGCGTCCACATCGCCATCCCCCTGGCCCAGTATGCGCGCATCCTCGGCTACCGCGTCATCCTCGTCGATGCCCGTACCGCCTTCGCCAGTGAGGCCCGCTTCCCCCACGCCGACCGCATCGTCATCGGCTGGCCCGACGCGGCGCTGACCGAGCTGGGCCTGGACAGCTCGACCTACGTGGCGATCCTGACCCACGACCCGAAGCTCGACGACCCCGCCCTCATCGCCGCCCTCGCCAGCCCCGCCCGCTACGTGGGGGCGATTGGCAGCCCCAAGACCCACGCCCGGCGGCTCGTCCGCCTGCGCGACGCCGGGCTAAGCGACGACGCTCTGGCCCGCATCCACTCACCTATCGGGCTGGACCTGGGGGCGCGGGCGCCGGAGGAGATCGCCACCAGCATCATCGCCGAGATGGTCGCCGTCAAGTACGGCACGACGTGGCGACCCGGCCCTGAGACGTGGGACTCCCGCGTCCAGGTCCAGGACGACCCGAATATCACGGGGTAACTATGCAATTTGGTCCCGTACCTGTTGAAGCCAGCGTCGGCCGCATCCTGGCCCACAACCTCACCTCCACCGACGGCCGCCGCGCCTTTCGCAAGGGCCACACCGTCCGCGCCGAGGATGTGGTCGCCCTGCGCGACGTGGCGGGCGATACCGTCTACGTCGCCACTCTGGAGCCGGGCGACGTCCACGAGGACGAGGCGGGCCGTCGCCTGGCCCGCGCCGTGGTGGGCGAGGGCGTGACCCTGGGGCCGGCCGCCGGCGGGCGCGTCAATATGCTGGCCGTCGAGCGCGGCGTCCTCGCCCTGGACCTGGAACGCCTCGACGCGGTGAACGCGCTGGACGGCCTGACCATCGCCACCCTGCGCCAGCACAGCGTCGTCCAGCCCAAGACCATCGTCGCCACGGTCAAGGTCATCCCCTATGCCGTGCCCGACGAACGCCTGCGCCAGGCCGAGACCGTCGGCCCCGGCGTCGTGGCTGTGCGCCCGCTGCCCGTGCGGCGCGTCGGCGTCATCCTGACCAGCAGCGACGCCGGCCGCGCCAAGACCGTGGCCACCCTGGAACCGCCCATTCGCGGCCGCGTCGAAGACCTGGGCAGCGAGGTCATTGCCGTGCGGCCCGTCGCCCACAGCGAGGCGGCGGTGGCCGAGGCGCTGGCCGCGTTCCTCGACCAGGGCGCGGACGCCGTCATCATCGGTGGCGAGACGTCCATCATGGACGCCCACGACATCACGCCCCAGGGCGTGCGCCGCGCGGGGGGCGTGGTCGAGGGCTACGGCGCGCCCGCCGAGCCGGGCAACCTGCTGCTGCTGGCCTACGTCGGCGAGCGGCCCATCCTGGGCGCGCCGGGCTGCGTGCGCTCGCGCCACACCAACGTCGTCGACCTCGTCCTGCCGCGCCTGCTGGCGGGCGAGCGCCTCACCCGCCGCGACCTGGCCGCCCTGGGCCACGGGGCGTTGCTGCATGAGTGACCAGGGACGAAGGACCGAGGACCAACGGGATTAGCCTATTGGTCCTTCGGCCTTCGTCCTTCGTCGGCCAGCGAAAGACCTGCCTGTATGAAGCTAGACACCATTCACCACGGCGATTGTCGCGAGGTGTTGGCGGCGCTGCCGGAGAAGAGCGTCGACCTCATCTTCGCCGACCCGCCCTATAACCTCCAGCTCCAGGGCGACCTGTGGCGGCCCAACATGACCCGCGTCGACGCCGTCGATGACGAGTGGGACCAGTTCGCCGACT
>WBZS01001777.1_pt1 | contig 15711 bp, 13 predicted proteins | sample 5204201 | NCBI WGS metagenome assembly WBZS01 (sample SAMN12344357, study PRJNA552823) | activated sludge metagenome | biome: Activated sludge suspended growth; feature: Nitrification reactor; material: Wastewater; isolation source: activated sludge from nitrification reactor of wastewater...
ATACCACGTCGGGGTTAGACCGCAACGCGGCGAGGGCTTGCGCCTCACCGCCGGTCGGAACCTGGAGCGTGTACAGACTCAAGGCATCGACCTTGTCGAGAACTTTGAATCCGCTCTTCGCGGCCAGATCGGCGATCTTGTCGCCAGACTTGGGCTGGGTCCTGACCAGGACTTGCCCCGCTATGTAGGGCGTGGTCGATTTGACATCGAGGGCGGCCGGCCCCGCCAGGGGCCGAACCCCCGAGGTGTCGGCGCCCAGGGCAGGCCCGGCGAAGGCCAGAACCAGGGACATGGCAACTGTGAGGGCCAGGCCTATCGAGGCGATAAGCCAGCCCTTTGAGTCGCTGCGAATCCGTCGCATACGGCACTCCTTTCCTTATGTACGGAAGCGGCGGCCAGAGTGGCTGTCTTGGATACTTCTCTCCTGCTGGTGGCGAACCGCGAGGGTACAACACAGAACTGCAACAGTAACCCTAACATTAATGACGAAAAAAGCCGCGTCCCGGTCACGGGCGCAGCCGCCAATTTAGCGATTGGATGAAAATTGGATGAAGGCCGGCCGCTGTGGCTGCCGATCCGCTCGGTCCGGCCCCCCTTTCCGGGCCGAGCGGATGCAGGAGAGCGCGCATGCAGAGATGCAGGAGAGTCATGGCGCGCTCGAATCACCAGTCCTAACGTGATTCTTCCTGGAAAGTTACGGGGCCGCGTCGTTATCTGACGAAACTCATCCCAACTGATGACGACAATTTAACCATCACGCCTGAGCGCCCAGCGTCGCCCGCCGCTGGCTGAGTGCCTCGATACGATCAAGGCGCACCGCCACACCGATGCCAGGGCCAGTGGGGACGGACAGGGTGCTATCGGGGTTGAGCACAAACTCTGGCTCGACAATATCCTCAGCGTAGTAGCGGCGCGACGCCGAGATATCGCCGGGCAGCTTGAAATTGGGCAGGCTGGCGAGCGCGACGTTGCCCGCGCGGCCAATGCCCGTTTCCAACATGCCGCCACACCAGACCGGCGCGTTGCGCTCGGCGCACACGTCGTGGACGGCAATGGACTCCATGAACCCGCCCAGTCGGCCGGGCTTGATGTTGATGACTCGCGCGCTGTCCATCTCCAGGGCCCAGCGGGCATTCGCCGCGCTGTGGATGCTCTCGTCAAGGCAGATGGGCGTCTTCAGCTGCGCCTGGAGCCGGGCATGGTCGGGTATATCATCGTAGCCGAGGGGCTGCTCGACGAGCAGCAGACCCAGATCGTCCATGGCCTTGAAGATGTGGGCATCGTCCAGCTGATAGGCCGAGTTAGCATCGACCTGGAGCTGGACATGCGGGTAGGCGATGCGCAAGGCTTGCGCGGCCTCGACATCGTAGCCGGGCTTGATCTTGATCTTGATGCGGTTGTAGCCGTCCTGGATGTAGCCGCCAACGCGATCGACCAGCGCCGCGATGGACGGCTGGATGCCGACGCTGACACCCACCGCCACCCGATCGCGCGTCCCGCCCAGCGCCTGGGAGAGGCTGATGCCCTGCTGTTTGGCCCACAGGTCCCACACGGCCGCCTCGACGGCGTGCTTGGCGAAGGGGTAGCCGCGCACTGGCTCGAGGCGGTCGCGTACCTGGCGGGGTTCATCGAGGGGCGCGTAGCGCATGGTCGTATGGGCCACAGGTTGGGCCAGGAGCATCGGGACGAGGTAGTCATGGATAATCAGCCAGGCGACCTCAGTGGTCTCGTAGGAGTACCAGGGGCCATCGCCCGCCCACTCGCCCCAACCGACGACGCCGTTGGCATGCAGCGCGACGAGAATGCGCTCCTCGTGGGTTTTGACCCAACCGCTGGTCTCGAAGGGAGCGACGAGGGGTATGGTAATTTGATAGAGTTCGACGCGGTCGATACGCATGATGTCCTCGCAGTGTCTGATTCCCTCCCCGCTGGGAGGGGGTTAGGGTGAGGGGGTAAGAAGGACAGGCAGGATGAGGGCGCGGTCGAAGGCAGCCGGGTCGTCAAGCTCGGCGACGACGGCCAGAGCGTGGCGGAGACCGGCAACAAAGGCCGCCAGATCGACACCCCGATAGGTAGGCTCCAGCGCTGTGAGGGTGTCGATAACCCACGCCAGGTGACGAGCCGCGCCGCGCGTGTTGCCCTGGACCACGAGCTTGTGGAAAGCCGCCGCGCTACGAATCAAGCCTTGCAGGAAGGCGCGTTCATCGCCCTCGGCGTCGCGCCACGGTGTTTCCAAAACCTCGTGGGCCTTCCAGTACAGGCCATCGTTGTACAGTTGCACGAACTGGCGCAAGGCCTCGTCGACACTGGACGTGGCCTCGTCGGAGGTGTGCTCGTAGATTCGCCAGGGCGGCGTGCCCTCGGGTCGCCACAATCGGTAGAAGGCCGCCTTGCCCTCGGCCAGGTCGCCGCGCAGCATCTCCACCGCGAAGTAGCCCGCCTCGAAGTGGCGCTCGAGGGCAGTCCGTGTCTGCATCCGCCACTCCGTGGCGAGGTCCAGATTCCACGCCTTGACCGCCTGGAAGTTATAGGGCACGCGCAACAGAACCTCTGCGGCGGTGAAAGTCAGGTCCAACTCGCCAAGTAGTGGCAGGTCGATACCCTCCACGCTCTGCTCGGCGGGCTGCCCGCGCGGCCGGTTGATCACCGGCAGCCGCGCCACCGTCTCGGCAAGGGCGGCTGGATGGGCCAACGACAGTCGCTCATGAACCCACCCTGAACGCACCCACCAATCGACCTGGAACCGGTCGGTAGGCAGGCCCCGATTGAGGTTATCGCGCAACTCCCCATAGACGTTGCGCAGGTACGTACTGCACACCGCGCCCAACTGCGTCAGGTTGAGGTGGGCATTGACCGTCTCAAGGGGGTCGTAGGTCCAGGTGATGAGGTCCAGGCCCTGGCGACGCACCTCGCCACGCTGCGCACGCTTCAGCAAGTAGCCCAGGTGCAGGCCGCGATACTGGGGATGGACACCGACCTGATGGGACACGTGCTTGAGCTTGCCCTCGGCGGTCGTGCCGAGAAAGCCGAACAGGAAGCCAACGAGCTGGCCGTCGGGCGCGAATGCGCCCAGGACAAGACCGCCGTTCTTCTGCGCCCTGACCAGGACGTGGCGGGGAGTGATGTCCACCCGGTCAAGAATACCCCATGCCGACCCCATCAGTTCCTCGGCGTCGCGGTACTCTTCGGGGTCCAGGAGGCGACGAATCTGATAACCAGGTGGGAGTCGGATGGCGCGGGGCGTGATTTGCATCGGCAAGTACCTGAGGGGCAAACGCGCCGGGGTGGGGGATGCCCACCCCGGCGCGTGCGAGGGCCAGTCAGTCTGTCTGTGGCCGGCGCAGCAGCGTCCACAACGACCACAGGAAGATCAGGGTGATAAGTATGGCCGAGACTACGCAGTAGACGCAGATGGCCTCGATGACGAATAGCTCCAGATAGGTCAGGTAGGCCGAGTAGAGCACGCCGCCGAGGGAGATGCCGAAGATAGCCAGGGGCGCGTAGCGAGCCAGGGGCTGGGGTAGGCGGTCACCCCACACCGCCAGCGCCAGAATCAGGACATACATGCCAACGCCCAGGAAGGCGATGGGGATGCCCATGAACTCGGAGTAGCGGCTGGTGTTGACCGTCTCGCAGTCGCCGACACCGCCGCAGAACGGGACGGCCTTGAATAGCTTGATGTAGGACAGATAGAGGGAGTCCAGGATGCCCAGGCCAGCCAGGACCGGGATGACCCAGCGCCGCCAATCCACCCCCGCCGTTGCGTCGGAGGCGACCGGGGCTGCCAGCGACGCGCTGCCGCTGGCGGTCATCGCCAGTGGCGGATCCACACCGGGCGGCGGTGGTGGGGAGGAGGGGCGACGGTTCTGTCGCCGCTTGTCGCGCTTGCTCATTTCTTCTTCTGTAGCTCCGCCTCGATCATCTGCTTGAGGCCCGGCACTTCCTCGGTCAGAATCATCTCCCCCGCCTTATCGGCGCTGGCAGGCGTGTACGACTTGACGACCCCGCACAGCTTCTGGTCGTCGCCCGGTGGATCGCTGATCTCGCCCTTCGCCAGGCGACGCTTGTCGTCAGCCTGGCCGCTCAGGCAGATCTGCGCCCCTACCTTGATCCTCTCGGCATTCGTAATGGGCGCACCCGGCGCAATAGGCACGGTCTGATCCTGAACTGACTTGTCGAAGGGCAGGAAGCCCTCTACCGGCTTGCCGTTCACGAAGAGAGTCGGCGTCGAGCGGACACCCGCCCGCTTGGCCTCGTTCACCGACGCCAGTACGAAGTCGCGATACTTGTGACTGTCCACGCACTGGCCGAACTGGGTCATGTCCAACCCCACCTGTTGCGCCAGCTTGTTAAGATTGTCGCGCGAGAAGCTGCCGGTGTTCTCGCCGTTATTGCTCTCAAAGAGAGCCTCGTGATACTCCCAGAACTTACTCTGGTCCTGCGCGCACGTCGCCGCCTCAGCGGCATCGAAGGACTCCTGCCCCAGGAAGGGAAAGTTAACGTACACCATGCGGACCAAACCCTTGCTTATGAATTCCTTGTCGACCTCACGGGCCGTTTCGAGGGCGAAGCGCCGACAGAACGGTCATTGGAAGTCGGAAAATTCGACGAGCAGCACCGGCGCGGTACTCGCGCCCTTGCTCGGCAGCTCGGCCGGCTGCACGATGGTCGGCTTGGGTTCGGGTGTGACCGAGGCCGGCGTCGCCCCAGCCATGACCGTCGCAATGGCGGGCTGGGCAGGCCCTGCCTGGGTCGGCGCGGCCGCCTGGGGCGGCGTGGTAGAGGCCGCTGCGCCGGCCGGCGGCGCGCCCGTCGCCGCCGGTGCGGAGGCGCCGGGCGCGGCGCAGGCTGCCACGAGGGCGGCCAGCGCCAGGCCTATCAAGGTCATCAAGGTAGATTTCACTTATTCTGCTCCGCCAGCTCAATGGCTGCCTTCAAAGTATCGAAGCTGCCTGCCTCGATCTTGCGGTCGCCGACGAAGAGGGTCGGCGTGCCCTGCACCTGCTTGCCAGTGCTATCGTTCATGCTGCGGTCGATGAGCTTGTTGACCTCACCGGCGTTACTCTTGAAACAGGCGCGCCACTGGTCCATGTTCAGGTTCAGACTACCCGCCATCTTCTCCAGGTTGGCGTCGCTGAACGCGCCCGCGTTCTCGTCCTTACCCTGGCTCATATACAGGAGATCGTGCATCTCCCAGAACTTGCCCTGGTTCTGGGCGCAGTGGGCCGCCAGAGATGCGCGATGGGACTCACCGTCGTAGTTAGCCTGACCCTGTCGAATGCGGTCGAGGAACTGAAAGTCACGGAAGACGTACTTGATGCGCCCTGTCTTGATAAGCTCTTCCTCGATCTTAGGCTCGACGGAGGCGACGAATTGGGCGCAGAAGGGGCACTGGAAGTCGGAGAAGTTCTGGACGACGACCTTCGCATCCGGGTTGCCCTTGAACGGGTAACCTTCAGCGGTGACGCCGACGGGGATGCCCTTGTCGCTCATGCTCGGCGGCGGCGTACCAAGCGCCAGGGGAGGCGATGTCGTGGCAGCGGTGCGCTGCTGGCTGTAGAAGATGGCGAAGCCCACCAGCGCGACGGCCACCACGGCCACCAGGATCAGGGTCATGGGTGAGATACCCTGTGATTTGGCGGGCGGCGCGGCCTTCTTGCCAGAGCCGCCAGGCGGCTTGCTCGGCGGTGGGCCGCTGGGCTTAGTCGATGCTGGCGGGGGACTCGACTTTGGGGGATTCGACTTGGGTCGGGACGAACTCTGCTTAGCCACCTAAACCTCCCCTATTCAATCTGAAATCTGCGACGCGTAGGCGTCAAACACAGGGTCAGCGGCGGCGTTGCCACCGCAAACGAGAGCCACAGGCCGTCGGCAGCCGATCAGGTCAACGCGGCCGGTCTGGAGCGCGGCGATCACCGCCGCGCCTGATGGCTCGACCAGTTGATTGCACTCGGCCCACAACCAACGCATAGCCGCCACCATCTCGGTATCGGTCACCAGCACGATCTCATCCACACAGGCACGGGTCAGGTCCAGGGTACGCTGACTCACGGCGCGCGGCGCGAGGGTCGTGGCGATGGTCCGCACACGGTCGAGAGCCACCACGCGGCCCGCTTCCAGGCTGGCCGTCATGGAGGGTGCGCCGACCGGCTCGACACCTACGATGCGCAGATCGGGGCGACGCTGCTTGAGAGCCGCCGACATGCCGGCAATGAGGCCACCGCCGCCGATGGCGATGAGAACGAGGTCGGCATCGGGTATGTCGTCGAGCAGCTCCAGGCCCAGCGTGCCCGTGCCTTGTAGCGTGCCGTCGCTGTCGAAGGGGTGAATGTTGGGCAGCCCTTCGTCGCGGGCGAAACGGGTAGCAGCGGCCTCAGCCTCATCGTAGCTCTCGCCCACCTGAATCAACCTGACACCCCAGGCCGCGATACGTGCGGCGCGGTCAGGGGCTGCCGTGGCGGGAATGAAGATGGTCGCCGGTAGGCCCAGGCGATGGGCAGCATAGGCTACGGCCAGACCGTGATTGCCGCCGCTGGCTGCGACGATACCGCGCTCGCGCGCGGCCGCATCCAGTTGCAGCAGATTATTGAACGCGCCGCGGGCCTTAAACGATCCTGTCACCTGAAGATTTTCCAGCTTGAGTGTCAGGTGCGGCGCAAGGTCGCCCCGCAACGGCGGCGCGGGCGCAAGGGGCGTAGGGCGCACGTACGGCGCGACGCGGCTCTGCGCGGCCTCGATCAAGGGCAGGGCAACGCCCGGCCAACGCGCCAGGACGGAGGTAAGGTCCATCAGGCGTCCAGGCTATCGACCAGCAACTCGACATCGACCCGCGCGCCGGCCGCCAGATGGGTGATGTCTTCGGGCACGATCAGCAAGCAGTTGGCCCACGCCAGCGAGGAGAGGATGCCGGAGCCTTGTACCGTAACACCGTGGCCGCGCGTGGTGACCACAAAGTCGTCGCCGACGCGACGCACCCAGGCGCGCATGTAGTGGCGGCGACCGCTATTCTCGACAGCCTCGGCCAGCGTCGCCGGCAGCGCGACTCGCGTCGCCCCGCCCCGGCCCAGCAGGCGGAAGATGGCGGGGCGGGCGAAGGCCTCGAAGGCGACGGCGGCCGCGACAGGGTTACCCGGCAGACCGATGATCGGCACGCCCTGAATGCGACCGAAGGCCAGCGGCTTGCCGGGCTTAATGGCGACTTGCCAGAAGTCCATCGCCCCCTCGCCCGCCAGCACATCCTTGACCACATCGTAGTCGCCGACGGACACGCCAGCCGAGGTCAGGAACAGGTCCACTCCCTCGGCGAGGCCCGCCTCGATCTTGGCGTGGAGGTCGGCATAGTTATCGCGGGCAATGCCCAGGGGCACGGGTACACCGCCCGCCTCCTGCACCAGGGCGGCCAGCGTGTAGCCATTACTGTTGCGAATCTTGCCCGGCGTCAAGGGCGTGTCGATATCCACCAGTTCGTCGCCAGTGGACAGGACAGCGACACGCGGCCGACGGTGGCAGGCCACGCGACCATAGCCGAGGGACGCCAGTAGCCCAACGATGGGCGGGCGAATCACAATACCCGCCGCCAGAGCCACCGCGCCGGCCCGCACGTCCTCGCCCGCCTGGCGCACATTCTCGCCAATCTGGGGCGCCGCCAGGATGAGCACATCGCCAGCGTCGGCGCGGGTTCGCTCGAAACGTACCACCGCATCGGCGCCGCGCGGCAGGGGCGCGCCCGTCATGATGCGCACTGCCATGCCGGGCGACACCTCGGCATGGGGGGCGTCCCCCGCCGCCACCTGCCCCACGACGCGGAGGCGGACGGGCGCACCGACCGTGGCGGCGGCCGCGTCGACAGCGCGAACAGCGTAGCCATCCATGGCCGAATTGGTGAAGGGGGGAATATCCTGCCAAGCGCGCACATCCTCCGCCAGAACGCGCCCGTAGCTCGCCAGGAGCGGTACGTGTTCGGCGGGCAGGGGCGTCAGGACGCTGAGGATATGGTCAAGGGCCTGGTTCACCATCAAGAGTGTGGTCGTGGTCATCGGCCTCTCTCAGGCATAATCGGCGAAAGTATAGCACGGAAGTAACGCGCGCCGAAACCTGATTGTTCCTGGGCATCTGAACCTGACGCGGCAGCGTTGGGTGAGCGGTGGGCAGCGATAGGGCAACAGTCCAGCAGCAACAAGCGCGGTGTTGTATACTCTGAACGTGGTTTCTCCTCCTCCTTCTGAGGAAGGGCCGCGCGGAACTGGGCGCCGCGCGGCCCTTCAGCATTTCCGCGCCCCCGACTCTGTCGCCTTGAGCCGCAGGCGCGGTCGTGCGTGCCGCTGCGATCCCTACAGGACGACAGGATGACCCTCCCCTACATGGACCCGGCCTGGTACGCCAGTGACGGGCCACTCCAGACTCGTATTGACACCCATCGCCGCTACAGTCGTCTCCAGGAGCCGTGGGCCGATTGGCTGCTCAGCCTCGTCACCATCGACCCGCGCGCCGCCGTCCTCGACGCGGGCTGTGGCGCGGGGGCGATTCTGCTACCCGCCGCCCGGCTCGCCCCACTGGGGCGTGTGGTGGGCATTGACCAGTCGCACCCCATGCTGGATCGCTGTCGCGCCGACGCGAGGGACGCCAGACTGCGCGTCCACCTGGCGCGTGGAGACGTGCAGCGGCTGCCCTTCGCCAACGCCTGCTTCGATCTGGTAATGATGAACCACATGCTGTACCACGTGCCCGACATCCCCGCCGCTCTCGCCGAGGCGTGGCGCACCCTCAGACCAGGCGGCGTGTTGCTGGCAGCGACGAACAGCGTGGACAATATGCCGCAACTGGCGGCTATCCTGCATCGGGCATGGGCGTCGGCCGGCCTGGGAGAGCCACCCAGCGGCGAAAGCCTGGCGCGGCGCTTCGGCCTGGAGAACGGCGGGACGCTGGTGGGCGCGGCCTTTGGCAACGTGACCCGCCACAACCGACGCGACGCCCTGGTGTTCCCCACTCCTGACCCCCTCCTGGCCTACGCGGCCAGCATGGCCCCCCTGCGCGAGATACCCGCCGCGGCGCGGACGAGCGTCTTCGCGGCGATCCGAAGGGAGATTGAGGCGGTCATCGATGCCGAGGGTCAATTCGTGGTCGACAAGCTAAGCGGGGCCTTCGTGGCGCATCGGTAGCGAGGAGGTTTGCGCGCCGACAACAGCCGGGGGTATACTGCTCAGTATGGAATCCCTCATCGCCGCCTACGAACGGCTGCTGGCCGAGGTGGCCCGCGATTTGCATGCCTCGTGCGGGGCCCTATCCTTCTCGCCTGGATTGGGTGGGCCAGTCGAGACGATTCGCACCGGCACCGCCCCACCCGCAGCGGGCGAGGGCACGCGCTGGCTGGAGATGCCGGTGCGCGAGCATGGCGACGTCATCGCCGAGCTGCGGCTCGGCTTTGCGCCGGGCATCCCCTTGCCCGATCCGGAACAGCAGCGGCTGGCCGAGGCGCTGGTCGAGCTGGCCGTCCTTCTGACTCGTACCCGCTCGCCGTCGTTGCCAGGCGCAGAGGCATCGCGCCGCATCCTGGCCGTCACCGAGGAGGAGTTGCAGCGTGTCATCCTCGATATCCATGACGGGCCAGTGCAGAAACTCTTTGCCGCCTCCTCGCAGCTAGAGATGATGGACAGCCGCCTGGCATTCATCCCCGATGAGATGCGTGCCCCCGTCGAGGCTAGCCTGGCTCGCGTGGCTGCCCTGGTGCAGACATCGCTAGACGAAATTAAAACAACCCTGGGCGTGATGCGGCCACCGGAGTTTCGCCGTCGGCCCCTCGTCTCCGTCCTGCAAGGCCTCATCATCCAGCATCAGGCCCTGACTGGGACGCTGGTCGAATGGAGTGTAGAAGGCGCGCCGCCACCCGTCAGCCTGCCGGCTAAGATCGCCCTGTATCGTATCCTGCAAGAGGCGCTATCCAACGCCTACCGCCACGCCAAGGCCGACCGGCTGGACGTGCGCCTATCGGGCGGCAATGGCTGGGTGATGCTTGAAATCATTGACAATGGGCGCGGCTTCGACCCGCCGCCGCTGGAAGGCCCGGCCGGCACGGAACGCGAGGAACACATCGGCTTGCGCGGCATGCGCGACCGAGCCGAGCTGGTGGGCGGACAATTTCGCCTGACCAGCGAGCGGGGTCACGGAACCCGCGTCCAGGTGAGGGTGCCCGGCTATGCCTGACACTCGCCACGGCTATCCTATTCGCATCGTGTTGGCCGACGATCACGAGCTGGTCCTCGAAGGGCTGCGCGGCCTGCTGCAAGATGAGCCGGATATGGAAGTGATCGGGACGGCCACCAACGGCCTGCGACTGATGGAAGTCGTGCATCAATTGGAGCCGGATCTGGTCGTGGTCGACCTTCAGATGCCGTCCATGGACGGGCTGGAAGTGCTGGAGCGCATCCGCCAGGAGAAGCTCCCCGTGCGCGTCCTGCTCCTGACGGCCTTCGGCGACGGCGAAGCTATGCAGCGCGCGCTCGAACTCGAAGCTGATGGCTTCGCCCTCAAGACAGACCCGCCCCGGCAGACGGTGGCGGCGATTCGCAACGTGGCCCACGGCCACCTGGTGTTCCCGCGCGGCGCGCTGCGCGGTGGGGTGGGCCAGGCCCCGACTAACCCTCTGACCTCCCTATCGGACCGCGAACGCGAGTTTCTAGCGTTGGTGGCTGAGGGCCAGACCAACGCACAAATTGCAGACCGCCTGTCCGTTACCGACCACACCGTCAAATTCCACCTTCAGAACATCTTCCAGAAGCTGGGCGTGACCAACCGCACCGAGGCGGCGCGCCTCTACCACCAATACCGGCCTCGCGCGCCGCGCTAACCCCTTTACCTCGCGCGCCGCGTCATGAAACGCCGCGGTTTATTGTCATTTTCAGTAAGATTCGTCATGGTCCACCATCTATTCTTGTAGACTGCTGGACCGGTCACGTGCTTGACAAAAGGCGCCCAATTTGTTAGAATTGGGGTTGCCTGTCGCACGAGACCCCGCCGACGATGCTCCGCCTCGGCGGGTTTTTATTGCCGTGTGGCGGCAAGGTCCACCCGGCGCCCAGCCGTCCCTGAAGAGTCCTGTGACGGATGTGATACGGCGGTGGCCCCATTCAGCCGACAGCAGTCGTCGGCGGTTGATTCCGGATGGGGGGCGATTTGGGCTGTGACGCCAGAAGAGGGTAGGAAGTGACTTACGACGTAGACGAGACGCGCACAATCATCGTGGAGCCGACGCCCGAACCCGTGATGACCCCCCAGTTCCTGGCTCTGCTGGATCAGGGGCGGCAGCACGGTTACGTCACGTATGACGATATTCTCGATGTCTTGCCCGAAGCCGAGGACAGCCTCGACCAACTGGAAGAGCTGTACGTGCGCCTGCAAGAGCAGGGTATCCAGGTCTTCGACACAGACCTGACTATCGAGGACGATGAGGCAGAGGAGCCTGCCAAGATTATTGACTTCAGCGGCGTCGAGGAAGACGACGCCGTGCGCCTCTATATGCTCGAAGTGGGACGTGTCCCTCTGCTTTCAGGCGAGGAAGAGGTTCATCTGGCCCAACAGATGGAGCGTGGCCTCGCCGCTCGCAAGCTCCTCATCGATCGTACCCACGCGCTGGATCGTCGCCTTCAATTGGAAGCAGCCATTCGCGAGGGCGAGGCGGCCCGCCGTCATCTGGTGCAGGCCAACGCCCGCCTGGTGATGAGTATCGCCAAGAAGTACCTCGGCCAGGGTGTGCCTTTCCTCGATCTGGTCCAGGAAGGCAACCTCGGCCTGATGAAGGCGGCCGAGAAATTCGACTACCGGCGCGGCTTCAAGTTCTCCACCTATGCTACCTGGTGGGTCCGGCAGTCGATCACGCGCGCCCTCGCCGACCAGGGTCGGACGATCCGCGTGCCAGTCCACATGAACGACCGCATCCGCAAGGTGTATCGTGCGGCGCAGGACCTGGAGCAGGAATTAGGCCGCCAGCCCACGCCCGAAGAGATCGCCGCCGTGGTGGACCTGCCGGCGCACAAGGTCCAACGCGCCCTCAAGGTGTCGCGCCGCTCCTTGTCGCTGGAGAAGCCGGTCGGCGAGGAAGGCGATAGCGAGCTGGGCGAGTTCATCGAGGACGAGACCAGCCCCAGCCCGTCTGAAAGCGCGGCGCAGCGGATGTTGCGCGAGCAGCTTGAAGAGATGTTCATGTCCCTGTCGCCACGCGAGGCCCGCATCCTGGAGATGCGCTTCGGCCTGCGTGATGGTCATAGCTACACGCTCAAGGAAACCGGCCAGAAGTTTGGCCTCACCCGCGAGCGTATTCGCCAGATCGAGCAGGAGGCGCTGGCAAAGCTCCGCCAGCCCGGCCGCTCCTCGAAGCTCCGCGAATATCTGCACTAATCCTCGACTTGTGAGCCTTGTCCGAACCCCCGCCACCCCCTCGTGGATGGCGGGGGGTTTTGCTTTCCCCGACCATCCCGCGCCGTTCTACCGGCAGGTATGCCGGGCGCAGGGCACAGGATAGGGGGCAAGCAACGTGAAAGTTCGTTCACCTCTGGCGAAAGTCAGGCCTGGACAGTATCTACGCGGTGTCTATACACGTCATTTGAGTAGAGGCTATCTCACATCGAGTCTGGACAAGGCGTGACTATGAACTCCCAAAGACTGAACCCGCTGCGCCTCTCCATCGCGCTGGCGTTGGCATTCGCGCTGGGCCTGGGGGCCTTCATCCTCGTCGGACTGCCGGCCCCGGTGGCGACGGCAGCCACCCCCGGCGCTACCCTCCCCGCCTTTAGCGCGCGCATCGTCGACAAGCGGGCGTGCCCCAGCCCTGGCGACCCGGCTAGCCCATGGCTGGCCGAAACGACAACCGGTCGCCGCATACAGTTGACGCTCGTTGTCAGCGCCACCACTCAATGGCCGACTGGCCCGTGCGCCGACCTACTCGCCGGCGAGACTGTCCTGGTAGCCGACGCTGTAACGTCATCAGGCCCCCTGCTGCCTGGTACCGCCTTCGGTGCGGTCGCGGGTGTCGTGCGGCGCTACCCCACGCCGACTCCCCCACCCGTAGGACGGATCGACGTGCGAGGCATTCTTCGCGATCCGCGCCTGGCCGGCTCGGACGGCACACAACTCTGGACGTTCGATACCACGGTCAGCGGGTTGCTCACCGTGACCGTCACCTTTGGCGACGACGGAACAGAGATCAAGCCCGAAGGCATCGTCCCCAGCGCCGGGCTTCTGGCGCGGGTTGTCGCCGAGAGTCGGAACGGCAGCCCTTTCGTCGCCAAGCGCATCGAATTCATCCAGGATGAAGTCAGCTTTACGGGCTTGATTCAAGCCTTCCCTGATCAAGGCGCGCCGGACTACCAGGGCCGCTGGACCGTCGGCAGCACCGATTTCGTTGTCAGCAGCAAGGGCATCGTTCGCGGGACACCGAAGCTCTATCGCCGTGCCACTGTCAAGGCCCAGAAAGAGGGCGAAGGCGCCCTGAAGGCCGTCCAGGTCATCATTGACGAGACAGACGGAGCCGCAGAGGCTTTCACCCTCCAGGGCAAGCTGAGCGGTCTGGGGTCGGCGATCGGCCCCCATGTTGCGTGCATTCCCTTCGCCCTCGCACCCAACGCGGTAGTTGATGACGGCGTGGACGGCGAGGTGGTCCAGGTCGATGGCTATCGGGGCCTGGGCGTGGGCGGCGTATTCACCGCGACACGCATCACCCGGTTCAGGGGCAAGCCCCTGGCAAGTGACGCCGCCATTTCTAGCTACGTGGACGCGCGTACCGAAGGGAATCCGACGCGCCTACGGCTCGGCCAGGTCGCCGTGGACGCGGCGCCAGGCCTGGAGAATCTGAGCCAGGCCACGCCAGGGACAGTGGTATGGGCGCAGGGCTCGTGCCCATCGCTGACTGAGCCTCGGCTCAAGGCCGTCCAACTCGACATCGTTGCCAAGCCGTATGTTCGCTTCAAGGGCACGATTATAGCCGTCGAAGCGGGTATCATGGTCAGCCAGCCCCAGCTTCTGGTTATTAGACTCCAGGACAGCGCAGACACACTACGTGTGCGCCCCCCCACCTCGTGGAAGCCGCGTTACGATCCACTGGTCGGCTACTGCGTGGATGGGTATGGTTATCTGCTTGTTGACGGCACGATCGGCGCGCGAAGCCTGAGCGTCGACCGCTGCCCGACGCCAGACGATGCGCCCCAGCCGGGCACACCGACGCCGACGCCCGCCAAACCGTCGGAGAGCCAATAACGCTGAAGGCTCTGACCAGCGCCCGGCGAGTCACTAGAAAGGGCAACGACGTGGCTTCAGGGTCGACGTCCTGCGCGAGCAATGCCCCTGCCCTCTAATCAACATCGAACTGCCGCGCGCCCGCCGAGGCTCCTCGGCCGGGCGCGGTGGCTTGTAGGCCGCCTTGTGCTGGTGTGCGCCGCCTGGGCGCTGATGTCGCTCGCGGTCCAGTCGAGCGCCGCCGCGACAACGACAGTCTGTGGTGCGGCCAACGGCTGGGCCGCCCCCTGGCTAGTCTCCGACGTCAACGCCCGCGCCGCCGGGAACCCGCGCCTGGCCGTTGGGCCACTCAGCCTGAGATCGACGCAGGCAGGCGTGCATGTCGTTTGGGATCAGGCCCGCCTGGACCTCCAGCCGGGTCGCGACGTGTGGCAGCGCAGCTATGCCCCGGAGACCTCCGCCTGGGCTGCGGCCACGCTGCTGGGCGGGGGCCTGATGCCTGATCTGGCCGTTGGCCCTTCCGGTAGCCTGCACGTTGCCTGGTTCACGCCCGATACCCCCGCCAGCCTCCAGGGTACGATCCGCTACGCCTCCCGCGCGATAACATGGAGCACGACGCAGGCGGCGAGCGACAGCGCCATCGTTGACGTGGTCAAGGACGGCGGCCCCTCGGTCGTGCCCTCGGCCAGCGGCGTTTATGTCGCCTGGCCACAGCAGGAAACCGGCGGGCCACAAATCTACAATGCGTTCCAGAGCCAGCCCGATGGCGCGTTCATTGGACGTGCGCCCCTACTGGCCGACGGCGCGGGGCATGGCGCGCAGCCGGCCCTGACCCTCGGCCCCGACAGCGCACCCAGCGCCGTGTGGGTCTGGCCGTGGTCCCCCAGCGTAGAGGCGACGAATCAGGTCCGCTGGACGGAACGGCCAGCCCAATCGAGCGCCTGGTCGCCAGCGGTCGTCGATGTATCCGTCGATTACGGGACGCCCGTGCAGCCGGCGGTCAGCGCCTTCGGCCTGACCGCCGCTCCCGATGGGCGGCTGTTCACGGTGTGGTCCCTCTCCTCCGCCAGCGCCGCCGAATTACGTTTTGCAAACTACGGTCTTGATCCCTGGTTCGGCTTCTGGGGGTGGTACCCGGGCCGCGCGGTAAAAAGCTCGGCGACGGGAAGCCTGCCCGCGCTGGCCTATGGGAGCGACAGGCTATACCTGGCCTGGCTGGATGCGGCATCGAGTCAGATCTGGTTTCAAGAGGCGGCGGCGGTCGGGGGCGGCGAGACGCCCGCGTGGTCAACGCCGCGACTGGTCGCGGAGAGCGTAAGTAGTCGCCCGGCCATCGCCGCCAGCAGCGACGGCGTGTATGTGGCGTTCACCCAGCGGGATGGAACCGGCGTGGACCGGGTGTGCCTGACCTGGCCCAGCGCGCAGGCCCTGCCCACCGCTACTCCGACGGTCGCACCGTCAGTAACCGCCACACCATCGCCTACTGCC
>WBZS01001778.1_pt1 | contig 15711 bp, 18 predicted proteins | sample 5204201 | NCBI WGS metagenome assembly WBZS01 (sample SAMN12344357, study PRJNA552823) | activated sludge metagenome | biome: Activated sludge suspended growth; feature: Nitrification reactor; material: Wastewater; isolation source: activated sludge from nitrification reactor of wastewater...
GCGGAATGTCGTTGCGCTCGACGATGCGCCAGTCGGGAATCTGGGGCATGAAAGCGTCGATCTCGGCGGCGGTGGCCGGTGGCTCGCCGGCGCGACAGGCGACGCACTTGAGTTGGGTGAGAGTTTCCATGCCTCAAGTATAGCCACACCCGGCGCGGTTGTCATCCATCGGTTGGCGGATGTTGAGTAGGGCGCATGGTGGACCATATCTGCGCGCGAGACCTGACAGGTTTCTAGAAGCCTGTCAGGCCTATTCCTTAACTTGCCTCAATCGCTCGATGGCCGCATCATCTCGTCCAGGCGGCGCTGCATCTCGGCGGGGGGGATGTCCTCGACGAAGGCGCTAATGATCCAGATGTGGCCGAAGGGGTCGCGGACGCGGCCGGAGCGGTCGCCGTAGAAGTGGGTGTCGACGGGGTGGACCAACTCCGCGCCCGCCGTCACGGCCTGGGCCACGGTCGCGTCGGCGTCGGCGACGTACAGATTGAGGACGATGGGCGTGCCACCCAGCGTCAGGGGGCTGATGTTGCCCCAGGCGGGCGACTCCTCGGACAGGGAGATGGTGGTGTCGCCGAAGCGTAGCTCGGCGTGGGCGACGCTGTCGTCGGGGTTGGTCATGCGGTAGACCTCGACGGCGCCGAAGGCATCGCGGTAGAAGTTGAGGGCGCGCGGGGCGTCGATGACGGTCAGCGCAGGCGACAGCGCCGTGTAGCCGGGCCGAATGTAGCTTGGGGTATCGGTCATGCTTACCTCCGGGTGCGTCATGGGTCACGGAAGGCCGGTGCTCGCCACGCCACAGCGGGGGCGCGGCGACCAAAGCACAGTCTATCATAGAACGGGTGTGCTGTAATCGTCCAAATGGCTGATCTAGCCGTGGCGAAGGAGCATTATGACACAGCCGGGCGAGTCGTCTCATTCGTCCTTTTGGGTTGCGCTGCTAGGCGAAGCTGCCCTCGGCCTGGTCCTGGGCGTTATCCTCGGCCCGCTGGCGGCTATCGCCATCGGTTACGTCGCCCTGTGGACGGGCTGGGCGCAGCAGCTAGGCATGGGCCTGCTGGCGGTGCAGCTATTCGTGGGGCTGGCGGGCTACGTCGTCGGTCTTGTCCTGGGTATCCACGCCGTTGGGCGGCGCATGGGGCAGGGCAGCAATCCATGGGCGGCGCTGGTGGGCGGCCTGGTTGGCATCCTGCCGGTGATTCTCTTCACCAGCCGGGGCGTGTTTGGCGGCCTGCAAGGGTCGCTCATCGTCGGGTTGGGGCTGGGGCTACTCGGCGCGCTGCTCGGCTACCATGTAACGCGCCGCCCTTCGTAGGGGCAAAGCCTATGCTATAATTATCGCCTATGTCCCACCCAATCCAATTCAACATCCTGGCCCGTGACGCTACGTCGTGGGCGCGCGCGGGCGAGCTTCACACGCCCCACGGCGTCATCCCGACGCCGTATCTGGCGCCGGTGGGCACGGCGGCGACGGTCAAGTCGGTCTCGCCGCGTGAGTTGCGCGAGTTGGGAGCGAGCCTCATCCTCGCCAACACCTACCACCTGGCCCTACGGCCGGGCGCGGACCTAGTGGCCGAGATGGGGGGCCTGCACCGCTTCATGGCCTGGGACGGCCCGATTCTAACCGACTCGGGCGGCTTCCAGGTGTTCAGCCTGGCTCCTATGCGCACTCTGACGCCGGATGGGGTGCGCTTCCGCTCCCACATCGATGGTAGCGAGCACGTCTTTACGCCGGAAAGCGTGATGGATATCGAGATGAAGCTGGGCGCAGATATCATCATGCCGCTGGACGTGTGCCCGCCGTACCCGGCGACCCGCGAAGAGAACGAGCGTGCCCTCGACCTGACCCACGCCTGGGCGGCGCGCTGCCTGGCGGCCCATGACCGGCCTGACCAGGCCGTGTACGGCATCGTGCAGGGCGGGGTATACGCCGATCTGCGGCGGGCCAGTGCCGAGGCCATCGGCGGGCTGGCGGTGGCGGGCATCGGCATCGGCGGGTTGAGCGTCGGGGAGCCGAAGGAGATGATGCTTGCCATGCTAGAGGCGCAGGTTCCCTGCCTGCCCGATGGCCTGCCACGCCATCTGCTGGGCGTGGGCGCGCCGGAAGACCTGGTGGCGGGGGCGGCGCGGGGTATCGATACCTTCGATTGCGTGCTGCCGACGCGGGAGGCGCGTCACGGTAGCGCGTGGACGCCAGAGGGCCGCCTCAATCTCAAGAATGCTCGCTTCCAGCGCGACGCCGCGCCGTTGGACCCAACGTGCGACTGTTACACCTGCCAGACCTTTAGCCGCGCCTACCTGCGGCATCTGGTCAAGGCTGATGAGTTGCTCGGCCTGCGCCTGCTCACGATCCACAACCTGGCCTTTGTGTTGCGCCTGATGCGCGAGGTGCGCGCGGCTATTCTCGACGGCCGCTTCGCCAGCTGGCGGGCAGACTGGGAAGCGCGCTGGCCCCGCGCCCTGCCAAGCCTGGCTTGAGTCCTTTGTCCGCACTTGCCTGAAGTGCGGCAGCCGTGCTGCCGCGAGAGACGGCCTCGACCTGTGCTGCCAGGAGGCATACCATGCAGACGTACCCCATTGCCCTCGTGCCCGGGCCGACTCGCGTGCCTGAGGTGGTCCGCCGCGCCTACCTGACCGACTACGGCTCGGCCGACATGGAGTCGGAGTTCTTCGACCTGTACCTGGCGACCCAGGACCGCCTGCGCCGCATCCTTAAGACTGAGAACCAGATCGCTGTCATGACCGGCGAGGGCATGGTAGCCCTGTGGTCGGCCCTCAAGAGTTGCCTGCGCCCTGGCGACCGGGTGCTGGCGCTGGGTAATGGCCCCTTCGGTGTCGGGATTGGCCACATGGCCGAGGGCATCACCGGTGAGGCGCGCATCGTGCGCTTCGACTTCGATGCGCCGATGGACCTGGCCGTCGTCGAGGCGGCCATCGCGGAGTACCGCCCGAAGATGGTCACGGCCGTGCACTGCGATACGCCGGTGGGCAACCTGAATCCCGTGGCCGAGATTGGCGCGCTGGTGCGGCGCTACGATGTACCCTTGTTCTACGTCGATACGGTGTCGGCGGCGGCGGGCGCGCCGCTGGAGGTGGACGCCTGGAATATTGACCTGGCGCTGGTCGGTACACAAAAGTGTCTGTCGGCCGTGCCTGATCTGGCGATGGTGGCTGTCAGCCCGCGCGCCTGGGACATCGTCCACCAAGTCAAGTATGCGGGCTACGACGCGCTGGCCCCGTGGGACGGTTTCATCGAACGACGCTACACGCCCTATACCCCGTCGTGGCACGCTACAGCCGCCCTTAGGGTGGCCTGTGACCTGATACTGGACGAGGGGGTGGACAATGTTATCGCCCGCCACGCCCAGGTCGCCGAGGTTGTACGGCGGCGGTTGCGGGGGATGGGTCTCCGGCTCTACCCGCGTAGCGACGACTTCGCTTCGCCAACGGTGACGGCGGTCCACGTGCCCGATGGGCTGACGTGGGAGGCGCTGGACCGGCAGTTGCGGGAGCGGGGCGTGGTGATGGGCGGGTCGTGGGATGAGCTGAGCGGCCATGTCTTCCGCATCGGCCATATGGGGTCGCAGGCCGATCTGGGTCTGGTGACGGCGGGGCTGGACTCGCTGGCGCAGGTGTTGTGAAGGTGGCGTCTTCTCCACCCCACACGAACGAGTCTCGCCGCCCGGCGTCTTGACACGACGCGCGGCGTGCCGTACAATGCGCGTTGACACATTGCGGCATTCCGGTCCGCCGTGGGCCTGGTTTGCTGATTTCAGGAGGACGCGGTGAATATCATTGTGCTGGTTAAATCGGTACCAGACCCGGCGGCTAAAGTCCCGGTGAAGGACAACCACATCGTCGAAGACGGGTTGGCGTGGGAAGCCAATCCCTACGATGAGAACGCGGTCGAGGAGGCGATTCGCCTCAAGGAGAAACTTGGCGGCAAGGTGACCCTGGTAACCCTGGGGCCGAAGCGCGCCGAGGAGACGCTGAAGAAGATGCTGGCGCTGGGCGCTGACGAGGGCATCTTGCTCAGCGATCCGGCCTTCGATGGCAGCGATGAGCTGGCGACAGCCAAGATCCTCGCCAAGGCCATCGAGAAGGTCGGCGAGTACGATGTCATCCTCGCCGGCTGGACGGGCGTCGATTGGAACCAGGGCCTCGTACCCCAGGCCGTGGCGGAACTGCTCGCGCTGCCCCACGTCTCCTTCGTGACGAAGGTAGAGGTCAATGGCCAGCAGGCCGTGTGTACCACGGAGGTCGACGGCGGCCGCGAGATCATTGAGGTAGATCTGCCCGCTATCCTGACGGCGATGCAGACGCTCAACGAGGTGCGCTACGCCTCGCTGAAGAACATCATGGCGGTCAAGCGCAAGGTCATTCCCGTGTGGGGTGTGGCCGACCTGGGCCTCGATCCGTCCGAGGTTGGCGCGGGGGCCGCGCACGCGCGGTTGTTGACCCTGGTGCCGCCGCCGGAGCGCGCCGAGGGTCGTATCATTCCCGGTGAGCCGGCCGAGGCCGTCAAGGAGTTGGTCCGCGCACTGCAACAGGAAGCGAAGGTGATCTAGCCATGCCAAACGGAGTCCTCATCTTTGCCGAGTTTCGCGGCAGTTCCATCAAGCGTGTCACCTACGAGATGGTCAGCGCGGCCAAGCCCCTGGCGACAGCCCTGGGTGGCCCGGTTCAGGTCGCATTCTTGGGTGGCGGTGGGCTGGCCGGCAACGCACAGCCCATCTTTGATGCGGGTGTCGGGAATGTCATCACCGCCGAGAGCGCGGACCTGGCCGCCTACGCAGTCGAATCCTACACTGACGCGGTCCAGCAGATCGTTGCGGCGACGCAGCCGGCCGTGGTGATGATGGCCGCCACGCCGCGTGGCCGCGACCTGGCCCCGCGCGTGGCGGCTCGCCTCGACAGCGTGTACGCCGCCGACATCACGGGTATTGAGATGTCGAGCGGCCAGTTGCTCGTGACGCGGCCGGTCTACTCCGGTAACGCCATCGCCACCGTGGCCCTGGAGCAGCTACCCGCTTTCGTGACCGCCCACCCGGGCGCCTTCCCCGTGGCCCCGCGCCAGGCGGGTGGTAGCGGCACAGTGACGCCGGTGGCCGTGACTATCGAGTATGCGCCCGGCGCGAAGGTGACTGAATTCCAGGAAGTGAAGAGCGAGCGGCCCGCCCTAAGCGAGGCCTCGACCGTCGTATCAGGCGGGCGTGGTATGGGCAGTCCCGACCAGTTCAAGCTGGTGGAGGACCTGGCTGACGTGTTAGGCGCGGCGGTGGGCGCGTCGCGTGCCGTCGTCGACGCGGGCTGGCGGCCGTACGGTGAGCAGGTCGGTCAGACGGGCAAGACGGTCTCGCCGCAGCTATACGTGGCGTGCGGCATCAGCGGCGCTATCCAGCACTTGACCGGTATGCGCACCTCCAAGTACATTGTCGCCATCAATAAAGACCCTGAGGCCCCCATCTTCAAGGTGGCGGACTACGGCATCGTGGGTGACGTGGCGACGGTTCTGCCGCTGCTGACCGAAGAGGTCAAGAAGGCCAAAGCCAGTTCCTAGGCCCTGGGCCTACCTCCTGCGACGGGTGGGGGTGAGCGTTCGGCTCATCCCTACCCTTTTTTTGCGCCGGGCCGTCGTGTTGTGCTAGACTGTGGGGAATGACTTACCCCACTCCGACGGCCACCGTCGATCTACCTCTGCTACGCTTCGCCTCTTTCCCGGCCGACGATGGGCTGGCGCACGCCGTCACGACGCGCCACGGTGGCGTCTCGCAGCCGCCCTGGGCCACTCTCAACCTCGGCGGCTCGGTGCACGACGACCCGGCTGCCGTCGACGAGAATACCGAGCGAATGTGCGCGGCCCTGGGTGTGCCCCGCGCGTCGCTGGTGACGGCCTACATGGTAGCGGGCAATCGCGTCGCCGTCGCGACGGCGGAACACGGCGGGCAGCCGTTCCGCGAGACCGATGCCCTGGTGACGGCGACGCCGGGCGTGTTCCTGACGCTGCGCTACGCCGATTGCGTGCCGGTGTTACTGGTAGACCCGCTGCGGCGGGCGGTGGGTATCGCCCACGCGGGCTGGCGGGGGACGCTGGCGCTGGTGGCGCAGCGCACTGCCCTGACGATGATGTCTGAGTTCGATTGCCGCGCTGAGGATATCCGTGCCGCCGTGGGGCCATCCATCGGCCCCTGCTGCTACGAGGTGGGCGACGAGGTGGTGGCTCAGACGCAGGCGGTGTTCGCCGGGCAGGCCGACGACTTGCTGACGCGCCGTGCATCCCGCGTCCACCTGGACCTGTGGCAGGCTAATCGACTCCAGCTGAAGGCGGTCGGGGTGGGCCAGGTCGAGGTGGCGGGGATCTGCACTCGCTGTCATACCGACGATTACTTCTCGCATCGCGGCGAGGGCGGTCGAACGGGCCGCTTCGGCGCGGTCATCGGCTATCGAGGGTAGGGGAGATAGGGATGCAGCGGCCACGTACGACAGGTAACCAGGACGCGCTGGCGATTGCCGAGCGGGTGGCGGCGGTGCGCGAGCGTATCGCCCAGGCGGCGGCGCGGGCCGGGCGGGACCCGGCGGCCGTGACGCTGGTGGCCGTCAGTAAGACTGTGCCCGCCAACCGGGTCTACGCGGCGTACTTGACGGGGATTCGCGACTTCGGTGAGAACCGCGTCGAGGAGGCGTTGGCCAAGCAAGGCGAACTGCCGTCAGACATCGCATGGCACATGATCGGCCACATTCAGAGCCGCAAGGCCCGCGATGTGGTGGGGCGGTTTGCCCTGGCCCACTCCCTGGATAGTCTGGACCTGGCCGAGACCCTGCAGCGGCGTGCCGAGGCGGCCGCCGTGCGCGTACCCGTCTTGCTAGAGGTGAACGTGGCAGGCGAGGCGGCAAAGTACGGCTTTGCCCCGGCCGATGTACCTGCCGCTGTTGGGAGCGTCAGCCGACTTGGCCGCCTTGACGTGTGCGGCCTGATGACGATGGCCCCGATCGTGGCCGAGCCAGAGGCGGCGCGCCCGGTATTCCGCGCGTTGCGTGCGCTGCGGGACCGGCTGTGCGCTGAGTATCCGGGCCTGGCCCTCGATGAGCTATCGATGGGCATGACCGACGATTTCGAGGTCGCCATCGAGGAGGGCGCGACGCTGGTCCGGGTGGGACGCGCCGTCTTCGGCGAGCGGCATTGAAGCTGGTGGTTCGTTTCGTGTTACAATTCCGGTTATGACCCCATCCGTTCTTCCTGAGAGCCTGCCATGCTAAAGCATCTCGATATTGGCTTCGTGGGCAGCGGCCAGATGGCCGAGGCGATGATCAAGGGCCTGCTCGATCGCGACATGGTTGCCGCTGACCGCGTCCGCGCCAGTGGACCCCGCGCCGAGCGCGCCGCCTATCTGCGTGAGCGGTACGGCATCCAGGCTATGACGGATAACCTGGCCGCTGTCGACGGCGCGGATGCGGTCGTATTGAGTGTCAAGCCCCAGCTATTGCCCCATGTCGAGCCGGAGTTGCGGGGCGCGATTCGCCCCGACGCCCTGCTGCTGAGCATCATTGCCGGGGCACGGCTGCGCAGTATTGGCCACGGCCTGGGCCATGAGGCGCTAGTACGCGCCATGCCAAATACGCCTGCTCGCATCGGCGAGGGGATGACAGTCTGGACGGCTACTCACGAGGTCACACCGGCCCAGCGGGAGCAGGCGCGGGTCATCCTCGGCGCGTTGGGCGAGGAACTGTTTGTGGAGGACGAGGGCTACCTGGACATGGCGACGGCCCTGTCGGGCACTGGCCCGGCGTATATCTTCCTGGTCATGGAGGCGCTCATCGACGCGGGGGTGCACATGGGCTTTTCGCGCCATGTGGCGCAGCGATTGGTTTTGCAGACGATGCGCGGGTCGGTGGACTTTGCCCGCGCCAGCGGCCAGCACCCGGCGGAATTGCGCAACCAGGTGACGTCGCCGGGCGGTACGTCGGCCGAGGCCATCTACCACCTGGAGAAGGGGGGCCTGCGGACGGTGCTATCGCGGGCGGTCTGGGCGGCTTATCAGAAGTCGAAGTACCTGGGTGACCTGAGCGAGGAGCGCGCGAATAATCATGGTGCGTTTGCCAGGGAAGGGGAGGACTGAGGATGTGCAATCTCATCAACAATCTGTTTTACCTGTACTTCATCCTCCTCCTGATTCGCGCCCTGATGTCCTGGATCAACCCCGATCCCTACAATCCGATCGTGCGCACGATTAACATGTTGACGGAGCCGGTGCTGGCTCCGTTCCGCCGTGTGATTCCGCCCATCGGTATGCTCGACATCAGCTTCATCGTAGCGATTCTGGCTCTGCAACTGTTCGAGACGTTCCTGGTTTCAATCCTCCGTCAGTCGGGGCTGTGCTTCTGAAGGTCGTTGCTGTGGCGGGGGGTAGCCGCTTTGCGGTGCGGGTGCAGCCGCGCGCCAGCCGATCCGAGATTGTAGGGGTCCAGGACGCTGCGCTGCGTGTGCGTCTGACCGCGCCACCGGTCGATGGGCAGGCCAACGTGGCCCTCGTGGCGCTGCTCGCCCAACGGCTGGACGTGCGCAAGGCGGATGTGACGATTGTGGCGGGGCAGACGGGACGCGGCAAGTGGGTGGAGGTGGTGGGTCTGACGCCGGAGGAAGTGGTCAGGCGTCTGGGGGTGGGGTAGCAGCCTCGTCCCCTGGCGGCGGAGGGTCCTCCCAGCGGAAGACGTAGCCCTGGCCGCGTACGGTGTGGAGGAAATGGGGGCGGCGAGGGAGCGGTTCTATGCGCCGCCGCAGCCAGTGCATGTGCACTTCGAGGGTGCGGGTATCGTCGGCGAAGTCGGTGTGCCACACTTTCTGCATTAGTTCGGCGCGGCTCATGACCGTGTTGGCGTGCAGCATGAGGGTCCACAGCAGCAGCGCCTCTTTGGGCCGAAGGCGTTGCACCTGCTCATCGATTTTTACCGTGGCGGTGTCGCGGTTTACCGTGATAGGCCCGATGGTCAGAATGGGCGGTGGGGTAGCCTTGCGGCGCGATCTGGGCATGGTGTGCGACCCTAAACGCCGGCGACGAGAATACGGCCACAATTGTTGCATAGGGCGATCTCGCCCAGGCGTGCGCGGTCAATATTGGCGATGGGTAATGCAACCTGGCATCCCTCACAGCGGCCTCGGTTGATGGCCGCGACGGCCCGCCCCCCCTTCTTTCGCCGCAAATCGTCGTAATCTGCGAGGACGTCGCTGGGCAGGGTTGCGCGCAAGTCGGCGATGGCGGTTTCGACCTCGCCCAACTCGACCTCGACCGCCCGCTGCTGCTGCTGCAACCCGGCTAGATGGGTCGCCCAGCGTTGCTCAATGGCCGCCAGCTTGTCGGCCGCGCTGCGTTGTTCCGCCTGGGCCGTCTCGAGGGCGATCATGGTCTCGATCATGCGGTCGTCGAGGGTCGAGAGCCGTCGGCGCAGCGACTGGATCTCGCTCTCGATGCTGGTCATTTCTTTGACGTTCGATACCTTACCACCGTATAGCCGTTGCTCTTCGCTGGCGATCTTGGTGTTGAGGGATTGGCGCTCGAAGTCCGCATCGCGCAGGTTGCTCTGTAGGGCCTCCACCTGGCGCAAGGTGGAGGCAGCCGTCGCGCGGGAGTTGAGAACCGACGCCGGTTCGATCACGGCGGCCTCGATATCGCGCTTGCGGCGGCGCAGCGCGTCCAGGCGCAGATCACGCTGCTGGAGCCGATACAGCGTCTCGACGACACTCATAGAGCCTCTTGGGGGCAGAGTAGTTTGATTCTACACCAGGTTGACGACGGCGACAAAAGCGGACTTTTCGATGCAGGACCTATGGAAAACGCCATCATCATTCCCACTTATAACGAAGCCGAGAACTTGCCGCCGCTGGTTGCGGCTATTCTTAGGCTCCCGGCCGACCTGACCGTCATCATAGTCGATGACAACTCCCCCGATGGTAGCGGCATGATAGCCGATGGGCTGGCTGAGCGTAGCCCGCGTGTCCTTGCCCACCATCGGGCCGGCAAGCTCGGCCTGGGCAGCGCCTACCGCGCCGGCTTCGATATCGCCCTGCGGGGTGGAGCGAGGCGCATTCTGACGATGGATGCTGACTTCTCCCACCACCCATGCTACATCCCGCACTTGTTGGCTCTGTCGTGCCGGGCGGATATCGTCGTTGGGTCGCGCTATGTGCCGGGCGGGGGTACGCTCCATTGGGGGCCGCAGCGCCAGGCGTTGAGTCGCATCGCCAACGGCGTCGCGCGGCTAGCCCTGAGCTTGCCCGCGAACGATTGCACGGCCGGCTTCCGCTGCTACCGCCGTGGGGTTCTGGAGCAGGTCGATCTGGATGCTATCCGCTCGAATGGGTACTCGTATCTGGTCGAGATGCTGTACCGCGCCGCGCGGCTGGGCTGCCGCATCGCGGAGACGCCCATCCTGTTTGAGGATCGCCGTCACGGGCAGTCGAAGATCTCGCGGCAGGAGATTCTCCGCGCGATGGCGACTGTCGGGAGATTGTCGAGCGAGCGACTTGTGGGCCGAGGCTGGGGTCCAGACTGAGTGGGGCGACGGGTGCGATGGTCGGTCGGGGCCGGGGCGAAGGGCGACGGGGTGGTGTGAGCCACCCCGTCGCTGTAGGAAGGGCTATCGCGATGGCCGCCTGGGACGCAGGCGGCTAGCCTTAGCGGCCAGCCACTGCTGCCAGAGGGCACGTTGCGCTCGTAGCCAGCTGTCGGTGAGGGCCGGGTCTTGCTCGACGGCGCTGCCCGATGCGCTGAAGTGGCGGCGGACGTAGACGTCGGCGATGCGAGTGATGTCGCCCTGGGTATCGGGCACGGCCTGGCCCATGCTACGCGCGACCTCGTGGGGTGTGTTCGACGCGCTGATGGGGACGCCCAACATGCGACCAAAGCGGAGTAGCTGCTCCCACACGCTATCTACCAGGCCTAGCCCGCGCAAGTCCTTGTTCCAGATGATCCAGAAGGCGCTAATGGCAATGCCCGCCAGGACGATGATGAGCACTGGGACGAAGAGCAGCCGGGGTAGCAGCCTGACTGCGTCGGATACAAGGCCCGGGTTGCCGCTACTGCGGTCGATGCGGTCGGCCAGCATCTCATCATCGGGCGGTAGATTCATTGCACGCTCGACGGCATCGCGGTCGGAGCGATCCTTGAGGCCGCCCAGGCTGGGGTCGTCTGGGTTGATCGTGCTAGGGTCCTCCACGCGCTGTACTTGTGGGTCAGCGGCGGTCGGCTCGAACTCGATCCAGCCGTAGTCGGGGAAGAAGACCTCCGGCCAGGAGTGGGCGTTGTACTCATGGATGCGAGTTACGCCTAGCTCGGGCATATACTCGCCCCGCGCGTAGCCGGCGGCCAGCCGGGTCGGGATGCCGACGCTGCGGGCCATCACATTGAAAGCTGAGGCATAATAGTCGCAGTAGCCTTCCTTTGCCTCGAAGATGAACCAATCTACCAGATCGCGGCCTGGTGGGGGGGTGGGGATGGACTCGTTATAGGGAATCTTGCGGAGATAGGCCTCAATGGCCGTGGCTTTCTCGAAGGGCGTGGCGTAGGGTGCGGTGATTTGCTTAGCCAGGTCCAGCACTCGGCCCGATGCCGTGTCAGGTAGTTGGAGGTATTTGTCGCGTACCCACTTAGGGTAGTCAACGCTGGCCTCGCGCAATTGCCGGGTGGAGGCGATGGACTGGGCTGAGGTGACGCTGAAGGTGTCGCCGGGCCGCCAGACGCGGTTGGCGTTGATGAGCGATACGTCCAGGGGCATGACGGGCCGCTCGTTGGGAATCTCCACCAGTTCGGTGGGGCCGTACTGGGCACGCGCGCCCAGGCCGAGGGCCAGCGGCTGGGCCACGGCATGCACCACGCTGCCGCCTGGCTGGATCATGGTGACGGTCTGGGTGACGACGGTACGGGCATTCCAGGTGACCGTCGACAGGCGGCGATCCCCTGGGTCGATGGAGGTGATGGAGGTGTTGCTGTTGACCCAGCCGCGGCCGGTGTATTGGTCGTAGGTGACGCTGCGGAAGTAGCGCGCGCCCAGGCCACCCTCGACCTTGACGTCGAACACCGGCTGGTCGCCCAGGCTGACCGCGCCTGTTAAGGCCAGCGTGTTACTGAAATAGGCCGGGCCGGGGCGTGGGCGGTAGTTGAGCGAACTGAACATCCGGTTGAAGTTGGACTGCCAGTTGTTGAGGGGTTCCTCAAAGCGCGTCGTGACCTCGTTATAAATCTCTGGCGCGGCGGTGATGGTCGGCGTCATCCAGGCGAAGGTGACGGTAACCAGGGCGAAGATAGCGCCGTCGCGGAGGATGTCCCAGCCGATGTCAGGATTGAAGCCAACGCGCGTGGCGTGCCATTCGGCCTCTTGCTCGTAGATGTGGAAGCGTACCGCCAGAAGCAGGGCGGGAAGCACGTAGAGGAGCAGGTAGGGGCCGATGTCGGGCGCGGCATAGTACAGGTTCATGATGATGGCCACGCCCGACAGGAGGATGCCGACCCAGACGTTGTGGAGACGATACAGGCTCCACGCGCTCAGGTAGGCGACCAGCCACATGAGCAACCCCATGTGCAAGACGAAGATGAGGTTGTCGGAGCTGATGCCGCCGTTGCGAATGATCTCCAGCCACTTCAGGAGGCGGTCGGCCATTTCGCGAATCGTCTCGCCCCAGGTATAGTCCCAGGGGATGAGGCTTGATACCCAGGCGACGGAGAAGCCCACCCATGCCACGCCCAGTACGATCGCCATCAGGTGTGATAACAGGGTCGGAATGCGGCGGGTGGTCCCCAATACGGCGCCGATGATGACGCCACCAAGGGCGACGGGCGCGAGGGTCCATAGGCCGTCGGCCCATTTAGCCCCGTCGATAGACCAACCGACGGTCAAGAGCATGACGGTGAGGAGAAAGAACACCGTCCATCCCAGGGGAGGACGCAATAGTCGACGCATGTGGCAACCTTCCCAGCCAACTGACTCCACTGACTCCAACGAATCGCATACCGGTACGCGTTGCTTAACCTATGTGAAATATGCGGCGGACCCTCGGAACGTTCGTCTATAGATTCTAGTCGCGATACAGCGCGGGTCAAACCGTAGGTTGTTACAGGCTCAGCGCCGCTGCTCGTCGCGCCAGGTGCGTAGGTGCGCCGTGTGCTCCGGATAGTGCCGCCAGACGGCGTTTTTCGCCCAGCGCCTGACGAGGGGTGTCCAGTCGTCGGGGGGCAGGCTGCTCAGGAGTGCGAACAGCGCGGCATGGGCGGCCTCGAAGCGCGCTCGCGCCTGGTCAGGGCCGATGGCTTGGTCCAGGGCTGCCCACTCGTCGTTGAGTTCGAGGTAGTTGGCGTAGTCATGCCCAGCCGGTTGGCCATCGTGTTCGGCTTGAATTGCGTGGCAGGCAATGGCATCCCAACGCGCCAGGTGCGCGAGGATATCCTGGCCGCGCCACTCGCCCGCGACGTGGGGCGCGCGCAGGTCGTCGTCACTCAGGCTGCCCACGAGGCTGAAAAGGTCGTCGGCAACGCGGGCCAATTCGGCGAGCGCGTCGCTGGGCGCATTGGGGAACGTCGTCGGTGTCATGGGATATCCTCGATGCTTGATGAAACTGTATGGTACAGCATCAGGCTAGATCATATTAGAACAGCGGAGGGTGATGAAGCGCCTGCCTCGTCTACCTTGCGTTGTATTCCCGTGACGCCTATAATGGAGGTTGTCACGCGGAGGCGCTGGGAGATGATATGCTCAACCTGGAATTCTGGTTCACGGTCGCGGTGTTCATTCTCTTTTTGGAGATTAGCGTCACGCTGTTCGTGTTCATTCTGCTGGCGGCCGGGCTGGCTTACGGTTCTAACCCGCTCCGGGCCAAGCTGAAGGAGTACGTACCCCTGGCGCAGCAATATAGCGGCAAGGGCGCGGAGCTGACCACCAATGTCACGGGCAAGGCCGTGACACCGTTCCTCGGTATTCGCAGCGGCCTGGCCGGCATGCGCGCCACGGCCCGAGGATTGGTCACGCGCAAGTAGCCTGGCCGCCGTGCGACACTATACGCCTCCCCCCACGCCCTTTGTGTGGCGTCGCCTCGTCACTTCCCTGTTCTTGCCCCTGACCCTGGCTATGCTGCTGGTTGGCCTTGGCAAGCCGCCGGTCATCCCCACCGAGCTTGGCCCCCAGCAGATGGTTGTCACCCGCGCGCCGCAGCTGGCCGTGCATACCCGCCTGACCGATGAGGTTGAGAGCTGGAAGATCAAGCAGACGCTGGTCATGGTGCGTCTGATGGGCGCGTCGACCATCATCGAGTACTTCCCGTGGGCATATATGGAGCCGCGCCAGGGTCGCTACAATTGGGACCACGCTGACCAGGTAATTGACCACGCCCGACGTCAGGGGCTGAAGGTCGTGGCTCGTATCGATTATGTGCCGGACTGGGCGCGGCCCGCCCAGTCGTCGACGCGCCTGCTGCCCGATGACCGCTTCGAGGACTATGCGCGCTTCGTTGGCGCGTTTGCCGAGCGTTACCGGGGGCGCGTGGAGGCATTGGTCATCTGGAATGAGCCGAATGTCAGCTTCGAGTGGGGCGGGCGGCCACCGGATGCCGTCGCGTACACGCGCCTGCTGGCGGGCGCGTATCAGGCTGCCAAGGCGGCCGACCCGTCGGTGCAGGTGTGGGCTGGCGCGCTGGCTCCAACTCTCGCTAGCAGCGATGAGGAGGGGGCGGTCAGTGACCTGGCGTTCCTGGCGGCGATGTACGACGCTGGGGCGGCTCCCTACTTTGACGGCCTGACCATGCATGCCTACGGTTGGAACTTCGCTGCTGACGATCCACCCGATCCCGCGGTTGTCAACTTCCGCCGCGTCGAATTGCTGCGCGCCATTATGGTGCGGCATGGTGATGGGCACAAGCCGGCGCCCATCACCGAGGCCGGCTGGAACGACCACCCGCGCTGGACGAAGGCCGTCCGCCCCAGCCAGCGCATTGTTGCTACCGTGGACGCGCTGGACCTGGCGCGCGGTTGGGAGTGGGCGCCCTTCGTGGCGGTATGGGCCTTCCGTTTTCCGTGGGCGAATCACTCGTTTATCGACAATTGGGCGCTGGTCGATCCCGATTTCACGCCTCGCCCCCTCTATACCGCTCTGGCCGCGTATGCGGCGCGTGGCTCGTCGGACGCTGCTCTTGAGGCCGTGGGCCTCAACACAAGCGATCGCTTTCTGAGTACGTCTACTGCTCCTCCGGCGACGTCCCATGCCAGCCAGTGACATCTACGGCGATTGTGTCGCCTTCTCCCACGGGGAGGGGAGACCAGTTTGCACGGGGCGGCTAGATGGGCTGGGTTCGCATCCGTGACCCGGCCGTCCCAGGGCTGGCTGCTCGTGCTGCTGCTCCTCCTGACTGCGTTCCAGGTGGCAACCCACGCGCGAGTCGGCGGTGGAGCGGTGGGGACGGGCGCGCTGCCACCACTGCGGGTGGGCATGGACCCCAGTTTCGTTCCCTTCGAGTTCTACACCGGCCCTGACACGCCTGCCCTGGGCTACGACGTTGATTTGGCGCGGGAAATTGCCCGCCGCCTGGGGCGCGAGGTGATCATCGTCCCCGCCGCCTTCGATGCCCTGCCGGATGAGCTGCGAGCGGGCCGCGCCGATATCGTGGTGTCTGCCTTCCCCCACGACCCGCGTCTGACCGAGGACCTGTCGTTTAGCGGCGCGTACTTCAACGCCGGG
>WBZS01001779.1_pt1 | contig 15697 bp, 13 predicted proteins | sample 5204201 | NCBI WGS metagenome assembly WBZS01 (sample SAMN12344357, study PRJNA552823) | activated sludge metagenome | biome: Activated sludge suspended growth; feature: Nitrification reactor; material: Wastewater; isolation source: activated sludge from nitrification reactor of wastewater...
AAGGTTTCATGCTTGGATCCCGGAACGGGAACGCCCCTTTGGACCTACGATTTGAGCGGCCAAAAGGCATTTCTAGGTGGCAGCCCCCGCGTGGCGAACCTGGAACGAACCAGCGACGGCGACCGTCGCCAAATCTTTTTCGGCGCCGCTCTCGGCGGAATCACGAACGGCAAAGCCGTGTTTTACTGCCTGGAAGACTTAGTTAAAATTAAGTAATTGATTGCAATGGTTTCTTGCCTCTGAACTTTTCCGCAGCTTGCGGAGAAGTTTCAAGAACCACCATTCCAAGAACCAATCAAGATCCAAGTACGAAAAAACCAAACAGACAAGGACCGATTGGATTTTTTGAAGTTGGTTTTTGTTGTCTTGGTTCTTGTGGGTTGCGGCTCCGCAGCGTTAGGACTACTCTTCATTTTTGTCGGAATCGGTGGGCGTCTTTGCGGTGGTTTCTTCGTCGGGCATCTTTGATGTGCTGGATGTAGGATCAATGAAACTGAGAATGATCTGAGAAACCTCGTTTAATGAAACGTCTGCCTGCTCGGTTTTGGAGTAGATGGTAACGAGGATCCTCTCCATTTCCGATTTGACGTAGTATAGAATTCGATATCCACCGCTTTTTCCGCGCAATGCATCGGAGTTCTTGGCGCGGACTTAATAAACTTCGTATGGTACGCCAGGCATTCGATCGCCTGTTTTGCTTCCGTTTTGCAACAGGTCGATGATCGGTTGAATATCGGATTTGATGCGTCGATATTTCTTCGCTAATTGCCGAAGGTTGCGTTTGAATTCGTAGTAAAACGGATCTCGATGGGAGCAGCCAATTCACTCGGCATCCAACCCCTCCCAAAGTCGTTCTACCGGCAAAGTTTTACCACTTTGAGCTTCTTGCCAACCACGCCGAAAGCTTTCCGACGCAGGCTGACGCAACACACTCTCACGATAATTTCGAATCATTAGTAAAAGAAGCGGAAAATGCTCATCCGGCAATCCTTCAAGTTCCGCGAGAACCTGTTCGTGTTTCTCGGACCGAATGGCGCTCATGAAATCACCCAAAAAATTTCTGCCCTTTTCAAATTCGATTCAATGTATCGTTCGATAGACGGTATTGGTTCGGCACCGTTCATTCCGCCGTTGGTAAGAGGTTGCCAAGATGCGTCGGCTTCGATAAGCCGCAGCAACCTCATTCAAGATCGTACCGGTATTCAAGTTCATTCGGTGATTTTAGCGAAATGCATTTTTCTGTTCGCAACGTGGGACATTCGTTTGAAATGCGAAGCGTGGGACCTAAAAAGACCGTACTGTTCCGCAAGAGAAGTTTAGCCATCACTACCAACTATTCATTATCAACTAAGACTTATTTAACAATGCACGTTTACTTCTTCGGACAAGGACGCGCCGACGGCGGCAGTGAAGTTCGCAACATCGTTGGAGGCAAAGGCGCCAGCCTCGGCGATATGACGCGAGCCGGGTTGAACGTCCCGCCTGGGTTCACGCTTTCCGCGGAATGCTGCGCCTACTACTTTGAGCACGATCGTCGTTGGCCGGAGGGGCTCGAAAATGAAGTCCGAGAAAACCTGGCGAAGCTCGAAGCGATCGCGGGCCGCAAATTTGGGCGAGGCAACGATCCACTCCTGGTCGCGGTAAGGTCCGGCGCAGCCCAATCGATGCCGGGGATGATGGATACTGTTCTTAACGTCGGCCTCAATCCGGAAGTCGTTCGAGAAATCGGCGAACGTACCCGCCATCCACGGTCGGCGTGGGAAGCATATTACCACTTCCTGGGCATGTTCAGTCGAACCGTCGCTGGCATCTGGGAAAAGGATTGGCAAGCTGCCGTGCAGCGTTATTTCTCAACCCATGGCTTCGCTCATGAAGACGACCTGGACGCCACGGCCCTGGAACGGCTTTGCCTTCACCTGATGACGTTTTTCGAGGAGTTCACCAAACATCCCTTCCCCACCGATCCGTGGACCATGCTCCATGCGGCCATTGAAGCGGTGTTTCGTTCCTGGCATAGCGAACGGGCCGTCATGTATCGGCAACACCATCGCATCTCCGGCCTTAACGGCACGGCGGTCAATGTCCAAATCATGTGCCCGTCGGAGGTGGCGGGGGTTCTCTTCACCGCGAATCCCGTCAATCCCGACCTCCCCCATATGGTGCTCGAAGCATCGTTTGGATTGGGTGAATCGGTGGTGCTTGGCAAAGTGACACCCGATCGCTTTGTCATTCACCGAGACACGCTGCAAATCCTCGAACGTAACCTTGGACGCAAAGAACAAAAACTCTCCGCGGTGGTCGATGGCACACCTTCTTCCGTCAGTTCGCAAAGCGTCACGTTGAACGACGAACAGGTCGTTGAACTAGCTCAGCTAGGAAAAAAAGTTGAGGCCTATTTCAATGTGCCTTGTGACATTGAATGGGGTCTGTCGCGCGGGGCGTTTTACCTCTTGCAATCGCGTGCCATCAAATTTTCCAAGGAAGCTGCGAAACCGACGTTCACCCAGGTTGAGAAGGAGCGAGTCCGTACCGAGGAGATCGAGGCGCTTCGCCAACGCGTGGAACGCACCGGAACGGTTTGGAGCCGATTCAACTTGTCGGAAATCCTCCCGGAACCAACCCCCATGACCTGGGTCATCGTTCGCGAATTCATGTCGGGCCAAGGTGGTTTCGGGCAGATGTACCGCGACCTTGGCTTCGATCCGGATCCGGCTTTGAACACCGAAGGAATCTTCGATCTCATCGGCGGCCGACCGTACTGCAATCTGAGTCGAGAGCCTCGCATGCAGTACAAGGACCTTCCGTTCGAACATCCCTTCGACGCCCTTAAGAAAAACCCCGCAAAGGCATTGTATCCTCAAGCCGTGATGAATCCTCGACGCGCTCATTGGCGATTTTGGCTCACCATTCCGTTGCTCTTTTTCAAGCTTTTTCGGTCGAATTTGAAGCTGCGACATTATGCGCGAACGTTCGCGGAAACGTTCGAAAGACACATCGTTCCAACCTACTTGGCTGAGGTAAATAAAGCTCAGGCGGAAGATTGGAGCCAAAAAAGTCCGCACGAGCTGCTCAGCCTTTTGAACTATTGGCGAAAGCGAACGCTTTTCGATTTCGCGCGTGAAAGCCTGAAACCGACGGCTTTGACGGGAATCACACTCGGCAACCTGGAACGTTATTTGGCGCGGCGTTTCCAACCGCCGGGGCCACCCAATCCGCTCGCGGGATTGCCACGGGCACAAGCAGCGATCCGAGAACTCGTGATGGGACTTCATCCCGATGAAGCGTCCGACCTTCCCGGAGGCATCAAGGCGTTTCAACTCAAGAAATTATCCAAGGCTGAATTTTTGAGTAAGTTCGGCCATCGGGGCTCATATGAAATGGAATTGGCGAGACCTCGTTGGTCGGAGGATCCCGCAGCGGTGGATCGATTGGTTGATGGCGCCACGGCCCATCCTCACGCTCAATCTCCCATGACGCCCCACTGGCACGAAACTTGGCGGAAAATCGCCGACGAAGCACGCATCCTTCCGGGATTAAGGCGTCCTGTGGAGGCGGAAATCGAAACACTTTTCACCTACCTTCGCCTTCGTGAAACGGCGAAGCACCAACTCATGCGTGGTTACGCACTCATACGCCGGGCTTTGTTGGAACTTGATCGTCGCTATCAACTTGACACCGGGATTTTTTATCTCACCCCGGACGAATTGCCGAGCTTGCTGGAATCGGCTCCGGGACCCGCGCCCACCGTATGGAGGGAAAAGATCGCGGAAAGACGGAAACGGCGTCAAATTGCGCTCAGCCTGCCGGTGCCCCAGGTAATCTTCAGCGATGACCTCGACGCCATCGGACGAGAAGAGACTTTGGCGGCGGCGGACGTTATGCAGGGCGTGCCACTTTCTGCTGGCACGTCGGAGGCGATTGCTTGGGTCCTGGAAGAAACCACGCAAGCCAAGCCGCCCAGCGACGCGTATATTTTGGTATGCCCCTCGACGGATCCAGCGTGGCTCCCGTTGTTCGTCGACGCCAAGGGACTCGTCATGGAAACGGGCGGAGTGTTGTCCCACGGCGCAATCGTCGCCCGTGAATTCGGGCTACCGGCTGTGGCAGGCATTCCCGACGTCCACCGCATTCTGCGAACAGGACAACGCCTCCGTATCGACGGCGGAACGGGCAAGGTCGAGGTATTGGCGTAAATCGATTTTCCGCCCCCTTCTCAAGGAGATTGAAGATGCCGCTTTATGAATATTCGTGTGAAAAATGCCAAGAAACCTGTGAGTTGTTGGTCTTTGAAGGAGACGACGTGGAATGCCCGTCGTGTGGCAGCACGAAGCTTCACAAGCTGTTGAGCCTGCCAGGCATGGGTCAGGTGAAAGAGTCGGGATTTCCTTCCGCGTGTGGCGACCCTAGCCTGCCGCCGTGCGGGGCCGCGGGTTGTCGCCGGATGGGCAAGGCGTGACGTATCTCTCCACGTTCTACTTTAGGACTCCTGGTATGGGTGCTTCGTGCCGCACGCCGTCGATCACCCAACTTCGTCGCTTTCTTCATCGCCGCGCGATGGCTCTGCCAGGCCGTATTGGGTCAGTTTTTTGCGTAAGGTCGCCCGGTTAAGGCCCAGCCATTGCGCCGCTGCGGCGCGATGCCCCTGCAGCCGACGCAACAATTCCTCCAAAACGGGAGGTTCTACTTTCGCGAGCAAGTCTACATAAAGATCGCGGGGGCCTTCGGGGCCGGCAGCGGCGATCTTTTCGTCCAGCCAACGCCTTAATGCCGTGGCGAGGTGTCCGTCCTCCGTGGCCGACCGGGTCGATTTTTCTGGCGGAAAATGCTCCGGCAATAACGGTCCACCCCGAGAAACAATCACCGCGTGTTCCAACGCGTTTCTCAGTTCCCGAACGTTTCCAATCCAGTCACGAGCCATCAGGTAACTCGATGTCGTCGAAAGCAATGGCAACATGCGAGGGTCCAGTTCGCGCAGAAAATGTTCCGCCAACGGGAGAATATCTTCACGCCGTTCCCGAAGCGGTAGCAGGTGGATCTGAAACACATTGAGCCGATAATAAAGATCGTGGCGGAACGAACCGTCCGCAACCTTGCGTTCGAGATCCTGGTGTGTCGCGGCCAAAATCCGCAAGTCGACATGAATCGGTTGGTTGGCGCCGACCGGAATCACTTCCTTATTTTCAAGAACGCGCAATAACTTGACCTGCACCGGTAAGGGGATCTCCGCGACCTCGTCGAAGAAAACCGTGCCTCCATTCATCAGTACGAGTTGGCCCGTACGCGATTCCGTGGCTCCGGTGAACGCGCCTTTGACATGGCCGAACAACTCACTTTCCACCAGGCTTGGATTCAAGGCAGCCACGTGGATGGACAGGAAGGGTTGCTCGGAACGTCGGCTGTATCGTTGCAACGCCCTTGCTACCAGTTCTTTGCCGGTTCCGCTTTCACCGGTGATGAGCACGCATGCGTTGCGTGGGGCGACCATCGCGATGCGTTTGAAGACGCCTTGCATTGCCGCCGAGACGCCGACCATTTCTCCAGGCGTTTCGACGGTTTCAACGGGTTTCACCTGTGCGAGCGTTTGTTGTCGGCGTTGTTCCAGAGCACGCTGCACGGTTTCGAGCGCCTGATTCAAATCGAACGGTTTGGCCAAATAATCGAACGCGCCACCTTCGACGGCACGCACCGCCGTCGGCAAATTGCCAAAAGCCGTGATCACGATCACCGGTGCGTCGTGCGTTCGTTCCTTGAGCGTGGGAAGTGCCGTGAGCCCATCCATGCCGGGAAGGCGAACATCGAGAATGACGGCGTCGAAGCTGTTTTTTCGCGCCTTTTCCAACGCATCTTCGGCGGAAGCGGAAATCGAAACCTGGTGCCCCTCCGCCTTGAGCGCTTTGGCCAACGCCCAACAGACCGCTTCTTCGTCATCGATCACAAGAATATTCGCCACCGAATACCTCTCCCCACGATTTCAAACACACTGCCCTGGTGGAAGTCGTTCCGCTATCTTCCGAAACGGGTACAAGATCCAAATCGCGCACCTAGGATTTCACGGATCAGAAATCGATCAAAGGTTCCTCGGCGAAACCAGTGTTCACGGTTTCTTTTTCGTGGTATCCGCTCGGCCATCGTCGGAAGAAATATCTAAGAAGCCGGCGTGTCTTCGTTGGTTAATCTCGGTAACTCAATGCGAAAAACGGTGCGGTCGCCTTTTCGCATCCAGGTCAGCGTTCCCGCATGGGCTTCGGTTACCTGTTTGGCGACGGCTAATCCCAGGCCTACTCCCTCGGGCTTTCCCGTCGCGAACGGTTCGAACAAGCGACCAGCGATCTCGGCGGAAGGGCCTGGGCCCGTGTCGAGAATCTCCACGACGGCGCGGTCGCCTTGCTGATGAAGGTAGACATCGACCACTCCGCCCGTGCCCACGGCTTCGATCGCGTTCGTCAACAAATTGATCAAAACTTGGCCGAACTGAACCGGGTCGATCAGCACCCGAATTGGCTGGTCGGGCCGATGAACGGCGAGCTGAATCCGCGCGTGCTGACAACGAGGCATCAAGAGCGCCACGGCCTCGGCGACTTGTTGGCCTAAGTCACTTGGCTCACGTTGGAGATTCATCGCTTTGCCAAGATCCAGAAAACGATGCAGTTGCATTTCCATGAGCGTTAATTGCCGAAGCGCGACGGACAGTTCTTCGGATTCCCTTCGTTCTCGACCCGCCAGTTGGAGAGCTAATTTCGCGCCTGCAACGCCGTTGCGAAGCTGGTGAGCGAGCCCACCACTCACTTGGCCCAAAAGGCGTAATCGTTCCGTCCGCCTCATCGATTCCTCGAAACGCGCGAGGCGTTGAGCCATTTCATTGACGGATTGTGCCAAATCTCCGAGTTCGTCCGTGGCCGGGCGAAGCGTGGTGGGGCTAAAGTCCCCCTCGGCGATCCGGCGCGTGCGACGCTCCAATTCCTGAATTCGGCGGGTCCACCGTTGCGTTAAGGTCAACGAGAAGAGGATCGACACGACTCCGCCAATCCCGCCCACGAATAACGCGGGACGAACTGCTTGCCAAAGGGCGTCTTGCCAAAGGGAAACCGGGTAGAAAATATAGATCACCCGGTAGGTGGCAGGATTTGCGTGCAGATGCACACCCAAGCAGAAGAACTCTTCATTCTTTACCTGCACGCGCGGCCCCAGTTTTGCTTGTTGCCATTCCGTGGCTGGTTCGGGAAGATGGTCCGGCGGGTACGAGAGCGTGCTCACCGGTTGTCCCGATTCATCGTGGAGCGGTTTACGCGACGAATCCGTGATCAGAAACTCAGCCCCGGACATTCCCTTCATCAACTGCAAGATGCGGACGTTGATGGGAAACGTAGCTTTTTGCACGGTATCCGCGATCGCGTCCATCTGCTTTTCGATTTGACCTCGGGCACGGTCGGCAGCAAGCCACGCCATCCACGCCGTCATGCCTGCCGCGAAAAGCATCAAGGAAAGCAACGGAAACAACAGTTGATAACGGATCCCAAGCCGCATGCCGATTTCTCCGACCGAGCGATCGAACCATTGTCGCGGATGGAGAACGAAAAGGTCAAGCAAGCGTTCAAGGTCTGAACCGCGAAAGGAACGTGTGATGTCCCACGATGACATGATGGAACGGTTTCTCCGTGAGGCGATTCGCCTTTCTCACGAAAAGATGGCGTTGAACGAGGGAGGGCCTTTCGGGGCCGTGGTCGTATGCGATGGCGAAATTGTCGGTTCAGGGTGGAATCGGGTGACCTCGACAAACGACCCCACGGCCCATGCGGAAATTGTTGCGATTCGCGATGCCTGTGCCCGACTTAAATCTTTTTCGCTCGTGGGTTGCGAAATTTATTGCAGCTGCGAGCCCTGCCCACTTTGTTTGGCGGCCATCTATTGGGCGCGATTGAAGGGTATTTACTACGCTGCCACCAGCGAGGACGCAGCCGAGGCAGGTTTCGACGATCAGGCCTTTTATCGTGAACTTGCAAAACCCCGTTCGCAGCGTTCAATCTCGATGATTCAAGGACTACGTGACGAGGCAAAATTGGCGTTTCAAGCGTGGAATGCGAAAAACGATCGGATTGCCTACTGAAAAATTTGTGAATGAAAAAGCCTTCGTCAATGTACCTGGACCTGCCACGCGGTGTTCCGTGGGCATCGGCCGTTCAGGAGTCGTCGCGAAAGCGTTGTTCCGCCCAAGGATCGCCGCGCATGTGATATCCACCGTGCTCGAAGCGTTCCCAAAAGCCCGCCCGATCCTCCGCCATCAATTCAATGCCTCGCACCCATTTCGCACTCTTCCAGGCATACAGTTTGGGAATCACCAAACGCATGGGCCAACCATGGTCAGGTTCCAGGTCCGCTCCGTTGTGTCGCCAGGCGAAGAGGCAGTCTTCTCCCAAAAAATCCGCGAGAGGCAAATTGGTCGTGAAGCCATATTCGCAATGGACCATGACGTATTTTGCCTCGGGCCGCACCTGCACATGGCTCATCACCGCGCGGGTGGACACGCCCTCCCATCTGTTATTGAGTTTGCTCCATCGCGTAACGCAGTGCATGTCGGCAAAAACATGCACGCGTGGTAGGCCAAGGAACTGTTGATAGGTGCATTCCCACGGGGATTCGACCAGTCCGAAAATATTGAAGCGCCAACGATTCGGATCGAAACTGGGGGTAGGTCCATAATGAAGAATGGGCCATTTCTTCGTCTCGGCCTGGCGTGGCGGAATCCGCTGGCTTCGCTCCGTATCGGAACTGACGATGCTGGGCGATTCATCGTTCATGGAGACGCCTCTGAAAAACTTTCCTTACGTTCCTCGTACGCTAGATGCATTTTAGTCTGCTGCATGGGTCATGGCGTCGTTCCAAGCGTGAATTTGGCAGGACCACCTTACGGGCGTGGGTCTCGCCACATGTCGAGGATCTGCGGATGGTCGTCTTCGACGAGATTGCGAACTCCCTGAATGATTCGAGGTCGATCCAGGAGCGTTTTCACGCGGGTTTCCAAGGTCTTCACCGCGGTGAGAAGGTGCGTTCGCTCGCTTTGGGCGACCTTCAATCTTTCGCCCCGTTCCAAAAGCTCTTTGGAGAGGCGCGCCAATTCGTCGTCGGCACGGCGCAGTTTTTCTTCACGCGTCGACAGCTTCTCCCTTAGCATGTCCGCTTCGAGCCGCAAACGCGTCTGGATTTCGTCCTCCATTTTTTTGCGAACATGATCCAAATCCCGTTGTGTCTGCAAATCCTTTTCCAATCGAGCGAGGTTCTTGGCGGCGTCGGCAAAGCGGGTGGTCAGCTCCGCTTGCACCCGATCTTTTTCGCGCATGGCTTCGTCCTTGAGTGTGCCCACCAGTTTTTGCGTTTCAGACCAACGCTCTTTTTCGAGACCTTGAAGTTGGCCAAGGTTTCTTGCCAAATCCGCCTGGACCTTGGCGACTTCTCCCCACTTCTCCGACCAATCTTTTTGAGCCTTGCGGTGTTCGGTTTCTTGTTCCTTGGCGAACGTCTCGAGCTTGGCTTGGTGCGTTTTCATCAATTCAAGTGCGACGGCTTCGAATTTCTGGTTTTGCTTAGGAAGCTCCGCCGCCATCTTGGCGAGCTGTTCCCTCACCTGCGCCAACTCTCCCGACCAACCTTTTTGGCGTTGATCTACCTCCTTGACAAGGGTTTGAACCTGGTTCTCGACCTTGCTCTGCGACTTGACCTGCTCCTTCTGAAATGCTTCGAAATCCGCGCGAAGCGTTTTCGCTTCTCCCGCGAATCGGTTTTTGTCTTGCTCGGTTTGATCCAGCAATTTTTTCATCGAAGCGGCGTTCGCTTTCCCGGCAGCATCGATCCCCTTGGTCAATTCCTTGATCGCGATCATCCATTGGGTTTTTTCAAGGCTTAGGGATTCCACCCGGACTTTCTCGGCGGCGAGGTCGGCGGCGGATTGGATCTCTCGGCTGCGCGATCGCTCCTCCGTCAATTTCTTCTCGAGTTCGGTGATTGTTTGACGTGCCTTGGCTTGCTGGCCCTGTTGAGCGACAGCTGCATCCAGCGCTCGGCGCAGATCGCCGCTCTTCGAACGTTCCTGTTCGAGCTGATTCTGGAGTTCGCGAATTTGAAGTTTGAACGCTTCCGCCGAGGCGACGTGTTGTTGCGTTTCGATTTTCTTGGCGACTTCGCTACCTTGGTTGCGGAGCGTCTCGACCTGCTTCGCCAACGATTCCACGACGCCACGGAGTTTCGCGAGATCGGCATTCATCGCGGGATCATTCGCGACGAGCGGAGAATTTGAAAGGCGAAGGAAGGTATCAGCGCCTGGCATGGTCGCGTCCACGGGCGGCATTGTTCTTGGCGCCGAACCGCCACCCGCCGTTACCGCCTGCGTGTTCACGGGCGACCGGGGCGCTGCTGCCGATTGTGCCTGGAGTATCGCAATTCCCGCCCCGAACAGTGAAAGTGGGACCAATGAGAATAATGCGGCTTGGTCGCGTACGGAAAGGCGGCGATTCATGACGAAACTCCAGGTGCGGACGATGAGGACGTAGATTTTTCCAGCCTTGGAGAGGAGCGCCGGTGGGTTGGACACCATTTTCGAGGCGCAATCGTTCCGATCTGCATTATCCTCCTATTTTTTTACCTAGACTGCAATAGAAAAGCTGGTCAGAATAGACAAACTTTGCCGGCACCGTTACCTTGAAGGTTGCTCAGGGTTTAATGGTGAAACTGAATTCGCAACGAGAAACTCCATGAATCTGGTGGGATTGCTGGTGAAGATGAACGTCGTGAAGGACGCGGATTTGCCGCGTCTGCACGACGCGTTGAAGGCCTCCGTTGGCAGGGCGCCCCACATGGTGGTGCTTGAACAGAACTTCGCGAAGGAAGAAGAAGTTTTGCCGGTGTTAGCGGAACAATTCGGCATGGAGCTAGTCGATCTTGCCAAGATCACGATTTCTCCTGATGCGATTCGCGTGATGCCCAACAAGATGGTGCATCGCAAAAGTTTGATGCCAATTTCTCGGGAGAATGGCACGCTCACCGTCGCCACCGGCGATCCGTTTGACCTCCATTCCCTTGATGAATTGCAGACCCTCACGGGGTTGCAGATCTATCCCGTGCTCGGTTCGCCGCGAGAGATCGCACGCCTGATCAAAACGCATTTTGGCGTGGGTGGCGAAACCGTGACCGCGATGGTGCAACAACGCACCGACGGCGTCGAGCTTCTCGAAGAGATCGAGGCCGACGACAGTGAAATCGCCAAGCAAGCGCAGGAAGCGTCGGTCGTGAAACTGGTGAATGAAATTTTGGTGGAAGCCGCCAATGAGCGGGCGAGCGACATCCACGTGGAACCGGAAGAAACCACGTTACGAATTCGGTACCGTATCGACGGCATTCTGCAAAGCCAAACACTTCCGCCTGAAATCGCGCGTTTTCAGAATGCGATCATCAGCCGCATCAAGATCATGGCTCGGCTCAACATCGCCGAGAAGCGGCTGCCCCAGGACGGCCGAATCAAAATGCGGGTGAACAATCGTGAGATCGACGTCCGCGTCTCGATCATCCCGATGATCCATGGCGAAGGCGTCGTTATGCGTCTTCTTGATAAGACACGCATGGTGTTCAATCTAAAGAACGTCGGCATGCTGCATGGGACTTACGAGAGTTTTCGCAAGATCATTGATCGGCCTCACGGCATCGTTTTGGTGACCGGACCGACGGGGTCGGGCAAAAGTACGACGCTTTATAGCGCCTTAAATGAAATCAAGGACGAAACCACCAAGATCATCACGGTGGAAGACCCCGTTGAATACCAACAACCGGGCATCAGCCAAATTCAAGTGCACACGAAGATCGGTTTGACGTTTGGGGCAGCCCTCCGCAGTATCTTGCGCCATGACCCTGATGTCGTCCTCGTCGGCGAAATTCGCGACCTGGAAACGGCGGAAATGGCGATCCAGGCATCGCTCACGGGCCACATGGTGTTTAGCACGCTCCACACCAACGATGCCCCCAGCGCGTTCACGCGTTTGATCGACATGGGCGTGGAACCTTTCTTGGTTTCTAGCACGGTGGAAGGCGTGATGGCGCAACGCCTGGTGCGAACCATCTGCCCGAACTGCAAAATCGAAATCGAGCCGAACCACGGCGAACTCCCCTTCGACTTTCCTGGCGTTGCGGACGGAAACCCACCCGCGAAGTTGTTTCACGGTGCGGGTTGTCGCACATGCCATCAGACCGGTTATCGCGGTCGTACCGGGATTCACGAACTTTTAATCACCGGCGACGATATTAAAGAACTGATCGTCCAACGGACGAATGCGAACAAGATCCGCCAGGAAGCACTCAAACGGGGCATGATCACGCTCCGCCAAGATGGTTGGCGCAAGGTGCTTGCTGGCATGACCACGATTGAAGAAGTGGCTCGGGTAACCGCCGCCGATCTCGTCTAATCCGAGGCTTTGAGTACATGCCTGATTTCACGTACGAAGCACTCGCCAGCACGGGGCAACGTAGTAAGGGCACGCTCACGGCGGCTAGCGAACGCGAAGCCGTTTCCTTGCTGGACGCACGCGGGTTGTTCCCCCTCAAGGTTGAACTCGCCCAGGCCTCCGCACGCGTTCAGTCCGGCTCGCATAGCGTTTCCTCGCGGACGATGGCGAACTTTTTCTCGCAGCTGGCGGATTTGCTCCGCTCCGGCGTGCCACTGCTACGTAGCCTGGAACTGCTCGAACGCCAAGGCACCCAACAAGGTTTGGCGGCCGTCCTTAAAGAAGTTCACATCAAAGTCGCGGATGGCACCACGCTCGCCGACGCGATGGCACAATACCCTGGCGCCTTCAGCGAGTTGGCTGTCAGCATGGTCCGCGCGGGGCAAGAAGGCGGCTTCCTCGAAGACGTGCTCGAACGCATCGCCTCGTTCACCGAACAACAAGAAGATCTCAAAGCCAAGGTCATCGGCGCGTTGGCATATCCCGTGTTTCTCGCCGGCGCAGGCTTCCTGGTTCTCAATATCATCGTTATCTTCTTCGTGCCCATGTTCGAACCCATCTTCAAGAAGATGGCCGAGAAAAACGAGCTTCCCACCCTCACCATCACCCTCATCGCCGTCAGCAAGTTTCTGCAAGGGAACTTCCTTTGGCTGATCCCCGCCGTCGTCGCGGCGATTTTCGTATTCTGGCGCTGGGCGAAAACCGAAAATGGCCGAGGCATCATCGACCACTGGAAGCTCCGCCTACCATTGGCTGGACCGATTTATCTGAATCTCGCGCTGTCACGCTTCACACGCATCCTGGGCACGCTGCTTCGCAACGGTATTCCCATTTTGCAGTCGCTTAGGATCGCGAAGGATTCGACAGGTAACCGCGTGTTGGCACAGGCGATTGATCAGGCAGCGGACCATGTCACCGCGGGGAACCAACTGGCCGCGCCACTAGGAGCATGCAAATTCATCCCGCGCGATGTCATTGAGATGTTCGCCGTCGGCGAGGAAAGCAACCAACTGGAAAAAGTGTTGATCACGATCGCCGACGCGCTCGAAAAACGCACAGGCCGCAATCTCGATTTGATGGTGAAGCTGCTCGAACCGCTGATGTTGCTGTTCATGGCTGGCATCATCATGGTCGTGTTGTTGGGGCTACTTATTCCGATTTTCAACATGAGCAAGGTGGCGAACAAGTAAACCACCAGGCGAGCCGAGGCCCGTCAGGGCTCGGAGTATCCGTGACCCGAGCCCCGCCAAGGGCTCGGAGTGCATGCTTGGCGCCCCACCGGGTCCTGACGGACCCGGCTCGCCCAGCGTTGGCCTACGAAAAAATGCGTGGTGACGGTTCGCAGGATGGGTCGAAAAGTCTCATGGCCCTCTCATCGCCTCCAACGTTATACTTAGAAAAGTCCGTCTCCCCAATGTTAAGCTTCGGTTGAGGAAGAACCATGCGTATTCGACTCGAAAAACACCGGCTCCGATCGGCTTTTACCCTCCTTGAAATGATCGTCGTGGTGGCCATCATCGTCGCCTTGGCCGGTATCGGCGGCTTTGCCCTTTTGAACCAACTCGAATCCACGAAACGCGAAACGGCACACGCGCAGGCAAAAGGACCGATTTCGGGCGCCTGCAAGGCGTTTTTCGTAAAGAACAGTCGCTTCCCGAATGATCTATCCGAGCTACTTTCGCACCAGGTGCCCGGTGGGCCCTACCTCGAAGACGAAAGCGCGCTCCGTGATCCGTGGGGCAACTTCTTCCAGTTCCAAATGCGCGAAGACAATAACGGGACGACGAAGCCCTACATTTTCACGCAGGATCCATCGACCGGAGCGACGATTGATAACTGGACGAAGCCCCAATGATGTACGTCTCGCACGATCGATGTCGAAAACCCTGCAAGCATGGCGTCTCGCGAAGACGCCATGCTTTGACGCTTTTTGAAATGATGGTCGTGCTGCTGATCATCGTGGTCCTTTTGGCGGTCAGCTTGCCAGCTTTTCAATCGATGCTGTTCGAAACCCGCTCGACCGTCGCGGGCGACCTGATTCAGGGCCGTCTCGCCGACACCCGAGCCTTGGCCATGGAACAAGGCCGAACCTACCGATTCGGGTTTTCGCTTGGCTCCGGTTGGTTTCAGGTGGCGGCGGAAGACGATCCCGTTTGGGATTCGATGACGATGGCGGAATTGGACGAAGGGTTGATCCTTCGGGGCGAACTTCCGAAAGACATCTTGTTCGTGAGCGGTGATGGCTCGCCCAGTTCGGGCGCCGGCGGTTGGGAAGCAGGTGTCGTTTACAACCCCGATGGGAGTGCACGGAACGATGCCTCGATCTTTTTTGGCAAGGAAGGTGGCCAATCCTTTCGCGTCGAAGTGCGTGGCTTGACAGGGGCCGTCCGCCAACTCGATCGCCGAGGTAATGGAGAAGGAAACGAACCATGAGAATTGCCCATCGTTCGCGAAATCGCTCCGGCGTGACGCTTCTGGAGGTCATCGTGTCTTCCGCCATCTTCGGCGGATCGATGGTCGCGATCCTTCATCTCATGAACATCGGCAGCAATCGAGCGTTGGACGTTCAGCACCAGGCCAAAGCCAGTCTTTTCTGCCAATCCAAACTCGCCGAAGTCGCGGTGGGGATCGAGCCGCTCACGGGCGGCGGTGACTACCAGCCGATGGGCGAGGAAGCGAATTGGACCTGGAAAATGGAGGCGCAGCAAGCGGATGTCGATGGTTTGTGGAACGTGAAAGTCTGGGTGAAGCGAGAAACGAGCGAGATGCCAACGCTCGAAACGTTCATTTCTCAAATGATCCTCGATCCAAGCCGCCGGGGCAGCACGTTGGATCCTGTGGTCACGCCGGCGACCACAGGCACGACCACGGGGACGGATGCCGCCGCTTCCGACTCGACGTCGACCAGCGGCACAACGACAGGAGGAACGGCGAAATGACGAACACGCGTTTTCATCGTCGACGCCGACTTGCGTTCACCTTGCTGGAAATGGTCTTGGCGTCAGCGCTCGGCTTGATGTTGCTGGCGGCCCTCTACCTTTTCCTGGAAACCCAATATGTGACGGCGCAACTGGGCCGAGAAGTCTTGGAGGAAGGCGTTCTCGCACGCTCCATCATGACGCGGATTTCCCACGATATTTTGACGAATCTCGGCGCCGTCGATCCGCGTGTCTTGCCCGATTCGGGAAGCACCCCGACCCCCCCGACCCCCACGG
>WBZS01001256.1_pt1 | contig 15694 bp, 15 predicted proteins | sample 5204201 | NCBI WGS metagenome assembly WBZS01 (sample SAMN12344357, study PRJNA552823) | activated sludge metagenome | biome: Activated sludge suspended growth; feature: Nitrification reactor; material: Wastewater; isolation source: activated sludge from nitrification reactor of wastewater...
CCGTCGTCCTGGTGCTCTCCTGCGTCGGGGCGATGGGTGCCACCAGCACGGCGGCCATGTGGGGGCTGGTCAGCCTGCACGCCGTGGTGGGGGCCGTGATCATCGCGGTCGGCCTGCGTTCTCGCCGCTGAGCTGGATCGGCTCGCTGCCCGGCGGCGCCTGGTGCTCGCGGATCGCGAGCGTGAGATAGATCACCGAACCGATCCAGACCGCGACCAGACCCAGCCAGTAGATGGTCGAGACGTGCTCGCCGAAGACGGTGATGCCGAGCAGGAACTGGATGGTGGGCGAGACGTACTGCAGGACGCCGAGCACCCCGAACTGCAGCCGCGGGGCGGCCACCGCGAAGCACCACAGCGGCAGCGCGGTGACCGCCCCGGCGAGCACCAGCAGCAGCGACGGCCCCAGGGCCCGCCCGAACTGGCCGTCCGGCCCGAGCCAGAGCAGGTAGGGCAGGGTGATCGGAATCAGGAACGCCGACTCGATCAGCAGCCCCTGCAGCGCGGTCAGCGTGGATCGCTTCTTCACCACGCCGTAGAGGGCGAAGGTGACCGCCAGGGACAGCGACACCCACAGCCCCTGCCAACTCGAGGCCGAGATCACGATCACGCCGAGCAGGGCGATGCCGCCGCCGATCCGGGCGCCGAGCCCCATCCGTTCGCCGAAGATCACCACGCCGGCCAGCACGATCACCAGAGGGTTGATGAAGTAGCCGAGGGACGCCTCGACCACGTGGTCGTTGTTGACCGCCCAGATGTAGGTCAGCCAGTTGGCGCCGATCAGTCCGGCGGCCGCCAGCAGGCTGGGCAGTGCCTTGCGGGTGAAGACCGACGTGCGCAGCCAACCCCAGCCGCCGCGCAGGGCCAGCAGCATCAACAGCACCAGGACGAACGACCACAGAATCCGGTGGGCAAGGATCTCCATGGGTGTGGCCGGCTTCAGGGCGGCGAGGAACGGCGGCAGGAAGCCCCACATCACGTAGGCGGCCACAGCAGCACCCAACGCCTGATTGCGGCTGATCACCCACGGATGCTTCCACCGCGGAGGCCATAAGCTCAACTCCATGGCGGGACGCACGGTGGCCGAGACATCCGAATTCGACCTGATCGGCTCGATCACCGCGGGGCTGCCGACCGGCCCCGCCGTGCGGGTCGGGCCGGGCGACGACTGCGCCGTGTTCGGCGCCGACGGTGACGTCGCGGTGTCCACGGACACGATGGTCGAGAACGTGCACTTCCGCCGCACCTGGTCCGCCCCGGAGGATGTCGGCCGCAAGGCGGTCGCCGCCGCGGTGGCCGACCTCGAGGCGATGGCCGCGCGCCCGATCGGCGTGGTGCTGGCCCTGACCATTCCGGCCGAGTTGGAGATCTCCTGGGTCGAGGGCTTCACCACCGGCGTCCGCGAGGAGTGCGCGCTTTCCGGCGCCCTGCTGCTCGGCGGCGACATAACCCGGGGCCGTGACATCACCGCCACCGCGACCGTCTTCGGCGATCTGCAGGGACGCCCGCCGGTGACCCGCTCGGGGGCTCGCCCGGGCGACGTGGTCGCGGTCTGCGGACGACTCGGCTGGGCCGCCGCCGGGCTGACAGTGCTGAATCGCGGCTTCCGGTCGCCGCGCGCCGTGGTGGTGGCGCACCGGGTGCCCGAACCGCCGTACGGCCAGGGCATCGTCGCGCAGCGGGCCGGGGCGTCCGCGATGATCGACTGCTCGGACGGCCTGCTCGCCGATCTGGGGCACATCGCCGAGGCGTCCGGGGTGGCGATCGACGTGGACACCTCCGCCCTCGACGTGGCAGAGCCGCAGAGTGTGGTGGCGGCCGCCGTCGGCGGCGGGGACCCGCTCACCTTCATCCTCACCGGCGGCGACGACCACGCCCTGCTGGCCACCTTCGCGGCGTCCGACGTGCCCGAAGGCTGGCGGGTGATCGGCGCCGTGTCGGACGGCGATCCCACGGTCACCGTCGACGGCGCACCGTGGGAGGGCGACGCAGCCGGCTGGCGTCACTTCTGAGGCCTGACCGTCAACCGGGCCGTGTCATCCCGGGCTCGACCCGGGATCCCGTTGCCGGGGACGACCCGGTCCGCGTATCACCGGCGCCGCCCACGCCTCCTCCTCACATCCGGGGGGAGACGGAACATGACCACCACGACCATCACGACGACGGACGCCGCACAGCGGCGGCTGCTGCTGTCCGACGGCACGGTCGCCGAGCTGCACGGCCCGCTCGAACCCGGCCGGCCGCTGGTGATCCTGCTGCACGGCTTCGCCGGCGACCTGGCCAGCCTGACCCGTCCCGGTGCCGGCCGGACCAGCTGGCGCGACGCCCTGCTGGCCGCCGGCTACAGCACCCTCAGCTACCGGCAGGCCGCTCCGCTGGGAACGCTCGAGCCGAACGTCGATCAGCTCGTCGGTGTCGCGGCCGGCCCGCTCAGCAGCGACGACCGGTTGCGCCGGCTGCCGCTGGTCATCGTGGCGCACAGCCGGGGCGGCCTGCTGGCCCGCGCGTTCCTGGACCGGGCGTCCCGGGTTCCGGGCCTGCGCGGCGTGCTCGACCGGATCGAACGGGTGATCACACTGCACTGCCCGCACCAGGGTTCCGGACTGGCCGGGCTGACCGTCCGGGTGGACGCCACCGCCCGCCGGCTGCAGACGCTGGTCGGCTCGCTGGGGCTGCGGCCGGGGGTGCTCGCCGCGCTGTGTGCGCTCTCGGCATCGCCCGCGGTGGCCGAGCTCGCGCCGGGCAGCGCGTTGCTGCGCGGCCTCGCCCGTCAGGCGCCGCCCGCCGGCATCGAGTGGCACACCTTCGGTGGGATCAGCGCCGACCTGGCCGGAATGCGGAGCCTGCTCGGCACGCCGGGCGACCCCGGCCAGCGGCCCGGGCCCGCCCGGATCGCCCGTGCCCGCGGCCTCGGTGAGCTGCTCGGTGTCCTGGACCGGCTCGCCCTGCTCACCCCGGCGCTGCGCGAGGGGGAGGGCGACCTGGTGGTGGCCGACGCCTGCGCCCGGCTGCCCTTCGCCGCCGGTCACACCGTCAACCGGCTGACCCACATCGAGGCGCTGTGGGAGCCGCGCCTGCACGCGCAGGTGGTGGCACTGCTCCGCGGGGACATCGGGCTTGCCGCCGCCTGACGATCCTCGGCTCCCGGTGGTGGCCGCCGCCGGGGGACGACTGGAAACATGGCTGTGGATCGGGCACCGACTTCGGTGCCCGATCCACACCCATGTTTCGGACCTCTCCATCGTCCCGGGCTCGACCCGGGATCTCGGGGCGGCGAATCCCGGCGCCCACAAGCTCCGACGGCGTGGAGACTGGGCGAGCGGCACCCGATGTCCTAGGGTGCTGACCATGGCGACCCGCGCGTCTTCCCCATCGCGGTCTCGTAACAGCGCCACGCGCAGTTCCGCACCGCGGTCGTCCGGAAGCAAGAAACCACCGGCCCGCTCGTCCGCGCGTGGGCGCTCCAAGCCCAAGCAGCGAACTGGCGTGCTGCCGGCGCTCGGCCGCGGCATCGCCGCGATCTGGAACGCGCTGGCCCGCGGCGTGGGTGCGATGGTGCGGGGCATCGGGCACAGCGCCCGCGATCTCGACCCGGCGCTGCGCCGTGACGGTGCCGGCCTGGCCCTGATCGGCCTCGCCATCGTGATCGCCGCCGAGTTCTGGTTCGGCATCCCCGGCAACGTCGGACGCTGGATCCACATCGGCGTCAGCACCGTCTTCGGCACGCTAAGCGTCGCCCTGCCGCTGTTCGCCCTGGCGATGGCCTGGCGCACCCTGCGGCACCCCGACCACAACGGCCCGGCCGGTCGGCAGGTGGTCGGCTGGGGGAGCGCGCTGCTCGGGCTGCTCGGCCTGATCCACGTCTCCAAGGGCATGCCCCGCTTCCCCAACGCCGAGGCCGTCCGCGAGGCCGGGGGTGCGCTCGGCTTCATCGCCTCCACGATCGTGGCCGATCTGGTCACGGTCTGGGTGGCGGTGCCGCTGCTGATCCTGCTGCTGCTCTTCGGCGTCCTGGTGATCGTGGGCATTCCGCTGCACGAGCTGGCCACCCGGTTCGCCGAGTTCAAGGCCAAGCTTCCCGCGAGGCCCGAGCCGTCCGCGCCCGAGCTGAAGTACGGCGTCGACGAGGCCTACGACACCCCGATCGTGGGTGACGTCGAGCCGGCCGAGATCGAGCACTGGCCGGTCGACGAGCCCGAACCCGAGCCGGCCGCTCCGGTGACCGCGGGTCGGGCGCCGCTGCCGCACGTCGATGAACCGGCGGAGTTGCCCGCCCCCGAACACAGCCATCAGCCGGCCGTCGCCGAGCAGCTGCAGCTCAGCGGCGACGTCCAGTACCTGCTGCCCGAACCGGCCGTGCTGAAGCCCGGATCGGTGCCCAAGGCGCGCACCCAGGCCTCCGATGCGATCGTCGGCCGGCTGACCGAGGTGCTGCGCCAGTTCGAGATCGACGCCACCGTCACCGGCTACATGCGCGGCCCGACGGTCACCCGCTACGAGGTCGAGCTCGGCCCTGCGGTCAAGGTCGAGAAGGTCACCGCGCTCGGCAAGAACATCGCCTACGCGGTCGCGTCGGCCGACGTCCGGATCCTGTCGCCGATCCCGGGCAAGTCGGCGATCGGCATCGAGATCCCGAACGCCGACAAGGAGATCGTGTCGCTGGGCGACGTGCTGCGCAGCCCCACCGCCCGCAACGACCACCACCCGATGACCGTCGGTCTCGGCAAGGACGTCGAGGGCGGCTACCTGGTCGCCAACATGGCCAAGATGCCGCACCTGTTGGTGGCCGGCGCCACCGGCTCGGGCAAGTCCAGCTTCGTGAACTCGCTGATCACCTCGATCATGATGCGGGCCACCCCGGACGAGGTGCAGCTGCTGCTGGTCGACCCCAAGCGGGTGGAGCTGACCCACTACGAGGGCATCCCGCACCTGGTCACGCCGATCATCACCAGCCCGAAGAAGGCCGCCGAGGCGCTGCAGTGGGTGTGCCGCGAGATGGACACCCGCTACGACGACCTGGCCGCGTTCGGCTTCCGGCACGTGGACGACTTCAACAAGGCGGTGCGGGCCGGGGCGGTGAAGCTGCCGCCGGGTTCCGAGCGGGTGCTGGCGCCCTACCCGTACCTGCTGGTGATCGTCGACGAGCTGGCCGACCTGATGATGGTCGCCCCGCGCGACGTCGAGGACTCGATCGTCCGGATCACCCAGCTGGCCCGGGCCGCCGGCATCCACCTGGTGCTGGCGACCCAGCGTCCGTCCACCGACGTCGTCACCGGTCTGATCAAGGCCAACGTGCCGTCCCGGCTGGCGTTCGCGACGGCGTCCATGACCGACTCGCGGGTCATCCTGGACAGCCCCGGCGCCGAGAAGCTGGTCGGCCAGGGCGACGGGCTGTTCCTGCCGATGGGGGCGTCCAAGGCGATCCGGGTGCAGGGCGCCTGGGTCACCGAGGCCGAGATCCGGCAGGTCGCCAAGCACGTCACCGAGCAGCTGCAGCCGCAGTACCGCGACGACGTCGCGGCCGCGCCCGAGGCGTCCGCGAAGGTCGCCGAGGACATCGGCGACGACCTGGAACTCGTGCTCGAGGCGGCCACCCTGGTGGTCAACCTGCAACTCGGCTCGACCTCGATGCTGCAGCGCAAGCTGCGGGTCGGCTTCGCCAAGGCCGGACGCCTGATGGACATCCTGGAGACCCGCGGCGTGGTCGGCCCCTCCGAGGGCTCCAAGCCCCGCGAGGTGCTGGTCAAGCCCGACGACCTGGACGAGGTCCTGGTCAACCTCCGCGAGGGCTAGTTCGCACACCGGGGACTTCGCACATCGGGGACGGTTCTTTTCGTTCGAATTTCAACGCCCGGGGACGGTTCTTTTCGTTCCATTTTCGCACGCCAGGGAACCGTCCCTCCCGTTCGAGATTCGCACGCCAGGGAACCGTCCCCGGATCGCTTCCCGGGATCTCACCGCGCGCGAGCCGATGGGCGTCCGCCTTGCGACAGGAAGCGCGCCCCACCCAAGCGGTTACACAGGCTGCTGGGATAGATTGCTGACGTGACCGCGCGCGTACATCTGGTGAGCCTGGGTTGCGCGCGCAACGACGTCGACTCCGAGGAGTTGCTGGCACGCCTGGAACAGGGCGGATTCGAGGTCACCGACGATCCGGACGCCGCGCAGGCGATCGTGGTCAACACCTGCGGTTTCATCGACGCCGCCAAGAAGGACTCGGTGGACACCCTGCTCGCCGCCGCCGACCTGAAGCGCACCGGCTCCGCCCGGGCGGTCGTCGCCGTGGGCTGCATGGCCGAGCGCTACGGACGCGAACTGGCCGACGCGCTGCCTGAGGCGGACGCCGTGCTCGGCTTCGACGCCTACCCCGACATCGCCGATCGGCTGCGCTGGATCATGGCCGGCGGCAACCATCGGGCGCACCAGCCGCGCGACCGGCGGAAGCTGCTGCCGCTCGCCCCCGCCGAACGCCCCCGGGCCGCCCGCGGCGTCACCCTGCCGGGCCACGGCGGGCCCTCCAGCGGCCCGCGGGTGCTGCGCCACCGGCTGGACGACTCGCCGATGGCCCCGCTCAAGGTGGCCTCCGGCTGCGACCGGCGCTGCACGTTCTGCGCGATCCCGTCCTTCCGCGGCTCCTACCTGTCGCGCGGCGTCGACGAGTTGGTCGGCGAGGCCCGCTGGCTGGCCGAGCGCGGCGTCAAGGAACTGTTCCTGGTCAGCGAGAACACCTCCTCCTACGGCAAGGACCTGCAGGCCGGCCCACGGGCACTGGAACGCCTGCTCGCCGAGCTCTCGACGGTCGACGGCATCGAATGGCTGCGGGTGTCGTATCTGCAGCCGGCCGAGCTGCGGCCCGGAATGATCGAGGGCATGCTGGCCGTCGACAAGGTGGTGCCCTACTTCGACCTGTCCTTCCAGCACGCCGCGCCGGGGGTGCTGCGCCGGATGCGGCGTTTCGGCGACCCGGACGCCTTCCTCGCCCTGCTCGAGCGGGTGCGCGCGCTGGCCCCGGACGCCGGCATCCGCAGCAACGTCATCGTGGGATTCCCGGGCGAGACCCAGGCCGACTTCGCCACCCTGACCGATTTCGTCTCGGCCGCGCGGCTGGACGTGCTCGGCGTGTTCGGCTACTCCGACGAGGAGGGCACCGAGGCCGCCACCCTCGACGGCAAGCTGCCCGACGAGGTGATCGCCGAACGGCTGGAGACCATGGCGCGGCTCGCCGAAGAGGTGTCGGCGCAGCGTGCCGAGGACCGCATCGGCGAACGTGTTCAGGTCCTGGTCGAGCAGCCGGACGGCCGCACCGGGCGTGCCGTCCACCAGGGGCCCGAGGTGGACGGCAGCACCCGGCTGAAGGGACGCCGGCACGAGCCGGGTAGCCTGGTCCGGGCCACCGTCACCGCCGCCGACGGCATCGATCTCGTCGCATCCGAGGCCCCATGACCAGCCAACCGAGCCGGCTGAACGCCGCGAACGCCCTCACCGTCCTGCGCCTCGTGCTGGTGCCGGTGTTCGCCTGGCTGCTGCTGAGCCATCCGTCCGATCTGGGCTGGCGGCTGGGCTCCACCGCGGTCTTCGCGATCGCGATCGCCACCGACGCCCTCGACGGCCGGATCGCCCGCCGCTACAACCTGATCACCGATTTCGGCAAGCTCTGGGACTCGATCGCCGACAAGGCGCTCACCGGCATGGCCTTCGTCGGGCTGAGCATCATCGGCGAGCTGCCCTGGTGGGTCACCGCGCTGATCCTGGCCCGCGAGTGGGGCATCACCTGGATGCGGGTGGCGATGCTGAAGTACGGCGTGATGGCCGCCAACGCCGGCGGCAAGCTGAAGACCGTGCTGCAGAGCGTTGCGCTGCTGCTCTACCTGCCGGGCTTGCCGCTGATGCCGTCCTGGCTACAGTGGACGGCCTGGATCGTGATGACGGCCGCTGTCGTGGTGACCCTGGTGACCGCGGTCGACTACATCCGCGAGGCGATCGCCCTGCGGAGACGTGGTGTGGCCGAACAGGAGAAGTAGATGACCCAGCGTTCGCTCGCCGAGGTAGTGGGACGGACGCTGACGGAGCGTGGTCTCACCCTCGCCACCTCGGAATCCCTGACCGGCGGCCTGCTGGGCGCCACGATCACGGCGGTGCCGGGCGCCTCGCAGTACTACCTGGGCGGGGTGGTGGTCTACGCCACCGAGCAGAAGTCGCGGATCGGCGGCGTCGACTCCGCGGTGCTGCGCAAGCACGGGGTGATCTCCGAGCAGACCGCGGTCGAGATGGTGGTCGGCGTCCAGGAACTCACCGGCGCGGACTATGCGCTGGCGGCGTCCGGGGTGGCCGGGCCGGCCCCGCAGGAGGGGCATCCGCCGGGCGAGGTCTGGATCGCGGTGGTCGGCCCGCGGGTGGGCACGATGAGGCCGTCGCCGACGGCGCTGCGCTTCCGGTTCGAGGGCGACCGCGAACCGGTGCGGGAACAGACGGTGCAGGCCGCGCTGCGGATGCTGCTGGATCTGCTCGACCCGATCAAGCGCGACTGATCGGAGCCGGTGCCGGTCGTCGGCGGCCCGGACGGAACATATCCCGCGCGACGCGTGTTGATCCTGGACGTTGTGGAGAGCTATCGATGGGTAGAGTCGTGGGCATGATCGCCGCCGAGGCCGACCGGCCGCAGTTGATGCGTGAACTGCTGGGTGAGTCGTTGCGTGAACTGCGCAACGCCGACCGGCGCACCCTGCGCGAGGTGTCGTCGTCGGCCCGGGTCAGCCTGGGCTACCTGTCCGAGATCGAGCGCGGCCAGAAGGAGCCCTCCAGCGAGCTGCTGAACGCGATCTGCGGCGCGCTCGGGGTGCCGCTGTCGCTGGTGCTGCGCCGGGTCAGCGACAAGTACGACGACCGCGACGTGGTGGCACACCTGCCGGTGCGCGCCCGGGCCGCTGCCTGAGGTGCGCGAAGCGGAACTGTGGGCGCGGCTGACCCAGCACCTGGGAAGGGTGCAGGCGTTGATCTGGGCCGAGGGCCATGTGATCTCCGAACTCGGCAGCCGCACGGTGCGTGAGGCGCTGGCCGCCGGGGTGCCGTGCAAGGAGATCTGGCGCGCCGTGTGGCGCAATCTGGAGCTTCCGGCGTCCGATCGGTGACGGCGTGTCGGGCGTGTTTCGAACATTTGTTCGGTAGTGTTCTACTCGGTGGTCCCGGGTGAGCCAGTGGGTTACCCACAGGCCCGAACGAGTTTGACGATTCTGTCAGTGCTCGTTCGTAAGGTGACAGCAGAAGCTTGGTGGACGGCCGGCGGCCGGCGGAGGAAGGACAGCACGACATGGCGATTGCAGATCGCGAGAAGGCGCTCGAGGCGGCCCTCGCTCAGATCGAGAAGCAGCACGGCAAGGGCTCGGTGATGCGGCTGGGTGAAGAGACCCGGCAGCCGATCGAGGTGATCCCGACGGGGTCGATCGCGCTCGACGTGGCCCTCGGCATCGGTGGGCTGCCGCGCGGCCGGGTGATCGAGATCTACGGCCCCGAGTCCAGCGGCAAGACCACGGTGGCGCTGCACGCCATCGCCAGCGCGCAGGCCGCGGGGGGCATCTGTGCCTTCATCGACGCCGAACATGCCCTCGACCCCGAATACGCGGGCAAGCTGGGCGTCGACACCGATGCGCTGCTGGTCAGCCAGCCCGACAACGGCGAGCAGGCGCTCGAGATCGCCGACATGCTGGTGCGTTCCGGGGCGCTGGCGCTGATCGTGATCGACTCGGTGGCCGCGCTCACCCCGCGTGCCGAGATCGAGGGCGAGATGGGCGACAGCCACGTCGGCCTGCAGGCCCGGTTGATGAGCCAGGCGCTGCGCAAGATGACCGGTGCGCTGTCCGGCGCCGGCACCACCGCGATCTTCATCAACCAGCTGCGCGAGAAGATCGGCGTGATGTTCGGCTCGCCCGAGACCACCACCGGTGGCCGGGCGCTGAAGTTCTACTCCTCGGTGCGGCTCGACGTGCGCCGCATCGAGACCCTGAAGGACGGCTCCGACATGGTCGGCAACCGCACCCGGGTCAAGGTGGTGAAGAACAAGGTGGCACCCCCGTTCAAGCAGGCCGAGTTCGACATCATCTACGGCTTGGGCATCAGCCGCGAGGGCAGCCTGATCGACATGGGTGTCGAGAACGGCATCGTGCGCAAGGCCGGTGCCTGGTTCACCTACGAGGCCGATCAGTTGGGGCAGGGCAAAGAGAACGCCCGCAAGTACCTCAAGAAGAATCCCGAGGTGGCCGACGAGATCGAGCGCCGCATCCTCACCCACCTGGGCATCGGTGTGCCCGGCGAGGTGCCGCCCGGCATCGACCCGGTGACCGGCGAGGTCGAATTCTGAGCGAGCACGACGGGGTTCCCGACGGCCCGGACGCCGACCCGGTCGCGGTGGCGCGCGAGATCGTGCTGCGGCTGCTCGGCGTCCGAGACCGGACGCGGCGCGAGCTCGAGCAGGCGCTGGCCAAGCGCCGGGTGCCCGACGAGGCGGCGCGCGAGGTGCTCGACCGGTTCACCGAGGCCGGCCTGATCGACGATCGCAGGTTCGCCGAGGCGGTGTTCGACGGGCAGCAGCGGCGGCAACGCTCCACGCGCGCGCTGCGCCAGGAGTTGCGCACCAAAGGGGTCGACGCCGAACTGATCGAGCAGGCCGCGGCGGGTGTCGACTCCGAGGCCGACCTGGCCGTGGCGCGCGAGCTGGTGGCCAAGAGGGCCGGGGGCCTGGAGCGGTTCCCGCACGAGGTTCGCTACCGTCGGCTGGCCGGTCAGCTGGCGCGTCGCGGGTTCTCTCCGGGCGTCATCGCCACCGCCCTGCGCGACCTCACCCGTGACGATTCGGACGACTGGGCGGCAACCCCCGACTGAAAGCCGCGAATTCCATCGCGACAAGGAGCGCCGCTTGATCGTAGAGCCGTCGCCGCCTAACCTCAACATCAGGTGTGTCCACGACTCATCGACCTATGGGATCGACTTCTTCAACGTTTTAGCAACCGACTCGTGATTGGGAGTTCCGTCCACCCCCGGCAGGCGGAGCGGACGGCGATGCCGGCCGGCAGGCTCGGCATCGCCTGATTGCCATGGTGATTTGACCGTTGGACGTGCCCCGTGTTCACCGACGACGGGAGGAATCCGATGGATCCGATGCAGTTGCTCGCCATCGTCGCCGTCGTCCTCGCGATCGTCCTGGTGGGCCTGACCCTGGTCGTCGTGTCGATGGTGCGCAACCAGCAGCAGGCCCAGAAGCAGGCCGCCCGCCGTGCCGTCGAGGCCGAGAAGCAGGAGCGGTCCCGGCTGCAGTCGCTGGTCGCCAAGGTCGATCCGCTGGCCCGCAAGGCGGAGGCCGACGAGATCCTCGCGGCGGCGCGCGCCGAGGCCGAACGCGTCCGCACCGAGGCCGAACGGGCCCGGCTGGAGAGCGACACCGCCAGCCGCGTGGAACGCGAACGGGTCGAGATGCTGCTGCAGGAGGTCGAGCGCCGCGAGCGCCGGGTCGGGGAGCGGGAGGATCAGCACGCCGGCGTGCAGCGCAAGCTGGACGAGCGGCTGGGCGATCTCGAGCTCACGCTGGCCGAACTGGACGCCCGCCGCGCCGTCCTCGACGAGGCGGAGGTGAGCCAGCGCAAGGAGATCGCCCGCATCGCCGGCATGACGCCGCAGGCCGCCAAGGCAGAACTGCTCGCCCAGGTGGAGCATGAGGCCCGGCTGGAGGCCGTGCACCTGAGCCGGAAGATCGAGGCCGAGGCGCGCCGGGACGGCGACCAGAAGGCCCGCGAGATCATCGTCGGCGCCATCCAGCGGCTGGCCACCGACCAGACCACCGAGTCGGTGGTGACGACGGTGCCGCTGCCCGGCGACGAGATGAAGGGCCGCATCATCGGTCGCGAGGGCCGCAACATTCGCGCCTTCGAGCAGACCACCGGGGTCAACGTGATGATCGACGACACCCCCGAGAGCGTGCTGCTGTCGTCGTTCGACCCGGTCCGGCGCGAGGTCGCCCGGCTGACCCTGACCGAACTCGTCGCGGACGGCCGGATCCATCCGGCGCGGATCGAGGAGGTCTACGAGCGCAGCAAGCGGCGCATCGACGAGATCTGCCTGCGGGCCGCCGAGGACGCCGTCGCCGAGGTCGGCCTGACCGATCTCGATTCGCGGCTGCTGCCGACCATCGGCGCGCTGCAGTACCGCACCTCGTACGGCCAGAACGTGCTCAAGCACCTGATCGAGTGTGCGCACCTGGCCGGGCTGATGGCGTCCGAACTGGAACTCGATCCGGCCCCGGCGCGGCGGGCGGCGTTCCTGCACGACATCGGCAAGGCGCTCACCCACGAGGTGGAGGGTTCGCACGCCAAGGTGGGTGCCGACCTGGCCCGGCGGTTCGGCGAGCACCCCGACATCGTCAACGCCATCGAGGCGCACCACAACGAGGTCGAGCCGCTGACGGTGATCGCCGTCCTCACCCAGGCCGCCGACGCGATCAGCGGCGGACGCCCGGGCGCCCGCCGCGAGAGCCTCGAGGTGTACGTGAAGCGGCTGCAGCGCCTGGAAGAGATCGCCCGCTCGCACAAGGGCGTCGACAAGGTGTTCGCCATGCAGGCGGGTCGCGAGATCCGGGTGATGGTGCAGCCCGACAACGTGGACGACGCCGGCACCCACCTGATGGCCAAGGAGATCGCCCGCCAGGTCGAGGACGAACTCACCTACCCCGGCACCATCAAGGTGACCGTGGTGCGGGAGTCCCGGGTCACCGAGACCGCCCGCTGACTCGCGGCAAGTCCGTCACTCGACCGGGTAGGCGGCGACCCGACCTACGCGGTCCAGTGGGGGTCGCGGCCCACCATGGCCAGCAGCTTGTCGACGTCGCTGGCCTCCGCGGCGACGGTGAGCGCCGGGCCGCAGACGCCCTTGCTGTACAGCGCGGCGCCCCAGCCCTCGGCGCCGGCGGCCAGTTCGCGGGCCTCCGCGTCGTCGATCGGGCTGTCCTGGCCGGTGGCCCGAGCGACGTCCCAGGCGTGCACGGCCAGGTCCCAGCCGTAGAAGTTGGCCATGGTGTCGCCGATGGTGGTGGGACCGAAGTAGCCGTCGAAGCCCCGGTCGGCAACGCCGTCCGCGCTCAGTGCGGCCAGGACCGCCTCGGCGTGGGCGTTCCAGGCCCGCTCGGGGTCGGCGTCCGGGGTGGATCCGGCGACCGGCAGCTGATGCCTGTCGAGGAACTCCCGCTCGCTGTCGATGACGTGCCGGACGACGTCGTGGACCGTCCAGTCGGTGCAGGGGGTCGGGGCGTCCCAGCGTCCGTCGACCCGGGAGAGTAGTTGGGCGAACCGCTCGGCGCGGTTCCGGAAGATGATGATGGTGTCGTTCATGCGGCCACGCTAGGCGTCCGATCGGTGGCGATCTTGTGATAATCCGACGCATGCAGAAGGACGCCTCGACAGGCCGATCGCGGGAGCCCGGGCGCGGCGACCCGGTCGACCGGGCCCACCTGACGTCGGTGTCGCGGCCCGCGCCACCCATCCATCGCTACCCGCCCTCGCCGGCGATGGCCGAGCTGATCACCCGGTACTGGATCCCGGTCTGGTCGCTGGCCGAGCCGTCGTCGCAGAGCACCCTGCAATTCCCGGTCTGTCTGATCGTGATCAGCAACAGCTACGCCCGCTTCTACGGGGTCGCGCGCGGGGCGTCCGAGGTGACCCTGGCCGGCACGGGCTGGGCGGTCGGCGTCCTGTTCCGCCCGGCGGCCGGGCGAGTGTTGCTGGGGCGTCCGGTCAGCGGACTGGTGGACGCCTACCTGCCGCTGGACGAGCTGCCGAGCCTGGACGGCGCGGCGCTGACCGGGAGGATACGGGCGGCCATGGCCGACGCCCCGGCGGACGCCGCCAGCCACCGCGCCGCCATCGCTGCCTACGAGCGGGCACTCGCCCCCTTCGTGCCGCTCGACGAGCAGGGTCGGCAGATCAACGCGATCATCGACTGGCTCGACGCCCATCCGCAGGTCACCCGGGTCTCCGAGGTGGCGGACGCCTTCGGCCTCGGCGAGCGCGCCCTGCAGCGTCTGGTGCTGAACCGGGTCGGCCTGACCCCGAAGTGGCTGATCCAGCGGCGCCGGCTCCACGACGCGGTGGCCCAGTTGAAGGCGGGCGGACGCCCGCTCGCCGACCTGGCCGCCGATCTCGGCTACACCGATCAGGCGCACTTCACCCACGACTTCCGCGCGGTGACCGGCCTGACGCCGGGCAAGTACCTGGCCGACCAGTAGCCGATCGTGGCCGTTCACCCGGCAGCCGTCAGGCCGACCGACCGGCACCGGGGCAGACGGTAAGCTTTCGCCCCGAGATGACCATTACCGCCCAGCCCCGCACCTATCAAGTCGTGACGTACGGCTGCCAGATGAACGTCCACGACTCCGAACGGATCGCCGGACTGCTCGAGGAGGCCGGCTACACGCCGCACGCCGAGGGCACCCAGGCCGATGTGGTCGTGTTCAACACCTGCGCGGTCCGCGAGAACGCCGACAACCGGCTGTACGGCAACCTCGGCCATCTGGCGCCGGTGAAGGCCGGGCATCCGGGCATGCAGATCGCCGTCGGCGGCTGCATGGCGCAGAAGGACCGCGACACCATCGTCGCCAAGGCGCCCTGGGTCGACGTCGTCTTCGGCACCCACAACGTCGGCAAGCTGCCGGTGCTGCTCGAACGGGCCCGCATCGAACAGGAGGCGCAGGTCGAGATCGTCGAGGCGCTGGAGGCGTTCCCCTCCGCGCTGCCGACCAGGCGCGAGTCGCCGTACTCGGCCTGGGTGTCGGTCAGCGTCGGCTGCAACAACACCTGCACGTTCTGCATCGTCCCGCAGCTGCGCGGCAAGGAGACCGACCGCCGGCCCGGCGACATCCTGGCCGAGATCCACGCCCTGGTCGACGAGGGCGTCCAGGAGATCACGCTGCTCGGCCAGAACGTGAACACCTACGGCGTCGAATTCGGCGACCGGCTGGCCTTCGGCAAGCTGCTGCGGGCCTGCGGCACCATCGACGGCCTGGAGCGGGTCCGGTTCACCTCGCCGCACCCGGCCGCGTTCACCGACGACGTGATCGCCGCCATGGCCGACACCCACAACGTCATGCCGAGCCTGCACATGCCCCTGCAATCGGGCTCTGACCAGGTGCTGCGCGCGATGCGCCGGTCGTACCGCTCGGAGCGCTACCTGGGCATCATCGAGCGGGTCCGGGCCGCGATGCCGCACGCCGCCATCACCACCGACATCATCGTCGGCTTCCCGGGTGAGACCGAGGCCGACTTCGCCGAGACCCTGCGGGTGGTGGAGGCGTCCCGGTTCGCGGCGGCGTTCACCTTCCAGTACTCGATCCGGCCCGGGACGCCGGCCGCGACCATGCCCGACCAGGTGCCCAAGCAGGTCGTCCAGGAGCGCTACGAGCGGCTGATCGAGCTGGTCGGCGACGTCGCGTGGGCGGAGAACAAGAAGCTGGTCGGTACCCCGGTCGAGGTGCTGTTCGCCGCCGGCGAGGGCCGCAAGGACGCCGCCACTGCCCGGGTGTCGGGCCGCGCCCGCGACAACCGGCTGGTGCACGTGGCGGTGCCCGAGGGGGCCGAGCGGCCGCGTCCCGGCGACATCGGCACCGTCGAGATCAGCTACGCCGCGCCGCACCACCTGGTCGCGGACGGCGGCATCACCGG
>WBZS01001482.1_pt1 | contig 15684 bp, 14 predicted proteins | sample 5204201 | NCBI WGS metagenome assembly WBZS01 (sample SAMN12344357, study PRJNA552823) | activated sludge metagenome | biome: Activated sludge suspended growth; feature: Nitrification reactor; material: Wastewater; isolation source: activated sludge from nitrification reactor of wastewater...
TGGATGTGGAAGAAGTCCACCAGGGTGCGATCATGGAAGAACTCGGCCGGCGCCGCGGCGACCTGCAGAACATGGAATCCGACAGCAAGGGCCGCGTGCGACTCGAGTACCGCATCCCGGCACGCGGCCTGATCGGCTTCCAGGGCGAATTCCTCACGCTCACGCGCGGCACCGGCTTGATCAGCCATGTGTTCGACGACTACGGCCCGGTTGCCGGCGACATGGCCGAGCGGCGCAACGGCGTGCTGATCTCCGCCGAACAGGGCGAGGCCGTGGCCTACGCGCTGTGGAAACTGCAGGATCGCGGCCGCATGTTCGTCGCGCCCGGCGAGCCGCTTTACGAAGGCATGATCATCGGCATGCACTCGCGCGACAACGACCTGGTGGTCAACCCGATCAAGGGCAAGCAACTGACCAACGTGCGCGCCTCCGGCACCGACGAAGCGGTGCGCCTGACGCCGCCGATCGTGCTCACGCTCGAATCGGCGATCGAGTTCATCGCCGACGACGAACTGGTCGAAATCACGCCCAAGTCGATCCGCCTGCGCAAGCGCCACCTCAAGGAACACGAGCGCAAGCGCGCCAACCGCGAAGTCGCCACCGGATAGCGCTCGCGCGCGTCAGCGCAACGGGGCGATTCAAGCACCGGCCCGGAAGCCGCATGGATGCTTGCTCTCCGGGCAGCATGCGCCACGATCCAGCATTGACGCGGCTCTCCGGCATGCCATGCCGGAGAGCGCCATTCCATGCGGCTTGCAGCCCTGCTCTACAGCGGCCGCCAAGCCGCCTCAGGCCGCGGCGGGTTGTGCCGGCAATTCGACCCGATGCGGTTCGGCCAGGTACTCGCGTGAGCGCATCTCGACCAGGCGGCTCACCGTGCGGCTGAACTCGTTGGCATTGACCCCGCTGCGATAAAGCTCCTCGGCTTCCACTTCGGCGGATATCACCAGCTTCACCCGCTGGTCATAGAGCACATCGACCAGCCAGGTGAAACGTCGCGCTTCCGAGGCCCGATCGGTCCCCATCTTCGGCACCAGCGACAGGAACAGCGTGTGGAAGCGGTGCGCCAGCACCAGATAGTCGTTCTGCGAGCGCGGGCCGCCGCACAGCGTGGCGAAGTCGAACCACACCGCGCCGCCGGCTTCGCGCTTGACCGGCAACTGGTGGCCGAGCACCTCGATCGGCTCGCTGCGGCCCTCGCCGCCGGCCAGCGCCTCGAAGTCCTGCTCCATGCGGTGCTCGGTCTCTTCGGTGGCCGGCGTGTGATATACCTCGACGCGTTCGAGCGTGCGCAGGCGGTAGTCGATACCGCCATCCACCTCGATGATGTCGAGCTGCTTCTTCAGCATCTCGATCGTCGGCAGGAAATTGATGCGTTGCAGACCGTGCGGGTACAGGCCGTCCGGCGGGTAGTTCGATGTCATGCAGAACAGCACGCCGAGATCGAACAGCTTTTCGAGCAGCCGGCCGAGGATCATCGCGTCGGCAATGTCGGACACATGAAACTCGTCGAAGCACAGCAGGCGCGTCTGGCGCGCAATGCGCTCGGCAATGGTCACCAGCGGGTCTGCCTGGTCGCGCAGCGACTTCAACTGCTCATGCATCTCGCGCATGAAGGCGTGGAAATGCACCCGGCGCTTGCGCTTGTAGGGCACCGCGTCGAAGAAGCAGTCCATCAGGAAACTCTTGCCGCGCCCGACCCCGCCCCAGAAGTAAACGCCGCGCGGCAGTGTCGGATGCACCAGCAGCTTGCGCAGGCGGGTGCGCCGCTTGGCCTTGAAGGCGATCAGCTCGTCGTAGTATTTCTGCAGCCGGCGCGCGGCTTCGACCTGCGCCTCGTCGGCATGGATGCCGCGCGACTCGAGCGTCGCCTCGAAAGCGTCGAGCATGCCGCGCTGGGGGACGCCGAGAGTTCGGTGTGGCACGAAATCGATCCGGGTGAAAGACGCCAGATCACCATTTTACCGTGCTGCACAAAAAATCGGCGCGCAAATGCGCGGCCGATTGTCAGGCGTAGGCGTCGACCGCGTTGCCCAGGTTGGGCGGATTGGCCGCAGGTGCCGGCTCGGGCAGCGTTTCGATCAGCGCGGCAGCCGCCTGCTCGTTGATTTCGATTGCCTTGCGCAGCACGCGCGCGTCGACCTGTACGGCAATCTGCTCGCGCGCCAGCGCACCGCCGCTTGAAACCACCGATCCGATATCCATGGCCGCCACCACCTTCAATTGACCGTAACAGCGTAGGTAACGGCGGTTCCGCGTAAAACCTGAGCGCCAAGCGAAAAAAAGGCCGGCAAGCCCGCCTTTACCGATAAACGTGCCGCGATTCAGAAGTGCAGCGGGCGCTTGTCTACCGCCAGCGCGGCTTCGTGCATGACTTCCGACAGGGTCGGGTGGGCGTGGCAGATGCGCGCGATGTCCTCGGACGAGGCACCGAATTCCATCGCCACCACGGCCTCCGCAATCAGTTCCGAGGCGTTGGTGCCGATCACGTGAACGCCGAGAATCCGGTCGGTCTTGGCGCAGGCGAGCATCTTGACGAAGCCGGTGGTATCGCCCTGCCCCAGCGCGCGGCCGTTGGCGGCGAACGGTATCTGCCCGGTGCGGTAGGCGACGTTGTCGGCCTTGAGCTGCTGTTCGGTCTTGCCGACCCAGGCGATTTCGGGGTGGGTGTACATGACCCAGGGCACGGTATCGTGGTTCACATGGCCGCCCTGGCCGGCAATGCGCTCGGCAACCATGATCGCTTCTTCCATGCCCTTGTGCGCGAGCATCGGGCCGGGCACCACGTCGCCGACCGCCCACACGTTGGGCAGATTGGTCTGGCAGTAGTCATTGACCTCGACGCGGGCGCGGTCGTCCAGCTTGAGGCCGACGGCACCGCCGTTGAGGCCGTCGGTATTGGGCACGCGACCGACCGAGACGATCAGTTTGTCGCACTCCAGGTCGCCGGCCGCATCGTCCGCCTGGAAGGGCACGACAATGCCGTTCTTGCCCTGACTCACGGCGCCGATGCGTGCCCCAAGATGAATCTTCAGACCCTGCTTGGAGGTGAAAACCTTCCATGCCTCCTTGGCGACCGTGGTATCTGCGGCGGAAAGGAAGTCCGGCAGCGCTTCGAGAATGGTCACTTCGGCGCCGAGACGCTTCCACACGCTGCCAAGTTCGAGACCGATCACCCCGGCGCCGATCACGCCGAGGCGCTTTGGTACTTCGTCGAACGACAGCGCACCGACGTTGTCGCAGATCAGCTTGTTGTCCACCTCGATGCCCGGCAACTGCCGCGGCTTGGACCCGGTGGCGATGATCACGTGCTTGGCATCGACGACCGTTTGCTTGCCGTCCTGGCCTGTCACTTCGACCTGCCACATCTGCTTGTCGCGAGTGCCGACGAAGCCGCCATAACCGGCCAGCAGGGTCACCTTGTTCTTCTTGAACAGGCCGCGGATGCCGGTCGTGAGCTGGGTGACGATGTTCTCCTTGCGGCGAACCATCGACGGCACATCCATTCTCACGCCGTCGGCCTTGATGCCGTGCATGAGGAAATGGTGAGTGGCCATGTCGTAGTATTCCGACGACTGCAGCAGCGCCTTGGACGGAATGCAGCCGACATTGAGGCAAGTGCCGCCGAGGCGAACTTCCCCCTTCGGATCGTCGTACGAGGCGTACTCGATGCACGCCGCGGAAAACCCGAGCTGTGCGGCGCGGATCGCCGCCACATAGCCGCCGGGGCCAGCGCCGATCACGACTACGTCGAATTGTTGTGCCATTCCTTTGGTTCCCCCCTGGATTGCCCGCACCGTGCCAAGGCGCGGTGCGGGAGCAGAATCGCGGCCGACCGCCGGAGCGGCCAGCGGCGAGATCGATCAAACTTCGAACAGCAGGCGTGCCGGGTCTTCGAGCGCTTCCTTCATGGTCACCAGGCCGAGCACCGCCTCGCGGCCGTCGATGATCCGGTGGTCATAGGACATGGCCAGATAGTTGATCGGGCGGATCACCACCTGCCCGTTCTCCGCCACCGGACGGTCCTTGGTGGCGTGGATGCCGAGAATCGCCGACTGCGGCGGGTTGATGATCGGCGTCGACAGCATCGAGCCGAACACGCCGCCATTCGAGATGGAAAATGTGCCGCCGGTCAGCTCCTCGATCGACAGCTTGCCGTCCTTGGCCTTGGTGCCGAACTCGGCGATCTTCTTCTCGATCCCGGCAAAGCTCAACTGGTCGGCATTGCGCAGGATCGGCACCACCAGGCCGCGCGGCGAACCGACGGCGATGCCGATATCGAAATAGCCGTGATAGACGAGTTCGTTGCCATCGACCGAGGCATTGAGCAACGGGAACTTCTTCAGCGCGGCAACCGCCGCCTTGACGAAGAAGCTCATGAAACCGAGCTTGACGCCATGCTCCTTCTCGAACTTGTCCTGGTACTTTTTGCGCAGTTCCATCAACGGGCCCATGTTGACCTCGTTGAACGTCGTGAGAATCGCGTTTTGGGCCTGTGACTGCAGCAGCCGTTCGGCAACGCGGGCGCGCAGGCGCGACATCGGCACCCGCTGCTCGGGCCGGTCGGCCAGCACCGCTTCGATGTTTACCGGCGCAGGGGGCTGCGGCAGGGCATGGACCGCTGCAGTCGGCGGGGAAGCCGGTCTGGCGGCCGGAGCGGGTGCGGGCGCCGGCGCGACAATCCCGAGTGCATCGGCCTTGGTGATCCGGCCGCCGCGGCCCGACCCCTCGACAGATGCGGCATCAACGCCCTTTTCATCGAGGATCTTTCGCGCCGACGGCATCGCGATAGCACCCACCTTCGCCGCCTTGGTCGGCGCCGCAGGCGCCGGAGCGGCGGCGGCTGACGCGCCGGCGCTTGCCTTGGCCTCGGTATCGATGGTTGCGATCACCTCGCCGCTGGCGACCAGGTCGCCATTGCCCTTGACGATCTTGACCAGCACGCCGGCACCCGGCGCCGGCAATTCAAGCACCACTTTGTCTGTCTCGATATCGATCAGATTCTCGTCGCGGGCGACCGCTTCGCCCTCCTTCTTGTGCCAGCTAACCAGCGTGGCTTCGGCCACGGATTCCGATAGCTGCGGCACCTTCACCTCGATCAGCATCTTTTGTCCCCTCGGTTCTTTTGACTGGGTTGGATCAGAGAAACAACTTCGGGATCGCGATCAGCTCTTGATCCGCAGCGCACTTTCGACCACGATTTTTTGTTGCGCATTGTGCTTGGCGTAGTAACCGACTGCCGGGCTGGCCGAGGCCGGCCGCGCCACGACCACCAACTTTTGCCCCTCGGCCAGGTGTTCCGCCAGGTGATGCCGCGAGGCATACCATGCGCCCTGGTTCAGGGGCTCCTCTTGCACCCAGACCAGATCCTTTGCCTTCGGATAGCGCCGGACCTCTGCCTCGAAAACCTCGTTCGGGAACGGATAGAGTTGCTCCAGGCGCAGGATTGCGACGTTCTCGATCTTGTGCTCGCGCCGCGCAGCGATTAGGTCGTAGAACACCTTGCCCGAGCACACCACCACGCGGGTAACCTTCTTCGGATCGAGTTCGTCTACCTCCGGAATCACCGTCTGGAAAGTGCCCTTGGCAAGATCGTCCAGCGAGGAGGTCGCCTCCTTGTGGCGCAACAGGGACTTGGGCGACATCACGATCAGCGGTTTGCGGAACTTGCGCAGCATCTGCCTGCGCAGCAGATGGAAAACCTGCGCCGGCGTCGACGGCACGCAGACCTGCCAGTTGTGATCGGCACATAGCTGCATGTAGCGCTCGAGGCGGGCCGACGAGTGCTCAGGCCCCTGCCCTTCGTAACCGTGGGGCAACAGCATCACCAACCCGCAGCCGCGGCCCCACTTGGCCTCGCCCGAGGCGATGAACTGGTCGATGACCACCTGCGCGCCATTGGCGAAATCGCCGAACTGCGCCTCCCAGACCACCAGTTCGTTCGGCTCGGCGGTGGAATAGCCGTACTCGAACGCGAGCACGGCCTCTTCCGAAAGCACCGAGTCGATGACGACGAACCGTGCCTGCTTTTCCTGGATGTGCTGCAACGGGATGTAGTTGCCGGCATCCCAGCGTTCGCGGTTCTGGTCGTGCAGTACCGCGTGGCGGTGGAAGAAAGTGCCGCGCCCGCAGTCTTCGCCGGATACGCGCACCGCATAGCCCTCCACCAGCAAGGTGGCATAGGCAAGCGTTTCACCCATACCCCAGTCCAGAGGCAGCTTGCCTTCGCCCATCGCCCGGCGGTCTTCGATGATCTTGGAGACCCGCGAATGCAGGGTGAAGTCGGCCGGCACGGTCGTCACGGCCTTGGACAGCCGCTCGATCTCGATGACCGGCACCTTGGAATCGCACTCGTCGGTGTACTCGTGGCCTAGCAGCGGCGTCCAATCGACCGCGAACTTGCGCTGATGATCGGTGAGCACCGGATGATCGATCAGCCGGCCCTCGTCGAGCGCCGCCCGATAGTCCTTGATCATCTCTTCCGGCACCTCGGCCCCGATCACGCGCTGGCCCACCAGCTTGTCCGCATAAACCTTCCGCGTTCCCGGATGCGCCTGTATCTTCTTGTACATCAACGGTTGGGTGACCATCGGCTCGTCCTGCTCGTTGTGGCCGAGCTTGCGGAAGCAGATAAGGTCGATCACCACATCCTTCTTGAATTCCTGGCGGAACTCCATCGCTAGCCGAGTGACGAAGGCCACCGCTTCCGGATCGTCACCGTTGACATGGAAGATCGGCGCTTCGATCATCTTGAAGATATCGGTGCAGTAGAGCGACGAGCGGTAGTCGCGCGGATCCGAGGTGGTGAAGCCGATCTGGTTGTTGACTACGATGTGCACCGTGCCGCCGGTTCCGTATCCGCGGGTTTGCGAGAAGTTGAGCGTTTCCTGGTTCACGCCCTGGCCGGCGACAGCCGCATCGCCGTGCAACAGGACCGGCAGCACCGTCGCCCCAGACTCGTCGCCGCGGCGAATCTGACGCGCATAGACCGACCCTTCGACCACCGGGTTGATGATCTCGAGGTGCGAGGGGTTGAATGCCAGCGTCAGGTGGACCGGCCCGCCGGGCGTGGCGACATCGGACGAGAATCCCATATGGTATTTGACGTCGCCGGCCGAAAGATCGTCGGCATGCTTGCCCTCGAACTCCGAGAACAGTTGCTGCGGCGACTTGCCGAGCGTGTTGACCAATACGTTCAGCCGGCCACGATGCGCCATGCCGATAACCATCTCCTGCACGCCGAGACCGCCTGCGACGCGCAACAGTTCGTCCATCGCGACGATGGTGCTCTCGCCGCCTTCAAGCGAGAAGCGTTTCTGCCCGACATAGCGGGTATGCAGGTAGCGCTCCATCGTTTCGGCGGCAGTGAGCCGTTCCAGAAAACGCTGCTGCTGCTCCGGCAGATACTTGGGCATCGACCGGATCGGCTCCAGGCGCGCCTGGATCCATCGCTTGTGTCCGATGTCCGACATGTACATGTATTCGGCACCGATCGAGCCGCAGTAGGTCTGGCGCAAGGCTTCGAGAATCTCGCGCAGCGTGCCCTTTTCGCCCGGAAACACGAACGAACCGGTGCTGAACACCTCGCCGAAATCGGCCTCGGTGAAGCCATAGAACGAGGGCTCCAGTTCGGCGATCTGCGGCCGCTCGGCGCGCTTGAGCGGATCGAGCTGCGCCCAACGGTTGCCGAGAAACCGGTAGGCCGTGATCATCTGCAGGACCTTGATCTGGCGGCCGTCGGAAACCGTGCTCACCGCGGCCCTTGAAACGCCCTCCTTGGCGCGCTCGGCAAACGAGGCGATGATCGGCGAATGCGCGACATCGGGGCCGTCACCCGGCAGGATCTGCAGCGAATCGAAGTAGCCGCGCCAGTTGTCGGGCACCGACGCGGGGTTGTTGATGTAGTTCTCGTACATCTCCTCGACGAACGGCATGTTGCCGCCGAAGAGGTAGGAATTGCTCATCATCTGTTTCAACATGTCTCTCTCCCGCTCATTGGGACACCTGGTCCACCGGTGTGTGTGGTGCGAGAGGCCTGCCTTCCGGGAAACCCGCAGAATCGGATGCGTTGCACATCCGGTTCTGCGGATTCATCTGCCCGGCGCCCCTCGCTCCCTGGGTCTTGTTCTTCTTATGGTCGCTTGGCGAGCGGCATCACGGTTCGCGGTGCCGCGCCGGTATACAGTTGCCGCGGACGGCCGATTTTCTGTTCGGGGTCGCCGATCATCTCGTGCCACTGGGCGATCCACCCGATGGTGCGGGCCATCGCGAAGATCCCGGTGAACAGCGGCACGGGAACGCCCAGCGCGCGCTGCACGATGCCCGAATAGAAGTCTACGTTCGGGTAGAGCTTTTTCTCGACGAAATACTCGTCCTCGAGGGCGATCTTCTCGAGCGCGAGTGCCAGTTTGAACAGGCGATCGTCGTGCAAACCGAGCTCGTTGAGCACATCGTGACAGGTTTCACGCATCAGTTTGGCGCGCGGGTCGAAGTTCTTGTACACCCGGTGACCGAAACCCATCAGCTTGAAGCTGTCGTTCTTGTCTTTCGATCGCTTGATGTACTCGCCGACGCGAGACACGTCGCCGATCTCTTCCAGCATCTTCAGGCAGGCTTCGTTCGCCCCGCCGTGGGCCGGACCCCACAAACAGGCAATGCCGGCAGCGATACAGGCGAACGGGTTGGCACCGGACGAACCGGACAGCCGCACCGTAGAGGTCGACGCGTTCTGCTCATGGTCGGCGTGGAGGATCAGGATGCGATCGAGCGCCTTGACCAGAACGGGATTCGGCTTGTACTCCTCGCATGGCGAGCCGAACATCATGTGCATGAAGTTGGCCGTGTAGTCCAGATTGTTGCGCGGGTACATGAACGGCTCGCCCATGCTGTACTTGTAGGTCATCGCGACGATGGTCGGCAACTTGGCGATCAGGCGGATCGCCGCGACCAGGCGGTGCTGCGGATTGTTGATGTCGAGCGAGTCATGGTAGAAGGCCGACAGCGCGCCCACCACCCCGACCAGCACCGCCATCGGGTGCGCATCGCGGCGAAACCCCTGGAAGAATCGGGTCAGTTGCTCATGAACCATGGTGTGATTCTTGACCCGCTTTTCCCAGTCAGCGTACTGATCCTGATTCGGCAACTCGCCGTTCTTCAGCAGGTAACAGGTTTCGAGAAAATTGCAGTGTTCGGCGAGTTGTTCGATCGGGTAGCCGCGATACAGCAGTTCGCCCTTGTCGCCATCGATATAGGTAATGCTCGACTTGCAGGCGGCGGTGGACATGAAGCCCGGATCGAACGTGAAGGTGTTTGTCTTGCCGTAAAGCGTGCGGATGTCGATCACTTCCGGACCGATTGTGCCGGAGAGGACCGGAAACTCGGTGGTCTTTCCGTCGAGAGTCAGCGAAGCTGTTCGTTGGGTTGTCATATCAGTCCCTTCTTAGACCGAAAAAGTAGTACGCCTTGACCGGTTCGTGCCGCCGCGTCAGCCCGCACGCAACAACTTGACCAGTTCCTTCCACCTGACCTCAGTGCATTCCTTGCGCCCGCTGACGATCGCCCAAAGATCGTGATCTTCAAGCAACAACAATTCCTGAAGCGCGGACAGTTCAGACTGGTTCAGACGATCGAAGTGCGCGTCCAGAAACCGGTCGAAGAGAATATCCAACTCCAGCAGCGCATGACGGCTGGCGAGCCAGCGCAGCCGCCCGCGGTTGATCGTCGGTGTATTCCCTTCGTCCTCCATCGTCTCTTTCAAAGTTGATGCCTTGCTGACTCAGACCGCTCGGCGAACCATGAGATCCTTGATCTTGCCGATCGCCTTGGTCGGATTCAAGCTCTTCGGGCAGACATCGACACAGTTCATGATCGTGTGGCAACGGAACAAGCGGTAGGGATCCTCGAGATTGTCCAGTCGCTCCCCGGTCGCCTGGTCGCGCGTGTCGGCGATGAACCGGTAAGCGTTGAGCAGGCCAGCGGGGCCAACGAACTTGTCCGGATTCCACCAGAACGACGGACACGAAGTCGAGCAACAGGCGCAGAGTATGCACTCATAGAGCCCGTTCAGTTCCTCGCGCTCTTCCGGCGACTGCAGACGCTCGCGTTCGGGAGGCAAGTCGTCGTTGATCAGGAACGGCTTTATCGAATGATACTGCTTGAAGAACTGGGTCATGTCGACAATCAGATCCCGGATCACCGGCAGGCCGGGCAACGGGCGCAGGGCGATCGGCTGCGGCAGCGAATCGACGTCGGTCAGGCAGGCCAGGCCATTCCTGCCGTTGATGTTCATTGCGTCCGAGCCGCAGACGCCTTCGCGGCAGGAGCGGCGGAAAGACAACGAGTCATCCACGGTCTTCAGGCGCACCAGCGCATCGAGCAACTTCTTGTCGGAAGGCTCCAGGTCCACGCTGATGTCCTGCATGTACGGCTTTTCGTCCTTGTCGGGATCGTAACGATAGATACTGAACTTGACGGTACGCTTGGTCATTTGAAATTCTCCTGGCGCATCAGTAAGTGCGCTTGGCCAGCGCAATCGATTCGACGTCGGCTGACAGCGGCGTCAGATTCACCGGCTTGTACTCGAGACGGTTGCCGTCGCTGAACCACAGCGAATGTTTGAGCCATTGCTCATCGTTGCGGCCATTCGGACGCGCCGGCGTGTCGGGCGCATCGTCGCGCACATGCGCGCCGCGCGACTCCTTGCGCGCTTCGGCGGAAACGATGGTGGCACTGGCCACCTCGATCAGATTGTCCAGTTCCAGAGCCTCGACCCGCGCGGTGTTCCAGACCTTGGATTTGTCGCCGATCTCGGTGCGCTTGTTGCGCGCCGCCACTTCGGCAATCCTGGTCACCCCTTCCTTGAGCAGGTCGTTGAAGCGGAACACGCCCGCATGCTTTTGCATGGTGCGCTGCATGGTCAGGCGCACATCGTGCACGCTCTCGCCGCCTTTCTGGCGGTCGAGCCGAGCAATGCGTGCAAGCGAAGCGTCGGCCGCATCCGCAGGCAGGGGTTTGAGCGACAGGTTGCCGCCCCGGTAATCCTCGACCACCGTCTCGCCCGACGACTTGCCGAACACCAGCAGGTCGAGCAGCGAATTGGTGCCGAGCCGGTTGGCGCCGTGCACCGAGGCACATGCGCACTCTCCCGCGGCGTAGAAGCCCGCGACAGGCGAATTCGGAACGCCGCCCTTCGGTACCACGACCTGACCCTTGTAGTTGGTCGGAATGCCGCCCATCTGGTAGTGACAGGTCGGCACCACCGGGATCAGCGCCTTGATCGGATCGACGCCGGCAAACTGGATCGAGATTTCGCGGATGCCGGGCAGCCGCTTCATGATGGTTTCGGGCGACAGGTGCGTGATGTCGAGCATCACGTGATCCTTGTCCGGGCCGCAGCCGCGCCCTTCGTTGATCTCCGTCACCATCGAGCGCGACACCACGTCGCGCGATGCGAGATCCTTGAGGTTCGGCGCATAGCGCTCCATGAAGCGCTCACCCGCCGAATTGCGCAGAATGCCGCCCTCGCCGCGCACGCCTTCGGTAATCAGCACGCCGGCACCGGCGACGCCGGTCGGGTGGAACTGCCAGAACTCCATGTCTTCGAGCGGAATCCCGGCACGCGCTGCCATGCCCACACCGTCGCCGGTGTTGATGAAGGCGTTGGTCGAACTGTAGTAGATGCGCCCGGCGCCGCCGGTGGCGAAGATGGTCGCCATGGAATGGAAGATCGCAATATCGCCGGTCTCCATTTCCATCGCAGTCACGCCGAGCACGTCGCCGGCCGAGTTGCGAACCAGGTCGAGCGCCATCCATTCGACGAAGAACTGGGTCTTGGCCCGCACGTTGCGCTGATAAAGCGCATGCAGCATCGCGTGACCTGTGCGGTCGGCCGCCGCGCACGAGCGCATGACCGGAGACTGGCCGTAGTTCTGCGAATGGCCGCCGAATGGCCGCTGATAGATCTTGCCGTTGTCGGTGCGGTCGAACGGCATGCCGAAGTGCTCGAGTTCGATGACCACTTCGTTGGCCTTGCGGACCATGAATTCGATCGCGTCCTGGTCGCCGAGCCAGTCGGAACCCTTGACGGTGTCGTACATGTGCCAGTGCCAGTTGTCCTCGGTCGTGTTGCCCAGCGAGGCCGCCACGCCGCCCTGCGCTGCTACCGTATGCGAGCGGGTCGGAAACACCTTCGTCAGTACTGCCGTGCGCATGCCTGATTCGGAGAGTTGCAGCGCGGCGCGCAGCCCGGCGCCCCCCGCGCCGACGATGACTGCATCGAATGTTCTTTTGGTGACGTTCACTTACAGCCTCCAGAGAATCTGCGCGGTCCAGAACAGATAACCGACAAGCGACAGGATGGTAAGGACATGCAGGACAAGCCGCGTCCCGGTGGACTGGACGTAATCCATCCACAGATCGCGAATGCCGACCCATGCGTGGTAGAACAGGCAGGCGAGGAAAACGAAGGTCGCAATGCGCATGAAGCCGCCGCTGAACAGCGCGCGCCAGTTCTCGAAATTCATCTCCGGCAGCATCAGGGCACGCAGCCCGAAGACGATGGTGTAGAGCGCCATCACCACCGCGGTGACGCGCTGGGCGAGCCAGTCGCGCAGCCCGTAATGGGCACCGACAACAATACGATTCACCATAGCTTGGCTCCGATGATCAGGGTAAGGGTCAGGCTGACGGCCAGCACCGCTTTGGCCGTCATGCGCGCGGTCGGCAGGTCGATGCCCTTGTGCAGGTCGAGCAGCAGGAAGCGGATACCCGCGCAGAAATGATGCAGGTACGCCCACAACAGACCGAGCAGAACCAGCTTGACCAGGGGATTGCCGACGATTTCCTTGTATTGCGCAAACGATTCGGCGGAACCGAGGCTGCGGTCGAGCAGCAGCAACAGCAGCCACAACATGAGGAACAACGCGACCCCGCTGACGCGATGGAGGATCGAGACGAACCCGGGCAGGGGCAGCTTGATCTTTCCCAGGTCGAGATGTTTGGGACGCGCCTTTTTGATGACAGCTTCCGACATTGTGTGGCCTCCTATGCCATTAGGCTAATGCATTGCAACTGGCCCGCAACAGCCGCGAGCCGTGAATTCCATCCCTGTCGATCGGTGCCGTGCTCCGGTTGCCCGGCCCGCCCGCGCGAAATCGTCATTTCAGCCGAGTTCATTGAGGTAAGAGTGTTCGGCGGTCGAATAGAGGCCGCGCCGCCATTCCACCGCACGATCGCCGTAGGTGTAGGTCACACGCTCCACCGAGAGCAGCGGGCTGCCCTCGATCACGCCCAGCGTATCGGCGGTCTGCCGGTCCGCGGCGACGGCGCGCAGGCGCTCCTCGGCGCGAATCATGCGAACCCCATAGCGGCTCTCGAACAGGCTGTAGATCGATCCACTGTAAGACTGCAGTATCTCTAGCGAGAGCCCCTGGAACAGGTCGCCGGGAAGGTAGAGTTCATCGAGCACGATCGGCTTGCCGGAAAACTTGAGCACGCGGCGCACGATGATGATCGGCGAGCCGAGTTCCAGCCCGAGTACCCGCGATGCCTCCTGTCCGGCCCGGGCGCGCCAGCAGTCGAGCGGAACGCTCTGTGGCGGCGTAATATCGCCGGAGTTGGGAACCAGCCGCAGGAAGCGGAAGAACGACCGCGGATCGTGATGCGATGCGACGAAGGTGCCCTTCCCCTGCTTGCGCACGAGCAGATTCTCGGCAGCCATTTCGTCGATGGCCTTGCGCACGGTGCCCTGACTTACGCTATACCGCGCTGCAAGATCCGTCTCGCTGGGAATGGATTCCCCGGGCCGCCACTCTCCCGACTCAAGTCCCTGAATGATCAGTGATTTGATCTGACGGTAGAGTGGGCTGAAGGTAGGCGACTCTTGCGGCATGTGCACATTTCATCACAAAAGGCGGCCCTCGTCTATAACCACTCTTATGTCTTATATAAGATAGAATATTGCGATTGACACAGTGCGGAAAAATTCCTAAGATTCTCAAGATTTCGGGTTACCTGATCCACAGGCTCGGCCTGCGCAGCGGGATCACCCGGCGCCACCCCGGTAGTCGCCTTGAAAGGCCGGTTACGGGGCAAACCGCAACGCACCATCGACCAGAGGAGTGACCAAATGGCAAAAGCCCCCGTTCGAGTCGCAGTAACCGGCGCCGCCGGTCAAATCGGCTACGCCCTGTTGTTCCGCATTGCGAGCGGTGAAATGCTCGGCAAGGATCAGCCCGTGATCCTGCAGATGCTGGAGCTTCCGATGGAAAAGCCCCAGCAGGCCCTGAAGGGCGTGATGATGGAGTTGGAGGATTGCGCATTCCCGTTGCTTGCCGGCATGGTCGGCACCGACAGCCCGGAAGTGGCGTTCAAGGATGCCGACTATGTGCTACTGGTCGGCGCCAAGCCGCGCGGCCCGGGGATGGAGCGCAAGGATCTGCTGATGGAGAACGCCAAGATCTTCATCGAACAGGGCAAGGCGCTGAACAAGGTCGCTTCGCGCAACATGAAGCTGCTGGTGGTCGGCAACCCGGCCAATACCAACGCCTACATCGCCATGAAATCGGCCCCCGACCTGCCGGCCGCGAACTTCACCGCAATGTTGCGTCTGGACCATAACCGCGCCCTGTCTCAACTTGCCACACGCACCGGCAAGCCGGTGGACAGCATGGAGAAGATGGTCGTCTGGGGAAACCATTCGCCCACCATGTATCCGGACATCCGTTTCTGCACCGTGGGCGGAACAGCCGCTACGCAGGCAGTCGGCGACGAAGCCTGGTACCGCAACGAGTACATTCCCAAGGTCGGCAAGCGCGGCGCGGCAATCATCGAAGCGCGCGGCGTATCCTCCGCCGCCTCGGCTGCCAATGCCGCGATCGACCACATGCGCGATTGGGCGCTGGGCACCAACGGCAAATGGGTCACCATGGGCATCCCGTCCGACGGCTCTTACGGCATTCCCGCCGGCGTGATGTACGGATTCCCGGTCACCTGCGCCAACGGCAAGTACGAAATGGTCAAGGGTCTTGAGATCGACCCCTATTCCCGCACCATGATGGACAAGACGCTGGCCGAACTCGAGGAAGAGCGCGCCGGCGTAGCGAGCCTCCTGGGCTGAGCGATCCCCCTGCCCTCCCCCGTGCGGGAGGGCAGGCAAGCCCGCGCCCGCCCGTCACCCCTTGCTCGACAATCATCAACGCTTGCCACCGATGACCTTGCCGCACCGATGAGCGAACGACTGCACCCCGCGGAGGTCCACTCCGTTGGTGGAATGCCGTTTTCGTCGATGCCGGTCGTCGGTCGTAATGCCACCAGTCGTTCGCTCGCCTCGACCGAGGCTGAAGAACCCACGGAGAGAACATGAGTCCACTTGCAACCCTGGCTCTCGGCGCCACCTTGCTGCAGGCCGCGGCAGGCGCACAGGCAGCAGACATGCCAAAGCGCAAGCCGGGCTTGTGGCAGATCGAAACCACCATGGCCGCCACTTCCGGCATTGGTCCGATCAAGCAGTGCATCGACGAAAAGACCGACAACTTCTATCAACAGCTCGGCGAGCAACGGCGGGACAAGTGCACCGAGTCGGAGATCAGGAACACCGGCGACAAGATCGTCGTCCACAGCGTGTGCAAGTTTGGCAACTCGACCGCCACTACCGATGCGACCTTTTCCGGCCGTTTCGACAGCGAG
>WBZS01001780.1_pt1 | contig 15682 bp, 10 predicted proteins | sample 5204201 | NCBI WGS metagenome assembly WBZS01 (sample SAMN12344357, study PRJNA552823) | activated sludge metagenome | biome: Activated sludge suspended growth; feature: Nitrification reactor; material: Wastewater; isolation source: activated sludge from nitrification reactor of wastewater...
ATTGAGCACTTTTGGTTATGTAGTTGTTAGTACAATAATGAGAAGAGTTTCAACCCGCCTGAAGCGCGGCCTCTATTGAGCACGAGTGGGTGGTGCGGGACTGGCGCTTTGGGCGCTAGTTTCAACCCGCCTGAAGCGCGGCCTCTATTGAGCACATCCAACTCGACCTACGAGAGGATGAAAAAGGTTATGCGTTTCAACCCGCCTGAAGCGCGGCCTCTATTGAGCACCTCTCACTCTCGCAATCGCGCGAGACGTGAGAAAGACTCGTTTCAACCCGCCTGAAGCGCGGCCTCTATTGAGCACCCTTCCCTTCCAACCACACCAAGATCGCCTCTCAGCACATCTCACCGACTTCTACCGCGTAATTGTACTCGCCCCGCGAACTCTTGCCTGCGCATCCGTCTTTTGGCACCACGCTATTGTCGAGAACGCAAGATGAGCAGGCTGTGCAACTCTCTGATTCTCTCAGCAGCGCTCGGGATCGATTGTGTGTGCGGTTTTCGAACGGCGTGCTCCATTCTACGTCGCCGGCACAGCCTCCTCCGATACCCGCCGTCTAGCACCGCTCCCCGACAGCGTGCCCGCCAAACCTCGTCTCTTTTCTTCTGGCGAAACGATCCAGTGCACGCTGCTTGACCCATCCTCATCACCAAATGCCGCCGCCGACAGCGCCAGGCCGCTTCGCGTTTAAATTCGATCAGCCAGTAGACACGTCCTCACGCGCCGCAGCCAACGCAAGGCGCGCAATTCGGCGCGCTGTCAGGTCGCGGGTAGATCGCCTAGACGGCGCAACTCAGCCACTGCCTCCCCGAAGCTCGTGAGAGGCTCTCTGACTAACTCTGCCGGGAAATCATCTTCGCGTTGAAGCGACCGGTGCCTGGAGAATCTCGCGCTTTGTTGCTCGCGCGCTCCCTCACCCGCCTAGAGGTCGACGCACCCACGGGTCTGCCGACCGCCCTCAACGCACGCCGCAACGACCGCTGTTGAATTGTTCGGCACGGATCGCAAATGCCCGCTACGGGCTGGCCACGTTGGCCGCATAGCCGCGCAGGCCGTCAAACGCAGTTCGGTTGGCGCGCCAGGCCTCGTGCGCCTCGGCCACGGACCGGTACAACCGGCGCAGGCCGAGCCGATCGGGCAGCACACGGCGCCCAATCGCCTGGCGGAAATCGTACGTCAGCTGGCGAATGGGCATAGGCGCGTTGCCGGGGCCGCCGACCTGGGCCCAATACATCACCGCGGCCAGGGTCTCGGGCCCGAGCGCGGCGAGGTCATTGCACAGCCCGCCCGGCCCTTCCGGGTTCTGGACAGCCTTGCTCGCCGCCACCATGTTTGGGAAGCGAACGCCAGCCTGGATTGAAGCATGCAGCATCCAGGCGACCAGGGCCTCGGGCGGCACCTGCACCTGCTCCACCGTCTGAGCGCGCGTTCCGTACACGTACATGGCCGTCAGAAGGTGCGTTCGGTTCCAGGCATAGCCGGTGGGCGTGTCATGAAAGTAGATCATGGTCGTTTTCTCTCGAGTCGATTCAGGTCAAGGAGTAGCATTTTCCTGCGGACAAAAGCTGCCGCTATTAAATGGGGTTCCCCCACCCCACTGAGTGATCTTTGACATAGGCTCGGCGCTAGCCGGATTCCTTGCCTCCCTCCCTGACCGTGCCCACATGCAGTCGGGTGTTGGGACGGCTCGGTGGTCTTGCGGCTCAGGGGAGGGGGTCTGGGGGAGGGGCTTCCACAGGCGACGCCCTGCCCGAGTGAACCCCCGAGGCGCGTATACCTCCGCGCGCGGGTCCGGTTGACTCTCCGCACGACGGACCCGTTCCCCAGATGGCAAGCGCTCGCGTTTGCGATCGTAGGCTCGCAGACTTTCTTGGGCGGCAGACGCACAGTCAAAGAAGATCCGGGGCGTGCGCTTCGCTACATCGCAAGAACCCGGTCCCCCATGAGTGACCAGGTGGGTGGCGCGAAAACGACACGTCCGATGAATGCTGCGGCGGCGGCCGCGTTTTGTGGGGGTCAGTGGCGACTGGTAGGTGTTGGGCAGGTGGTACGCCCGGTAGGCCACGACCGTCTGGTTGCTGCGGAGCTTCCGATAGATGGCGAATGCCCCCGGGCGGCCGCGGAACTCGCGCGCGGCGCGCACCCAGGCCTCAGCGGCTTCCGGGGTGAGTGGGTGAGCGGTGTCGATGGCGAGGTTCTGGCGACGACGGACGCGGGCCCGCTGCTCATAGACCCGCTGGGTGCGGGCTGGCAGGCCCGTGATCCGCTGCATTGTGGCCCGGGCGATCGGGACGTCGGGTTGGCGCGAACGGCCGGCGTGCCAGGCCGCCCACAGCTGCGCACGCCAGCGGCCGATCTTGTCCAGGGTCGCAGGCGTCTCCACGGGCAAGCCGGGAAGGCCCTCGACGCGCAGCTGCAGGCAGACACGCTCGAGACTGGCCAGGCGCACGAAGCCGCGCCGCCCGACGCTCACAAAGGCCGAGCGCACCGCGTCTTGCAGCCAGCGCGTCCAGCGCTTACGAGACAGGCCAGCGCGTTCGGCCAGTTCGGCCAGAGCTTCGCGGTCGACGCGCCCCCTGCCCGCCTGGTCCAGCGTCCGCGCCAACAACCAGATGGCGTAGCCTTTCTCCTGCCGGCCCTTACGGACCGCCACGGCCAACGCCGGATCGACGCGGACTTTGATGTTGTGCCGGACGTGCCTGGCCGCCATCGCGTCTGGCCCGCCTAGGCGAGCGGATTCGAGTTGACAGCCGGCTGCGTCGTAGATATCATCGTGGAACTCCTGGTTGCTCCGGCGCCAGGAATGGCACCGCCTGGGCCGACCGGTTTGACCGGTCACCCGACTGGCTGAGAGGTGCTGGAACACGTCTCAGCGGTTGTGTGGTTCGGTGCCAAACGAAAACCCCGCTCAAAGGGTGGCCCCGCAAGGGGCCGTTTCGTTTAAGCGCCGGCGGCGACGCTCGCCACCCGACGCGGATCCTGGAAGACCTCGAGTCAGATCGACAGCGTGTACAGACGACGATGGCTTAGCGCATAGGCAATATCCTGAGCATCAGACGCGCGCCAGACACCTGGGCGCGGCTCCGCAGCGGGCGATGGATCGAGAGCGAGTGGGGGTGCGAAACCGTGGAGAGGGGACCCGATGGGGCTGGGTCCCCGGGCGGTTCACGGCCCTCAACAGAGGGGCAAACCGACGCCAAAACCGCCTGATTGCGCTTCGGAGCAGTCCGAATACAATCAATAGACAGAAGGGAAATTGCCCACCACGGCGCCCTTCACCCGCTGGGCCGCTGCGTTGCAACCGCAGCGGCCCTTTCTTCTTCCCACCACCGATTCAACCGAAACAGCACTCGGTCGGCCTACCCCCACGTTGGGGTTCGACGGCTATGCACCGACACTGAGTGTCACACACAGCCAGCCACCTCGCGACGGCTGTTTATCCGGTTTTTACAGGAGCGGAACCCGAATCTACCACAAACCCCAATGTACGCAACTGAAACTTCACCCTCAAGACCGGGGAGTAAACAAGAAAGAGCAAGTGATCACGCCGACTGGATATAACGATGTCTGTCTGCTCTGAGAGTAAACAAGATATAGCGAGCCGTGCGCGCGTGGCGTATGGGGATCGAAAAAGCCCTGGAATTCAGGGCTTTTTGCGGGCTGCACGTCGAGGGTGTGCCGTTCCTGGTTTGTTCTTCGGCTTTGCCTTCCGGGGTCTCAATCGAATACCGCGCGCCTTTCGGCTGCGATACTCGGCTGATGCTTGAGCCGGGCTCTTGTGGGCAGGCAGTGCGGGTTTTCCATCCGCCGTCAGGAGCGGGACGGTCTTGGCGATCCCGACCGCCTGCCGCCAGGCATGCGTCTCGGCGCAGAAGGCCAGATCGGCTTCGAAGACGACGGAGGGTTTGCCGTGTGCCGCGCCGGCCGCGCGCCGGATGTAACCTTTCTGGATCCAGCGGGCCAGCAGCATGCGCGAGAGAGGAACGCCAAAAGCCTGCTCGTATTTGAGGGCGCCCTTGTCTGAGAGCACGAGGGTCTCCCCGAGCTGACGTACCCACCTGGCGCGGCTGGGCGGTTTGTCGAGACTGAACGTCGCCATGAGCCGATTCTATGACACCTCAGCTCCCAAGTGCAAACCCCGTCGCTGGTGGCCAGGAGTCTTTCGACTATCATGCACTCATACAGTTTTGACACAGGTGAGATGAATGGGCAAAGAATCGCAACGTTATGTGATTATCAAAGGCCAACGTGCCCTCGACGACCAATTCCGGATGGAATGGGCAGGGCCAGTCGGACCGGCAACGGTCAAGTGCCCGGACTGCGAACAGGAGTTCACGATTGAGGGCGCCGGCGAATTGACCTGCGGTGGTTGCCGGTCCCTTTTCGCCATCTCGGGAGACGCACCCCTTTCGGGGAGACGCCACTATTCCATCCGCCGTCAGGCCGTGGGGCTGGCTTGAGGTGAGAACCATCCCTCGTCCAAAGGGTCGCAAGGAATCGAAATGAACCTCAATGCATCCTGAGGTGCGGGCCTATCAGTTCCATGTTAGGTGCGGTGGGCGGAAGCGTCATTGATCTGCGGTGCCAGGATCGGCGGGCGCAACCGCAGCGCGCCTGGGACGCCCTTGTGTTGATCTTCGGCCCTGCCCGCCAAGGGGCGCAAGCGAGCCTGCACCTTTCGCGTCCGGATTCCCTGGTCCCAAGAGTTAAGCTCACGTCGACCGCCCAGTCCATAGAAGCGCCAAAGAATGGCCGCCCCGCCCTGCTCTGGTCAGGGGATACTGATCAGGACATGACAACCCTGGGTTACGTCATCGCTCGTTACAGTGCACGTGTGCCAAAGCGATTGGCCGCCGCTATACTCAGATCCAGCGGCCCCCCGACCTATTCAGCTTCGAGACGGAGGTCCTGACCTACCTCTGGCGAACTCGCGCGTATCTGGCTGAGGATAGTACGGTCAGGTTTCGTGACGATCCCTGACTGTGGGTGTCACGCAATCGCGGGTGTGAAGGAGGACATCTGTCATGACTCGGACCCCCCACTGGGGAAACTTTTCCAGCAAAAAAGCACCCGCTGCCCAAAAAAGTCGCGCCGAGGCCGAGCGCCTGATCGAACTGGCCTATAAGTCACGGTCGAAGAGGAAGAAACTGGCGCTGGCGCATCAGGCGTTGTCCGTCTGGCCAGATTGCGCTCACGCGTACAAGGTGCTGTGGGACAACTATGATCCCGATCCGCAGCTCTCGGTTGCTCTCCTGCGCCTGGCCGTGCAGGCGTCTCAGCGAGCGATCGGAGAACAGCGGCTCTCGTCTCTCTGGGGCCGATTTGGCAGCGAACCCGACACGTCCGAATTGCTGCGCTTTGAGGCGACCTTGGCGCTCATGTCTCGTGGGACAGGATTGCTGGATGAAGCCATCGCGTGGGCTGAAGCGGTCGTCGTGCATGACCTCCAGGACCCGCTGCATGTGCGCTTCATCTGGGTGAGTTGCCTGCTTGAGGCACAAGCACATGAAAAGACGATCAAAGCGTATAGCCTGATCCATGACGGCCTGGAGCTGAATGATGGCCACACGGAATGGTGGTTGTTCTACCGGGCACTGGTGCTCTTTCAACTCAACGGTGACAATCGAAAGTCCCGAGAAGCCCTGGCCGAAGCCCTCGCAAGCGGACCGATGCTCGCAGCCGCCCTGCTATCGGACGCGGCCGTGATGCTGGCGGAGGCCGTCGGCCTCGATGCGGATTCCCGCGCGTTAGTGGAGTTCGTCAACATCGCCCGCCCCGCCTGGCAGGCCACGCGCGGTGCTGAGGATTGGTTGTCCGAACAACTGGAGACCTTCAAGGAATCGCTCGAGGATGATCGACCCGATCCCTGGAATGAATCGGTTTCCAGCAACGAAGACGTTTCCCGGAAACAGGACCCCCGCGTAACCGCCGACTTCCTGGCGAGCATGGCCTTCATGGCTGAGAGCCCTGAAGAGCGCAAGCAGTTGCTCGAGAAAGCTCTGGCGGAGGCGGACGATAGCCCGGGGTCCTACTACCTTTCCGCTCTCCTTGAGACTGTGCCCGCTCGCAAACTGGAGTTCTATACACTCGCGAGAGAAGCGGGCCAACGGGTGTGGGGTGGCCGCCTTCGGAAGCGCAAAGGCGATCTCTGGACTGATCCTGTCGGGCGAAATTACATCCTGGTGCTCGCGGGCGTGGCGTACTATCAGTGGCTCCTTGGAAACCGAGCGGATGCGATTGCTACGTATGAGGATTTGCTGACCCTCAACCCGAACGACCACCTGCATGCTCTTGCCTTGTTGCTTGTCTGCTATCTGGAGGAGCGCACATTGCAGAATGCGCAAATCGCTCGCGACCGGTCTGACGCCAAGATCACGGAGTATGAAGACGCCGGACAGGAATCGCGTGACTCGTCCCTATCGTACAACTACGCCCTCAGCCTCATCCAGATCGGTGCAGCGGACGACGCTGGTGAGAAGGACATCATCAGCGCGCTCGAGTATGCCATCGACGAAAACCCCTATATCCCGCCTCTGCTTCTGGGTGACTGGGAGATGCCCCGGACTCTTCCTCCGGCCTGGACGTATGGCGAGCACTCTGAAGCCATCGACTACGTGTCGTATGCGAAAAACGTCTGGAGCATGACCCCAGGTGCTCTCGATCTACTCCGCGAAACGATAGGCAAGTTTGAGCTTCCGGCCGAGCCCGATTTCGTGTTTGTGAGCAAAGAACCGACTCGTCAGTCAACAATCAGGGACTATCTGGGGGTGGAGTAGACGGGATCCGGATTCGGAAGGACAAGCTGGAACGCTGCGAGGGTTGCTGGATCAGCCAGCAACGCTTGGTCTGGCAGGTCACTTGCGTTCCTCGCACGTTCAACCGCATCCGCCGGACTTACCGCATATCCAGCGGATCGGGCGGCCGCGATCTATTGCAGCGCGAAAGCTTCGCCTTCGCCGCCCACCCCGCCGCGAACTGACCCTGACCCGCTCGAAGCGGAGCGTAGTGGAATGTTCGGTCGGCAACGCACGGGACCAGGTGTATTGATCGTCTGGCTATTCGGATAACATGCTCTTGGCCATGAGGTCCAACACCAGATCCTTGTTCTTCTCGACCTCCGCCAGGTCAAGCATCCGGGTGGCCGGATTGTAATGAGCCAAGACCGCATTGTAGGCTCCGAGCGCTTCATGCAGCCGGCCCCGCGGATTCTCACCTTCAAACGAAGCCAGCGACAGCAGAACCCAACCGCGTTTGTTTTGGATCACGGCGTGGTCCTCGGGCACGCCTCGCAGGGACAACATATCCAGCGCCTCGTTGAGAGCAATGAGCGCCTGACGCAGGCGCAGGTGCTTGTCCTCACCTTTGACCAGGGACAGCTCGATCAGGAGTGAGCCCCGGGAGTGTTGGGTCTGGATGTACTCTTCGGGCGACCCGCCCGGAGTCCGGAAACGTAAGGCCTCATCTAGCGCGGAAATTGCTTCGTGCAATTGATCGCGCCTTAGGTGCCGGTCAGCGCGGGCCAACTCCATCAGTATCTGGCCACGCGCTTGTTGCACGCGCGCGAAGAGGGTTGGATCCGTTTCCGGCACCATGAAACGCAATGCTTGACGGTAGGCGTCGAGCGCCAGCTGAATGTGAGCCACGCGTCCTTCATCGGGCAGCGTGGCCAAGTGACTGAGAATGTCGCCGCGGCGCAACTGGATCCGGGCATGGCTTGCCGGCGCCGAATCGGGAGTGATGTACTTGAGGGCCTGTTCGAAGGATGCCAGAGCTTCGTTCAATCGAGCACCGCGATCGGCTCCCGGCGTGCCGGCCAGATCGGCCAGGGCCTCCGCCCGCCGGCACTGTGCCCAGGCATACTCGAGCGGGTCATCCACCGACAACGGCCGTGTGTCGGGGCGGACGGGATCGGAGAAGCCGGCCAATGGCGTCTTGCCGGTCGCGAGCGCATAGGGGTCCCCCACCCCGCTTTGACTGGGCGGAACTGGTCGCGCCGCCGCGTCGGCCAGGGATTTCACTGCGTCATTCAAGATCGTGACGGCGCGACGCAGCGCGATCGGGTCCGCGGTCAAGGTCCGCCGCACCGCATCCCGCATCGCCTTGGCCTGGGCAGCCAGACCCCAGAGCGCACGGATCTGGGCATACTCCGGCAGGCTTTGCCAGACAGCCTGCATGTACAACACATGCGTTGTGCTCACCAGATCGCGCGCCCACTCCTTCGTCGCCATCGGCAATCCGGAAGTTTCGGAGAGCGTGGCGAGCACCAGATCCGTGACCGGAGCACGCAGGTGGGCATCGAGGGCGGGTGCGAAGAGTGTGTAGTCCCAGAGATCGATCCGGGCGTTCGCCAGCTTTCCAGCACAGGCCGCAGGGTCAAAGGTGGTCGCAAGCCCTGCCTGGGCGGTAAGGCGATGGAGACCACTCCTGACGACATCGCCCAGGATGTCCACATAGAGTCCCGTGGGCGTCAGCAGCTGAAGACGACCTTGGACCAGAGCCAGGGCTGTCTAGCCGCGTTCGGAAATATCCAGGATCGCGCTCAGTGATGGGAGAGGAGACGAGGCTTGCATGATGTGACCGATGCGTACCGACTCACCGAGACTTGACCCAGACCGTTCACGATGGGCCCACGTCCGACTGGGTGGTCCAGTCGGACGATTCTCGATTCCAGCGCCCGACGACATCGAAGGGCCGGGACCAATAGCTGCCGCCGGAGTGCACCACGCGAACCATCGTGGCCCATGAGGCGGTCGTGGCGTCGCCCCATTGCACAATCCCCTTCACACCGGCTGCTGAGACGGCTTGAAGCACCTCCGGCTCGGCGTCCTGAAACCAGAGGCAGATGTGCGCTCGAGGCGCGGCCCTGCGCAGCCAGGCGATATCGCGCCACCAATCGGCCGAACGGGTCGGCTTTGGGACCTCGCGTAAGCCGAAAACAACCACATCTGGCCACACGGCCTGCGCCCGCAGGTCACGGGCCTCATGGCCCGCAAACACCACCACGACACCGGGCGAGGAGGCAAGCACCTTGTCCACCAGTTCGCACTGCGCTGTGAGGGCAGAGATGATGGCAACCTGGATGTCCACAATCGGTGTCGTTGAAGTTGGGAATTGATCACGTCGGTCCTGGGCTCGACGAACCGCAGACACAGGTATTGTACTTTTTTCGACGGCGCCGGAGAAATCCAAAGCAGGTGGGTTGAGAGCAAGCCTCCTCGTGCTGCGCGTCCACCTGAGACGATGACCCACGGGTGTCTGTTTTGGAACGCTGATGGGTCAATTCCCGACGGAATCCCTATGCGATTGGTGCCACGGCACCGCTCTGAAAGTCCAAGGCTTCCAGCGGGTCGGCTCGCAGACAACAAAGACGTCGCACTTCCGGACTCTGGGCACCCTATTCGTCCTACCTCGTTCCGGCCTGAAAACCACGTGACCAGTCCAGTCAAGTTGACCGGGGTCGTTGACGTGAGTGGACTCCGCGACAACAATGGTGACCGGCTCTGGCTCACGGAAAACTCAAGAGTCCAAGCCTGCTGTCGGAGGAGGGAGCGAGTGCGAATCCCTCACGGTCTCATTTGGCTACGGAAAGCCAAGCGTCACAGACTAGGAAGCGCCCTATTTCGACCGTGTTGTCCAACGCTGGCGGACGAACCCAAGCACGGCCAGCGCCATCGCGGCGCCTGAGAGACAGGGAATGCCCGTTGCTCCAGGCGCCTGGGTTGGTTGCGCTTGATTCTGCGGCGCGGAAAGCGCCTCCAACACAAGGTAGGCGACGTCCACATGGCCGCCACTGGCCAGCTCGAACGCCACGCTCTGGCGGCCAACGCGAGTCGCCGCCACGGGTACGGTCACTTCGACCTCGGCACCCGCCTCAAGCGATTCGATTACCTGGGGGGCCTGCGCGACGCCGTCTAGGCTGACCGCAACCTGGATGCCGGACAGGTCCAGATCGCCGGCATTTCGAACGCGGACTGTGATGACGGCCGGGGTGCCCACGGTGGCCTCGGCCTGAGCCGGGACGCTCGTAAAGATGGCCAGGCCACCGCTCGCACCACCGACACCAACTTGGGCGGCCAGACTCCCGTCAAGAGAGTCGACGTTCTGTAGGACCTGGTCGATAGCTTCCTCCAGGTTTTGGCGCGGCTCCGCCGCCGACGGCTCATCCTGAACGGCAGCGATGTCCAGAAGCAACTGGACGGCGGCTCCATCCAGATTCAGAACATCGCGGACCACGGATTCGCCAATGGCCCCGGTTTCTGCGGGAGCCGCCAGCATGAGGGCCGCCGACGTCATTGGGTTGAGAGCCTCCTGCGCCGTTACCAGCGTCTGAAGCGCGGGCTCGATCGCGGCCGAGTCGCCACTTTGGACCGCGGTGCGAACCGAATCGACCGCGTTCCGGTAGGCTGCTAGGTCTTGCTGCAGCTGCGGGCCCAATAGGCCCAGGCTCAACGGCGCCGTGGTTTCGGCGCGACCCGGACTGCGGCTCGCCCCTGGCACTCTACAGGTCGCGACCGGTTGGCCGGGGTTAAAGGCCAACGACCCGGTCCGCTCCGATAGATCCAGCACGCAGCTCATCGCCGGCGCGACAATGTAAGAACCCTCAGTGAAGTCGATGAGGACCTGCTCAACGCGGAACCAAACCTGAGCGACCCGGAAATACCAACCCGTTCCCGTCGTGCCCAACAGGTCGGCCATATCCTTGAAGATCTCGTTCACCTGCCGACCGCGGTCCAGGCCTTCATGCCAGTTGGTGGCGTTGGTCCGCTGGAGCCCGCTAATGTAGACAACACCGTCCGTCTGCGACCGAGCGGACGCAACCGTGCCCTGCACATCCCAGCGTGGATCGCCCGTCCCACGCACGCTACGCACGCCCTGATCGATGGTGGGCTCCACCCGGTCGACGAGCAGCTGCAGATTGCGTCGGGCCAGGGTCCCGCGCACCGTCGACTCGGCCAGCACCTGGAAGGCTGTGGCCCCGTTGTCGCTCTGTGCCTGATAGAGGTCCATTGCGGCCGAGATCCCGGAGGTGAATAGGGTGCGCACCGGTCCATCCGGCAACCGACTGGAGACCGCGACCACAACGTCGCGGAACATCTTGCGTTCCACGTCGGCGGCAGCCCGGGCGGCCGAGACCTGGCTGGTGGCGAGCATGAACGCCGTGCCCCAGAACATGCCGGTGACATCGGCGGCGGCATCGGCCTGATAACCGCTCAGGACGCTGTAATCGCCTAACGTCTTTGCGAGGGTTTGCTCTTGCAGGACAAGCCGCTCGAAGGCTGCGGCCTGCGCGTCCGACACGGGCGCCGCAGCTAGCGTATCGATCAGCTCGAGCGACGACTGCTCCTGAAACGCCGTGAGCGACAAGCGCACCACCCCATAGCCTACGATCGCATCGGTGGACTTTAGAGTCTGGATGAGGCCGCGTTTTTGTTCGATCAGGCGAGCCAGTGTGTCCTGAGCGCTGCCGCTCGGCAGCCAGTCCAGGAGTGCGCCGCGACCCCAGGGCCGCAGGCCGCTGCCATCGACGCTCACGGTGTACAACAAGCCGTCCTGGGTCGAGAAGGCTACAGCTGCGCCGCTGGGCGACCAGTCGTACGCGCCAAGCCGCGTGTCGCTGAGTCGTGCCGGCCCGGCTTCCCAGTCGAAGCGCCACAACTCGGCATCGCCAAACTCGTCCGATGAGCGCGCGAAGAGCAGATGCCGGCCGTCAGGCGACCAGCGCGGCTGGGACTCGAGGTAGCCGCCCGACGAGGGCAGGACGCGCGAATCGCGACCATCCAGGCGCTGGATCCACAGGTTGGGCGCGGGCGAGCCGCCATAGCTTACGGTGTCATACACGATCCACTGCGCATCTGGCGACCAGTCGAGGCTGCCGAGCACGCTGTCCGAGTCGTGATACTGAGAATCCGCCACCGTCCAATAACCGTATGGCCCGTTGCCCTCGCAATACTGGATTTGATTGAAAAGGAGGGTTGTCCCATCTGGAGACCACTGCGGAAAGAGCAGAGGGTAGCCGGCCTTGGCCGGTACGAGCAACTCTGTCGCGCCGGTCTCGATGGTCAGACCCCAGATCCCATCCGCGTCCGGCCACGGCCCACCCAAGCAGGTATCCACTTCGATTGCTCGATCGTAGGCCAGCACGCGACTGTCCGGTGACCAACTTAGGCCGCGCGTGTGATTGTCCGATACAAGGCGGCTTTCTCGGGTAGTCAAGTCCACGAGCCAGAGCGAGGAGTGGAGGGCGTCGCGAGCATACCTTGATACGGCCAGCCAGCGCCCATCGGGTGATGCCTGCGCGCTGCTCGTGCCCTGCGAGCCGTCCATGAGCGGTTGGGGCGGGGCATCGGCTGCGGATTTAAGCCAGACTGCGCCTTGTTCGTCGGCAAAGACGATTGGGCCGTCTGGACGAACATTCACCGGCGCGAGAGATAGGTCTGACAGGGCAGGTCCGCGGTCAACGCTCGGGATCTGGCAATCGCTGCCGCGGGCTTGCCCAGGGCAGACCACGATCCAATATGCGCCAAAATCGCCTTCGGCCACCCAGCCCTGCAGGTCGCCACTTTCGGCTCTGATCATCCACCAACTGTAGTTGTCGGAGCAACGCGGTCCGCCCAACACCAGGAACACAGCGCCCGGTTGCATTTGCCCGCGGATGCGCCCTTGCGTGCCTGGGAGCTCTCGAACCCTGCTGGGGCTGGGTGGATCAAGGCTGATGAACCCTCGTTGTCCAGCCTGAATCTTCGAAACGGGCGCGCCCGGACACTGAACTTCGGTTTGAGCCCAGGCGGACTGTGGCCTCGGGCTGTACACGACTCCAAGGATCAAGATGACGATCAGCGACCCTCGTCCCCAACTGTGCCAAATACGCGTTCTTAAGCTCAGGGTGTTTGAACGGCCTGTAAGCATCGTATACCTCTTCCCCTCCCGAACAGTAACCAGTGTCGTCTGCGCAGGCTGCAGATGCGTACGGTGGTGAATCCCCTTGCGTCAGGTTATCGGGGGTGCCAGTTCGAAAGTCCGTCGGGCCTGGCGCTGCGTACACGACTTCTTGATCTTGCTATTCTCGCAATCACCTGTCGCTGACGAAATCTGCGGGCGCGGATGACGTTCACGGCCAGCAGTCTCCCACGTGCCAATCCGATCTGTTTGTCCTCACACTGAAGTGTCAAATGATTCCGACTAGGTGTTTCGCGCGCGTGCTCGCTCGATGACTTTCTTCAGTGCCAGGGCCGCTCCGCCGATCGGGTTGCCAAGCCCAGTGATGATCACATCCAGGACGTCGGGGGCGGGATCGAGCAGCGTGCCGACCCAGTGCCTCAACAGACCTTCATTCGGCGTTCCTGCTTGCCCTGCTTCTTGTTCGATCCGGCCGACGGTCTGCTTGAGTTCTTCCCTGGTAATCTCCGAAGACTCCGGGCGAATCGCGATCAGATGGCGGGCCGCATCAAAGACCGGTGACAGGCCGCCGCTTTGCACCGAGCTGGCGTGTGCCCCACGACCGATGGCCAGAACGTTGCCGCTGCCCGAGATGGATCCCACCTGGATGGTGTCGCCCGAATTCTTCACAATGTCCCGAATGGCGAAGTCTCCTTTGACATTCATATCGCGGCCGACACTCAAGCGAAGGCCCGCTTCACTCTCAGCCTTGTCGGCACTAGCGGCCGGTTTGAACTCCTGCTTGGTTTGCAGATCGTGCACGTCGAGCACGCATAGGAAACGGCGGCGACCGGGCTGAGGCACCTCACCAGCGGGCTGAGCGTGGCTGAGGAGTTGCTCGGCGCCGGCGACACAGGCGCGCCGGAAGGTCATGCGTCCATCTTCCCCACGGCCGTGTCTTTCTGGATACACACTATCGAATGAGGCGCCGGCGGTTAGGCCCGTGCACTCCACCAATTGCAGGTCGTCGGCCACCAGTTCCATGGCCAGGTCCAGGTCACTCAACAGGCCGCGATCCCAGGCCAGGGGCAAGGGACCCAGCCGCGAGTCGCGACGGGTCCGCGTGCGGGAGAACCCGGCGAGGGCGTGGCCCTCGAGCAGTATCAGGAAGCTCAGCAGGTCCTGCTTAAGGCAAGCGGTTGCGAAGAGGACCGCCAGATCGAGACAGGTCGCGCGCTTTTCGTCCAGGATCGTGTGCGGCTTGCGAATACGCTGCACGACCCCGACCCGGGTATCGAAGGGCGCGAGTTCGTATTGCAGGTCAGCGCTGGCGATGGACCTGTAGATCTCGGCGGCCACGGCTGAGGCGCCGCTTTGTGCCAGCGTATCGACGCGGTTGAGCTCAGCCGGAAACGTCAACGGGGCGACCAGATCGCGTGGATCCACGTAACGTGCGAGCGCCCGAGGTTCGGCCTGATTCCACTCGTATTCAGGGGTCATGGGAGTACCTCGAAGACGCCGTGCACGGGGTGTGGTCCTGGGCCGAACGGATCGGCTGAGCTCACAGTCAGGACATATTGCCCGGGCAACAGCCCTTCAATCGGAACCATCCGGCTTTCATCGGGTTGGAGGGTGAGGTCCAGGCTCTGGCGCGGTGTCTCCGGCGCCGTGGGATGAAGCGAGATCCGCAGCGCAGTGCGCCTGCGCGCCGCGTGGACGCGCAACGTGGCCATCGGGGTCTCGTCGCGCGCGAAGAGGCCCTCGAGCCCGAGGCCGAACGAAGCGCCCCCCACCCCCTCCACGGATCCGTGAAAGTCCGCGGACGACCGGCCGGCGCCGATCTGGCGGATCGTCTGCAACAGTGGGTCGAGGCACATTGGGTTGTTGGTCAACCAGCCGTGGTGCTCGGCCGCGAAACGCTCGAGGCGCTGGCCCTCGAGGGCGGCCGGGATGGCCGAGATGCGGGGCACGATGCCGTCGCCGTCGGCGATCTCCGGGTTCAGGCCAGGCGGCGCGGCATAGCCGGGCGTAATCCGCCCATCCTGCAAGCGCGCGGATTGCCATGTGTCCTGTCGGGTGCCCACCCAGGGAACCAGAAGGTTTCGATCGTAGCCGGGCTCATTCAGATGGGCCTCACGCGCCAGGCGCATGGCTTCAAAAATGTCCTGGCGTGCGGCGGCCGCGCGGGCCGGGTCGATGTTTGGCAGAGCGGGCGCCTCGACGACGCGCACATAGTCGTCGTCGAGGCGCAGAGCTCGATAGGTGGGCAGCAGTTGATAGGCTGACTCAAACGAGCGTACGAGTTGGCCGACATCGAAGATCTTCTTCAGCTTAGGGATGCCGTTGCTGAGCATATCCAGCGCGCCGAGAGAGCCACGGTGCGGAGTCCCGATGGTGATCAGGGCCAGCGTATGCTTCCACCCGCGGAGCACCTCCACGTAGTAGCGGGCCACAAGCCCACCCAGGCTGTGGCCGATCAGGATCACCTTCGCGTCCGGCGCGCCGCTCCAGTCTCGCCAACGTGGTAGTTGAGTTTCGACGAAGCGTTTCAAGCGCAGCGCGGAGACACGATTGTCGCGGCGCCAGTCATAGGGAAAAGGAAAAAAGCTCGCTTCATCCCGCGGCGCATGCACAGAACCCGTCTTGATCTCGAGGAACTCGGGCAGCAGATCCAGGAGCGGGCCGTAGCCGGAATGTTCGACCAGGGGCGGCACCTGCAGCACGGTATCGCGCACGAGCCGATCCGCCCGAAACCCATCGCCCAGATCGTCGGTCTGGCCATCCTCATGGGCGACCTGCAACG
>WBZS01001781.1_pt1 | contig 15670 bp, 17 predicted proteins | sample 5204201 | NCBI WGS metagenome assembly WBZS01 (sample SAMN12344357, study PRJNA552823) | activated sludge metagenome | biome: Activated sludge suspended growth; feature: Nitrification reactor; material: Wastewater; isolation source: activated sludge from nitrification reactor of wastewater...
CTGCGATGACCGGCGCCGCGCTGGTGCTGCCCGGCCCGCATCTGGACGGCGCAAGCCTGGTCGGCCTGATGGACCGCGAAGCGGTGACCATCGCCGCCGGCGTGCCCACCGTGTGGCAGCGCGTGCTAACTCATCTGCGCGGCGGCACGGAGTGTCCGCGGGCGCTCGAGCGCATCGTCATCGGCGGTTCGGCCGCATCGCCGGCAATGGTCGAAGCCTTCGAGGAAGGCCTCGGAGTGCGCGTGCTTCATGCCTGGGGAATGACAGAATCGAGCCCGCTCGGGGTGGTCAATGTTCCGCGCCGCGCACCTGAAGGCATCGCACCCGAAGTACGCCACGCGCAACGGCACAAGCAGGGCCGTCCGCCGTTCGGCATCGACATGAAGATCGTCGATGGCCATGGCGCAAGTCTGCCGCATGACGGCGCCGCGCAGGGCGAGCTGCTGCTGCGCGGCCACTGGGTCACCAGCGGCTACTACCGCATTGGCACGTTCCAACTGCGTGACGGCTGGTTCCCGACCGGCGACATCGCGACCGTCGATGCCGATGGCTTCATGGCGATCACCGACCGCGTCAAGGACGTGATCAAGTCCGGCGGTGAATGGATCAGTTCGATCGATCTGGAGAACGCCGCTGCAGGCTGCCCCGGTGTCGCTGAGGCCGCCGTCATCGCCATTCGCGACCCGCAATGGGGCGAGCGTCCGCGGCTGATCGTCGTACCAGCCGCTGACAGCATGCTGCTCGGAGACAAGGTGCTTGCATGGCTGCGTGACAGGGTGCCGCGCTGGTGGCTGCCCGAACGCGTCGAGTTCATCGACGAACTGCCGCACACTGCGACCGGCAAGGTGTCGAAGTTGGAGTTGCGCAAGCGCTACGGATAGGCGATGGGGGCAATTCCCGCATTAGAGCGGTCTGACGAGACGAAAGAACAACATGGTTCTGTCGCAACAAGGCACAACACCGCCGCAATGAAGTCACGGGGCAAATCGCGGGAACAGACGCGCAAGCGTGGAAAGCAGGCCACCGCTGTGGTTCTCTCGCAATAGAGGAGTGCCGAGAGCTGACGGCGGGTCTTGACGATATGGGCGAGGACGATGATCGAGGCAGTGCGCAAGGGGCTCAAATGGATGCACTACCCGCTGGAAAGGGTGCTGGTGTGCGTGCCTTGGTATGCCGCCTACCCGGTGAGCTTGCGTCAGATCGAGGAAATGATGGTCGAGCGCGGCGTGTTCGTCGATCACGCCACTTTACATCGCTGGGCGATCCAGATTCTGCCGGCGCTCGCGGTAGTGTTTCGTTCGCGCAAACGCCTGGTGGGTACGGGCTGGCGGATGGACGAGACTTGCATCAAAGTTGCTGGCCAGCGGAAATACCGGTACCGGGCCGTCGACCGTGATTGCGACACGATCGACTTTCTGCTTTGTGCCAAGAGAGACTGCGCTGCTGCTCGGTGCTCTCTGGAAGGTGCCATTGATCTTCTCGGGGTGCCCGAGAAGATCACTATCGACAAGAGCGACGCCAACACAGCCGCGATCCAGAGCGTTCTGGCCGACTCCGGCGCGGACATCCAAATGCGCCAGAACAAGCACCTCAACAACATGGTCGAGCAGGATCACCGGGCCATCAAGCTTATCGTACGTCCGATCCTGGGCTCCAAGTCCTTTGCTTGTGCGCGCGTCCTCATAGCCGGCGTCGAGACGATGCACACGATCCGCAAGGGGCAGTGCGACCGCCCCGAAGGCAAAGCCTCGTCCGCAGCCAACCAGTTCTATTCGCTGGCCTCATGAGCAGCGGCCAAACGTGCGCGTTGACAGCGCCATCAGATGGCACATGATCGGCAGGTGGTCCGCCACGGCAGAGCCAGCACTCAGCAAGCCGCGGCAAAAAAGTGACGGAACTGCTTCACGCTGCACGGCGCGACAAGGTTAAGGAAGCACTGAATAAGTAGCGAACGATTTCTCGGTCATAGCGTCACAAGAAGAGTTTGAATTCCGAGGGACAAGACAATGAAGCAGATGACGCTGGCGGCAGGTCGAGGATTCGAGAAACACGCTCGGGCGACGCGCAAGGCGGAATTTCTGGCGCGGATGGAAAGCCTGATGCCGTGGGCGCAGTTCTGCGCGCTGATCGAACCGCATTACCCGAAGAGCGGCAATGGCCGGCCGCCGGTCGGACTTGAGCGGATGCTGCGGATGTACTGTGTGGCCAACTGGTTCAACCTCGCCGACCAAGCCTGCGAAGAGGCGCTCTACGATGTTGCCGTGTTCCGCGAGTTCTGCCGCATCGACCTGGGACGCGAGCGGGTGCCCGATGCGACGACCCTGCTCAACTTTCGTCACCTGATGGAAGAACACCAGCTCGGTGCAGCGCTCTTCGCCAAGGTCGGCGAGTTGCTGCTGGCCAATGGGCTTAAGCTCTCGGGCGGCACGATTGTCGATGCCACGTTGATTGCCGCCCCGCCCTCTGTGAAGAACCAGGACAAGAGCCGGGATCCCCAGATGCACCAGACCAAGAAAGGCAACCAATGGTACTTCGGCATGAAGCTGCACATCGGAGCGGACAGTCAGAGCGGGCTGGTCCATAGCGCCAGCGTCACCGCTGCCAATGTCCATGACAGCCATGAAGTGCCGAACCTGCTGCATGGCGAAGAAACCCGGTTCTACGGCGATAGCGCCTACCGGGGCAAGGCGCAGCGCGAGCGGCTCAAGACCCTTGCGCCGAGGGCCAAGGACTTCACCAACCAACGCGCCTACCAGAACCGTCCGCTGAGCGAGGCGGACAAGGCAGCGAATCGGCGCAAGTCCAGTGTGCGCTCCAAGGTCGAGCATCCGTTCCTGACCCTCAAGCGCCTGTGGGGCTTTGCCAAGGTTCGCTATCGCGGCTTGGCCAAGAACGCCAACCGGGCTTTCGCCATGTTGGCGATACTCAACGTCAGCAAATGGGGACGACCTCTGACGGGACAGGTGCGCCCGGTATGAGCAGGAGGCGGGGAAATCCTCCGCTTTCTGACTCGTAAAAGGGTGCTTGTCCGATGAAGTTTCCATTCTCGAATCGATTTCGTCTCGAATTGCGTCCACCGTCGCCATTTGCGGTTACTTGTTCAGCGTTTCCTTAGGGCATGACTGAATAAGTACCCAAAATCCGAATTTGATCCACGTAACACATTGATCCGTATTGTGATGCCGAAGGCATGTTCGGCTTAATCAGCGTTTCCTTAGATTGCGCCACCGCTCGCTCAGGTGCTGAAGTTGCGTTTGATAGATCGATTCATTGTCAGTGCCCACGAAATGCCTGGGCGCTTGCCAGCATGACCTCGATTTCTTGGATGATCTTTTCCTGGCGCAGGGCACTACGCTTGAGAGCGAGCTGCGCGATGGCCTCTTCGAGGCGGTCGAGTGCTTGTTCCATATGCCCGAGGCGTTGGCGGTTCTCAGCCGCGAGCGACTCGTACAGCAGGCCGTAGAGCGTCGCCAGGAGATACTGATCAAGTAATTCAGCGAAGAACGCCGACGGTGCGAGTTGCAGCCGCGGCGGATGCGTGAAATGCAGCGCTTTTGGCGGCGAGAGCGGCAGAAGACGCTTGAGCGTTGGTTCACCTTCGGCTTCATGCGCCAGGCTGAAGAGGGCCGTGCCATCGCGTGCAAGCCGGTGGCTCGCCGTGTGCAGGGTATCCATCAGACGATTCAGGACGGCGGGTACGTCTTCCGTTACGGTTGGTCCATCGAGCCTCGCGATCACGCCGGGGCGGGCGTTGAGCTTAGCTCCCAGACGATGTCCGACCACCAGCAGCGCGGGAGGCCTTTCCCAGCCTGGGAGATCGTCAAGCGCGGCCAGGACTTGCTCGTTGAAGTTTCCGCAGAAACCACGCTCCGAGCCGATCAGCAACAGGATCGCGGGTCCCGGCTCGGCCCCGCCTTCGAGGGAGAAGAACCCCAGAAAATCGCCAGCCGCCATCTCGATATTGGTGAGCATCCGACGTTGGTGTCCGATGAAACGGGCGAGTTTGCGCGTTTCCACCAGAGACAGGTTCTTCATCGCCGTCATGATGCCGTTGATTTCCTTAAGTCGCCCGAAGCGCTGCGAGAGTTCGGCCTGCCCGCTCATAGGGACACCCTCGCGCTACGCACGATTCCTCCGAGAGACAGTTCGCGCGCAGTCGGGCGGCCGTGCGGAGCGCTCATGGCGCCGCGTCGAACCAGGCTTTCAGGCGCGCCAGCCAATCGTCACGGGAGGCATCCAGGGGCATCAGCTCGCGCGCGAGTCCCGTCAAAATCCTTTGCAGCGCGTCGGGCACGGTTTTCGGTTCGCGGGAATCAAGCAGTCCGTCGTTGTAGGCGATCATCCAGGCCAGTTGGAAGGCCCCGGACAACGGCTTCAGCCGTTCTTGCTTGAGAATCTCGCGCAGCAATCGTCCGCGCCGGATCTTGGCCTCGGTCGCTGCTTCGAGCTTGGTGCCAAAGCGGGAAAAGACTTCCAGTTCGAGAAATTGTAGGTAGTCGAGCTTCATCCTACCCGCTTCTTCCTTGATGCGCCGGTGCTGTGCCTTGCCGCCAATTCGCGAGACCGACAGTGGCACGTCAACAGCCGGCAACACACCAGCGGCGAACAGGCGGCGGTCAAGATAAATTTGGCCGTCGGTGATCGAAATGAGGTTCGTGGGGATGTATGCGGCGATCTCGCCTTCCTCGGTTTCAACGATCGGCAGCGCCGTCAGGCTGCCCCCGCCGTGGGCAGCACCAAGACGCGTGGCGCGCTCAAGCAGTCGCGCATGCAGGTAGAAAATGTCCCCCGGATAAGCCTCGCGTCCCGGCGGACGGTGCATCAGCAGGGACAGCTCACGATAGGCGCGGGCATGGTTGCTGAGGTCGTCATAGACGACCAAGGTATCGTCGCCACGGCGCAGCCAGCCCTCGGCAACGGCGCAGCCGGCGAAGGGCGCGAGATACTTCATGCCAGGCGTCGCGGTGGCATCGCCGACCACCACGGTGGTGTAGGCGAGGGCGCCATGGCGGCGCAGGAGGTCAATCACCATAGCGGCTTCAGAGCCCTTCTGGCCGACGATCACATAGACGCATTTCACGCTCTGACCAACTTGCGCGACGACGGTATCGAGCGCCAGCGAGGTCTTGCCGGTCCCGGAGTCGCCAATGATCAACTGGCGTTGGCCGCGACCAATCGGGATCAGCGTGTCGACGACTTTGGCGCCGGTGTAGAGCGGGCGGTTCACGAAGTCGCGTGCAACGATCGGCGGCGAGCCTCCTTCCAGCGCGCAGAATTCGTCCAATTCTGGCGGCTGCAGGCCATCGAGCGGTTTGCCGAGCGGGTCGATGACGCGCCCGAGCAGGGCGTCGCCGACACCGATCTGCAACCGCTCGCCGCTGTGCGAAACCAGCGACCCCGAAGTAACGCGCGCCGCCGGGTCGAGCAGGATCGCGCCCAGACGCTCCTTTTGCAGTTCGAATACCATTCCCCGACTGCCGTCCTCGAAGTGCAGAATCTCTTCCGCTGCTGCCGAGGGAAGGCCATGGATCCAGGCGATGCCGTCTCCCAGCGAGGCCACCCGTCCCTTCTCACCGAGTCGCAAGCCAAAGCGGTACCGGTCAACCCGTTGCCCCAGCCGGTCGAGCAGGCCGGTCTCAGTCGCCATGGTTGAGCGCCCCGGTAAAGAACTGAAGCTCGTCGCGCAGATTTGCCATCAACACCCACGAACCGGCCACGACGCAAACACCCGCCTTAAGTACGATGTCTTCTGCGAATTCAGGCTCCAGTGCACGGCCGGCCAGTTTGCCCAGCATTCCGGCCAATGCGGCACGATGGGTCCCGTCGAGGGGGTAGGCGCTAACCACTTTGACCCTCACGCCCGGATCGTTCAACGCTGCACGCAGTCCGGGTAGCGCTTGATTGCCGTTTGCATCGAGGTCGACCAAAGCGAGGTCGACCAGCTTGGTTTCGAGTTTGGGATCCGCCAGCCGCTCGAGAAAACGGGTGGCGAAGCGACCGGCAAGCAGCACCGCCTCGCGCTCCATGGCCCCTTCGCGCTGCTTTCTTTCGCGCTCGTCCAGTTGATGGCGCCGCTTGCGTTCGCTGTCGACTTCGGCTTCCAACGCAGACAGACGTCGCGCCCGTTCGATCGCGATCTCCTCGTCGAGGCGGCTGCCGGCCAAGTCGCGCTCCTTGCGCGCCACTTCCAACCGCGATTCGAATTCGGCTTTGAGCGCTGTGGCTTCCTCGCGCAGCGCGTTTGCGGCGATGATGATCTTCTCGCTGTCAGTTCGGCGCTTCTCGATCACCGCCAGCACCGGCCGATAGAAGAATCGCTTCAACAGCCAGACCAGCACCAGGAAGTTGAGCACTTCCAGGATCACGGTCGTCCAGTCGAAATCCATCACGCGACTACTTCAGAACGTATTCGAGCAGGGGATTGCGGAAGAGCACGATGAGCACGATCACCAGCACATAGATCGCCAGGGATTCGATCATTGCCAGACCGATGAACAGTGTGCGGGTGATGGATTTTTCGGCTTCCGGCTGGCGCGCCAGTGCATCGAGCGCCTGACTGATGGCGCGCCCCATGGCGAGCGCCGGAAAGATGATGCCGATGGCAATCGCCAATAGGGCGCCGCCAGTGGAAAGCAGGGCAAACCAGCTCAACTTGTCCATCATTGATTCCTCGTTTCAAGTTCCTGCGATTGCAGCGCGCCGGCCACATAAACCAGTGCCAGAGTTCCGAAAATGTAAGACTGCACCAGTGCCTCGACGATATGCAGCATCAGTAGCGGCACCGGTGCGAGAAATCCGGCGACCAGCAATACCAGCAGCGCCGCCATTTCCAGACTCATCATGTTGCCGAACAGGCGAATGGCGAGGGCCAGGGTGCGGGTGATTTCGCCGAGCAAGTGGAAAGGTAACAGGATCGGAATCGGGTCGAGGTAATGGCGCAGATACGCCCGCAGGCCGTCGATGCGGATGCCGAACCAGTGCACCGCGAAAAATACCAACAGGGCTAGCGCGACCGTCAGCGACAGATCGCCGGTCGGGGCGCGCAATCCCGGCACCAGCCCGACCAGATTCGCCAGCGCAATGAACAGCCACAGCGTTCCTATGAACGGCAGCAGACGCAGCGCGTGGCCGGGCGCGGTATCCTCGATCGCCTGTTGCAGGGCCAGCACGGTGCCTTCGAGCACCGTTTGGAACCGGGAGGGATTCTCGATGCTTAGCTTGCGCGTGCCGAACCAGGCAAGCGCGGTCATCACGCCCATCAGCAACCAAGTCGTGAGCACCGTGGCACCGATGGGCAGCGAACCCAGATGAAAGGTCAACAGCTGGAGAAATTCGGGCTTGCCCATCGTTGGGCCTCAATGTCTCTGGACATAGAGGTAGACGTTCCAGGCACCAACGATGAGTCCGGCAATCAGCAGACTCACCGTCCAGCGGTAGGAGTAGCCCGGCAACTGACTGTCGATCCATTGCCCGAGATAGGCTCCGCCGACGACCGGCACCACGAAGAGCAGCGCCAGTGTGCCGAGGAACACCGTCTGCGCAAGCAGCGTCGGCCGCTCCTTTTCTGCCTGCACCATGCGCTGCGCCTGTTTTTCGATGCGTTTGCGCAAGAATTCGCCGTTTTGCATACCGCCTATTACCTTGCGAGTGCGACCAGTTGCTTGAGCATCTCCGCCTCCAGACGGTGCAGTTTGCGCCGAGTCTCGCCGAGCGCTTGCTCTTCGTCCAGCAGTTCGCGGCTCAACGCCGCGGCGATACGCGCTGCATCGACATCGCGCAGATAGCGCCGGGTGGAAATACGGCACTCGCCCTCGACAAAATAGAGCAAGCCGCCTGGGAATGCCAGGTACTCCCATGTGCCATCGGCGCGTCCCACGCGTGCCAGACCAAAGGCGAGTACGGTCATGAAACGTGCGTGGTGGGCTAGCAGTCCGAAGCTGCCACTCCTGTCCTCCCCGACGAAGCTCGTAATGCCGTCGATACGCTCGCTGCGGTCGGCAGCCAGCAGATGTACGGTAAAGCTGCTCATGATGCGACGTCCATAACTCCGCGCATGTAGCAGCGCGCTTCGGGTAGTTGATCAAAATCACCACGCAGGAAGGCTTCGCAGTCGGTGAGCGTCTGCGCAAGCGGCACCGAGACACCCTGGCTGGCGTTCTGGGCCGTCATGGCGTGGAAGGGTTGCGTCAGGTAGCGCTGCAGGCGGCGGGCTCGCTGTACCACCAAGCGGTCGGCCTCGGACAGCTCTTCGATGCCAAGCATGGTGATAATGTCCTCCAACTCGTGGTAGCGCGCCATAACTTCGCGCACGCCCTGTGCCACGGTGTAGTGACGATTCCCAAGGAAATCCCGGTCCATCAATTTACTGCCCGAGGCGAGCGGGTCCACCGCCGGATAGATGCCCTTGGCCGCCTGCGTACGGGAGAGGATCACCCGTGTATCCAGATGTGCCAGGATAGCGCCGACCGCCGGGTCGGTCATGTCGTCGGCGGGCACATAGACGGCCTGCACCGAGGTGATGTTGCCAAGCCGGCTCGAGACGATGCGATCCTCTAGTTCGGCCACTTCCGACGGCAGGGTTGGCTGGTAGCCAACGGTGGCGGGCATGCGCCCGAGCAGCCCAGACACTTCGGAACCGGCCTGGACGAAGCGGAAGACGTTATCCATGAGGAACAGCACTTCCTTGCCAAGGGTGTCGCGCAGGTATTCGGCATAGGTGAGTGCGGCCAATCCGACGCGAAAGCGCACGCCCGGGGACTCGTCCATCTGCCCGAATACCAGCACCGCCTTGGCCAGCGCACCGTTGTCACCCATCTCGTGCCAGAGTTCGTGGCCTTCGCGAATGCGCTCACCCACGCCGGCGAACACTGACACGCCGCCGTGCAGGGCGGCGACTGCCTGCATGAACTCCATGATGAGGACCGTCTTGCCGACGCCCGCGCCGCCGAACAGACCGGTCTTACCGCCGCGGACGAAAGGGCACAGAAGATCGATGACCTTGATGCCGGTTTCGAGAATACCGCTTGACGGTAGCGTGTCGCACAACAAGGGTGGGGCCGCGAGCAAGTCGCGAAACGCGTTCGCGGCCAACGGTGGCCCGCCGTCAAGCGGTTGGCCGAAGGCATCCAGCAGGCGCCCCAGGCATTCAATTGACACGGGTACCCTCAGTGGGCCGCCAGTGTCGAAAACCGGTGAGCCACGCTTTAGCCCTGCGGTGCGATCCAGGGCAATGGCGCGCAGTTGGTGCTGGTCGAGATGCTGGAGGACTTCGAGTACGGCGCTGCGGCCGTCGATCGCCACAGCGAGTGCGCGATGCAGCGGCGGCAGCATCTCGCACGCGATGTCTACCACCGCTCCGTGTACTTCGACTACGCATCCGATGGGAAGCGTCCCTGGTGGCGCGGCCAGCGCGCGCGGGGCGCCTGACATCTCATTCATGCGCATACCAACTGTTCTGCTGATTGTGGCAACGCATTGGCGCATTCCATCGTTGGCCCGGATCTCGTTGCGCGATGTAACACCCGCGCTAATCTCGTCGCTGATCCAGCGCGTCAGAATCTCTCACTACCGGAACACCTTGCCGCCCTGACTGGCTCGAAACCATTGTACTCCGCAAGCATCCGATCTGCAGTGCCTGGCGGGCTTGACGCGTCCTCGATCCATTGCGCATGGTCGCAAGTGTCACCGCGTTCTTTCATATCATCGTTCGATTGGTGGCTAACCTTGTCGGCCTGTTTGTGCTCTCGCTCGAGCGGTGTTGTGCGCCCGCTCGGTGCTGGGCGGCTTACATCACGAATGTTCGCTCGCTCCCACATTGGGCTGAGGCAGTATGTGCGGAGCACAGTCATCAGAGGCATTTGCGTGCTGGTCGCGGTGTGCGCACTGCAACTGCTTCCGGCCAGCTATTCCGGCCTCGCGCTGATCGTACGGGGGGGCGGGCTGCTGGTCGCCGAGCATTTCGCGCTGGGGTTCGGCATACTCGGAATAGGGCGCATTGCCGCTACAGTGATAGGGTCGATCATGCTGATCGACAGCGACGCGCCCGGCTACAGCATCCGGCGGCAATTGATCGCCGGGGTGACGGCGGCAAGCATTGCCCTTCCGCTTGTCGTGTTGAACTTTGCTACGCGCGCACACCAACGGCCAGTGATGAGCGGCCGCGACCGGATGCTCGGCACAACCGGCGAAATTCTCACAGAGACTGATGACTGGATGTCTGCACGCATCCGCGGCGAATTGTTTAATGTGCGCGCGAACGCCCCGCTCGGGCGCGGTCAAAGCCTGGAGGTGGTCGGCATCGACGGGCTGGTGCTCGCCGTTGAGCCCACCCCCACAAGGAGACAAGGATCATGACTTTTGATTTCAGTTGGATCGGCGGCGGTTTGATACTGGTGGTTCTAGTGGTGGTCTTCCTGGCCAACGCCATCCGCATCTTCCGCGAGTACGAACGGGGCGTCGTATTCACCCTCGGGCGCTTCTGGCAGGTCAAGGGGCCAGGGCTCGTCATCGTCATCCCGTTCATCCAGCAGGCGGTTCGCGTGGACCTTCGCACGGTAGTGCTCGAGGTGCCGACCCAGGATGTGATCTCGCGCGACAACGTGTCGGTGAAAGTCAGCGCCGTGGTCTACCTGCGCGTGGTCGATCCGCAAAAGGCGATCATTCAGGTGGCCGATTACCTCAACGCCACGAGTCAGCTGGCCCAGACCATGTTGCGCTCCGTTCTCGGCAAGCACCAGCTCGACGATATGCTCGCCGAGCGGGAGAAGCTAAACACGGACATCCAGCAGGCGCTCGATGCGCAGACTGACTCGTGGGGAATCAAGGTCGCCAATGTCGAGATCAAGCAGGTTGACCTGACCGAATCGATGATTCGGGCAATCGCGCGGCAGGCCGAAGCGGAACGTGAGCGGCGCGCCAAGGTGATCCATGCCGAGGGCGAACTACAGGCGTCCGAAAAGCTGTTTCAGGCAGCGAAGATACTCGCGCAGGAGCCGCAGGCGATCCAGTTACGCTACCTGGAAACGCTGACTGTCATCGGCGCCGACAAGAATACGACCATCATCTTCCCGCTCCCCATGGACCTGCTGAAGCCCTTCTTGGAAAGGACAAAGTAGGATTCAGCTTGGCCGGTTTTCAGATTCCCCCGTTCTGCAGTTGCGGGTCGTAAATCCTGGCGCACCATGCGCTGAGCCTGTGCCTGTGTACTGCCGACGAGTCGCGAACCTGGACCGGTCAGTCATCGCTCAGACCTTGGCGCTGCACATTTTCCTCCCGGCGGTGGAGCAGGGTTTGGACCCGTGCCCCTGGGCGCGAGCCGCGCCTCGCGGACTGGCGTAGTCGCCCTCATCCAGCGCTTCGGTGCCCAGCTCAATGGCCACGTGCGCTTCCACTGCGCCGTCGTGGTGAGGCTATCGAGCCTGATGCCGCAGGCGGCGCAAACTTCCACGAAGGGCGGGGCGTCGGTCCCAAAGCCATCGCCGGCATTCAGGCCAAGGTCCGCGTCGTACTCCTGCGTGCGCTCGCCCGGCGTCGCCTGCGCGATCGCGAAGACGCGCAGGCGATGGGCGCCTTGGATCACGGTGGGGGTTTCTCACTCGATGCGAGCGAGCGTATCGAGGCGCACGACCGTGAGGGCCTGGCGCGCCTGCTGCGATACACAGTGCCCGTCCGGCCTTCGCGCTGGAACGACCAAGTGAAATCGCTCCGAAACACCTGGCCGATGAGAGCGTCGAACCGGATCCGGGCGGCATCCTTGCGCTGATGCTCTCATCGACCAGGCGCTCCGCATCGATGTCTGTTCGCCAACGTCGGCTGATATTCAGATAGCCGACGCTCGTTTTGCGCGCACCTGAGTGACCGCAGTGGGTCGCGAGCCGCCAGCGCGGAGCCGTTCGTCATAGGTCGGCTTCCTACTCCTGAACGGCCGTTTGTATCGCGCGGAGTTTCGATTCGCCGCATTGACGTTCTTGGCAATTCTCTTCGCGCCGATCTCGCCGATAGGGCATGGCAAATCCGCAAGCTTTCGCGCGCCTCTGGAGTGGGCACAAACATTCGGATTGGCGGATTCATCCAAGGTGCGTCGCTCGCCAACCGTGGCGTTTCAGTCTCAGGCAGGAGAATTGTCGCCATCCGTTCATGATGGGCGTGGCGGACCGACCTGCTGGCACTCGACGAACAGAGAGTAAAGCGATGGCATAGCCAGGTGGCGCCTGATACCATCCGACGCTGCACACGGGGACGATCGGCTTCACGGCCCGAACGATTGTCCCGGGATCGGCCCGCGTTCTTGCGCGGCTTTGAATCACGCTTGACCAGAAAGGGAGCAGCATCCATGAATGACAGCATCACGGAAATGACCCAGGACGTCCAGGACCGCATCCGCGACATGGCCTATCTGATGTGGGAGGCGGCGGGTCACCAACAGGAATTGGCGATGCAGTACTGGCTTGCCGCGGAAAAGGACGTGATGGCCGCGATGACGGCTGCCGCAACGAAACTGACGCCGACGCAAGCAGCCGCCGATGCCGCCGCCGAAAAGGAGGCTGCGCCGCGCACCCCGAAGAAGGCGAAGTAGGCCGGCGAGCACAACGGCGTCCGCTTGAGCGCGGCGGTTGGCCGAGGGCAAAACCCGGCACCGAGGCGCGAGCGGAGGCCCACACGGCGGGCGGCGCGCGCCGGAAGAAGTCCGACTGGTCGATCCTGGGAAGATCTTGGTGCGAACGACCGGGTCGCTGCGCGTCCCGGGTTGCCGTTTCGATGTCGATCGAAGAGAGGTAAGTCGTATGTCCAAATCCAAGGACACGAAGAAGGACCAGAAGAAAGCGCCACTGAAGACGGCCAAAGAGAAGAAGCAGGCCAAGCGCGACAAACAGACCCATCCGTCACCCATCCACACCAAGACGGCCGGCGGTTGAGGCGGCGGGGGACCGATTCGCCGTCAGGCGACGACCGGTCTTCAAAGTTGGCCGTGACAGCGTTGTTGCGGTCACCCTGATCGAGGGCAGTTCCGACCGCAGATGCGGGTTCGGCGCGTTCCGGTTGCGCTGGTGTCGAGCCGGGGCGTGCGCGAAGAACGCGTCAGATCGTCGCGGCGTGCTCGTGCAGAATGACCTTGCCGTCGGTTTCCTCGATCAGGCCGTGCACATTCAGATCCTTCATCACGCGGCTGACCATTTCACGCGACGCACCGATCATTTTGGCGATGTCCTGCTTGGAGATCTTCCGGGTCACCACCTTCTGGCCACCGACATCCTCTGCCATGTCTAGCAGCAGACGCGCGACCCGGCCATAGACGTCGAGCAGCGCCAGACTCTCGATCTGGCGGTCGGCCTGGCGCAGGCGTTGCACCAGGTTGCGCGTGATCTGCAGCGCGACCTCGGCATTGTCCAACATGACGCGCTTGAAATCGCCCTTGGACATCACCACCAGATTGGCCGATGAGACGGCCAGCACCGTGGCCGAGCGCACATCTTCGTCGAGCACGCCCATTTCGCCGAACACTTCCCCAGGCCCCATCATCGTAAGGATGACTTCACGACCGTCCTCGTCGCTTACCAGCACCTTCAGATTGCCGGAGAGCACGAAATAGATGTTGTCCGTCCGGTCCCCGGCGTGCAGGACGATCGCCCCGCGGGAGACGTTGCGCAGGATGGCACAACGCGAAATGGGTTCGAGCCGCTCATCCGACAGGTTCTGGAACATGTGGAACGACTTGAGCGCTGCGAGTGAAACCGGACGATTCGACATCTTCCCCTCCTGAAGTGATAGCCATCGCGTTCAATCCATAACGGCGCGGTTTCAGAACCCTGTAACGCGGAATTGCGCTTTGAAACGGGTCCGGAGTCGATTCCCAGCAACTTCCCGCGAGATTGGACAGGGCCGGTCCACTCAAGGACCAGCCCCACCCATCCCGTCAAGCCGCCGGCTTCAAACCGACACGAGTTCCTGCCACTCGCTCTGGCTCAAATCGATCAGCTTTCCCCCGAGTGCTTCGAACTCCGTCGCCCGATCGTAGTCGGCAATCTCCTGCGAGTAGCCGGTGACGGCGTTCACCAGCCCGTAGCCCGACAACGTCTTCTCTTCGATCAGGTGACGCAGCACACCGGTGCGCTCCGCCTCGTTAAACCCGTAGCGATTGCCCAGCACCGCGACGGTCTTCACCGGGTCACCCGTTAGCCGGATACCCAGGGTCTTGCGCAACTTGTCGCCGATCTGCCGGAAGGTGGCTTCGGAAACCGCCGCCTCGACCACATCGCGGACCTTGAGGAAGAGCGCCTGGTCGTCGGCCAGCAGCGTATCGTCCTTGAAGACCGACACCGCCTCCTCGCCGGCCTCGAAGGTCTTGCCGATATGGGTCTTGCGCATCGAGCGGTCGCTGGCGATCAGGCCGTTGCTGCAAACCAGCCGATAGATTAGCGGCTGGACGGCCAGGCTCCCGCAACCGACCTCCGAGTTCGATACCACCACGCCCGCTTGAATGATGTCGCCTGGCGCCACTTCGTATTCCACCGCCGGCGTCACGACCTTCAGGTACATCCGGGTGTCGGTCAGTTCCACCGACTCGAACCGGGCGCCCGGAAGGCGCTGGAGCACCGGCAGGATGTATTCGGCCAGATCGAAGTTGTCGAGCCTGCGGTAGCGCGACGAGAGCACCGCCCGCACCTTGCCATCGAGCGTGCGGATCATCCGGTTCTCGTCCTCGGCGCCCAACCAGGTGTTGATGTTTCGATCGAGCAGCGCCGGTTGCTGCTCGCGCATCCGTTCAAAATACGCAAACGGCACCTTGAGCTTCTCCGCCAGTTGACGACGCGCCAGTTCGGTCGTGTCGTAAGTCCGGGGTCCGTCGGGCTCCTGAATCACCAGAGCGCAAATCCTCGACTCGCCGGTCGTGCACGTCACGAGCGAGGACGGTACGATCAGATCGTTCTTGGAAGCGAGCTGGCGATCGAGTTCGATGGCCAGATCAATGAGAGTACGTCCGCTTTTCATGGAAATCTCCAATAAGAAGCGGGGACGCGCCTACCCCGGCGGGGTCGGAGCACGTCCCCGCTGGGTACGAATGAAGACCGGCAAAACCGGTCTGAACGATGCGCGGCAAAACCGCGCGATGACTTGAGGGCTACCTCTTGGCCGATTGCTCGACCGTGGTGTGGCAGCTACCAGAGAAAACCTTTTGCGCTGACCGCTCCGAATCGAGCAAATCGAGCAGCCACTGCAAAAGGCGGGGTGCAGACGAATCTGCACCCCACGAACTTCATGCCGCCTTGCGCGTCCTGATCAGACGTCTTACCCAGACGTCCTCCCAGTCCTCGCCGGCCTGCTTCGGGATATACACATCGACCTGGATCGGGACCCCACGCCGACGCGCTTCCTTCTTCACCCGACGGGCCAGCGCATAAGCCGCCGCCTGACCGTCATACGCCTTGTCGGCATCGTTGTCGCCGTAGATTCCGAGCCGCTTAGATCCCGGACAACCACACGCTATAGGGCCGCACCGTGCCATTGGGCAACTGCAGCTCTTTCAGGCCGACAACGAAGTCGTCACCCGCCCGGTCGTTACGCACATCCCACGTCCACGACAGCGTGCCTTCCCCCTTTGACTTGGGCTCCTTGTGAAACAGGAGCGAATCCATCAGCGGAGTCGGTTGCCGACCGAGGTTCGAAAATGCGC
>WBZS01001782.1_pt1 | contig 15664 bp, 16 predicted proteins | sample 5204201 | NCBI WGS metagenome assembly WBZS01 (sample SAMN12344357, study PRJNA552823) | activated sludge metagenome | biome: Activated sludge suspended growth; feature: Nitrification reactor; material: Wastewater; isolation source: activated sludge from nitrification reactor of wastewater...
CCAGGTAGTCGTCGTAGGTGAGCTCGTCGAAGCGGACGGCGTCCGGGTTCTTCTTCGGATCGGAGTCGTAGACGCCGTCGGTGCCCTGCTTGCCCATCAGCAGCACGTCGGCGCCGATCTCGAGCGCCCGCTGCGCGGCGACGGTGTCGGTGGAGAAGTAGGGCATGCCCGAGCCGGCGCCGAAGATCACCACGCGGCCCTTCTCCAGGTGCCGCTCGGCGCGGCGCGGAATGTAGGGCTCGGCGACCTGGCCCATCGCGATCGCGGTCTGCACCCGGGTCTGCACGCCGGCCTTCTCGCAGAAGTCCTGCAGTGCCAGGCAGTTCATCACGGTGCCGAGCATGCCCATGTAGTCGGCCCGGTCGCGGTCCATGCCGCGCTCGGAGAGCTCCGCGCCGCGGAAGAAGTTGCCGCCGCCGGTCACCACCGCGACCTGCACGCCGGCGTCGACCACCGCCTTGATCTGGCTGGCGAGGTTGGCCACCACGTCCGGGTCGACGCCGATGCCGCGGCTGCCGCCGAACATCTCGCCGGACAGTTTGAGCATGATGCGGTGGTAGGTCATTGTTCTCCTCGCTCGGGGGTGGTGATCGCTCGGGGCTGCGTCGCTGCTGGTGATAGCGACGTGCGCCACGAGGAATGGCTCGTGGCGCACGTCATGCTAGTTGCTGGGTGTCGGGTCAGGCGCCCGCGGCGAAGCGCACGAAACGGGTCACGGTGACGCCGTTCTCCTTGAGCAGCTGGCCGACGGTCTTCTTGTCGTCCGAGACCGACGGCTGCTCGACCAGACAGACGTCCTTGAAGAAGCCGCCCAGCCGGCCCTCGACGATCCGCGGGATGATCTTCTCGGGCTTGCCCTCTTCCTTGGCGGTCAGCTCGGCGATGTGCCGCTCGTGGTCGAGCACCTCGGCCGGCACCTCGTCGCGGGTCACGTACTGCGGCGACATGGCGGCGATCTGCATGGCGATGCCGCGGACGAAGTCGTCCGACCCGCCCTCGTGCTCGACCATCACGCCGACCTGCGGCGGCAGGTCGGAGGACCGCTTGTGCAGGTAGATGGTGACGTCACCGTCGTAGCTGGCGGCGTTGGCGACCTCGAGCTTCTCACCGATCTTCGCGGCCAGTTCGGCGACCGCCTCGGCGACGGTCTTGCCGGAGGCCAGCACGATCGCGTTCGCGGCGGCCACGTCGGCGGCGCCGGCGGCGTCCGCGGCGGCGGCGATCTCATCGGCCAGAGCGATGAACTCGGCGTTCTTGGCGACGAAGTCGGTCTCGGCGCCGAGCTGGATGACGCTGCGGCCGGCTGCGGCCACCAGGCCGTTGGAGGCCTCGCGGTCGGACCGCTTCGCCATCTTGGCCTGGCCGGTGACCCGGAGGATCTCGACCGCGGCGTCGAAGTCGCCCTCGGCCTCGGTGAGCGCCTTCTTGGCGTCCATCATGCCCGCGCCGGTGGCGTCGCGGAGCTTCTTCACATCAGCGGCAGTGATTGCCATTGTCTGCTCTCTTCGTGGTGTTCGTGGTGTGGGTCACTTGGTGTCGGACGCGGCGGCCTCGACGGCCGGGTCGACGCTCTCGCCGGCGGCCTCCTCGGCGGCCTGGACGTCCTGGGCCACCTCGACCGACTCTTCGGCCGCACCGGCGACGGCGCCCTCGACGGCGTCCGCCAGCTGGTCGGCCTGCAGATCGGAGCCCTCGACGGCCTGCGCCTCGTCGGTGGCGCCGAGCAGCTCGCGCTCCCAGTCGGCCATCGGCTCGGCCTCTTCACCGGTGCTGCCGGCGGCCCGGCTGCGGGCCAGCAGGCCCTCGGCGACGGCGTCCGCGACCACGCGGGTCAGCAGCGCGACGGAACGGATCGCGTCGTCGTTGCCCGGGATGGCGAAGTCGACCTCATCGGGGTCGCAGTTGGTGTCGAGGATGCCGACGATCGGGATCCGCAGCTTGCGGGCCTCGTCGATCGCCAGGTGCTCCTTCTTGGTGTCGACCACCCAGACCGCCTGCGGCAGCTTGCCCATGTCGCGGATGCCGGACAGCGTCTTGGCCAGCTTGTCCTTCTTGCGGCGCTGCTGCAGCAGCTCCTTCTTGGTCAGCCCGGACGCGGCGACGTCGTCGAAGTTGAGGCCCTCGAGCTCCTTCATCTTGCCGATCCGCTTGCTGATGGTGGCGAAGTTGGTCAGCATGCCGCCCAGCCAGCGCTGGTTCACGTACGGCATGCCCACCCGGGTGGCCTGCTCGGCGATGGCCTCCTGGGCCTGCTTCTTGGTGCCCACGAACAGGATCTGCCCGCCACGCGCCACAGTGTCGCGGACGAAGCCGTAGGCCTGGTCGATGTAGCTGAGCGACTGCTGCAGGTCGATGATGTAGATGCCGTTGCGCTCGGCGAAGATGAACTTCTTCATCTTGGGGTTCCAGCGGCGGGTCTGGTGCCCGAAGTGGACACCGCTCTCGAGCAGCTGACGCGTGGTGACGACGGCCATGGCCGTTCCTTTCTGCGCGGGTGGCGGTCTCGAGCCTTGTCGAGAGCCGGCGGTGCCCGCTGTGGTTGTCCGGACCGAAACCTTCGGCCCGCCTGATGCGACCGTTGCCTTCCGCCCCTTGCGGGGACCGCGGAGGCAACCCGTCGAGCGCGACGGTTCGAGGTGCATGCGAAGTCGACCCGGATCTGCCGAGTCGCTGAGCCGATTCTATGACGCCCCGGTTGGGGTTGGCGAATCATGCTCGTCGCCGGTGGAGGAGCCCCCGCTGGTGGAGACGGTCGGGACCTTGCCTTGCCTTGCCCGCCTGCCCGCCTGCCCGCCTGCCTTGCCTGCCCGCCTGCCCGCCCTCACGATCTCGGGATCGTGTCACGATGCCCGGCTATCGACAGGGTTTCGCGTCCGAGCGCGAAATCCTGTTCCCGGCTGCATACCGTGGCACGATCCCGAGATCGTTACGGGCCCGCCTCGACCCGCCCTTTGCCCGGCTGACGGTCGACCGCGGCGGGCCGCGGGAACTGATCCTCGGCCCATCCCTCGCTCCGGTTCTGTCGAGCTCGGCGTCGCGACCGACGATTTTGAACACTTTCTCGTCCCTGGGCGCTCAATGAGGGTGGAGGTGAGGGGCATGGTTCGTGCGGTCGTCCGGCTGGGAGCGGTCCTGGCGCTGGCCTGCCTGGTGGTGGCGATAGGCGCGCCGCGCGGCTGGGCGTTCGGGTCGGTGCGTCCGGTGCCGGGGCCCGTCGTCCGCGACTTCGATCCGCCGTCGAAGGACTGGCTGCCCGGTCATCGCGGGGTCGACCTTGCCGCCCCGGTCGGCAGCAGTGTGCGGGCGGCGGCGTCCGGGCGGGTGAGCGTGGCGCAGGTGATCGCCGGGCGCGGGGTGGTGACCGTCGTGCACGGCGACCTGCGGACGACCTACGAACCGGTGCGGGCGCGGGTCCGGGTGGGCGATCAGGTGAGTGCCGGCGACGTGATCGGCACGGTCGAGGCCGGGCACTGCCCGTCCGGCTGCCTGCACTTCGGGCTGAAGCGCGGCGACGAGTACCTCGACCCGCTCGGCGGGTCCGCCGTGCGGCTGCTGCCCGAGTCGGCGGTCGCCGAGGCCCGCAAGCTGGCCGCCGCCCGGGCGGCGGCGCTGGCGTCCGGCGGGGTGGCGGCGTCCGGGTCGGGACTGTTGCTGAACCCGGTCGGCGGCCGCATCTCGTCACCGTTCGGACGCCGCTTCCACCCGATCTTCCACGAGTGGCGGTTGCACGCCGGGGTCGACCTGCACGCCTCCTGCGGCACCCCGATCCGGGCGGCCGCGGACGGCGTCGTCCGGTCGGTGTCCTACGACTCCTCCGGCGGCCATCGCCTGGTGATCGCCCATCCGGGCGGCCTCACCACCCACTACCTGCATGCGCTGAAGCGGTACCAGGTGCGCAAGGGCCAGAAGGTGAAACGCGGCCAGGTGGTCGGGCTGGTCGGCAGCACCGGGTGGTCCACCGGCTGTCATCTGCACTTCGGAACCAAGATCAACGGACGCCTCGTCGACCCGGCCCAGCTGCTGTGACCGCCCACCCGGAACTGTCGGCGGCGGCGTCCAGACTGGAGCCATGTACGAACCGCAACGCGACGACGAGGCCACCAGCCTGGCCAACTACGTCGATCAGCAACTCAGCGCGATCAGGGCGTCGGTGCACGGGCTCACCGAGCAGCAGGCCGGGCAGACGCCGTGCCGCAGCACGCTGTCGGTGGGCGGCCTGATCAAGCACGTGACCCAGGGCATGGAGGGCGCCATCCGGAACCTGACCGAGGGCGTGGCCACCGCCCCGCTCACCCAGGACGATTTCGCGCGCTACCAGTCCGGCTTCGTGGTCGGCGACGACGAGACGATGGCCGACGTGCTGGCCGCCTTCGACACCGCCCGCACCGCGTATCTGGCCGCCATCGCGGGCAGCGATCCGGGTGCCGAGTCGGTCGCGCCGCCGGCGCCCTGGCAGGGCATCCACGACGCCCGGCCGATCCTGACCCGCTACTACCTGCTGCATCAGGTCGAAGAGATGGCCCGGCATGCCGGCCACGCCGACATCATCCGCGAGCAGATCGACGGCATGGCGGTGCCCGCCCTGGTCATGACGCTCGAGGGGGTGCCGGCCAATCCGTTCTTCCAGCCGTACGTGGCCGCTCCCGGCACGATCGGGGCATGAGGCCGGGCGTCACGCCCGCGGGTGCGCCTGGGCATAGGCGGTGCGCAGCCGCTCGGCGCTGACGTGCGTGTAGATCTGGGTGGTCGCCAGCGAGGCGTGGCCGAGAATCTCCTGCACGCTGCGCAGGTCGGCACCGCCCTCCAGCAGGTGGGTGGCCATCGCGTGCCGCAGGCCGTGCGGGCCGAGGTCGGGGGCGTCCGGCACCCGGGCCAGTGCCCGGTGGACCAGCCGCCGCACCACCCTCGGATCGATCCGGCCCCCGCGATCGCCGACGAACAGGGCGCTGCCCGCCTGCGGCCCCGCGACCAGGTGGCGCACCCGGCGCCAGGCGACCAGGGCCCGCGCGGCCGGATCGCCGATCGGCACGGTGCGGTCCTTGTCGCCCTTGCCGCGCACCCTCAGCACCTGGCGCTCGGCGTCCACGGCGGCGGCGTCCAGGCCGCACAGCTCCCCCACCCGCATGCCGCTGGCGTAGAGCACCTCGACGATCGCCACGTCGCGCAGCGCGCGGGCCTGCTCCACCGGGTCGTCCACGGCGGCGGCCTGGGCGGCCAGCTCCTCCAGCACCCGGCGGGCCTGGTCCGCCTCCAGCGTGGGCGGCAACCGCCGGTCGACCCGCGGCGACCGCAGCCCGCTGGCCGGGTCGGCCGCCAGGCGTCCGGTGCCGTGCGCCCAGGCGAAGAAGACCCGGGCCGCCGCCGCCCGGCGCTGCATGGTCGCGCGTTCGGCGCCCGCCGCATGCATGCCCGCGAGCCAGCGGCGCAGGGTGCGCAGGTCGACGGTGGTCAGATCGCCCGATTCGGTGCGCTGCAGATAGTCGGCCAGGTGCAGCAGATCGCCGGTGTAGGCGCGCACCGTGTTCGGCGACATGTTGCGGCCCGCGCTCAGGTGGTGTGCCCACTCCCGCACCAGGTCCACAGCCATGGCTGCGAGCCTACGGCGGCGACCCGCGGACGGAGGCCCGCGACTCGTCTAGTACCGTGTCGGCCGAGAGAAGGGCGGCCATGAGCGACGATCTGACCACCGGCGGCACGGTGCTGCCGATCACCCGCTGGGGAACCCCGGTGATGCACGAGCAGACCCGACCGGTGGAGACGTTCGACGACGAGTTGCGCAGCCTGGCGCGTGACATGTTCGCCACCATGCGGGCGGCTCAGGGCGTCGGGCTGGCGGCGACCCAGGTGGGCATCGACCTGGCCATCTTCGTCTTCGAATGCCCGGACGCCGACGAGGTCGTCCACCGCGGTGCGGTCTGCAACCCGGTTGTCACCGTCCCGGACGCCCGCGACCGGAACCTCGATTCGTCCGACGAGGGCTGCCTGTCCTACCCCGGCGGCTACCAGGTGCTGGCCCGCCCGGACACCGCGGTCTGCACCGGCCAGGACACCGACGGCAACCCGGTGCGGATCGAGGGCACCGGCCTGCTGGCCCGCTGCCTGCAGCACGAGACCGACCATCTCAACGGCACCGTCTTCGGCGACCGGCTGTCGACCCGCTCCCGCCGTCTGCTCAGCAAGCAGCATGAGGAACTCGCCCACCTGTACCCCGACGACTGGCCGGTCACCCCGCGGCGCACCTCGGCGTCCGAGGACTGACCCGCCTCCTCCCCCGTTCGACCGGCCCGCCATGCAGGCTGGGCCCGTGCACCGCCGCTCCGCCCGTTCCCGTGGCGTCGGCTCGGCCATCTGTCGCTCGGGATCGTGCTGGCTCCGCGGTTCGACGAGGGCCGGTTCGAGACCCTCTACGAGATGGAGATCGCGTTCGCCGAACTCGACCGGGTGAGCGCCGAGTCGTCGCTGCCGTGGAACACCGACCGGCTGCTGCGGCACCTGCTCACCGACCTGACCGGCAACACCCACCGCTCCGAGTTCTGCATCGACAAGCTGTACTCGCCCGACTCACAGCGGGGCCGGTTGGGCCTGCTCGAACTGCGCGGCTTCGAGATGCCGCCGCACGCCCGGATGGCGCTGGTGTAGGCGCTGCTGGTGCGCTGCCTGGTGGCGAAGTTCTGGGAGCGGCCCTACCGCGGCCGGCTGATCCGCTGGGGCACCCGGCTGCACGACCGCTTCCTGCTGCCCGCGTTCGCCGCCGCCGACCTGCGCGAGGTGGTGGCCGACGTCAACGAGTGGCTCGAGACCGCCGCGCCGGGCGTCCGGTTCGACCCGGCCTGGCTCGACCCGTTCCTGGAGTTCCGGTTCCCGCGGCTGGGCGAGACCCGGGTCGCCGGCGTCCATCTCGAGCTGCGGCAGGCGATCGAGCCGTGGCACGTGCTCGGCGAGGAGGCCACCGGCACCGGGACGGCCCGCTACGTCGACTCCTCCGTCGAGCGGGTGCAGCTGGCGGCGTCCGGGCTGATCGAGGGACGCCACGTGGTGACCTGCAACGGCGTCCCGGTGCCGCTCACCCCGATCGCCAACGGCGGCTGGGGCACCGCGCTGGGCGGCGACGACGAGCCGTCCACGGTCGGCATGTTCGCCGGCGGCGTCCGCTACCGGGCGTGGGCGCCGTACTCGGCGCTGCACCCGACGATGGGGGTGCACTCGCCGCTGGTCTTCGACCTGGTCGACACCTGGAACGACCGCTCGCTGGGCGGCTTCACCTACCACGTGGTGCATCCCGGCGGCCGCAACTACGACACCTACCCGGTGAACGCGGTCGAGGCCGAGTCGCGCCGGGCGGCCCGGTTCAGCGCCCAGGGCCACACCGCCGGGCCGGTCGACGTGGCGTCCTGGCCGGCCGCCGAGGCCCTGTCCGGACCGATGGGCACCGAGTACCCCTGCACCGTCGACCTGCGCCGGTGCGCCCCGGGCCACCGGAGCTGAGCCGCCTCAACGCACGTAGTCGGCGCCGGTGATGTCGATGGTGGCGCCGGCGGTGTGCCGGGAGCGTCCGGAGGCCAGGAAGACGATCATCTCGGCGATCCGCCGACGTAGCCGAGTCGAGGCACGGCCTCGGCACTGGGCGTCGCACGGTGACGGCTTGCCGCACTTGCCACTAGTGGCTCGTAGTTGAGACATGTTTACGTTTTCGCTCGATCTTTGCGAGGACCTGGTCGGCTGGTTTGGTCCAGATGAACGGGTGTTTGCGGTGGTTCCAACCGGTGATGAACTCGCGGATCTTGGTCATCAGGTCCCGTACCGAGGGGAATGATCCACGGCGGATGGCTTGGCGCTCGATGATGCCGAACCAGACCTCGACCAGGTTCAGCCAGGAACCCGAGGTCGGGGTGAAGTGGACGTGGATCCGCGGATTCGCTGCCAGCCAGGCCTTCACTGTGGCGTGCTTGTGGGTGCTGTAGTTGTCCATCACCAGGTGCAGTTCGACGTCGGGGTAGGCGCGGGCCACGTGCTTGAGGAATGCCAGGAACTCTTGGTGCCGGTGTCGTTGCTTGCACAGCCCGGTGACCTTCCCGGTCGCGATCTCCAGGGCGGCGAACAGCGTGGCAGTGCCGTGCCGGACGTAGTCGTGGGTCCGCTGCTCGGCACGGCCGGGCTGCATCGGCAGCGTCTTCTGCGTCCGGTTCAACGCTTGAATCTGGCTCTTCTCGTCCACACAAAGCACAACGGCGTTCTCCGGCGGCGCCAGATACAGCCCGACCACATCGATGACCTTGGCCTCCAACTCGGGATCGGTGGAGAACTTGAACGTCTCCGAGCGCCATGGCCGGACCCCGTACTCCTTCCAGATCGAGGCCACCGTGGAATGCTCGATACCGAGCCGGTCACCCAGCAGCCGGCTCGACCAGTGCGTCACCCCCAAACTCTTCGGCGGCGGCGTCAGTGTCGCCGCGACCACCCTGGCCCGGTCCACGCTCCTCGGCCGTCCCGGCGGGCGAACCCCGTCCAGCCCGGCCAGTCCCCGCTCGGCATACCGGTTCCGCCACAGATTCACCGTCGGCCGGGTCACCCCGACCCGCTCGGCGATCTCGTAGTTCGCCACCCCCTCAGCAGCCAGCAACACGATCCGAGCCCGCTGCGCTACCCCCGCAGCCACCGTCGCCGACCGGAGAACCGCCTCAAGCCGGGGACGATCACCGGCTCGCAACACCAAAGCGGCAGCAGTCTTGTTCGGCACAACTCATAATCCCACACAACCGTATAGATCATTCAAGGACACGCCACTAGAGTCACCCCGAAGCCGCACCTTGGAGGTAAGAAGATGATCGCCGCGAGCAAGGCCATTAGAAGGGGGGGGGGGAGCCTTGTCGTCCTGATCGCCTTGACTGGGTGCACAACGGCTCAGCCGTCGGCAACGTCATCAGCGCCCGCTTCGTCAGCAAGCCAGATTGCTGATTACACCCCGTCACCACTCACTGCCCCACCTACATCGACGCCCACGCCGGATCCGGAAACCGCATCAATTGGTCTCGTTATCGAAGAGATCCCCTCCCCTTATGTGCGATCGCAGTCGATCACTGTGTGGACGAACGTCGACCCGTCAAGCGGTGAGGGCACGGCGCACACTTTCAGCGCTGACAGTGCGGCAAAGTTGCCCCAGACGCCCTCGCTTGAGTCCGGTCTCGCAGGGCGGAGGTACTCTCCCGATTTCGGGGCCGCAGTCGTTGTATACCCTGGCGTCGACGACTCGCCTACGGTCGTTGGATGGGTGACCGAGTCTGGGACCGTAGTGCGCGTTTCGGATATGGTCGTTGATGACGACCAATTCTCAACGCCACCCTCGGTAGACAGCCCGCAGTTCGATGCTCTGGGGAATTTCTACTTCCAGGTGGATGATACGGTCTACAAAACCAAGTACACAGGAGCTTCCCGGCCGGCTAAGCCGCGCAAGCTCCCATCCAGAGCATATAATTTGCTCGTCTGGGCCGACGGACGGATCGGCGAATCGCAAGGCTATATCTTCATTCCCTCTCCCACCAACCCGGAACGTGGCGTCTGGCGTGTCGGGGGACGGAAATTCATGGGTTTTGTGAAAAATGGTTTCATCGGAGAGTGCGACAATCGCATTTGTCGTTATCCACTGGATAGCGCCAAATCGCAGCCTTGGGACGTCGGCGCTCACCCTCCGAAGGGGACGCCTCTTTCGAAGGCGTCAAGACTCCCCATACAGGGAGGCGCTCTTGACCCCACAGGTAAGAAGCTCGCATTCTATGCAGGGAAAACCCCGGTGGACGCCAACGGTGCCACCGTTTTCACTATGACTATGGGTGGATCCCCTGCGCCCATGGATGGAGCGACCGGACGAGTCTTAGCCTGGTTACCGTAGATCAAGGGTTCCGATGAGTCCCTGCGGGATCGCAGGATTCCCGACCAAGACGACCTCCGCTGTTCGTGGGGAGATGCAGAAGCCGCCCGAGCAGCAGCGCCAGACCTATTCCAGGAGAAAATTCAACAGGAGGTTCAAATCTTCATGCGAAACGTCACGCTTTCGGCGATCGTGGTCACAATTCTTGCGGGCGTCACCGGTTGCGCCGCATCTCCCACAGTCTTCGAAGTCGGTGACTGCCTTAAGACTTCCGTCGACCAGGACGGTAAGGCTGTAAAGACCGATTGCTCCGACGAAAAGTCGTTCGAAGTGACCATGCTTGCCAAGAACGGCGGGAGGCCAAACTGCCCATACTATGTGGTTCCGGGGCATCCAATGTGGGGCGGAGCTGCGTACCTTACCGATGCCATGTCACGCGTTACCTACTGCGGTATACACAACGGTCCCTACTGAGCGCTGCCTGAACCTGCTGGAAACCCCCGACCAGGGCACCCTGCGGATCCACGACACCACGGTCACCGCACCCGGCTTCAGCCGTGCCCAGGCCCGGGACCTGCGCCGGCACACCGGCATGGTGTTCCAGAGCCACAACCTGTTCAAGAACCGGACGGCGCTGCAGAACGTCACTGATCCGCAGACCTTCGGCCCGAAGAAGGTCGCCGGCGACGTCGCCGAGGAGAAGGCGCGGCAGCTGCTGGCCTCGGTCGGCATCACCGGACGCACCGTCGAGCAGTACCCGGTCACGCTGTCCGGCGGCCAGCAGCAGCGGGTGTCGATCGCCCGGGCACTCGCGGTCGAGCCCGACGTGCTGCTGTTCGACGAGCCGACCAGCGCCCTCGACCCCGAGCTGGTCGGCGAGGTGCTGCAGGTGATGCGGGCGCTCGCCGACGCCTCCACGACGATGGTGGTGGTCACCCACGAGATGGCGTTCGCGCGCGACGTCGCCAACCGGGTGGTGTTCATGGACGGCGGCTATGTGGTCGAGGAGGGCACACCGCAACAGGTGCTGCTCAACCCGCAGCAGGCACGCACCCAGCAGTTCCTCTCCGACACCCGCAGCGAGGCCCCGCACGCCCGGCCGAAACCGCCAGACGGCGACGGCGACCTGCACGTGGAGTTGCCGGCGGGCTGAGTCCGGCGACCACCCCGTTGACCCCTGCTGGCTGACCGATGACCTCCGCCTCGCTCACCCGTGCCCTGGCCGACATGGCGCTGGCCGCGCGGCCCGGCCCGGACGCCAGGGCCGCCGCAGCAGCAGCCCTGGACGACCTGCTCGCCTCCAGCCTGCTGGCCGCCGGCGAACCCTCGGCCCGCGCCCTGGTCGCGGACGGCGCCGCCGCCGGCGGATCGGGCGGCTGGGTGATCGGGCACCCGGACAGCCGGCTGACCCCCGCCGCCGCGGCCCTGGCAGGCGGCTTCCAGGCGCACCTGCTCGACCTCGACGACACCAGCGAGGCGGTCCGGGGGCACCCGTCGGCGGTGCTGTTCCCGGCCCTGTTCGCGGTTGCCGGGCCGGACACCGGCGGGGCGGAACTCCTGGACGCCTACGTCGTCGGCGTCGAGGCGATGGCCCGCTTGGCCCGCACGCTTCCGGCCGGCCACTACGAGCGCGGCTGGCACCAGACCGGCACAGTCGGGGGCATCGCGGCCGCCCTGGCCGCCGCCAGGCTGGCCGGAACGGACGCCGGCGTCGCCGCCCGCGCGATGGCGCTGGCCGCCCAGTCGGCGGGTGCGCTGCGCGTCCAGTTCGGCACCGAGGGCAAACCGCTGGCCGCCGGGCTGGCCGCCCGCAGCGCGGTGGAGGCCGTTCGCTGGGCGGGCCTGGGGCTGGGCGCCGCCGCCGACGTGCTGGGCGGGACCGCCGGCTGGCTGGCGGTGCACCATGCCGATCCGGACGCCGCAGCCGCCGTCCTGCTGGACGGTTTCGGCGCCTCCTGGTCACTGCTGGTCGACGGACTCTGGGTCAAGGACGGCCCCTACTGTTCGGCGGCGATGGCCCCGGTGCAGGCGGCGCAGCTGGTCGCCGCGAGGCGCTCCGACGAGCCCGAACGGGTGGTCGTCCGGGTCCGGCCGGGGGCCGACACCGCCCTCATCCAGCACCTTCCGGCCTCCGGCGAGCAGGGCCGGTTCAGCCTGGAATACCTGGTGGCGCTCGCGCTGCGGCAGGCACCCCTCGACCTGCGCACGCTGGGCGCCGGACCGGCCGATCCGGCGTCCGTGGCTCTGGCCCGGCGGGTGACCCGGGAGCACGTGCCGGCACCGGCCCCGCCGGGACGCCGCGACCGCTGGACCGAGGTGGTCGCCCAGTACGCCGACGGCGGCACCGAAGCGGCGACGGTGACGGTGCCGCGGGGCGCGCCGGGGCGTCCGCTCGACGAGGCCGACCGTGCCGCAAAGCGACGGGCGGCCGCCGGCCCGGACGCCGACCTGCTCGCCGCCACGCTGGCCGAGGCCGCCACCCGGCCCTGGTCGGTCACGGCCGACGCGTTGCGCCGGCTGCGGCCGGTGAATCCCTGACCGATGCCCGTTCCGTTTGTGAAGGCCGCCCGAGCCTGGTTGGGTTGAGGAGACGAACCGGCTCAGGCCACTGAAAGGACAGCCGATGACCATGTTCAACTGGGGTCCCACCCAGCCGCCGAACCAGCCGCAGGGTCCGCAGCCGTTCAACCGGGAGCGCTGGGACGCGGTGCTGACCAGCCTCGAGATCAAGTTCGGCGTGGACGACGACGGCGACCGGTTCGCCGACTGGGAGACCATGCGGCTGTGGTTCCTGGTCGAGGGCAACAACAACGACCTGATGGCGATGCGTTCGATGTGGGACGTCCGTCCGCCGGTCGCCGCCTACGACTTCGTCCTCGAGGCGGTCAACAGCTGGAACCGGGACCACTTCTGGCCGAAGGCCAGCGTGGTGCGCGGCGAGGAACACCTGGGCGTGTTCGGCGACCTGGTGATCGACATCGAGACCGGCGTCACCGACGACTTCCTGCGCCAGCAGGTGCGCTGCATGGTGGGCACCTCGGGTCAGCTGTACGAGTACCTGGCCGAGCAGTTCCCCGAATCCAAGGACTGGTTCAACGCCAGCGAGTGAGGTTCGCCGGCTCAGATCGGGAAGGACGCCGCCAGCAGCGGATCGGGGCCGGTGAGCGGCACCAGCCGCCAGTCGAGCCGGACGCTGCCGGCGGTCGGATCCAGCGCCAGCAGCATGGTGTGCGGCGTCTCCACCAGTCGCAGCTGGGCGTGGAAGACGCCGTCCAGCCAGGCGCCGCTGGCCAGCACCGGCAGCTCCGGACCGATCGGCGTCGCCCAGCGCGACTCCAGCCACTGCCCGTCGCCGACCACGGTGACCAATTCGCCGGCCGGATGGTCGAGGGTGAGCAGGTGGTGGCCGCCCGGCGTGGTCTCCAGGGTGGCCGCGCGATAGTCCGCCGGCAGCTCGGACGCCTCGTCCCGCAGCGCCCGGACCGGCGCCCGTCGTTCCGTCCCCGACAAGGGACGATGCTCGAGTTCGGCGAGCCGGGCGGCGAGTTGCGCGTCGGCGTGCGGGTCGGGCGGCGCGTCGATGGCGGGCAGCAGCCGCCGCCACAGCGGATCGAGCACGTCCTGCATCACCTCGACCTCGGAGGTGATCGCCACCACGACGTCCTGCTCGGGCAGCACGATGGCGAATTGGCCGAAGGCGCCGTCGCCGCGATAGCCGTGGCTGGCACCCCAGAACGAGTAGCCGTAGCCGTACGCCCAGTCGCCCACCCTGTCGGTCACCGTCAGCGAGACCGGCGTCGGACGCGGGGCGAGCGCCGCGTAGCCGGCCGGCACGATCCGCTCCCCCTGCCACACGCCGCCGTCCAGCCAGGTCTGCGCCAGCGCCAGGATCGCCGGGGTGGTCAGGTGCAACCCGCTGAAGCCCAGGTCGCGGCCCTGCGGCGTGCGCTGGGCGCGCGCGGCGCCGGCACCGAACGGGTCCAGCAGCAGGCGCCGCACATGGGTCGTCAGCGGTTCCCCGGTGACGGCCGCGATGGCCTGCGCGACCAGGTAGGTGGCCACCTGGTTGTAGGCCCACACCCCGCCCGGTTCGCCGTCCGGCTCGCGCTCGAGGATCAGCGCCAGCACCGGGTCGCCGTCGGACCCGTCGGCGGGTAGCTGGGCGTCGCCGCGCCACTCCCAGGCCTCCGCGGTGTGGCCGACGGCCATCGTGATGCAGTCCCGCACGGTCACCCGCCGCCACTTCGGCGCCACGGACGCCAGCTCGGTCAGGTAGGACAGCACCGGCGCGTCCAGGTCGATGACGCCGCGGCCGACCAGGTGGCCCAGCACGGTGGCGGTGAAGCTCTTGCTCAGCGAGTAGCCCAGGTGCGCGCGGTCGCGGGCGTACGGCGTCCACCAGCCCTCGGCGATCACCCGGCCGTGCCGGGCGACCATCAGCGAGTGGAAGCCGTGGCCGGGGGCCTCGAAGGCGTCCAGCACGGCGAGCAGACCCCGGGCGTCCACGCCCTCGGCGGCGGGCGTGCTGCGTGGCATCGTCATGGGTGTCAACCTAGCGTTCCACGGCCTTCAGCCGGGCGGCCAGGTCGGGGTGGCCGAAGTACCCGGCCCAGCCGGCCGGCGTCAGCCGGAACCGGTCGTCGGCGGCGTTCGGGTCGGCCCCGCGCGCGAGCAGCCAGTCCACCAGCCGACCCTCCCCGGCGGCCGCGGCGTAGTGCAGGGCGCCGTCGGTCGGCGCGCCGGCCTCGACCAGCGCACGGACCACCTCCCAGTGCCGCAGCCCGGCGGCCTCGGCGACCAGGCTGGGGCGCACCCCGCCGAGGTCGCTGCCCCGGACGCCGTCGGCGTCCCCGCCGAGCGCGGCGGCGACGAGCGGGTCGCGGGCGTCCTGCTCGGCGCGGTAGAGGTCGCGCAGCAGGCAGATCTCGGCGCCGTGGGCCATCACCTCACGGTTGATGTGCAGCACCAGCTGCGCCAGCGAGCTGGTCGCGTACGCCGCCCCACGGGGCCCGAGCGGACGGCTCATCGCCGCGTCGTCGCGGGACGCCACCCCTTCCCGCCACAGCCGGTAGGCCAGGTGGAGCTCGGCCAGGGCGTCCGCCGCGCCCGCCGGACGCGGTTCGGGCCAGTGCCGCTCGTCGTACATGTCGATGTCGTCGGCGTCGCCGGCCGGTGAGCCGCCGAACAGCGCGCGGGCCCGCTTGCCGAGCACCTCGCGCGCCACGTGGTCGAGCCGCCAGGCGATGGTGGTGACCGGCGGGATCGGGGGCTCGGGCACCAGGAAGTCGGCCACCAGCCGGCCGGCGGCGTCCGGGCGGACGCTCCACATGCCCGGCACCGGCTCCCACCGGTATTCGGCGTCGGTGAGCCCCTCCAGCCGCGGCCGGAAGTGCACCGTCCAGTAGAAGTCCAGTTGGTCGATCAGGTCGGCGCTCCAGGTCATGAGGCGACCGTAGTCGGCAGCGCCGACAACATGGACCGACTAGCGCAGCACGTAGCCGGCGACCGCGCTGGCCGCCGCCACGTTGAGCGAGTCGATGCCGGCCCGCATCGGGATCCGCGCCACGACGTCCGCCTGCTCGATCCAGCGCCGCGACAGACCCGCGCCCTCGGTGCCGAGCAGTACCGCCACCCGGGCGTCCGGCGCCAGGGCGGCGGCCGCGTCGTCCAGTTCGACAGCGCCCTCGGCCAGCGCGAGCGCGATCACGGTGAACCCGGACGCCCGCAGTGTCTGCAGGGCGCTCCCCCAGTCGTCGGCCCGCGCCCAGGGCAGCGAGAACACCGCGCCCATCGAGGTCT
>WBZS01001783.1_pt1 | contig 15660 bp, 10 predicted proteins | sample 5204201 | NCBI WGS metagenome assembly WBZS01 (sample SAMN12344357, study PRJNA552823) | activated sludge metagenome | biome: Activated sludge suspended growth; feature: Nitrification reactor; material: Wastewater; isolation source: activated sludge from nitrification reactor of wastewater...
ATGCATTTCGGGGAGAACCAGCTATCACGAAGTTTGATTGGCCTTTCACCCCTATCCACAGCTCATCCCCTCGGTTTTCAACCCAAGTGGGTTCGGGCCTCCACGACGTCTTACCGTCGCTTCACCCTGGCCATGGATAGATCACTTCGCTTCGGGTCTAGAGCACGCGACTATGTCGCCCTATTCGGACTTGCTTTCGCTACGGCTTCCCCACACGGGTTAACCTCGCCACGTACCACTAACTCGCAGGCTCATTCTTCAAAAGGCACGCCGTCACCCTTGCAGGCTCCGACGGATTGTAGGCAATCGGTTTCAGGTACTATTTCACTCCCCTCCCGGGGTACTTTTCACCTTTCCCTCACGGTACTTGTCCGCTATCGGTCATCAAGGAGTATTTAGGCTTAACGGGTGGTCCCGCCAGATTCACACGGAATTTCAGGGGTTCCGTGTTACTTGGGGTGACGCTCGGGAGAGTATGACTTACGTCTACAGGGGTGTTACCTTCTATGCCGGAACTTTCCTGATTCCTTCGACTTCGTCGTACTTTTCTTACTCCCTGACCGATCAACAGCTCGGTCGGAGCGGCCCCACTACCCCGCGCATGCAACGCCTGTCAGCTATCACACATGCACGGTTTGGCCTCTTCCGCGTTCGCTCGCCACTACTTACGGAATCACGGTTGTTTTCTTTTCCTGTGGGTACTGAGATGTTTCACTTCCCCACGTTCCCTCCAACTACCCTATGTGTTCAGGTAGAGGTCGCCGGACATTACTCCGGTTTCTTTCGAGGTTTCCCTATTCGGAAATCCACGGATCAAAGCTCGTTTACCAGCTCCCCATGGCTTATCGCAGGTTACAACGTCCTTCATCGGCTCTTGATGCCAAGGCATCCACCGATTGCCCTTAGTAGCTTGTTATTTCACTACAAAGATGCTCGCGTCCACTGTGCAGTTCTCAAGAAACGGGCGGGCCCAGTTCGGCCACCGGTTCAACCGGTGGCTTCATCTGGTCCGCTCTAGGAAGGTGTTGCTGACGCAACCGACCCTTCAGGACCCAACAGCGTGCTCTCGGGCTTCGCTCCAACATTCGAGGTTCCACTTCCCTTGCGGGATTGTACTGACGAGTTGGCAGCTAGGCTTCAGGTCAATGCTCCACTAGTAGCCTGCCGGCTCCACGAACATTCGTCGTGGCAAGCCGTGCGCTTGGACGGGGTGATTAATCCCCGCCAATGGCTCCTTAGAAAGGAGGTGATCCAGCCGCACCTTCCGGTACGGCTACCTTGTTACGACTTAGTCCTAATTACCGGTCCCACCTTCGACGGCTCCCTCCACAAGGGTTGGGCCACCGGCTTCGGGTGTTACCGACTTTCATGACTTGACGGGCGGTGTGTACAAGGCCCGGGAACGTATTCACCGCAGCATTGCTGATCTGCGATTACTAGCGACTCCGACTTCATGGGGTCGAGTTGCAGACCCCAATCCGAACTGAGACTGGCTTTATGGGATTCGCTCCACCTTGCGGTATTGCAGCCCTTTGTACCAGCCATTGTAGCATGTTTCAAGCCCTGGACATAAGGGGCATGATGACTTGACCTCATCCCCACCTTCCTCCGAGTTGACCCCGGCAGTCTCCTATGAGTTCCCGGCCGAACCGCTGGCAACATAGGACGAGGGTTGCGCTCGTTGCGGGACTTAACCCAACATCTCACGACACGAGCTGACGACAGCCATGCACCACCTGTATACCGACCTTGCGGGGCACCTGTCTCCAGATGTTTCCGGTATATGTCAAACCCAGGTAAGGTTCTTCGCGTTGCATCGAATTAATGAACATGCTCCGCCGCTTGTGCGGGCCCCCGTCAATTCCTTTGAGTTTTAGCCTTGCGGCCGTACTCCCCAGGCGGGGCACTTAATGCGTTAGCTACGGCACGGAGAACGTGGAAGTCCCCCACACCTAGTGCCCACCGTTTACGGCGTGGACTACCAGGGTATCTAAGCCTGTTTGCTCCCCACGCTTTCGCTCCTCAGCGTCAGTTAATGTCCAGAGAACCGCCTTCGCCACTGGTGTTCCTCCTGATATCTGCGCATTCCACCGCTCCACCAGGAATTCCGTTCTCCCCTACATTCCTCAAGTCTGCCCGTATCGAAAGCAGGCTCGGGGTTAAGCCCCGAGTTTTCACTTCCGACGCGACAGACCGCCTACGAGCTCTTTACGCCCAATAATTCCGGACAACGCTCGCACCCTACGTATCACCGCGGCTGCTGGCACGTAGTTAGCCGGTGCTTCTTCTGCAGGTACCGTCAGTTTCGTCCCTGCTGAAAGCGGTTTACAACCCGAAGGCCGTCATCCCGCACGCGGCGTTGCTGCGTCAGGCTTTCGCCCATTGCGCAATATTCCCCACTGCTGCCTCCCGTAGGAGTCTGGGCCGTATCTCAGTCCCAGTGTGGCCGGTCGCCCTCTCAGGCCGGCTACCCGTCGTCGCCTTGGTGAGCCGTTACCTCACCAACAAGCTGATAGGCCGCGAGCCCATCCTTGACCGTCGGAGCTTTCCAACTCGGCAGATGCCTGCCGAGTTCGTATCCGGTATTAGCAGCTGTTTCCAACTGTTATCCCAGTGTCAAGGGTAGGTTGCTCACGTGTTACTCACCCGTTCGCCACTGATCAGAAGAGCAAGCTCTTCGTCACCGTTCGACTTGCATGTGTTAAGCACGCCGCCAGCGTTCGTCCTGAGCCAGGATCAAACTCTCCGTTGAAAATTTTCAGCACCGGCGTGAGCCGGCATTGCTGTCAAAGGATTGCTTGACACTGACAGGATCCATTGCTGGATCTATCAATAATCAAAGGAATCACGTCCAAGGGGCGAACCCCAAGGGACGGGATATTCGTTTTCGCACACCCATGCGGGTGCACTTTGCATTGACTTTCAAGCACGCTGTTGAGTTCTCAAGTTTCGGGTGCGCACCTCGCTTCGGCCTTCCGACCGCCGCTTGGGGCAACTCGACTTACTTTACTAGGTCTTGTTCTCGGTGTCAAACCGGGCTTTCCGACCCTCCCAGTCCGCGACTAGTAGCGGGCCTTGGCGGCTCCTTGCTTGGAGGCACACCGTACCCGTACTGCTTTGGGTTGGGATCCTTCCGGTCCGTCCGCTCCGGATCTCTCCGGGCCGTCCGTCTCACCGAGAAGGCTTGTCCTACTTTACTGGGCCCTCTTCTCGGTGTCAAACCGAGCTTTCCGGCCCTCCCCGCCCGCGTCAGACACCGGGCCTAGGTCGCTCCTGGCATGGAGACACACCGTACCCGAACTGCTTTGGGTTGGGATCCTTCCGGTCCGTCCGCTCCGGATCTCTCCGGGCCGTCCGTCTCACCGAGAAGGCTTGGTAAACATTACGGAGCTGCGGCGGCCCGGTCAAATCGGCGTGACGGCTCGGGCGTGTCGTACCGCTGACTAGGGGTGATGCCCTCTAGTCGAGGCGGACCGCGCCCACCGTCCGGCGGCCCCGACGGAGCACCACCAGCCCGCCCGCGAGGACGTCCGGGGCGGTCAGCCGGGCTGCGGGATCGGTCACCTTCACGTTGTTGACGTATGCGCCGCCCTCGGCGATCGCCCGCCGCGCGGCCGACTTGCTCGCCACCACCCCGGACGCCTCGAGGGCGTCCACCACCGTCGGCAACTCCCCCTGCCCCGGAAGCGGGCGGGCACCGAGCTCGTCGCCGACCGCCCGCAGGGTGTCCGGCGGCAGCTGCGCCAGGTCACCGCGTCCGAAGACGGCCTGCGCCGCCGCCGTGGCGGCCGCCCGCTCGGCCGGCGAGTGAACCAGGTCGGTGATGTCGTCGGCGAGCGCCCGCTGGGCGATCCGCAGGTGGGGCGCCTCCGCGCTGCGGGCCGCGATGTCCTCGAGCTCGTCCCGCGGTCGCTCGCTGAACACCCTCAGGTAGTCGACGACCTTGGCGTCCTCCGCGTTCAGGAAGAACTGGTGGAACGCGTAGGGCGACGTCATCGCCGGGTCGAGCCACACCGTCCCGGACTCGGTCTTGCCGAACTTCGTCCCGTCGGCCTTGGTCAGCAGCGGCGTCGCCAGGGCATGCACCTTCGCCCCCTCCGAGCGCCGGATCAGCTCGACGCCGGCGGTGATGTTGCCCCACTGGTCGGAGCCGCCGGTCTGCAGCGTGCAGCCGTGCCTGCGGTACAGCTCTCGGTAGTCCAGCGACTGCAGCAGCACGTAGGAGAACTCAGTGTAGGAGATCCCCGACTCCAGGCGCGCCTTCACCACCTCGCGGTCGAGCATCCGGTTCACCGGGAAGTGCTTGCCCACGTCACGAAGGAAGTCCAGGGTGGACAGCTCGGCCGTCCAGTCGTAGTTGTTCACCACCACCGCACCGTTGGCGCCGTCGAAGGAGATCAGCCGACTGACCTGGTCGCGGATCCGGGCCACCCATTCACCGACCAGCTCCTTGGGGTTCATCGAGCGTTCGCCGGCCTGCTTGGGGTCGCCGATCAGGCCGGTGGAGCCGCCGACCAGCAGGATCGGCCGGTGCCCGGCCCGCTGCAGCGCCCGGGCGACCATGATCTGCACCAGGTTGCCCATGTGGATGCTCGGTGCCGTCGGGTCGAAACCCACATAGAACGTGACCGGTCCCGCGCTCAGGTGTGCGCGCAGCGCGTCGGCGTCGGTGGAGTGGGCGATCAGGCCCCGCCAGGAGAGGTCCTCGAATACGTCGGTCACGCTGCGCAGCCTACTGTGGCCAGGCCTCCGAACCGGCCCTGCCCGCCGCCTCGTCCGTGGCCGTCCAGCCGGCGCCGGCCGAGGACGTAGGAGCCGGTGGAAGGCGGAGTCGACGGCGCGGCCGGCTCAGGCGCCGAGCAGGTCCGCGACGAGCGCGCGGAGCTCCGCCAGTTGCTCGGCCACCCGGACCGGGGCGGTGCCGCCGCGTCCGTCGCGGGCGGCCACCGAGCCGGCCACGGTCAGCACCTCGAGCACCTCGGGTGCGAGCGCGGGATGGATCTCGGCCAGCTGCTCGGCGGTCAGGTCGGGCAGGTCGATGCCGCGTGCCTCGCAGTACTTCACCGCGGCGCCCGTGATGTCGTGCGCCTGGGCGAACGGCACCCGCTGGCGGACCAGCCAGTCGGCCATGTCGGTGGCCAGCGAGAACCCGCGCGGTGCCAGCTCGGCCATCCGGTCGGTGTGGAAGGTGAGGGTCGCCACCATTCCGGCGACGGCCGGCACCAGCACCCGCAGCTGGTCGAGCCCGTCGAAGACCGGCTCCTTGTCCTCCTGCAGGTCGCGGTTGTACGCCAACGGCAGGCCCTTGAACGTCGCCAGCAGGCCGGCGAGATTGCCGATCAGGCGTCCGGCCTTGCCGCGGGTGAGTTCGGCGACGTCCGGGTTCTTCTTCTGCGGCATGATCGACGACCCGGTCGACCAGGCGTCGTCGAGGCTCGCGAAGCCGAACTCGACGGTGCACCACATGATGACCTCCTCGGCCATCCGGGAGAGGTCGACAGACACCTGGGCGAGCACGTACGCGGTCTCGGCGACCAGGTCGCGCGCCGACGTCCCGTCGATCGAGTTGGCGACCGAGCCGGCGAAACCCAGGTCCGCGGCCACCGCCTCGGGGTCGAGGCCGAGCGAGGTGCCGGCCAGCGCGGCCGAGCCGTAGGGGCTCTGGGCCAGCCGGACGTCGAGGTCGGCCAGGCGTTGCAGGTCGCGCACCAGCGGCCAGGCATGGGCCAGCAGATGGTGCGACAACAGCACCGGCTGGGCGTGCTGCAGGTGCGTGCGCCCCGGCATCACGGCGCCCAGGTGCCGCTCGGCCTGCCCGGCCAGCGCCTCGACCACGGTGCCCAGCGACTCGCCCAGGACGACCAGCTCGTCGCGCAGGTAGAGCCGGATCAGGGTGGCGATCTGGTCGTTGCGGGAGCGCCCGGCCCGCAGCCGTCCGCCCAGCTCGGGGCCGACCCGCTCGATCAGGCCGCGCTCCAGCGAACCGTGGACGTCCTCGTCGGTGGGCGCCGCGACGTACGCCCCGGAGACCACGTCGGCCTCGAGGGCGTCCAGCCCGGCGATCATGCCGGTCAGCTCGTCGTCGGTGAGCAGGCCCGCGCGGTGCAGCGCCCGGGCGTGCGCCCGCGAGCCGGCCAGGTCGTGCCGAGCCAGCCGCCAGTCGAAGGCGGTGGACACCGACAGCGCGAACATGGCGTCGGCCGGGCCGCCCTCGAAGCGGCCGCCCCACAGGCGTCCGGTCGCCTCCGCGCCGTCGTCCGGCTTCGCTGAGGTCTGGGTCATCTCACTCCGTTCGTGGATTGTGGCTCATCGCCAACATCGTTTCAGCCAGGGCCGGGCCCCCGGTGGGATCACGGGTGATCACCGCGATCGTGTCGTCGCCGGCGATCGTGCCGAGCACCTCGGGCAGCGCCACCCGGTCGATCGCCGACGCGAAGTACTGGGCGGCCCCCGGCGGGGTGCGCAGCACGGCCAGGTTCGCCGAGCCCTCCGCGGACACCAGCAGCTCGGCGCACAGCCGCGACAGCCGGACGGTGGCCGCCGACGAGTTGCCCGGATGCTCACCGGCCAGCAGGGCGTAGCTGAACTCGCCGTCGCCCTGCCGGACCCGGATCGCGCCGACGTCCACCAGGTCCTTGCTGAGCGTGCCCTGGGTCACCGTGACACCCTCGGCGGCCAGCAGCGCGGCCAGCTCGATCTGGGAGCGCACCGGCTGGCGTCCGATCAGCTCGACGATGCGGGCCTGGCGGGCGATCTTGGTCTGCGGCAGGCGCGGTTCGGTCACCCGGCCTCCAGCAGTCCGGGCAGGGCGGCCACAAAGGCGTCCAGGTCGGCGTCGGAGATGATCAGCGGCGGGGCCAGCCGGAGCACGTTCGGCCGGGGCGCGTTGATCACGAAGCCGGACGCCAGCGCGGCGTCCGCGACCGCCGGGGCGACCGGCTCGGTCAGCACCACCCCGCGCAGCAGGCCCTGGCCGCGCACGGTGGCGACCCGGGGATGGTCGAGTTCGAGGATGCCGCGGGCCAGTCGCTCCCCCGCCGTCCGGACCCGAGCCAGCAGGCCGTCCCGTTCGATGATCCCCAGCACGGCGAGCCCCGCCGCGGCGGCCACCGGATTGCCGCCGAAGGTGGTCCCGTGCGCGCCCGGCCCGAGCAGGGACGCCGCTGCGCCGGTGGCGACGCAGGCGCCGACCGGGAAGCCGTTGCCGAGGCCCTTGGCGAAGGTGACGATGTCCGCGGTCACCCCGGAGCCGGCGCTGGCCAGCCAGTCGCCGCAGCGCCCGATACCGGTCTGCACCTCGTCGATCCAGAGCAGCGCGCCGGCCGCGGCGGTCAGCTCGCGCAGCTCCGCGAGGTAGCCCGAGGGGGGTTCGACGACGCCGTTCTCACCCTGGATGGGTTCCACGACGACGGCGGCCACGGTGTCGTCGAGGACGGCGGCGAGCGCGTCGGCGTCCCCGTAGGGCACGAAGATCACCTCACCGGGCAGCGGCTCGAACGGCTCGCGGTAGGCCGGGTTGCTGGTCAGCGCCAGCGCGCCCAGGCTGCGGCCGTGGAACGAGCCCTCCATGGCGATCAGCCGGGTGCGGCCGGTGCGCCGGGTGATCTTGAAGCCTGCCTCGTTGGCCTCGGTGCCCGAGTTGGTGAAGAACACCCGGGCGGGCAGGCCGGGGTCGTTGGCGGTGCTGAAGGCCGCGAGCTTCTCGGCCAGCGCGATCTGGGTCGGGGTGGCGAAGAAGTTCGACACGTGGCCCAGCGTGGACAGCTGCGCCGAGATCGCCCCGATCACCTGCGGGTGGGCATGGCCGAGGGCGTTCACGGCCAGGCCGGACAGCATGTCCAGGTAGCGGTTGCCGTCGGCGTCCCAGAGATGGACGCCCTCGCCGCGGACGAAGACCCGCTTGGGCGGCCCGAAGGTGTTCATCAGCGCATGGGTGTAGCGCGCGGTCAGCTCGGCCTGCGCACCGTTGTCGGCGACCACCGTCATGCCGGCTCCCCCTGTTCCGATCCGTCCCGTTCCGATTCGTCCTCGCGGACCACCATGGTGCCGATGCCCTCGGTGGTGAAGATCTCCAGCAGCAGGCTGTGCGCGACCCGGCCGTCGATGATCGTGGCCCGGCCGACCCCCTCACGGATGGCCTGCAGGCAGGCTTCCATCTTGGGGATCATGCCGGCCTCCAGCGACGGCAGCATCGCCTCCAGCTCGGACGGGGTGATCTGGGCGATCACCTGTTCGCAGGTGGGCCAGTCGGCGTACAGACCCTCAACGTCGGTGAGCACGATGAACCGCTCGGCATCGAGTGCCACGGCGAGGGCAGCGGCGGCGGTGTCGGCGTTCACGTTGTGCACGTTGCCCTCCTCGTCGGGGGCGACGGTGGCGATCACCGGGATGCGGCCGGCGGCGATCAGGTCGAGCACGGTCTCGGGACGCACCGTGGTGACGTCGCCGACCAGCCCGATGTCGACGTGCTCGCCGTCGATGGTGATGCCCCGCCGGGTGGCGGTGAACAGCCCGGCGTCCTCGCCGGAGAGCCCGACGGCGAGCGGGCCGTGCGCGTTCAGCAGGCCGACCAGCTCACGGCCCACCTGTCCCACCAGCACCATCCGGACGACGTCCATGGCCTCGGGGGAGGTGACCCGCAGGCCGCCCCGGAACTCCGAGGGAATGCCCAGCCGGCCCAGCATCGAGGAGATCTGCGGTCCGCCGCCGTGCACCACCACCGGCTTCAGCCCGCAGCGGCGCAGGAAGACGATGTCGTCGGCGAAGGCCCGCTTCAGCTCGTCGTTGACCATCGCGTTGCCGCCGTACTTGATCACCACGATCTTGCCGGCGTAGCGCTCCAGCCAGGGCAGCGCCTCGATCAGGGTCTCGGCCTTGCCGATCACCCCGGCGAGGGTTTCCCGGGTCCGGGTGGTGGGGCTCATGTCGAGTACTCCGCGTTCTCTTTGACGTAGTCGTAGGTGAGATCGTTGGTCCAGATGGTGGCGCTCGCTTCGCCGGCGTGCAGGTTGACGTCGACCACCACGTCACGGCCGGCGAGATCGACCTCGGAGCGATCGGCGCCCAGCTGGCCGTCGACGAACACCCCGACGCCGTTGAACGCCACGTCGACGTGGTCAGGGTCGAACTGCGCGTCGACGGTGCCGGCCGAGGCCAGCACCCGGCCCCAGTTCGGGTCGTTGCCGAAGACCGCACATTTGAACAAGTTGCTGCGGGCGATGGCGCGGGCGACGGCCAGGGCGTCCGCCTCGCTGGCGGCCCCGGAGACGGTCACCTCGATGTCGTGGGCGGAGCCCTCGGCGTCGGCGAGCAGCTGCCGGGCCAGCGAGTGGCAGACGCCGGTGAGCGCCTCGGTGAACTCCTCCGGGTCGGCTTCGACCCCGGACGCCCCGCTGGCCAGCAGGATCACCGTGTCGTTGGTCGACATGCAGCCGTCGGAATCGGTGCGGTCGAAGGTGAACCCGGTCGCGGTGCGCAGGGCGGCGTCCAGTTGGCCGGGGGCGACCACCGCGTCGGTGGTGAGCACGACCAGCATGGTGGCCAGGGCCGGGGCGAGCATGCCGGCGCCCTTGGCCATGCCGCCGATCGCCCAATGGTGCGCCGAGTGGTACTCGGCCTCCTTGGCGACGGTGTCGGTGGTCAGGATCGCCTCGGCGGCGGCGGGGCCGCCCTCGTCGGAGAGATCCTGCGCAGCCAGCTCGATGCCGGCCAGCACCTTCGTCATGGGCAGCCGGACGCCGATCAGGCCCGTCGAGCAGACCGCCACGTCGGTCAGCTCGCAGCCGACGGACGCCGCCGTCCAGTCGGCCATCTGGCGCGCGTCCGCCAGCCCCGCGCGTCCGGTGCAGGCGTTGGCGCCGCCCGAGTTGAGCACGACGGCGGCGAGGCGTCCGTCGGCGACGGCGTCCGCGGACCAGAGCACCGGGGCGGCCTTGAAGGCGTTGCTGGTGAAGACGGCGGCGGCGTGGGCGTCCGGGCCGTTGTTGACCACCAGGGCCAGGTCGGGGCGTCCGGATTCCTTGATGCCGGCGGTGGTGCCGGCGGCGGTGAAGCCCTTGGGGGTGGTGACGCTCATGGTGCGACTCCGATCGTCGACAGGCCGGTGGTCTCCGGCAGCCCGAGGGCCAGGTTCATGGATTGGACGGCGCCGCCGGCGGTGCCCTTGGCGAGGTTGTCGAGGGCGGCGACGGCGACGAGGCGTCCGGCCGCCGCGTCGACGGTGACCTGGACCTGGACGGCGTTGGAGCCGAGGACGGACTGGGTCTGCGGCCAGATGCCCTCCGGCAGCAGATGGACGAACGGCTCGTCGGCGAACGCGGTCTGGTAAGCCTCGCGTACCCGCTGATCGAGCTTGTCGAGATCCCCCAGGCCGTCTCCGTTGAGCGGCGCCGTGACCGTCGCGAGGATGCCGCGGGCCATCGGCACCAGCACGGGGGTGAACGAAAGGGTCGGCTGCGCGGCACCGAGCCGACGGAAGTTCTGCAGCATCTCTGGCACGTGCCGATGCACCCCGCCCACGCCGTACGCGGACGCGTTGCCGAGCAGCTCGGCGGCCAACAGGTTCACCCGCAGGCTCTTGCCGGCCCCGGACGGCCCGGTCGGTGCCACCACCACGACGTCGCGGCCGTCGGTCAGGCCCGCGGTCAGGGCGGGCAGCAGCGCGAGGGTCACCGTGGTCGGGAAGCAGCCGGGGACGGCGATCCGGTTCGTCTGCGCCAGGGTCGCCCGCTGGCCCGGGAGCTCCGGGAGGCCGTAGGGCCAGGTGCCGGCGTGCGGCGTCCCGTAGAACTTCTCCCAGTCGGCGGGGTCGGTGAGCCGGAAGTCGGCCCCGGCGTCGATCACCAGGACGTCGTCGCCCAGCTGTTCGGCGACCGCGGCCGACGCGCCGTGGGGCAGCGCCAGGAAGACCACGTCGTGACCGGCTAGGTTGTCGGCGGTGGTGTCGAGGACCTCGACGCCGGCCAGCGGCAGCAGGTGCGGGTGGTGTTCGATCAGCCGCGAACCCGCGCTGGACTTCGCGGTGAGGTTGCCGATGGTGACCTCGGGGTGTTGCAGCAGGAGGCGCAGCAGCTCGCCTCCGGCGTAGCCGGTGCACCCCGCGACAGCGATCCGAACAGACATAGGCATTACTATGCCGAATCCGGAATGAATATTCCAAATCGCCCGGCCCGCGCGACCCTCCGCGACACTAGGCCCTCCCTAACCAGTTCAGCCCTCCCGCATTAGGGAGGGCGTAGGTAGTTAGGGAGGGCCTAGCTCCGGGCGGCCGGGTGAGGCCGAGGTGGAGGCGATACGGACACCGGGGCCGGGCACGCCGCGGGGCGGCCCGGCGCCGGGTCAGATGTGTTCGATCAGTTCCTCCACGCCGCCGAGGATCTGGTTCGGCCGGAACGGGTACTTCGCGACGTCCGCGGCGGTGGTCAGCCCGCTGAGCACCAGGACGGTGTGCAGGCCGGCCTCCATGCCCGCGATGATGTCGGTGTCCATCCGGTCACCGATCATGGCGGTGGTCTCCGAGTGCGCCTCGATCCGGCGCATCGCGGAGCGGAACATCATCGGGTTGGGCTTGCCGACCACGTACGGGATCCGGTTGGTGGCCGCGGTGATCATCGCCGCGACGGCACCGGCCGCCGGCAGCAGGCCGTCCTTGGACGGGCCGGTCGTGTCCGGGTTGGTGACGATGAAGCGGGCGCCCTTGTCGATGAACCGGACGGCCTTGGTGATCGCCTCGAACGAGAAGTTGCGGGTCTCGCCGAGCACCACGAAGTCGGGATCGGTCTCGGTGAGGATGAAACCGGCGTCGTGGACGGCGGTGGTCAGGCCGGCTTCGCCGATGACGAAGGCGGTCTTGTCGCCCGGCTGGTCGCGCAGGAAGGCGCCGGTGGCCATGGCGGAGGTCCAGATGTTCTCCTCGGGGATCCGCAGGCCGGAGCGCTCCAGGCGCGCGGCGAGGTCACGAGGGGTGAAGAGTGAGTTGTTGGTCAACACCAGGAAGCGCTTGGAGGTGTCCACCCAGCGCTGGATCAGTTCGGCCGCACCGGGCAGGGGCTGATCCTCGTGCACGAGGACGCCATCCATGTCGGTGAGCCAGCATTCGATGTCGCGAGCTTTTCGCATACACCCATCGTAGCGGTTTTTAGTTGGAAATACTAAAACTGCCCCCGCGGGGCGCAACCGTCCGGTTCGTGGACACCTCGACCAGTCGCCGGATGCGGGCGGCGTCCACCCGACGGGTGCGGCAAGATCGGCTGGGTGCAGATCAGGCTCGCGACCCGTGGCTCCCGACTCGCCCTGGCGCAGTCGGGGATGATCGCGGACGCCCTGCGCGGGCTCGGCGCCGAGGTCGAACTGGTGCCCGTCAAGACTCTCGGCGACGTCAGCACGGCCCCGCTGTCCAGCCTGGGCGGCGTGGGCGTGTTCGTCGCCGCGGTGCGCGAAGCGGTGCTCACCGGTGTCTGCGACCTGGCCGTGCACTCGCTGAAGGACCTGCCCACCACGCCCGCCGACGGGCTGACGCTGGGCGCGATTCCCGAGCGCGAGGATCCCCGGGACGCGCTCTGCGCCCGGGACGGCCTCGGGTTGTGGGGGCTGCCCCGCGGCGCCCGGGTGGGCACCGGCTCGCCCCGGCGCGCCGCCCAGTTGCGGGCCGTCCGGTGGGACCTGGAAGTGGTCGACATCCGCGGCAACGTGGACACTCGGCTGAGCCGCGTCGGCGCCGACCTGGACGCCGTGGTGCTCGCCGCCGCCGGGCTCAACCGGCTCGGACGCGCCGACGCAATCACCGAATTCTTCGAACCGGACGTGCTGGTGCCGGCGCCCGCGCAGGGCGCGCTGGCCCTGGAGTGCCGCAGCGACCACACCGAACTGCTCGAGCTGCTGGCGCGCCTCGATCACGCCCCCACCCGGGTCGCGGTGGAGGCGGAGCGCGAGCTGATGCGGCTGGTCGAGGCCGGCTGCGCCGCACCGTTCGGCGCGCTGGCGGAGATCGTCCCGCCGGGCTCCGTCGACCTGATCCCCGACACGCCTGCCGGCCTCTTCCCCGACGCGGAAGAGGTCGGGGCGACCCGGCCGCCGGCCGGCGGCTGGTTCCGGCTGCGGGCCCGGCTCGCCACCCCGGACGGGATGACCCTCACGAAGTCCCTGAGGCTCGCGAACGGACCGAGACCCACGGACGCCGCGGCGGCCGGCAGGATCGAAGCGATGGTCGCCGGCATGGCCCGAAATCTGGCCCCGCTGGCCGGGCTGCGAGTACTGATGCCGCCGTCCCCGCTGACCGAGGCGGTCGCCGTCCGCGGCGCCCGCGTGACCACGGCGTCCTTCACCCGGCACTCGGCCGTGACCGATCCCCGGCTGGACCAGCGGATGGGCGAACTCGCCGCCGGGCGCTACGACTGGCTGGTGCTGACCTCGACACGCACCCTGCGTTTCCTACGCGACGACGGCGTCGAGCTGGCCGGTCTGCTGCCGGCAACGACGAAGGTCGCCGCCGTGGGGCCGGCCACCGCCGCGGCGGCCCGCGAGGCGGGGCTGCGGGTCGATCTGCTGCCCACCTCGGGCGCCGGGGGCACCCACCTGGCCGCCGCGCTCCCCACCCCGGCGGGGCGGGTGCTGGTCCCGGGCGCCGCTGACCCCGCCCAGGGGCTGGACGCCGGTCTCACCGCCCGCGGTTTTCGGGTCGACCGAGTCGTCGTCTACCGGACCGATCCCGCCGACGGCGTGGACGACGAGGTCCGCCTAGGCTGGCCGGACGGCTTCGACGCGTTCGTGGTGACCGCGCCGTCCGTCGTCCGGGCCGCCGCGGACCTGCTCGGGATCCCCGGCCCGCCGGTGGTCGCACTGGGTGCGACCAGCGCCGCCGCCGCCCGGGACGCCGGATTCGCCGTGGTCGCCACCGCCGCCGAGGCCACCCCGTCCGGGCTGGTGAACGCCCTGGCCACCCTGCGAAAGGAAGCCCGATGATCGTCCGTCCCCGCCGGTTGCGGACCACGCCCGCCATGCGTCGCCTGGTGGCCGAGACCCGGATCCACCCCGCCCAGCTGGTGCTGCCGGTGTTCGTCGCCGACGGCCTGGACGCCCCGCGTCCGATCTCCTCGCTGCCCGGCGTGGTGCAGCACACCGTCGGCTCGCTGGTCGACGAGGCGCGCCACGCGGTCGCGCTGGGGCTGGGCGGCGTGATGCTGTTCGGCGTCCCCCGACCCGAGGACAAGGACGCCACCGGCTCGGTCGGATCGGCGCCGGACGGCATCCTGAACCGGGCGCTGACCGCCGTCCGGGACGCCGTGGGCGACGACCTGGTGATCATGGCCGACACCTGCCTCGACGAGTTCACCGACCACGGCCACTGCGGCGTCCTGGACGAGCGCGGCCGGGTCGACAACGACGCCACTCTTGAGCGCTATGTCGAGCTGGCGCTCAGCCAGGCCCGCGCCGGAGCGCACGTGGTGGGCCCGTCCGGGATGATGGACGGCCAGGTGGCCGCGATCCGGGACGGCCTGGACGCCGCCGGCTTCACCGATACCGCGATCCTCGCCTACGCCGCCAAGTACGCGTCCGCCTTCTACGGACCGTTCCGCGAGGCGGTCAACTCGGCGCTGTCCGGCGACCGGCGGACCTACCAGCAGGATCCGGCGAACCGGCGCGAGGGCGTCCGAGAGGCCGACCTGGACGAGGCCGAGGGCGCCGACATGCTGATGGTGAAGCCGGCCGGGTACTACCTGGACGTGCTCGCCGACGTGGCCGCCCGGTCCCAGGTTCCGGTCGCCGCGTATCACGTCTCGGGCGAGTACGCGATGGTCTGCGCCGCCGCCGAGCGGGGCTGGCTGAACCGGGACGCCGCCCTGGCCGAGGCGGTCACCGCGATCCTGCGGGCCGGGGCCGACATCGTGCTGACCTATGCGGCCGTCGAACTGGCGGAGCGTTCGAACGGAGTGGGTGCATGAGTCTCTACCAGCGGGCCTGCCGGGTGATTCCGGGCGGCGTCTCGTCGCCGGTCCGGGCGTTCGGCTCGGTGGGCGGCGACCCGGTGTTCATCGCCCGGGCGTCCGGGCCCTACCTGTACGACACGGACGGCCGCGAGTACGTGGACGCCGTCGGCTCCTGGGGGCCCGCCCTGCTGGGTCACGCGCACCCCGAGGTGGTCTCCGCGGTGCAGGCGGCCGCGGCCCGGGGGCTCTCGTTCGGGGCGCCGACGACGGCCGAGGTGGAGCTGGCGGAGGCCGTCCGAGCTCGGGTGCCGGAGGCCGCCAAGGTGCGGTTCGTGTCGACCGGCACCGAGGCCTGCATGACGGCGATCCGGCTGGCCCGCGGCGCGACCGGCCGCGACCTGATCGTGAAGTTCGCCGGCTGCTACCACGGCCATTCCGACGGACTGCTGGCCGCCGCCGGATCGGGCGTCGCCACCCAGGGCCTGCCCGGCTCGGCCGGCGTCACCGCCGCCACCGCGGCCCAGACGATCGTCGTGCCGTACAACGATCCGGACGCCCTGGAGGCGGCCTTCGCCGCCCATCCCGGCCGGATCGCCGCCGTCATCACCGAGCCGGCGCCGGCCAACATGGGGGTGGTGCCGCCGAACCCGGGCTTCAACGCCTTCCTGCGCGAGATCACCCGGCGGCACGGTGCCCTGCTGATCTTCGACGAGGTGCTGACCGGCTTCCGGGTCGG
>WBZS01001521.1_pt1 | contig 15655 bp, 12 predicted proteins | sample 5204201 | NCBI WGS metagenome assembly WBZS01 (sample SAMN12344357, study PRJNA552823) | activated sludge metagenome | biome: Activated sludge suspended growth; feature: Nitrification reactor; material: Wastewater; isolation source: activated sludge from nitrification reactor of wastewater...
GAAGCGAAACCCACCGTCGCCTTGACCTCGAAGGCGCACCACGGACCCGAATCCTGGTTCTGACTGGGGATTTGGGCGGAAACGACGCGTGGCATCCTATCCGAAGCGACGGTGGGTTTCACGAGTACGTTTCACCCACCCTACGGCTACTCACTTGTCCGTATGCGATCCGGTCGTTAAACGCTCTAGATTCGTTAACAAAAAAATCCCCAGGAAACCTCTGGGGATTTTTTGCATTCGTATGTTACATTTGTAGATCCGAATGCTTTTGATCAATTTTGAAAAACCGACCAGGTAGGTGAAATTATTTGAAGCCGCGAGTCACCTAGGTTAATGATTAAACCTACCTAAACTTGCGTTCTTTTTCATCTCTTCATCTCATGCAGTTTCGGAAATTGCTATGGTAACGCAAATGGTAGAGCGAATGATTCGGAATCGACCGATTCAGTTGCCGGAAACGGCTGTTCGAGTTCCAAATAGATTTGAGTGAACGGGCATTCTGCAGTATATAGAAAAAATCTTATAGAAAGTTTTTGTAATAAAGGATACAGTGTTTTGATACGTGGCCGGTGGGCTTCATCTCGGATTGGCAGGTCATGACTTACAAGCACGATCGTTTGAAGGACGACGACGATGAAACTGCCAGCGGCGATGTTCCGTCCGAGACGGAATACGAATCGGATTCGGAGGTTCAGGAGAATCGACCGCCTCGCATTTGGCCGGTTTTCGTGGCTTTCGTTGGGGCGCTGGGAATGGGTCTGGTATTTCAGATCGTAGCAGTGATCGTGGTTCTACAAGTTTTGTTGATTTTTGATTTTGGGATCGAACCGCCGGCGATAGACAAAATTGGCGAGGCATTGAAAACGCCCGAGGCAATCTCGGCTCTGGGCTGTGCAAACCAAATCATCATAATTGGTGTGGCGTTATTCGCCGCCTACCTTTCGCCCGTTCCCATGGCTGTGCGCTTGCGTTTCGAGCCGTTGACGGTCTCGTGGTGGCATGTTGTCAGTTTCTGCCTTGGAACGCTAAATATCATCATGGCGCTTGGCCTATTGGCCTCTGCATTTAACCAATCGCTACCGGAGGTGTTACGGGACAACACGTGGAGTATTGTCTTGGCCTTGGTCACGCCGTACAACGCCGGCCCATTGCTTGTGCTAATGGTGGTGGCGGCTCCGCTTTGTGAAGAAACTCTTTTCCGAGGTTACATCCAAAGCCGGCTTCTACAACGCTGGCCTGCCTGGCTCGCCATCGGAGTGACCTCTTTACTTTTTGGCATTATGCATCTCTCTCCCGTGGCCGTCGTCAGCGCCTTTTTCCTCGGTCTTTGGTTGGGGGTGTTGGCCTGGCGCACCGGCTCAGTTTGGCCCGGTGTTTGGGTGCATGCTTTCATCAATGGCTTTGTTTTTTTTGACACCGTCTCCGGACGTTGGCTTGACTCTCCCCGCCAGTCCTCACTTGTCATCGTTATTCCATTGGTCGCGAGTTCATTGGTATTCTTTGTGTTGTCGATCGTTGTGTTGGCGAGATGCAAACCAGATGTCGAACGCGATCACAAACCCTTTGGGAGCGTCGCTTCCTGATTTTGGCTTCTTTTCGACTCAGGCAAAGAAGGGAAACCGCGGAACGCCTATCTCGAAGTGACTCGTCGTGTTCGATTCATCGGCTTTCCGCAACACCCTCCGAAGGGCCCTGGCATTTTCACTATTGTTCTTAACGACGTTAACGACGGAAGATTTCGAAGATTTTCAGCAATCCTTGGCCGAGTTTTTGGACACGTATTTGATTCCTAGGATCGTCGTTTTCCTTATGCCAAATGAACAGGCTCGTCCCTTCACTTTTCTGCCATCGAATCTTTCCGAGTGTTTGGCATTAGTTCATTGACGGTACCGAATGAACCTGTTAATCTGGCCAATTATTGTAGACTACGATGCTCGTCGGTACGGTTTAGATTCGTCAGGTTTAAAAAAAGAGGCGTCTCATGGCGCAAACTCAAAAGCAGCAGATTGCAGCCGACTGCTGGAAACGTGTTGGTTGGTTCATCTGTTTGGTCATGACGGCGGGCCTTCACGGGCAAATTTTGGCGCAAGGTAAGAAGGATTCTCCGAAGCCGGCTGCGGTGCCCGAGGACTTTTATGGTGATCAAGGAGGTGAAAAAACAGCGCCGGCGAACGCGCGATTACCCAATACAGTCTTGCGAGCGCGTGGCGAGGACACATTCATCAAGCTCAGCAATCCGCGAATTGCCGACACTCTCTCGGACAAGCAAACGAAGGGCATTCTGATCGATTATGAGATGACCAGTAAGGGCAAATTCAATGGAGGTGCACTTGTCCTTCGTGCCGAGGATGGCAGCAAGGTGGAAATCGCGCTGCAATCGATCGTGGACAAAGAAAGCGGAATCATTCAACTCGTAGAAACGAAACAGATGCCCACGAAGGATTTTTTCAAGGCAGTCACGAAGTCTTCCAAAAAAGGTCTTGGCAAGGAGGCCGTGCCGCCTCCCAATAAAAACCCCGCGAAGGCAACCGTAAATCCCACCTTCCCCAAGAATCTTGAGTTCTATGTGGTTCGGACGGACGATCGTTACGATACACCGTTAAAAGTCATGGTTTCGAACTCGTTGGTGATGGGGAAAATGAAGGTCGTGACACGTCCACGCGATTGGACGCCTGAAGAACTCGCCAAATGGGGCAAGGAACCGCCAGCTTATCGAAATCCAAACGCTTTTCCGATGATCGGTGAAGACGTACAGCCTTTGCCGAAGGGGCCGAACCCTCGCCGTTTTGTTGATCCAGAGGGGTCACTCCTTGGTTTGGATTTCGCCAACGGCTCGTACGCCCAACGAAAGCGAATTGGGCAGATTGCTCCGGTTTACAGTGCCACTCAACCCAAACAATTCGAAACGAGGTCGATCGCAAAAAAGGGTTATGTGGTCGCTGGAGCTGAGGCCAACCTTGAAAAGGGATATTGCCTAGGACTTCGCCTCATCTTTTGCCGAGCAAAGGAAGATGGTTCTCCTGATGTGAAGGATTCTTACTTTGGCGAATGGATCGGGCTACCGGCCGAAAATGGAACGGCGGCTACGCTTGCCAACGACGGGCGTCGAGTATTAGGTATTTACACGCAAAACGTGATCATCATCGATCGATTTGCCCTCGTGGTCGACAATAAAGGCAATTGATTAATATCGCTCGGTTAGGTTTCACGAAAAAATCCACAACTACATTTCCTAGAGCGGTTACGACCTGAAACGCATGCGAAAAGAATCGTGGGTTAGGTGTGGTATATTCGCGTAGCCCACCGTAGCCTCTAATACGCTCGTATCGAGTCTGCACCTTTGACTAGAGCGTTTAACGAACGGATCTCATACGTAAAAATTAGTAACCGCAGGGTGGGTGAAACGTACTCGTGGAATCCACCGTCGCTTCGGAAAGGATGCCGCGCGTCGTTTCTGCCCAAATCCCCAGTCAGAACCAGGATTCGGGCCCGTGGTGCGACTCCGAGGTCCAGGCGACGGTGGGTTGCGCTTCGCTTCACCCGCCCTACGGCAAGTTTCCTGGTTGTTTTCTTGTATGCGATTCGATCGTTAATCGCCTTAATGGGTTGATTCCGCAATAACGAAGCACGGCGTCACGCTCGAAGTACCGGCAGGTTCAAGGATTACCTTCACCCGCCCTACGGCAGGCCATCCGTCCGTATGCAACTCGTTTGTTAGCCGCTCTCATCATTCAAACACCGTTTCTATCGCGGGGGTATCCCGGAGGGTTTCGGCGACGGGGCAGTGGTCGACCGCTTCTTGGAGTTGGGCAAGGGTCGCGTCATCCATTGCTTCACGTAGACCGCGGAAGGTCGTCTTGATACTTCGGACACGTCTCGGATTGGAGGCGTATTCGCTTTCGACGCGGACTTCGATTCCCGATAAGGGGATTCCTCGCCGATGTGCCCAGAAGATCGCAGTCAAGGCTTTGCAAGACGCGAGTGAAAGCGACAACATTTCCGTGGGGGAGGGGGTGCCGCCTGGTCCTCCGTACGTTGCCGGGAGTGCTGAGGTCAGCTTGACGCCGTGCACGTCGACTTCGAAGGTCTCGGGGCCCGTTTGTTTCCAGACGAAGGTTGCCATGGCAAGCTCCTACGGGATCACTTTCCGTCAATGAATTTGACTTGCGCCTTTGAACCCGAAACCTCGGCGAATTCCAGACGCAAATTTGCGGGAGGCCCGGCCGATCGACTCAGGCGAATCACCACGGTGTAGGTGCCTCGTGGAAGGTCGAGCGTTTGGGGTGCTTTCGACGGCTGAGTTTTTTCCTGGATCCACCATTCCGCGTCGGGGCTGCTGGAAACCTTGAGGGACACAGCTCCAGGAGAGACGACCTCGAATTGCGTCTGCAACACCGCGGTCATCCCGTCGGCAGCGTGGATTTCGCGACCGGGAAGATCTCCAGATACGGTCGCATACAGGGGCTTCCATGTTCCCGCGTCTTTCAAGCCCTCGAGCGAGGCGGCCACGGCCTGCGTCGTGGTCTGTGCGGGAACCTCACGCACACGCCAGCGCCGCGCCACCGCTTGGTGCGTCACACCAAAGGGGCCGGGTTTGCCGAGTTCCGAGAGGAAACGAATGAGGTCGCCCAACTCGGCATCGGTGAGCGATTGATCGAGTCCATCGGGCATGAGCGAACCACCGGTGCGTTTTTCGTCAATGTTCTTGGTGGGGAGAATGATTTCGTCGCGGATTGGGTCGGCCAAGACGAGTTCCTGGGGCGTTTCGCGTTTGACCACGCCGCTGAAGGATCGGCCATCAACGGTGGTGACGTGGGCGGTGTTGTACCCTTCGCGGACGATCTTGCTCGGTAAGATGACGGATTCGATGAGATAGTCGAGCTGCGCACTGGTGCCGATGCCCGAGAGATCCGGACCGACGCGGCCACCGGCACCGCCGAGTGCGTGGCATTGTTGGCATCCCAATGCGGCTCGGCGAAACACGCTTTCGCCGCGTGCCGGATCTCCTTGCGTGCGAACCAGCTTGACCCACCGTGGTAGTTCGTTGGCGTCGAGCGTGCGTTTGAGGCCTGCCTTCCCCAGCGTAGTCTGAAGTTGTTCGTTCAATTCAGGTGCCGGGACACCAAGCCCCACCAGAATACGAAGGCCGACTTTACTTGCATCAGCTGATGCTGGCACGGCCTTGAGAGCGTTCGCCAACGCGACCGAACCGTTTCGGCGCTGCAGAAAGGCCGTGAAGAGGTCGGAGGGATCCGCGCCGGCGGGGAGCGGTTGTTTCAACAGGGTGCTGGCTTCTTTCGCAGCCAAATTCACGTCGAGGGTGGCGAGTCCCGTGACGGCGGCGTGGCGGCGCTCCCATGGCTGGGTTTCGTTCGCCCATTGCTGAAGTTGCTCGATCGACTTGGGCCCACCAAGATTCACCAGGGCTGAAATCGCGGCATCAAGTCGAGTTCGATCGTTGGCCAGTGCCAGGAACCGATTTCGCAGGGATTCAAGTTTCCATTGTCCCGCCAACTGGATCGCCGCCGCTCCAAGGCGAGGGTCTGCATGGTCGAACCAGTCGGCGATGGTTTCCATGTTTCCCGCTGGGCGAACGTTTCGCTCACGCATCGCTTGGGCCAACGCATCGAGGATCCGAATTCGATCCGTTACGGAAACATTCGCGGAACTTCGAACTTTCTCGAACACCAACGATTGGTCCGAGCCATTTCCGAGCAGGGCGATGAGGCGGAGGATTTCCGCCAAGTTTTCGCCGGGAACTTTGTCCTTTTGGATGAGAGCAACCAAGGTCGGTACGGCGTCGCCGCCGATCGCTTGCAGGGCGAACGCGAGCCGGCGCGCGTTTCCATCGAACGTCACTCGGCCGGCGAGAAACTCCGGATGCCAATAGGGCTTATGAAGGATCGCCAATTTCTTAAGGGAAAATTCGAGTATCGGATCGGTGGTTTGATCGAGGGCTCGCATCCCCGCCGTCACCGCGTCGGCTGAGGGGATTCGCGTCAATGCGAGAACTGCTTCCAATCGCACTCGTGGGTGCGGATCGCTCGCTAAAATGTTGAGCCAACGCATCGATTCGGGCCAACGATCGCTCCAGGCACCGAGGATTCTTGTCGCGGACGATCGAACGCGGAAATCCTCCGAGCGAAGCATTTTCGTCATTAGTGCTGGGTCGAGGTGATCGAGTGTTTGGCCCGCCCATAAGGCCTCCAGGCGATGGCGGGAGGCGTTCCCGTCGTCGTCACCCACGTTCTTCGCCCAGGCGTCCAACGCATCGGTGGTTTCCTTACGATCGCGTGACGCTAATGCCAGCTTCGCGTGGAGCCTCGTCCAAGGCTCAGGGGATTTCAATTCGTCGAGCACGTTCCGGACGGGGGCCTCGAAAAGTTTTGGCGTGGGAAGCAGGGGACGGTTTTTGTTCACGATGCGCCAGATTCGGCCACGCGTATGGTCACGCCGCGGATCACGGAAATCGACTTGGTTGTGTTGGATGATTTGTTGGTAAAGGTCGGCGATGTAAATCGCCCCATCGGGTCCTTGTTTGATGTCAATGGGTCGAAATTTACGATGTTTCGAAACGACCAGCGGCGCGAGCAACTTCGCGTTGTAGCGTTGGCCATCGTCGTTCAAGGCGTAGCGGTACACGCGATGAGAAAGAAAATCTCCCGTCAGTAGGTTTCCTTGGTAGTCGTCGGGAAGATGCCGACCTCCGATGATCTCCAAACCACAATGGCGTTCCGCGCCGACCTGGGTCATTTTGAGCGGAGGAACAAGTTCCTGGCGCGTGACTTTTTGCAGTGGCGAATCTGGTAGGACCAGGTTGAGCGCGCCGGGCCAAGCACTTGCGATGAAGGATTGGCCCCATGCATCGAACGCGTGCCCCCACGTGTTGTTCGGCAGGATCGATCGGTCGTACACCTCGAGTTTAAGCCGATCCGTGCGAAGCTGCCAAATCGCACCGCCAAACAGTTGCCTCGGTCCATACGGCGTTTCCACGGTACTTTGGATGTACACGCCTTGGTTAAAATAGAGCGAGCCATCAGGACCCCATCGAAACGTATTCAGCGTATGGTGCGTGTCGGCGGTGCCAAATCCAGTCAGCACGATTCGCTTTTGGTCGAACTTTCCCGTCGTGGGATTCTCCTGGAAATGAAGCAGCGATTCGGCCTGGCCGATGTAAACGCCTCCATCGCCTGGCATGATGCCCGTGGGCACCGTCAAACCCTCGACGACCACGCGGGCTTTTTTCGCCCGTCCATCCGGTCCAAAATTTTCGAGTGCCACGACGTAATCCTTTGGCTCCTGCCCGGGCAGGATCTGGGGGTAACGCGGCACGCATAGAACGAACAAACGCCCTTTCGCATCGAAGTTCATTTGAATGGGATTGATGATCGTGGGATCCGACGCGACGAGCTGGGCCTCAAACCCTTCCGGCAACTGCATGAGTTGGCGAGCGACTTCCGGATCGTCGCTCATGTCGCGAGGCGGCGTGTTTTGCGCCCGCCCGAGGGTGGGCACGGTTCCGCAAACCAGGATGGTTATCCAGATGAACCAGTTGCGCGACGACGTTTGCATCGATACTTCCGCCCAGCGACAAGGCCCAAGGAAACTCGAGATGTTTGAGGCATTTTATGGAATGGGGCGGCGAACAATCAGACGCGGGGGGGAGGAATGCGGGAGTGGATCCTTGAAATCGAAGGGAAAAAACAAAACGCCCGGTGAGGGGCGTTTTGGGTGGGGTCACTTTTCACCCCGTGGCCTTTCGGCCACGGGCTTTTGGGGGGCCATTTCAGGGGCTATTGATTGAACACGAATTCTTTGGTGTTGATCAGCGCCCAGATCAGGTTTTCGTAGGCGACCTTTTTGTTGGCCGCGTTGCGTTCGATGTGTTGGATGGCCACGTTCAAATGCTCTGGGCTGGGACGACGACCGAAGGCGAAGAGGAAGAGTTCCTCCACCTTTTCTTTGTCGGCACGTTTGTCTTGAACCAAGAGATCCGCCCGGCCACCGCCACGTGCGAGCATGTTTTGGATTTCTTGCGAATTGAGCAGGTGAAGCGCCTGAGCCAAGTTGGCTTCGTTCACGCGTTCGCATTCGCACGCACTGATACGTTGAGGCCGACCGAACACGTCAAGGAAATACGACGTGAATGATTCGTCCGGCAACATGATCGCCCTGTTCGGCGCCAGCTTATCCGTAGGCAAACCGCCGAAACCCGCGGGCGAGTTCGTCACGGAGCAAACGGCGTCATACAACACTTCCGCGCCCATACGCCGCGGATAGAACCGTGCGTAGGTTTGTTTGTCGGTCTTGTTGAAATCGTTCGGCACGGCGCTGAGTTGGTAAGTTCGGCTTTTGGCGATGATCTTCACGAGATGCTTCAGGCTGAACTTACTGTCGATCAGTTCCTTCGCCAACGCGTCGAGCAATTCGGGATTACTTGGCGGGTTGGTTACACGCATGTCGTCGATCGGATCGACGATGCCTCGGCCGAAGAAATGCGACCAATATCGATTGGCGACGGCGCGAGCGAAGAACGGATTCTTCGGGCTGGCCATCCAGTCAGCCAACTTGTGGCGTGGATCATCTTCGGCCGCCACATCCATTGGATCGCCATCCAAAGGCTGGATTTTCGCGGGTTGGTTGGTCCGCTTGTTCGTGACGTTGCCGCTGGGGCGATTGAAGATCACTTGGCGCTGCACTTGTTGGTTGTTGACGCCACCGCGGATTTGATCATTCTTCCGACCGACGCGACCAAAGAACGCCGCCATGCCCCAGTAATCGTCCTGACTCCATTTTTCGTAGGGGTGGTGGTGACATTGGGCGCAGGCGATGCGAAGGCCCAAGAAGAGTTGGGCCGTATCGTCGACAAATTGTTGGGGCTCTTGAAGTTCCTTGTACCACACGGTCGGTGGGTTCTGCGATTCATCGCCCGTGGCGGCCAAAATATGACGTACGAATTCATCGTAGGGCATATCCTTGGCGATCGCTTCACGAATCCAGGCATGGAAGGCGAACGTTCCGGCGGCTCGATCGGCTTGACCGCGACGTTTCACCCGAAGGATATCCGCCCATTTGTTCGCGAAGAGGTACGTGTATTCCGGCGATTCCACCAACGAATCGACAAGCTTATCGCGTTTTGCCGGATCCGTGTCGGCCAAGAACTTGCGGACTTGGTCTGGTTTGGGCAACGTGCCCGTGATGTCGAGGTACACGCGGCGAAGGAATTGTTCGTCTGAGCAATTTTCCGAAGGCACCAATCCCAATTCTTGCCACTTCTTGTGCGTGAAGCGATCGACCACGGTCTTGTGTTCGAACTTGTATTCCGGAATCTTCACCCCCAACGGCACGGAAGCACGGAAGACCGCGACTTGGCCTTGGTAGCGAGCCATGATGGCGGCTTCGCCACTCATTTCGAGCGTTCGCACCAAGCCTGCACCATCGACGATGGCGATTTCGGTGTCGTTGCTTTCGAACTGGGTGCGTTGGGTGACATCTTGAATGGTGTTGTCGCTGTAGTGGGCGAACACGCTGAATTGCTGCCGATTGCTGCGGGTGAGCATCGCTCGTTCTGGAGACACCGTGATCTTGGTGACCACGGGATCCTTTTCATTTCCGAAGGGTGTTCCGGACAGGATCCAACGTTTCACAAGTTTGTATTCATCGGAACCAAGTTCCATACGCTTGCCGCCGGCGTGGGGAGCAAGACCGGTCGCCTTGGTCAAAAGCAGGCTATAGTCGGGAGCGGCCGGCATCAGCCGGCGGCCACGGTTTTCTTTAACGAGGGTTTGGTAATCAAGTTCAGGTACGAAGCCGAGCAAGGAGAGCGCGAAGCCGTTTTGGCCCCCGGACTTGCCATGGCACCCACCCCCATTGCAACCGAGTTTGGTGAAAATCGGGATGATGTGGTTGGTGAAATTGATGGGCAAGTTCGTGTCCATCGCTTCCGTTTTTAGCGAAAGCTTGGTCGTTTTGTCGCCATAGGTGACGACGATTTCCGTCGTCCGTTGGCGAGCGGCATGACGCGACCGCTCGACGTCACCCGAGCCAAGGCGGGATTCGCGACTTCGTATTTCACGTCGCCGGAAAGGTCTTGTTTCCGTGCCGCCAGCTGGCCCGTAACTACCAGCTGGGCAGAATCGTCTTGTCCTTTCAGCGTTATCGCGGTGGGAGCGACGATGAGCGATTGCACTTCGGCAGGGGCGGGCATCGCTACTTGATCACTCTTCATCGGTTTCTTCGTGTCGTCCGCGAACGTGCGTGCCTGATTGGTCCATAGGGCCAAGCCGGCAACCGCAAGCGCGAACATCATACGTCGAAGGCCAAACATGCGGGTCTACCCCCCAAAATGGGTCACGACTTAGGAAGGAGGAAACGACAGGTTTCCAATCGGCGAGATTTTCCGGCGCGATCCCTGTGAAAACCGCCGGATTATTTATTTTGGACAAATCCCCAAGCGAATGCAACTGGATTTTGCCGGAAACTGAAGGTTTCAAGCCCACCCAGGTTTCGTTCGGCGCAATCGGCGAACGAATCCACACCCAACCGAGAGCATGAATGCCAATCCTCCTGGCATGTTTCACCTCCCGAAATCGTTGGGTAATTTTGAAAGTTCCGTACGCCTGGTTTTTTACCAGCGTTCGTTTGGTCCTTTCGGCACGGCGATTTCGGGCAGATGATGAGCGTTCCAATGTGGCGGCGGGCCATGTTCTCGAAGGCGGGTCATGAGGATTTCAAATTGGGAGACGTTCTCGAGCAACATCATGCGTTGGTGCAATTCCTTGCCGGGCCTCAACACCTTGCTGTACCATCCCGCGATTTTTCGAAAGGTGACGCTGCCGAAACGTTCGCCACGAAGTTTCACCAGGAGGTGGTAATGGCGTGCCATAAAATTCAGCCGTTGCTCGAACGACGGAACCGAAGTGACTTGGCCCTGGACTTCGTGTTGTACCAGGTGCGCGAAGATCCAGGGATTGAGCAAGGCGCCTCGGCCGATACTTAGGCCTGCACATCCGGTGATTTGAAACATGCGCTCCGCGTCGGCGATGGATCGGACATCGCCATTGCCAATAACCGGAATCTTGTCGACCGCCTCGACGACTTGGCGAATTCCTTCGAGATTCGCTTTTCCCGAGAAACCTTGTTCACGCGTTCGCCCATGGATGATGACTGCAGCCACGCCAATCTGCTCGAATTCGCGAGCGAAAGCTGGCGCAGTCAGATTCTGATCGTCCCAGCCCAACCGCATTTTCACGGTCACGGGGAGTCGCACGGCTTCGACGACGCTCTGCACCAATTTCAGCGTGCTGGCCGTGTTGCACATCAAGGCGGATCCACCTCCCGTCTTGGTCACTTTGTTGACAGGGCATCCCATGTTGATGTCGATCGAAGCCACGCCATGGTTTTGCAGGAATTGGGCGGCACCGGCCATTTCACTCGGTACGGAACCGAAGATTTGCACTGCCATCGGCGCATCCTCGGGGCATGTCGCGATGAGATCGTGCGTTTTGGCATTTTTGTTGAGCAAGGCTCGAGCGTTGACGAGATCGGTGGTCGCCAATCCCAAACCGCCAAGTTCCCTCACTGCGAGCCGAAACGCCAAATTGGTGTAGCCGGCGAGCGGCGACAATAGGTACCGCGTGGCCAATTTGAGTGGTCCAAACATGAGCGGCTTGGGCTCACGCACCACCGCGACGGGCGGATGGGGTAGCGAGGGTGAAGAAAACACCAAACCTTCCATTTCACACGTCTCCGAGTTTCCGTCACGTCACGGACCGATCGCGTTGACACTGCCCAACCATCGGACCGCCCAATTCATTTCTTGGCGTCGCCTTTACTTTACGGGCGCAGCCAGCGTCTGGAAAATGCCAGTCGACGCGGTTCCCCGCGTTGTCGAAAGGGATCCGCCAAATATTGAACCTTCCCATCGACCAAACCGAAACCCGCCCTTGGCGGTCCATGCACCTGGCGAGAAAATGGTCTCGGTCCTGTTAAATCTTGTTTAAAATCGATCTGGGACTTTTTTGGTCTGATTCACCGAAAGGACGCGAAATGCGGACAGAATTTCTTAATCCTCAAGAGCTTTGCCCTACGTTTGGCTGGACCCATGTCGTCGCGTGTTCGGGCGGAAAAACGATCTATGTTTCCGGCCAAGTGAGTGTGAACGCAAAGGGAGAGTTGGTGGGCAAGGGCGACCTTCGCGCCCAGACTGTCCAAACCTACGAAAATCTCCGTGTTGCCCTCGAATCGATGGGTGCTACCTTCGATGACGTTGTCAAGATGAACATCTACGTCGTAGGATTGAAGCCGGAGCACGTGCCGATGCTGCGGGAAATTCGCGGCAAATATATCACCGAGGAGACTCCGCCCGCGAGCACGTTAGTCGGTGTCTCGGCGCTGGTCGGTGCGGGATGGCTCATCGAGATCGAAGTCGTGGCTGTGGTCCCGGATGAAGAAGGCGACGACGGCACCGTCGTGGAAGCCCCGTGAGCTTTTTAGTTATTGCAGGATGTCTCGAAACTCCATCGGCGAGGTGGCCTTTGTGAGGAGCCGGGGCATCGAGCGCGAAACAACGGGGCCATTCCGGCTTCGGCTCGCCTCACGGATTCGCTCGCACTCCGTGCCACGCACTCGATAGGTGGGAATTATTGTTTTCGCAGCCAATAGAGAAGCGTTTTCACTTCGAAGGGTTTAAGCGTTGGATTCAGTGACAGAATGCGGGCGGCGAGCGCGGTGATGTGCGGCGCCGCCCAACTCGTCGCTGGTTCTTGGGCGAACGGGCCGAAGTAGCCGCGACCATGACCCTGGAATTCAATCTGTTCATTAAGCGCGTATCCGATGTGCATCGGATCGGCGAAAATCTGTTTGTCCACCGAAACCAAAGGAGGCGAATGGGTCGCGGGATAGGAACGGGTCCAGGGATGATCATTATGGGCGGCGGCGACGATTAGAACATCATGGTAGTAGGCATCCTCGATCGCACGGACCAATTGTTGCCGCCTTTGAAGCGGTTGAAGTCGCTGCTCCACGACGCCGAGCGAAAGATTCACGATCTTGCATTTCCAACGGTGCACGGCCCAGGTCAATGCTTTGATGACGAGATCGACTTCGCAGGTCCCGGTTGGGCCGAACACGTCCGCTGAAAACAAAGAAACGCGTGGTGCGATTTTCAAAATGATGTCCGCCACGGTGGTGCCGTGAGGCGTGCTTTGTTTGCCGGTGAAGGGTAGGGGATCGGGCGATTGTGCGAGGAACACCCCACCGGCGAACGGAGGGTAAGCGTGGCCACGTTCCTGGCCACGTTTGCGAAGTTCCGATTCGTCGATGCCACTGTCGATCAAACAGACCGATACACCTTCTCCGGTGGCGCGTTCGTCTTGAAGAAGGCGCTCGGGCGTGCAAAGCTCAGCGAGAGTTTGAAAGAAATCGGCCATTCGGAACCTGAAACAAAGCAATCAAGCCAAGTCGTGGATCTTCGACGTTCATGCAGGCCACGGAAATGGAAAGGTTACAGGAAAGCATCGGAGCTGAATGAACAAGGTTACGAGATGCCCGCGACCTCATCCAGAAGCGTACGGATATTTTGTACCAATGCCGTGCAATGATCCAGAGCGGAAGGCCCATGCTTTTGGCCCAGGATGCGGATTGCCTCGGCCAAGCGAACGGTCGCGTCGGCGGTGCGAGGATCATGCGTGGTCTGTTCCAAGCCCTCACGGACGTGGTCCAGGACGGAAGACGTTGGACTGGGATTTCCTGCTGAAGTCGGCAAAGATGCTTCCATCATTTTGCTCGCGGAGATGGCCGCTCCCAGTGCATCCACCAGCCTTTCATCGGTTTGCTTCTGATTGAGCGCTTGGCGTAAAAGTTCTTCACCTACCGTGGCCGCGGATCGGATCAAGGCTTGATTTTCGCCTCGCTGCATGTCGAAGCCGGTGTCGAAAAGTTCGAACACCGCGCTTGTGCCGGTTCCGATGGCCATGGGTAGGACCAAGATCCGTTCGCGATTTCGCTCGAACGGGTTCCATTCGAGCGTGGGTTCTTGGTCGGAAGTTCGATTCAGCAGTGCCGGTTGTCCCATGCTCACCGCCGAGCCCGCGAGCGACTTCGACCAGGGTACCAGTGAAACCTCCGTGGTGTTGCCCTGAGAATCGTAAGCGCGAACAATGTCCGCTGGGGTGTGGGAAGCATCGTAATGCCGAACCAAAAGCACGGCGTCTTTGGCGTTCGTGCCAAGGATCAGGAATCGCATCAGGGCACGAATCGCGTCGGATACCGGCACCGGTTCGGTGAGGACGGCCGTCGATCGAACCAGGGGAAGCACCGTTTCGACCGCTTCGCGAAAATGCGCCAAACTCGCGTTGAGTTTGCGCATGCGTTTCGCGGGTCGAATGGAGTCGAGCTGTTTTCGCACCGCGGCCAAAAAAGAATCCCGACTTAAATCGTGATTTTTGTCGAGATAATCACGCACTCCCATCCGCATGGCATCGAGTGGCGTCGCTTGATTGGCGTAACCCGTCACCATGATTGCGACGACTTCCGGGTGGAAGGTCGCCAAATCTTGAAGAAGCTGCAAGCCGTCGTCGCCCGCTCCGAGTGCCCAATCCAAAATCGCGAGATCAACCGAATGTTGGTTGGCGAGTTGCAACGCGTCTTCCGCGTCCGCGGCCGCGAGAATTTGGCAGTCGAGGTTGGCGCCGTTGAGCCATTCACGGAATGTTCGGCGTACTGGTTCCTCGTCATCTACGATCAGAATGGTTTCCATGGGATTCGATCATCGTGGAGTGTCGGTCGTCGGTCTCGGCCATCACGTCGCGGCCGGCGCTGGAATTCACTTTTTTCATCGTCGCTTGGGCGATCAATCCATGAGTTCGAAAACCGTCGCAATGCCTTGGCCCGCGCCGATGCACATGGTGGCAAGCCCAAACTGCACCCTTTGCCGGCGCATCGCATGAAGCAGCGTGGTCGCGATGCGAGCGCCGCTCGCACCAAGTGGATGGCCTATCGCCAACGCTCCGCCATGCACGTTGACGCGTTCGGGATCAACGCGTAGCAGCTTTATCACGGCCAGCGTTTGGACGGCAAAGGCTTCATTGATTTCAATCAGGCCGATCTCGCTCAATGAAAGCCCGGCACGCTCGAGCGCCTTGAACGTGGCTGGCACAGGCCCGATGCCCATCACCGCCGGGTCAACTCCCGCTACCGCCATTGCCCGAATCCGCGCCCAGGGCTTCAGGCCCAGTTCTCGTGCCTTCGGTTCAGACATGATCAGCAGCGCCGCCGCTCCCACGTTGATTGGACTGGCGTTCCCCGCGGTCACGGTGCCTCCCGAGGGCTGAAAAACGGGTTTCAGCTTTTGCAGTTTCTCCAGCGACGAATCTCGGCGAATGCACTGGTCTTCCGTGCGAAGGATTTTTTGCCCGGCTTCGTTTCGACCCCAGGTTGGCTCAATCTCTTGAGCCAACAACCCGGAATCCGTAGCTGCCGCGGCGAGACGATGGCTGCGCAGTGCGAACTCATCTTGGGAACGCCGATCAATCTGATACTTGCGCCCAAGAAACTCAGCCGTCAAACCCATGTTGAGGGTTCCGGTCCCGTGGCGGTATTGGTACCGTGGGCTCGAATCGACACCCGCATCCATCGGGCAATGGTGCATGTGTTC
>WBZS01001786.1_pt1 | contig 15642 bp, 17 predicted proteins | sample 5204201 | NCBI WGS metagenome assembly WBZS01 (sample SAMN12344357, study PRJNA552823) | activated sludge metagenome | biome: Activated sludge suspended growth; feature: Nitrification reactor; material: Wastewater; isolation source: activated sludge from nitrification reactor of wastewater...
CCATGGCGCGACCGTCGATCTCCAGCGTCAGGGCCGAGCGGCTCTCGTCATCGGCCGATGTATCGAGGCTGTAGCCACGGCTGGCGTACATCCGGTTCAACACCTCGTCGCCTGCGCGGGACAGAAGAATCCTGCAATACCGCGTATCCATCGGGCGCGTGCTACCCAAGTAGTCGCTTCGATAAGGAAATTCGGCAAGCGTTCGTGTACTTAGCATAAGTAAACCTAATTTCTAACCTGCGTGTTGCTTTTAGCATAACGTAAGCAAGGCTTTTCATAGGTGCATCGCCGTCAAAATGCTTCAAAACGAGAACTTGTACACACCTGACTCGGTGATTCGACGCGAAATCTTGATTAAATTTAGAACTAAGATATTCATTCAAGGATGCAGATGTCGCATAACGCACCGGTCTGCCAATGCTTTGGCCAATTATGGCCACAAAATGTTCAAGACCAAGGTCGCTGGAGGGACTCGGTTTCAATAAATGACTATTTAAGTAATCATTGTTTCTGGGGTTCGACCGATGCGCCTTTGAAATGCAGGGTGCACTTGCGCAAGGCCGTCAGTTCGACCGCGCATCAATGGCGTCGCCTGTGGCGCACCACGGCGCGTCCGGATGAGTGAGTAGCCAAGGATGGCCAGCGCAGCGAACCGGGCTTCGTGGCCTCACCGGCTCGCGAGCACGCGCATGCCGCTACAGCGCGTGGACAAACAAGGCGCCGCCCTTCATCACCAGCCGGATGCGCTCGCCCTGCCCCGTGAGGCAGGCTAGGTCTTGCAGCGGGTTGCCGTCGACCAGCAGCAGGTCGGCGCGGGCGCCGGGGGTGATTTCGCCGATCTGGCCGGCCTGGTTCAGCAATTCGGCGGCGATCAGCGTGGCGCTCTGCAGCACTTCGAGGTTCGACTGCACCTGCGCGCGGATCAGGAACTCCTCGCTCTGCAGCTCGTGCGAGGCGCCCAGCAGATCGGTGCCGAAGGCCATCTTCACGCCGGCCGTTTTCAGAATCTCCAGCGACCGCAATCCCGCCTCGCGCACCTGCGCGATCTTGGCCACGCTCTCCGCGCCCAGGCCCAGCCGCGCGCCGTCGCGCGCCAGCGCCTCGTAGGTGATGAGCGTGGGCACCGCATACGCCCCACGCTCGGCCATCAGCGCGGCGGTGGGCGCGTCGATCAGGTTGCCGTGCTCGATACTGCGCACGCCGCATTCGACCGCGCGGCGGATCGCCTCGGGCGTGTAGGCGTGCGCCAGCACGTAGGTGTGGCGCGCGGCGGCTTCGTCGACGATGGCGCGCGTTTCCTCCAGCGAATAGCCCAGGGCGTTGACCGGGTCGGTGGGCGACGCCACGCCGCCCGACGACATGATCTTGATCTGGTCGGCGCCCATCTGCAGCAACTCGCGCACTGCCCGGCGCACGTTGTCGACGCCATCGACCACACGCGTGCTGGCCAGGCGCTGGCAGCCGCAGCCGACGGGCTGCAGGCGGTCCGAGCGCGGCCGAAAGTCGCCATGCCCGCCCGTCGGGCTGAGCGCCGGACCGCTGACGAACAGGCGCGGACCGGTCACGGTGCCTTGAATGCCGTCTTCAACGGCCTGCTTCAGCGCCCAGTCCGCGCCGCCCGCGTCGCGCACCGTGGTAAAGCCGCGCCGCAGCATGCCACGCAGGATGGGCAGCGCGCGCAGCGCCAGCGTGGTCTGCGGCGTCTGTGCCAGCAGGCCCAGCTGCGTGGCCGAGAAGGTCACGTGCACATGGCAGTCGATCAAGCCCGGCATCAGCGTGCGCCCGCCACCGTCGATGACGCGCGCGACGGCGGTGGCGATGGGCCGGTCCGACAGTTCGCGGATCGTGTCCCCTTCGACCAGCACCTGATGGTCTTCCAGCAGCTGGCCGGCGCGCACGTCGAGCACGTGGACGTTCTTGAACAGGGTCAGGCTCATGGCGGGGCAGGCGTTGAAAGGGTCGCGGACAATCATGCCATGCTGCCTCCCAACGCCGACCCCATTGCCGCCATTGCCACCGCGCCCGGTCGCGGGGCCGTGGGCATCGTGCGTGTGTCGGGGCGCCGCGTGGCGTCGCTGGCACAGGCGGTCATCGGTCGCGCATTGGCGCCGCGCGTGGCGACCTACGGCCCGTTTGCCGACGCCGACGGCAGCCCTATCGACCACGGGCTGGCGATCCATTTTCCGGCGCCCCATTCCTACACCGGCGAAGACGTGCTGGAGCTGCAGGCCCACGGCGGCCCGGTGGTGCTGCAACTGCTGCTGCAGCGCTGCCTGCAGGCCGCGGCCGAGATCGACCCCGCCACGGGCGCCGCACGCCTGCCGCACCTGCGCCTGGCGCGGCCGGGCGAATTCACCGAGCGCGCGTTCCTCAACGGCAAGCTCGACCTGGCGCAGGCCGAGGCGGTGATGGACCTGATCGACGCCAGCACGGAGAGCGCCGCGCGCTCGGCCAGCCGCTCGCTGGCCGGCGCGTTCTCGCGGCAGATACACGGGCTGGTGGACGGGCTGATCCACCTGCGCATGTTGATTGAGGCCACGCTCGACTTTCCTGAGGAAGAAATCGACGTCCTGCGCGCGCAGGACGTGCGCGGCCAGCTATTGAATTTGCAGCAAACGCTGGCTGGCGTGCAGGCGCGCGCGCGCCAGGGCGCGCTGCTGCGCGAAGGCATGCAGGTGGTCATTGCCGGCCAGCCCAATGCCGGCAAGAGCAGCCTGCTCAACGCGCTGGCGGGGGCCGAGCTGGCCATCGTCACGCCCATTGCCGGCACCACGCGCGACGTGGTGCGGCAGACCATCCAGATCGAGGGCGTGCCGCTGCACGTGCTGGACACCGCCGGCCTGCGCGACAGCGACGACGAGGTCGAGCGCATCGGCATCGAGCGCGCGTGGGCGCACATCGAGGATGCCGACGCTGTGCTGCTGCTGCACGACCTGACGCGCGCCGATGCGCCCGGCTACCGGGCCGAGGACGATCGCATCATGGCCACCATGGCCGAGAAGGTGTCGCCTTCGGTGCCGGTGATTCACGTCTGGAACAAGCACGATGCGGCGCCGGGCGCGCCCGTGCCGCCGGGTGCCATCGCGCTGTCGGCGCACACCGGCGAGGGCATCGACGCGCTGCGCCAGCGCCTGCTGCAGGTGGTGGGCTGGCAGGCGGGCGCGGGCGACGGCGTGTTCATTGCGCGCGAACGCCACCTGCAGGCCCTGGGGCGGGCCGCCACGCACCTGCAGGCGGCGCGCGACCACCTGGATGGCGCGGCGCCGATGCTCGACCTGCTGGCCGAGGAGTTGCGCCTGACGCAGAACGCGCTGGGCGAAATCACCGGCCAGTTCAGCGCCGACGACCTGCTGGGGGTCATCTTCTCGCGCTTTTGCATTGGCAAGTAGGCCGTTCGGGCCGGGGCGTCTGTTTGAGAATAAAGCGCCTCTTGCGCTTGCCTGTCAAGCGCAAGAAGCTATCAATACGATAGTGAGGCTGGACTTGCGAACAGTCCGGCGACCCATCTTCCGTTCGCGCGGAGCCATTCGACCTGTTCATGTCAGGCATCGTTGATGCCGGGATCTCTCACATCCTGTCCTTCGACAAGCCTGTCATGAGCCCGTCGAATGGCTCAGGACGAACGGGGTGGGATGGTTGGGGGCTTTGGCAATGAATGAGATCAGTGCCCCGCGAACTCCACCAGCGTGAACAGTGGCAGCCCGCCCGCCTTCAGCCGATCGGAGCCGCCCAGCTCGGGCAGGTCGACGATGGCGGCGCCCTCGGTCACCGTGGCGCCCAGTTTTTCCAGCAGGCGCCAGCCGGCCATCATGGTGCCGCCGGTGGCAATCAGGTCGTCGATCAGCAGCACGCGCTGGCCGGCGTGCACGGCGTCGGTGTGCAACTCCACCGTGGCGCTGCCGTATTCCAGCTCGTAGGTTTCTTCCACCGTCTTGAAGGGCAGCTTGCCCTTCTTGCGGATCGGCACGAAGCCCACATTCAGCTCGTACGCCACCACGCTGCCCAGGATGAAGCCGCGCGCGTCCAGCCCGGCCACCACGTCGGGGCGCAACTCGGGCGCCATGTAGCGGTGCACGAAGGCGTCGATCAGCACGCGGAACACGCGCGGGTTCTGCAGCAGCGGCGTGATGTCGCGAAACTGCACGCCCGGCGCCGGCCAGTCGGGCACGGTGCGGATGTGGTCGCGCAGGTAGTCGGATACGGAGAAGGCGGCGGTCATGACGCGTGCATTGTGCCCGCAAGGCGCGTCAGTCGGCCAGCAGCTTTTCGGCGCGCGCCAGCGCCTCGGCCTTGCCGGACAGCACCAGCGTTTCGCCGCCCTGCAGCAGCGTGTCGTCGCTGATCGGGGTGGGCGCGCCCACGCGGCTGCGCAGCGCAATGGCGCGCAATTCGCCCGTGCCGGCCAGCAGATCGCCCAGGCTGCGCCCCGCCACGCTGTCGGGCAGGGTGAAGCTGGCCAGGCGCTCTTCGGCCATTTCGTCGTCGCTGGCGTCGTCGGCGCCATGGAACCAGCCGCGCAGCAGGCCGTAGCGCTGCTCGCGCTGCTCGCGCAGCACGCGGATCACGCGCCGCATCGGCACGCCCAGCAGCGCCAGCGCATGGCCGGCCAGCATCAGCGAGCCTTCCATCGATTCGGGCACCACTTCGGTCGCGCCGGCCATGCGCAGGCGCTCCAGCTCGCGGTCGGTCTGCGTGCGCACGACGACGGGCACCTGCGGCGCCAGCGCACGCACCGTGGCCAGCACCTGCAGCACGCTGTGCGTGTCCAGGTAGGTGATGGTCACGGCGCTGGCGCGGTGCAGGCCGGCCGCCAGCAGCGCCTGCGCCGTGGCGGCGTCGCCAAAAGCCACCGACTGGCCGGCGGCACGCGCCTGGCGCACGCGGTCGGGGTCCAGGTCGAGCGCCATGTACGGCATGCCTTCCTGCTCCAGCACGCGCGCCACGGCCTGGCCGGATCGGCCATAGCCGCAGATCAGCACGTGGCCGCGCGTGTTGATCGACTGCCGCGCAATGCTGGTCATCTGCAGCGACTGCTGCATCCAGTCGCTGGCCACCAGCCGCATCACGATGCGGTTGCTGGCCATGATGATGAAGGGCGTGGCCAGCATCGACAGCACCATGGCCGCCAGCACGGGGTTGAACAGCTCGGGCGGCAGCAGGCCCTGGCGGCGGCTCAGCGTCAGCAGCACAAAGCCGAATTCACCCGCCTGCGCCAGATACAGGCCGGTGCGCAGCGCCACGCCGCTGCCGGCGCCCAGCACCTTGGCCAGCACGGCGATCAGCCCCAGCTTGAACAGCACCGGCAGCGTCAGCAGCGCCAGCACCAGCGGCCATTGCAGCGCCACCTGCCGCCAGTCCAGCAGCATGCCGATGGTGATGAAGAACAGGCCCAGCAGCACGTCGTGGAAGGGGCGGATCTCGGCCTCCACCTGCACGCGGTATTCGGTCTCGGAAATCAGCACGCCGCAGATGAAGGCGCCCAGCGCCAGGCTCAGGCCCGCGTACTCGGTCAGCCAGGCCAGGCCCAGCGCCATCAGCAGCAGGTTGAGCACGAACAGCTCCTGGCTCTTGCGCCGCGCCACCAGCGTCAACCACCAGCGCATCACGCGCTGCCCGCCCCACAGCAGCAGCGCGATCAGCAGCGCCGCCTTCAGCGCCGCCAGCGCCAGCGCGCGCAGCAGCTGCTCGGGCGGCGAGCCCAGCGCCGGGATCAGCACCAGCAGCGGCACCACGGCCAGGTCCTGCAGCAGCAGCACGCCCATCACGCGCTGGCCGTGCTCGGACTCCAGCTCCAGCCGGTCGGCCATCATCTTCACCACGATGGCGGTGCTGCTCATCGCCAGCGCGCCCGACAGCGCCAGCGCCGTCTGCCAACCGATCGGCCAGCGCGCCGGCCACCACCATGCCAGCAGCAGCGCCGCGCCGGTGGCGATCAGGATGGTCAGCAGCACCTGCGCCAGCCCCAGCCCGAACACATGGCGCCGCATGGCGCGCAGCTTGTGCAGGTTGAATTCCAGCCCGATCACGAACATCAAAAACACCACGCCGAATTCGGCCAGGTACTTGATGCTTTCGGCGTCCTGCCCGAACGCCAGGCCCAGCGTGTGCGGCTCCATCAGCACGCCCGCGGCCAGGTAGCCCAGGATGGCCGGCAGCCGCAGCCAGCGGCACACCGCCACGCCGAGCACGGCGGCCGTCAGGTACAGCAGCGTCAGCTCCAGGGCGGTCATGCACCGATGCTAACCGCGGCCGGCGCGGGGCTTACCATCGCGGCGTCACCACGCTCGTCATACATGCCGCGTTTTCACGTTCCCCTCCCGCTGGCCAGCGGGGCCGATCTGGCCTTGCCTCCCGGCGCCGCGCGCCACGCGCAGGTGCTGCGGCTGCAGCCGGGCGGCGCGGTCACGCTGTTCGATGGGCAGGGCGGCGAATGGGACGCCCGCATCACCCGCATGGGCCGCAGCGACGTGCAGGTGCAGGTGGGCGCGCACCACGCAGCAGAGCGCGAAGCCGCGCGCGCCGTGCACCTGGCCGTCGGCCTGATGGCGGCCGAGCGCATGGACTGGCTGGTGGAAAAAGCCACCGAGCTGGGCGCCGCCAGCCTGACGCCGCTGATGATGGCGCGCAGCACCCTGCGCCTGTCCGGCGAACGCGCCGCGAAGAAGCGTGCGCACTGGCAGGCCGTGGCCGTCGCAGCCTGTGAGCAAAGTGGCCGCAACCGCTTGCTGGACGTGCGCGAGCAGCTCACATTTCAGGAGTATCTGGCGCACGCTGCGGCACCCGGCGGCGCGCGCTGGCTGCTGTCGCTCGCGCCCCAGGCGCAGACGCCGGCGGCGCGCGCCGTGGCCCTGCCACCGACCGCCGCGGTGACGCTGGTGTCCGGCCCCGAAGGCGGCCTGAGCCCCGACGAAGACGCCGCCGCGCGCGCCGCTGGCTGGCAGCCCGTCGACCTGGGCCCGCGCGTGCTGCGCGCCGAAACCGCCCCGCTGGCGGCGCTGTCACTGCTGACGCTGCCATGAACCGCCATCTGCTGCTGCTCACCCTGTGCCAGGGCCTGTTCCTGACCAACAACGTCACCTTCATCGCCATCAACGGGCTGGTCGGCCTGCAGCTGGCGCCCTTCGGCTGGATGGCGACGCTGCCCGTGATGGGCTACGTGGTGGGCGGCGCGCTGGCCACGCCGCTGGTGGCGCGCGCGCAGGCGCGGCTGGGGCGCAAGCGCTCGTTCCAGATCGGGTTGGTGGTGGCGCTGGGCTCGGCGCTGCTGGCCGCTTTCGCGGCGTGGACGCGCCAGTTCTGGCTGCTGGTGGCGGCCACCATGGTCGCCGGCTACTACAGCGCCAACGGCCAGCTGTACCGCTTTGCCGCCGCCGAACTGGCCGCGCCCGCGTGGCGCGAAAAGGCGGTGTCGCTGGTGCTGGCTGGCGGGCTGCTGGGCGCCATCACCGGCCCCAACCTGGCGGCGTGGACGCGCACCCTGCTGCCGGTGCCCTTCGTCGGCGCCTACCTGGCGCTGGCCGGGGTGGCGCTGCTGGCCATGGCGGTCATCGCGGCCATTGACTTTCCGCCTGCGCCGCCCCGCGCCGCCGGCGCATCGGCCGGCCGCCCGCTCGGCGAGATCATGCGCCAGCCGGTGTTCTTCGTCGCCATCGTCAGCGCCGCGCTGGGCTATGGCGTGATGAACCTGCTGATGGCCGCTACACCGCTGGCCATGCAGGTGTGCGGCTTCGACTTTGGCGCCACCGCGCAGGTGCTGCAGTGGCACGTCATCGGAATGTTCGCGCCCGGCTTCTTTACCGGCCACCTCATCAAGCGCTTTGGCGTGCTGCCGGTCATGGGCGTCGGCGTGCTGCTCAACGCCGTGTGCGTGGCCGTGGCCCTGTCCGGCGTCGATCTGCAGCAGTTTCTGGTCGCGCTGTTCGCGCTGGGCGTGGGCTGGAACTTCCTGTTCACCGGCAGCACCACACTGGCGCTGTCGGCCTACCGACCCGAAGAGCGCGACCGCGCCCAGGCAGCCATCAACTTCTGCGTCTTCGCCACCCTGGCGCTCAGTTCGTTCGCCTCGGGCGCGCTGGTCACCACGCGCGGCTGGACCTGGCTCAACTTCGGCTCGCTGGTGCCGCTGGTGGTGGTGGCGGCGGTGCTGCTGTGGCTGGGAATGGGGGCGGGCGCGCGGGCTAAGCGGTAGTCCAGGCGCCGCCGTGGATCACCGTCAGCGTTGACGCGGCGCCGTGACCGCGGCTGGCGGGCTGAACCGGGCCGTCGCGCGGTGCGATGCTCAGCATGTTCATGTCGAAGCCGTCGGCCCGCAGGATGTGGCGCAGCATTTCCATCTGGTCCGGGTACGTATAGACCGTGACCGTGTTGTTCTGGACATCAATGCCCGTGCCGAGAATCTAAGGCTTGAACGTGGCCGACTTCATGTACTTCTCAACGATGCGGTCCATCACCGCGTTGAGGCTTTGGTTGTCGTGCTTGAACCGCACCACTTTCAACCGGTTGTCCGGAATCCATGACGGATCGATGGCTGCGGGCCGCGTCAGGGCCACCACCTGATAGGCCTTGCCGTCGGCGTCGTATTCCATCCATGTGCCGGCAAAGGCAGAGCCCAGGGCCGCCACCATCTGGTTGTAGCGGGCCGATAACTGGTCACGAAAATCGTCGTTCTCCTTCGTCATGATTTTTTCGAGGCCGCCCGCCTTGATCGCGTCTTCCATGGTCCGGTGGAACACGCGGCCCGGTGCTGGTGCAGAAGCGCCTTGTGCGCAGGCGGCCTGCGTACAGCAGAGCAGCAGGAAAACACCCCAGGTTTTCATCGTGAAGCCCATGCACAGACGATGCGCCGCACTCACGGCATGCGCGCGATCACCTCGGCCACGGCCGCGGTCAGCTTCTTGGCGTAGGGCACGTGCAGGAATTCGTTCGGCCCGTGCGCGTTGCTGCGCGGGCCCAGCACGCCGCACACCATCATCTGCGAGGTCGGAAAGCCTTCGCTCAGCTGGTTCATCAGCGGAATGGTGCCGCCCTGGCCGATGTAGCCGCAGGGCGCGCCGAAGTGGGCTTGCGAGGCGGCGTTCAACGCCTGCTCGAACCACGGCGCCGAGGCGGGCGCGTTCCAGCCGGTGGCCGCGCCTTCGTTGGGGTCGAAGGTGACGCGCGCCTGGTAGGGCGCGTTGTCTTCCAGCAGTCGCTTCATCTCCTGCGCCGCCTGCGCGGCATCGACCGGCGGCGGCAGGCGCAGGCTCAGCTTGAAGGCAGTGTACGGCCGCAGCACGTTGCCGGCGTCGCGCGGCGCCGGAAAGCCCTCGGCGCCGATCACGCTGAGCGTGGGGCGCCAGGTGCGCGCCAGCAGCGCGTCGACCGGGTCGCCCGTCATGGGCAGCACGCTGCGCGATTCGCCGCCGCAGTCGTAGTGCACCCACGGGTAGCGCTTGAACAGGTCGTCGCCCAGGATCGCCGCCGTGGCACGGGCCTGCGCCACGCGCTCGGCAGGAATCTCGCAATGGAAGCTGGCCGGCAGCAGGCGGCCGGTGGCCGAATCTTCCAGCCGGTCGAGCACCTGCCGCATGATGCGGAAGCTGCTGGGCACCAGCCCCGACGCGTCGCCCGAGTGCACGCCTTCGCTCAGCACCTCGACCTTCAGCGTGCCGCCGGTCATGCCGCGCAGGCTGGTGGTCAGCCACAACTGGTCGTAGTTGCCGGCACCCGAATCCAGGCACACCACCAGGCCCACGTCGCCCAGCCGTGGGCGCAGGGCGTCGATGTAGGGCAGCAGGTCGGGCGAGCCGCTTTCTTCGCTGGTCTCGATCAGGCCGACGATGCGCGGGTGCGGCACGTTCTGAGCTTTCAGCGCCTGCACGGCGGCGATGGCGGCGTACACCGCATAGCCATCGTCGGCGCCGCCGCGGCCGTACAGCTTGCCGTCTTCGTACTTGGGCGTCCAGGGGCCCAGGTCGGCGCGCCAGCCGGTGAATTCGGGCTGCTTGTCGAGGTGGCCGTACATCACCACGGTCTGGCCGGCCGGCTTGGTGCCGTCGATCTCGAAGAAGATCACCGGCGTGCGGCCGTCGATGCGCACCACCTCCAGCGTCAGGCCCGGCACCTTCTGCGCCAGCACCCAGTCGGCGGCGTCACGCACCACGCGGTCGATGAAGCCATGCGCCGCCCAGTCGGGGTCGAAGCCGGGCGACTTGGCCGGCACGGCGATGTAGTCGGACAGGCGGCGCACGATGTCGCCGTCCCACTGGCGGCTGATCTGGTCGAGGGCGGTGGCGGCGTCCAGCGCGGGTGCGGCAGCCAGTTCGTGGTGCAGGGGTGCGTTCATGGCAGGCGGCCTGCGGGCGGGCAGGCGGTCAACAAAAAAGGATGCCGGCACTGTACGCCGATGCGCGCCGCCGTGCCACCCGCGCACCCGGTGGCCGCACACCGTGTGCGGTGGCGCCGGGCGGCGTATATTGGCCGCATGACCCACGCCCTTGACGCCTTCCCCATCACGCGCAAATGGCCGGCGCGCCATCCCGACCGGCTGCAGCTGTATTCGCTGCCCACACCCAACGGCGTCAAGGTGTCGATCATGCTGGAGGAAACCGGCCTGCCCTACGAGGCGCACCGCGTGGACTTTGGCAGCAACGACCAGACCTCGCCCGAATTTCTCAGCCTCAACCCCAACAACAAGATCCCGGCCATCCTGGACCCACATGGCCCGGGCGGACAGCCGCTGGCGCTGTTCGAATCGGGCGCCATCCTGATCTACCTGGCCGAAAAGACCGGCCAGATGCTGCCCGAGGACCCGGCCGCGCGCTACCAGGCGCTGCAGTGGCTGATGTTCCAGATGGGCGGCGTCGGGCCGATGTTTGGCCAACTCGGCTTCTTCCACAAGTTCGCCGGCAAGGACTACGAAGACAAGCGCCCGCGCGACCGCTACGTGGCCGAAAGCGCGCGCCTGCTGGGCGTGCTGAACGGCCACCTGAAAGACCGCGCGTGGATGATGGGCGACGACTACAGCATCGCCGACATCGCGATCTTCCCGTGGGTGCGCAACCTGGTCGGGTTTTACGGCGCGGGCGAGCTGGTGCAGTTCGCCCGCTTTGCCGAAGTGCAGCGCGTGCTGGACGCCTTCGTCGCGCGCCCGGCGGTGCAGCGCGGCCTGCAGATACCGGCGGCGTGAATTGGCGTCAAATCAGGCCGTCGCGCTTGCCTATCAAGCGCAGGCAGCTATTGATTAAATAGCAATCATGTCTGGTGAAAAGCCCCGCATCCGCGTCGGCATCGGCGGCTGGAACTTCGCCGAATGGCGCGGCGGCGTGTTCTATCCACCCGGCCTGCCCGCTGCGCAGGAGTTGCACTTTGCCAGCCGGCAATTGACCAGCATCGAGATCAACGCCACCTTCTACGCCACACAAAAGCCCGCCACCTATGCGCGCTGGCGGGACGAGGCACCCGACGGTTTTCAGTTCGCCGTCAAGGCGCACCGCTTCGCCACGCAGCGCAAGGCCCTGAGCGACGGCGCCGAAAGCGTGGTGCATTTTCTGGAAAGCGGTATTGCCGAACTCGGACCCAAGCTGGGCCCCATCGTGTGGCAGTTGCCGCCTTATCGGTCTTTCGATGTCGACGACGTTGAGCACTTCTTCGCCCTGCTGCCCGACACGCTGAACGGCCTGCCGCTGCGCCACGTGCTCGAGCCACGCCACGCCAGCTTTGCCTGCGCCGATTACATGCGTCTGGCGCGCGACTACGGCGTGGCCACCGTGTGCACCGACTCGCCCGACTACCCGAACATCGCCGACGTCACCAGCGACTTCGTCTACGCGCGGCTGATGCGTGCCGAGGCCAGCGAGCCCACCGGCTACCCGCCCGCCCAACTCGACGCCTGGGCGCGGCGTGCAGCAACGTGGGCGCGCGGCGCATCGCCCGCCGATCTGCCCGTGATCGGCGCTGCGCCGCCCGCTGCGGCACCGCGCGACGTCTACGTCTACTTCATCGCCGCCGCCAAGGCGCGCAACCCAGCGGCGGCGCTGGGGCTGATCGAGCGCCTGCCGCCTGCTTGAGCGGCGCTGTCGCGCGCGCAGCGCGGCGGTGCACGGCGCGTCCTTATCATGGGGGTGCGACGGCCCCATCCAGGCGTGGTCGCAACGCGTTCTCAGGGCGGGGTGAAAGTCCCCACCGGCGGTATTTGCCCCAGCGATGGAGCAGGAGCCCGCGAGCGCTCCGGCGGCTTGCCCTCCGGAGGTCAGCAGACCTGGTGCGATGCCAGGGCCGACGGTCACAGTCCGGATGAAAGAGAGCGTGCGGTGCGCAACGCCGGCGGCGTTGCGGCGTGGGGCGTGGCCGACCGGGGCTGCGCTGTGCGCCGCGCGTGGCCGGGCCGTGGCGTGCCGCGTGCGCCCTGATTTTTGGCAACCCTCCCGATGGAGCTTTCCATGAATCAGTCGAAAACTACACTTTCCATAGCAACCCGCGCTTTTCCAGCAAGCGCCAGCGGCCAAAACCGTCTCAGCATCGCCTTCGTGCAGGCCGGCTGGCATGCCGACATCGTGCGGCAGGCGCAGCAAGGCTTCGCCACCGAATGCGCGCGCCTGTGGCCGGGCGATCCACCCACGCTCGACGTGTTCGATCTGCCCGGCGCGTTCGAGATTCCGCTGCTCGCGCGATCGCTGGCGCGGCGCGGCACGCACCACGCCATCGTGGCCTGCGCGCTGGTGGTCGATGGCGGCATCTACCGTCATGATTTCGTCGCCCACGCCGTGATCGACGGCCTGATGCGCGTGCAGCTCGATACCGGCGTGCCAGTGTTCTCTGTGGTGCTGACACCCAAGGACTTTCACGAACACGCCACGCACCGCGACTTCTTCACCCAGCACTTCGTCACCAAGGGCGCCGAAGCCGCGCGCGCCGTGGCGCAGACGCTGGCGGCGCACGCGGCGCTGCCCGACTGAAGAAAAGGGCTTCACCCGCAAGCCTCGCACTGTGCGAGGCTTTCTACATTGGGGTTGCCATGCGAATTTCTGAACTCGCCCAGACCAGCGGCCTGTCCCTGCACAGGCTGCGGCGCTATGCCGATGCCGGGCTGCTGCTGGCGGCGCGTGGGCCGGGCGGCTACCGCCAGTTCGATGCGCAGGCAGTGCGCGACGCCCGCTTCATCGCCATGGGGCGCGACATCGGCTTTTCGCTCGCCGAGCTGGCCGAGCTGCTGCCCCGATACCGCGCCCGCACGCTCACCATCGACGAGATGGTGGAGCGGCTCGAAGCGCGCATCACGCAGGTGGATGCGTTGATCGCCGAGCAGCAGGCGCTGCGCGGGCGGCTGAAGAACCACGTCGCGTGGTTCGAGGAGCGGCGCCGGCGCGCGGCAAGTCAAGCTGCCGCCCCGGCGTCCGTGTTTGAACGCCATCACAGGAGACATCGACCATGAATACCGTCACGCCCCATCCCCCCTTGGACATCGTCCGCGAGTGGGTTCTTGCCATGCCGATGGCGCAAACGCTGGGGCTGGCGTTTGACGCGCTCGCGCCCGGCGAAGTCACGCTCAGCGCCCCGATACAGCACGGCTGGTGCTTTGCGCCTGGTCAGTTGCAGGCCACCGCGATGTTTTCGCTGGCCGACTTCGCCGCAGTGTCTGCCGCGGCCACGTTGCTGCCCGACGGGTGGGCCAACAGCACGGTGGATGCTTCGATCAAGTTCGTCGCCCCTGCGCGCGGTGAACGGCTTCGCGCGCAGGGCCGCGTGGTGCAGGAAGGCAAGTCGCTCACGGTGTGCGCAGCCGATGTGTACGTCATCGACGGCGCGCACGAAACGCTGTGCGCCACGTTGCTGGGCACGGCGCGCAACTTCGCGCTGCGCTGACGCGTTACGCGGGCACGCCCGCCAGGAACTTCTCGATCACCGTCGCCAGCCAGATCGGCGTTTCGTCCATCGGGTAGTGGCCGGCGTTGCGCAGCACCTCGAGCTGGGCGTTCGGGTAGTCCTGCATCCAGGTGGCGCGGCAGGTGGCTTCGCCCAGGGCAGGGTCGTGCTCGCCTGGCAGCACCAGCACAGGCAGCGTCTTGCCCTGCACGCCCGCCTGGATGTCGGTCTTGGCCCAGGCGACCAGATAGTCGGCCACGGCGGCTTCGTCGGAATGGGCCAGCGTGCTCTTGACCATCGCGTCGAGCCAGGTGCCGGTCAGGCGGTTGCCCGTGGTGATGTCGAGGATGCCGCGCCGTGCGGCGGCGTCCTGCGCGGCGCTGCTGAAGAAAGCCCAGCCCTGTTCGTCGAACGGCACGCCGCCGGCGGGCACGGGCGTGATGCCGACCAGCGCGCACACGCGGTCGGGCGCATCGGCCAGCACCTGCTGGATCGCCATGCCGCCCATCGAATGACCGATGAGCGAAAAGCGGTTCCAGCCCAGCGAATCGGCCAGCGCCAGCGCGTCCTGCGCGATCTGCGCCATGGTGTACGGCCCGCCCGAGCCCTTCATGCCGCCGTAGCCGCGCTGGTCCATGAAGGCGTAGCTGAATGCATCGCCGTTAAGGTGCTGCGTGAACGGGCCCCAGCCATGGGCGTGCCCGAACCAGCCGTGCAGCGCGATGACCTTGTGCGGGCCGTGGCCGATGACGAGGTGCGTATTGGGCATGGTGTCTCCTTGTTGGACGGGTGGTGGCTCTGTCCACCCATCATACGAAGTCGACAGCCTTTCAGCACTTGCGCGGACAACGCGCCCTGGCGCACTGCGGCGGCGCGTTATAGTTGTTCGCTGAATAAATCAGACGTATCCTTAGCGTCACTGCGTGTTCTTGGAGCCGCTTATGGCCTACAGCGAAGACTTAAAGAAGAGGGTATTGGCATTTGTCACTGCCGGAGGCAGCAAGGCCGAAGCATCCAGGCGGTTCTCAGTGGCGCGCTGTACCGTCTTTGTCTGGGTGGGCCAGCCTGCCGATCATCAAAGACGCAAGCCAGGCCCCAAGACGGGCCACAAGATTGATCGCCAGCGCCTTTCCCAGATCATCGAGCAGCAACCCGATCTGCTGCAGCGCGAGATCGCCCAGATGCTGGGCGTCAGCCCCAACGGCATCAGTCGTGCGCTCATGGCCATGAACATCAGCCGTAAAAAAAACGCTGCAGTACCAGCAGGCCTTCACGCCTGTCGGCGTGCTTGAGCGCAAGAAGTACCTGCGCCGTCACTGGCGTGCAACGCAGCAAAAGATGCCGCTGGTGTATCTGGATGAAACCGGCTTTGCGCCCAGCGTCTGCCGCCTGCACGGCTGGGCGCCCAAGGGCTGCAAGGTCAGGGGCCTGCAAAGCGGCCAGCAAAGACCGCGCACCAGTCTCATCGGTGGCTACTGCGATCACAAGCTGCTGGCGCCCATGCTGTTCGAGGGCACTTGCAACACCGAAGTGTTCAACCAATGGCTGGAGCACATGCTGCTGCCTGATCTGGTATGTGGCAGCGTGATCGTGCTGGATAACGCCACATTTCACAAGTCGGCCAGGACACGCCAGTTGGTTGAGCAGTGCGGCTGCCAGTTGCTGTTTCTGGCGCCCTACAGTCCTGATCTCAATCCCATCGAGAAGCTCTGGGCCAATCTCAAGCGCCAATGGCGCCACACTGGCGGATCGCTGCAGAATCTCATTGCAGCGTCTGATTATTAAGGGGATTGACTATAA
>WBZS01001787.1_pt1 | contig 15630 bp, 8 predicted proteins | sample 5204201 | NCBI WGS metagenome assembly WBZS01 (sample SAMN12344357, study PRJNA552823) | activated sludge metagenome | biome: Activated sludge suspended growth; feature: Nitrification reactor; material: Wastewater; isolation source: activated sludge from nitrification reactor of wastewater treatment...
TCGTATAGACTGCTCGTCGGCCCTGAGGGGCCATCGGGGTGTGGCGCAGCTTGGTAGCGCGCATCGTTCGGGACGATGAGGTCGCAGGTTCAAATCCTGTCACCCCGACCAGCGGAAAGCCGCTCTGGCTAGGGATTATGATCCCATACGGAGCGGCTTCCGGCGTCTTGCATCCTAACCGCATCCTAACCACAGCAAACTTGTGCAGGCTTCTGCGCACACTGTCACCCCGTCGCTGTGGGCTCAGTCGATCTGCTGCATGCAACCACGCTCTCAGGAGAATTTCGCTGACACGGTCGCCGGCATGGGCAACAATCAGCAGGAACCTTGTCATCCATCGCCCCTGGGAGAGGTCGCCGAAGTGCAAGTTCTATACGTGACCAACTTCGAGGTGACCGCAGCAGGATCGAATCCGGACGACGCTGCAGAGAAACTCTGCCTGCAACATCTCGGAACCTGGATTGGCCGTCCCGTCGACTCGGCCGTGCCCCGCGAGGAGCTTCGCGCGTCTGGTCATCGCAACCTTACGGCTTCGTACGGAAGCCTCCAGCGGTCAGCAGATTGGCAGCGTGTAGGCGAAGGAGCAACTTGGGCCACCCGGGTTGAGAAGCGCGACATCAAGGAAGACGCGTCCGAGTTCATCACCCGCGTCACCGTTGGCAGTGGCCCAAACGGCGTCACGATGAGAGTCTCGATGGCTCGCGATCTGCCCGACGGCGGCATGACTCCAACCACGGCACCGGTTGTCATTCAACCGGGGATCGTCGCAGACATCGCCTCCGAAGCGAGCCTCAGGGTGAAATCGAATGGCCAACTTCAGGACGGCCGCTACATCCAGGTGCGCACTCCGGCGGAGGTCGAGACGCTCGCGACCTCGCTTCGGTCTCCTGTTCGATTGCCAATCCTTCTCACGCACACTCGTACGCTCGAAGCCCAAGCGGCGGCACTCCGCGCTGCGCAGCGGCTGGTCGGGCTGGTCAGGGTAGTGACACTCGACTACCACGCGGCGAAACTGCTGAGCTATGCCCTCCCTGGCATCACCGTTCCCTACGCCGGCGGAATCCTGGTCTGGACAGAACTCCACACCCCGCCGATGCTCGTGGGCCCATCGGTTCTCAACAGCACCGACCCCGACGCCCTCCGGCAGTCAATCATGGCCCGCGTTGCCCCGCTGTCCGTGCTCACCGGCGGTGTTGACCTTGCCTATCGGGAGGCTCGACGCGCTCAACAGGCCGCAGAGATTCAGCGAGCGAGGGACCAAGCGCGGGACGCGATCGATGCAGGCTCTACGGGAGACCACCTACGCGCGCTCGAGCTAGAGCGCGATCGAGCAAACGAAAGGGCCGACTACTACGAGACTGAGTGGTTCACGGCGCAGTCACTTGCGGACGACTATGGCCATCAGATTGCTCAGCTCCAAGCGCAGGTCGAGCAACTCACGCTCTCCATCACCTACATGGCGTCTCCCACTGAATCGGCCCCACTTCCGGACTTCGACAACTACCCCCAAGGCCTATCCGCCGGGAACTCAGCAAGCCTCGAAAAGCTCATCGAACACTTGGAGCAGGCAGCGAGTGGCCACATCGTGTTCACGCCTAACGCATGCGCAAGCTGGGAGAAGGCCGAGAACTACCCCACGCCGGACGACATGCTGTCCTGCCTGGTGAAGCTTGCGCGGATGAGCGCGACCCTCTACGCCGGAAGCGAACTCTCGCTTGGGCACATCGATACTTGGGCGCGAGAGAACTTTGACCTTCGGATTTCACTGCAAGACGATGGTCTACAAAGAAGACTAAGGAAGTTCACCTACGACGAGACGGTGTACGACCGAACCCCGCACGTGAAGGTTAACGACGGCGTTCCCGCTTGGGCGTGCGGTCGGATCTACTTCGGTCTGGATAGCGCAAATGGGCGGGTGATAGTAGACCATGTGGGTCTTCACCTGTAGCAGCATGCGCGACCTGAGTGGAACCGGGGGCGCAGCTGCGCTCTGAGCAGACGACCCCCGCCCAGGTTGAGCCCTACCCCGCATCAGTGTCGAGAGTGCCTCCCCCCGCGGCGACCTCGGGCAGGGAGCGAGCTACGTCGGTTACCGGCGCTGGCGGGCCGCCCGAGTACCTGGACCCCAGTGCCGGATCATCGTCCGTCCGCGTGGAGTGGGTCCAGGGGTCGGTCGCCCCCGATAGCCTGCAACCGTGAAGACGACTGATCTCGCGAGGGTGCGTGCGACGCTCTGGGCCGCGGCCGACGAGTTGCGTGCCAACTCGAAGCTGACACCAGGGCAGTATCGCGATCCCGTGCTCGGTCTCGTGTTCCTGGCGTACGCGGAGAACCGTTTCGATGTCGTCCGCAGCGAGATCGAGTCCAGGGCCACCGCACGCAACCCCGCCACGATCGCCGACTACAAGGCAAAGTCGGTGTTGTACGTTCCGAAGACCGCTCGGCTGTCCCACTTGGTCGACCTGCCCGAAGGCAATGACATCGGCAGGGCCGTAGACGACGCGATCAAGGCGATCGAGACCGCGAACCCGGAGCTAACCGACATCCTTCCGCGTGGGTACCAGAAGCTTGAGCGGTCCACGCTCATCGAACTGCTGCGATTGTTTGCACCGCTGCCCACTCAGCTGACAGGTGACGCGTTCGGGTTCATCTACGAAGATTTCTTGTCCAACTTCGCGGCTCAAGAAGGCAAGGGCGGCGGCGAGTACTTCACCCCATACTCGATCGTCCGGCTCATCGTCGAGATCCTGGAGCCGTACCAGGGTCGCGTGCTGGATCCGGCCTGCGGGTCGGGTGGCATGTTCGTTCAGTGCGCCAAGTTCGTGGAGCGGCACCATGAGTCAGCCTCCCGCAGGCTCTCCATCTTCGGCGCCGAGAAGACCGAAGACACCGTCCCCTTGGCCAAGATGAACCTCGCCCTGCACGGGCTGTCAGGCGACATCCGGCAAGCCAACAGCTACTACGAAGACCCGCACCACGCGGTTGGATCGTTCGACTACGTGATGGCCAACCCGCCGTTCAACGTCGACAAGGTCAAGAAGGAACAGCTGGCCGGTGACAAGCGGTTCCCGTTCGGCATCCCAAAGCCCGACAACGCCAACTATCTCTGGATTCAGGAGTTCTACGCGGCGCTCAACGGGACGGGTCGAGCAGGGTTCGTCATGGCCAACTCGGCTGGTGACGCCGGCCACTCCGAGATGGAGATCCGCCGGCGGATCATCGAATCCGGCGCGCTCGATGTGATCGTCGCGATCAGCTCCAACTTCTTCTACACGGTCACGCTACCTGTGACGCTGTGGTTCCTGGACAAGGCCAAGGTCGGCACTCCGGGCAGCGACGAGGTTCTGTTCCTGGACGCGCGCCACATCTTCAACCAAATCGATCGTGCGCACCGAGACTTCAAGCCTGAGCAGATCGAGTTCCTTGCCAACATCGTGCGGCTCTATCGCGGCGAGGCGGTCGAGACCGCAGACGGCAGCGAAACCCTGACTAGCCAGAGTTTCCCTGAGGGCAAGTACATCGACGTCGCCGGGCTCTGCAGGGTTGCGACGCGCGCCGAGATCGAGACTCAGGGCTGGAGCCTCAACCCGGGTCGGTACACCGGCTCTGCAGACACGAGCGACGATGACGCAGACTTCGCAACGAAGCTGGAAGAGCTCTACGAGGAGTTCACCCGGCTCAGCGACGAGGCCGAGGGCCTACGAGCGACAGTCGACTCCGCGGTGCAAGGGATTCTCGACGCATGAGCGAATGGCCACAGAAGACGCTAGGAGATCTGATCCGGGTGAAACACGGATGGGCCTTCAAAGGGGAGTTCTTCTCTGAGACAGGCAACAAACTCGTGCTGAAGCCCGGCAACTTTCCCATCGGGGGCGGCATTCGCTTACGTCCTGGCAAAGACGATTTCTACTCCGGCAGCTACCCGCCCGAGTTTGAGCTCTCCCCTGGCGACCTGCTTGTCGTGATGACCGACCTGACTCAAGCAGCACCGATCCTAGGATCGCCCGCGTTCGTCCCGGATGAACCCGTCATGCTTCACAACCAGCGACTCGGATTGGTACAGATCAAGCCGGACGCACAAGTCGACCAGCGCTTCCTTTACTACTCAATGCTGTCTGACACGTCGCGTAGCCAGATTCGAGCCACCGCGACCGGCGCGACAGTCCGCCATACCGCACCCGAACGGATCTATCGCGTGTCCCTTCGGGTACCGGAGTTGCGCGTGCAACGAGCCATCGGGGAGGTTCTTGGCTCCATCGACGAACTCATAGCCAACAATCGGCGACGGGTGACGGTCCTCGAGGAGATGGCACGTGCCATCTACCGCGAATGGATGGTCAAGTTCCGCTACCCGGGCTGCGGCGATGTCCCTCTCGAGAACTCTGCCCTCGGTCCGATCCCAGAGGGGTGGACCTGGGTCAAGGTCGATGATCTGGTGCGCGTAGTTAAGGACACCGTCGATCCAGCGCTCGTCGAACCGGACACTCCCGCCGTGGGACTGGAGCACATCCCACGTCGACAGCTGACCCTTGATGGCTGGGGTGCGGCGCGTGAGCAGGGGAGCCGCAAGGGTGTCTTCGCAAAGGATGACGTGCTCTTCGGGAAGATCCGGCCGTACTTCCACAAGGTGTGCGTTGCGCCAACTGCGGGCATTTGCTCAACGGACGCAATCATAATTAGGCCAACTGCTGAGCACTGGGGTGAGGTCGTCTGTGCGATCTCGAGCGATGAGTTCGTCAGCCATGCGACGCAGACCTCGAACGGCACGAAGATGCCCCGAGCCGATTGGAAGGTCGTCGGTCAATGGCCGATCGCTCTTCCTCCCGTCGCGATCGCCGAAGAGCTCACTCGAATCATTCGCGGCCACCTGCATCTCGCGGAGACGCTGATGTTCGAGAACCAAAGCCTGGCCTCATTGCGTGACGCGCTCCTGCCGAAGCTCATCACGGGACAGGTGGACGTATCCACACTGGATATCGGCAGACTCCTGCAGCGCGCGGTGGCGTGATGCCCCACGGGCCTGAGTTCGCGTACGTCGAGAAGCCGAGCATGGATCTGCTCGCGCGGCTCGGCTGGACTCCCGTCGATGCGTTCCAAGAGATCCTGGGCTCTCAGGGCACCATCGGGCGTGATTCGCAGCACGATGTCGTGTTGAAGCATCGCCTTCGGTTCGCGATGCGCAGGCTGAACTCCCCGGACGTGCCGGACGCTGCGATCAACGAGGCCGTCGAGGCCCTGAGCAAGGACCGGTCTGTGATGGATCGGGTTCGTGCGAACCGTGAGGTCTACGACCTGTTGCGCGACGGATACCAAGCCGAGTGGACCGACAGCACGGGCCACAAGCGGATCGAGACTCTTCGCTACTTGGATCTTCGAGGTCCGTTGAACAACGATCTGCTGGCTGTACAGCAGATGTGGGTGAAGGGAGATCTGCACAGCCGCCGGCTCGATGTGGCCCTGTTCGTGAACGGCGTGCCGTTGGTGCTGATGGAGTTCAAGGAGCCCGGCGTACCAGTCAAGACGGCCTATGACGCAAACCTGACCGATTATCGCGACACGATCCCGCAGATGTTCATACCGAACTGCTTCGTCCTTTTGTCCAACGGAGGCGACGCCAGGGTCGGCTCGACATTCGCGCCCTGGGAGTTCTTCGGTGACTGGATGGTTATCGATGCGAAGGGAAGCCGTGGCTCGGTCGCGCTGGAGACCGCGCTGCGCGGCACATGTGATCCGGAGGTCCTGCTCGACCTGTTCGAGAACTTCGTCGCCTACATGGAGCGCCCCGGCGGGTTGATCAAGATCCTTGCCCGGTCGCACCAGTACCTCGGCGTCAACGCCGCCATCGACAACTTGCGCCGGGCGCGCGCTGTCCAGGACAAGCGACTCGGTGTGTTCTGGCACACCCAAGGTTCGGGCAAGTCGCTGTCGATGCTGTGGTTCACCCAGAAGGTGCTGCGCCAGATCGCCGGCAAGTGGACGTTCGTCATGGTCACCGATCGCGCTGAACTCGATACGCAGTTGCACGGCGAGTTCGCGGACGCCGGCGCCATCCCACCGGAAGCGAAAGTCCACGCCGCGTCGATCGCGAACCTCCGCGAGCTACTCGCCGTCGATCATCGATACGTGTTCACGCTGATCCAGAAGTTTCAGCCGGCGAAGGGCGAGCTCGCGATGCCGGTGCTTTCAGATCGCTCAGACATCATCGTGATCACTGACGAAGCCCATCGCAGCCAGTACGACACCCTCGCCCTCAACATGCGTACGGCACTGCCGAACGCGTCGATGATGGGCTTCACCGGCACCCCGCTCATCGCTGGTGCCGAACAGGCGACGCGCGAGCAGTTCGGCGACTACGTCAGCACCTACAACTTCCGCGATGCGATCATCGACGGTGCGACCGTCCCGCTGTACTACGAGAACCGCATTCCCGAACTGCAGCTCGTTAATGAGGACTTCTCCGATGAGCTCGATGCGCTGCTGGAGGAGGCCGAACTCGACGAGGACGCCGAAGGTCAGCTGACGCGGCAGTTTGGCACCCAGTACACGCTGCTGACCAGACCCGAACGGCTGAAGACGCTCGCAAAGGACCTCGTCACGCACTTCGTTGGTCGCGGGTTCGGCGGCAAGTCAATGTACGTCGGCCTCGACAAGGCGGCCGCCGTGCGCATGTACAACCTGGTCCAGAAGTCCTGGGCGGAGCACCTCGCCGACCTGACGGCTCAGCTCGACGCCCTGCCGGAACTGGAGCGCCCCTGGCTCGCCTCGAGGATCGAGCTGATGAAGACCACCGATATGGCGGTCGTGGTCTCGCAGAGCCAGAACGAGCTGAAGATGCTTGACGACCTGGGTCTCGACATTCGGCCGCACCGCGAACGGATGAATCGAGAAGACCTCGCGGAGAAGTTCAAGGACCCTGACGATCCGCTGCGGATCGTGTTCGTGTGCGCGATGTGGATGACCGGGTTCGACGCCCCGTCGGTGTCGACGATCTATCTCGACCGGCCGATGAAGAACCACACGCTCATGCAGACGATCGCACGCGCCAATCGGGTCTTCCCGGACAAGGACAACGGCCTGATCGTCGACTATGTCGGCGTCTTCCGAAACCTCGAGAAGGCGCTTGCCATCTACGGATCGGCCAACGCAGGCGAGAAGCCCATCGAGATCATCGACGCGCTCGCTATCGAGCTCGATACGGCCGTCGCACAGCTGATTGAGTTCTGCACCGCCCACGGCGTCGACCTCATCGCCCTACGCGATGCCGAAGGCTTCGCCCACATCACCGAGCGAGACGCCGCGGTTGAGGCACTCCTCGTAGATGAGGACACCCGCACCGAGTTCCAGACCCAGGCACGCCAGGCACGCAAGCTGTTCAAGGCCCTCTTGCCAAACCCGAAGGCCGCCGCTCAACAGCGCAACGTGGCCGCGATCCGCATTCTCGCCGAACGGATAGCAGAGGTCACCCGGCCCCCCCAGGCCGACATACACGCGGTCGCGGACGCAGTCGACGCCCTCCTCGATCGGTCGGTTGGTGCTGAGGAGTACGTCATCCGCGCCGCCGCCGAAGGTTCCAACCCCGACCCGCTCATCGACCTGTCGCTCATCGACTTCGACGGGCTCGCCCAGAAGTTCGCGGGACGCAGGCGCGCCGAGACCGACCGGCTCGCACAGATCCTCCGGCAGCGGGCCATCGGCGATGCCTTGCGGAACCCGACCCGCTACGAGCTGGTCGAGCGGATTGAGCAGCTGATCGCCGATTACAACGCCGGCAGCGTGAACATCGACGAGTACCTTCGCCACCTGATCGAACTGTCCCAGACGCTCACCGAAGAAGAGGAGCGCGCTGTCCGTGAGGGCATGAACGAGGAGGAGCTCGCGATCTTCGACCTACTCACGCAGCCAGACCCGGTGCTCAACGACGACGAGCGCCAGCGAGTGAAGGCGAGCGCGAAGAAGCTGCTGGAACACCTCCATGAGAAACTCGTCCAGGACTGGCGGCGCAAGGTCGACGTGATGAACGACGTCAACAGCACCATCCGCCGGGTTCTCGACGAGGGGCTACCGGACCCGTACACGGTCGAGCTCTTTCAGACGAAGGTTCAGCTCGTCTTCGACCACGTGCTCACCGCCTACGGCGACAACGGCGAAAGTGCGTACACGGCTCGCATGGACGTGAACTACCCGCAGGTGTTGGCCGGTGGGCACGTCGGGCCCATTGACGTCAACAAGATCGCCGACGACGTGGTCACGCGCATATTGGCGGACCCGGCATTCGCAGCACGGGTGGCGCAGCAGCTGGCGTCAGATGCCTCATCGGCCTTGGGTGAGGCCGATCCCGTGTCTACGTCCGCGGACGGTAGCGTGAAGCCATGCTGACCAGGCTCGAAGTCACCGGATTCAAGAACCTGTTCGACATCGTCGTCGAGTTCGGTCCGTTCACCTGCATCGCGGGCCCCAACGCTCTCGGCAAGTCGAATCTGTTCGATGCGATCGAGTTCCTTTCGCTCGCCATGGATTACCCATTCATGGAGGCGGCCCAGCAGATCCGCGCGGCGGGCTCCCGTATGGGGGATCCGAGGACCCTCTTTTGGGTGGATGGCACCGGCGAAGCTCCCCCACGGATGGTGCTTGCAGCAGAGATGATTGTGCCCGAGGTTGTCTACGACGACTTCGGGCAGGAGGCAAGGGCGACAAGCACCTTCCTCAGATACGAGCTAACGCTCGAGTACGTCCCGCCGACGGGAGTCGGCCCAGTGCAGATCGGCGGTATCCGACTCGTCCACGAAGATCTGGACTACATTACCCAATCCAAGGCGGCGGCGCGCCTCCGATGGAAGAGCAGCGCGTCTAGGTTTCGCCAGAGGGTGGTGAAGAACGACCGCAAAGGCACCGGCTACATCTCGACCGCTGGCGACGGGGTGTTTCAGGTTCACCAGGACGGTGGTAGCCGAGGGCAGCCACGCCGATCGGCGATCGCACCACGGACCGTCTTGTCGACGATCAATACCTCCGATGATCCGACGGCGCTCGCTGCCAGAAGGGAGATGCAGCAGTGGCGCAACTTGGCACTTGAGCCGTCAGCGATGCGTGCGCCCGACTCGATCACTGGCACATCTGTGATCGGCCCCAACGGAGCCCATCTCGCCGCGGCGCTGTTCCGTCTCGCGCGACAGGGACAGGAGCCCGCCATCTACGCGGAGGTCGCCGCGACTGCGTCGGCGTTGACTGATGTACGCGAGATGAATGTCGATTTCGATCCGAAGCGAGACCTGCTGACCCTGGAAGCCAAGCTCGGAAGCGGTCCATTCCTGCCGTCGCGGGCACTCTCAGATGGAACGATGCGCTTCCTGGCCCTGTCCGTTATCCAGGCTGACGAGTCTTTCGGCGGGCTTATCTGTATGGAGGAACCCGAGAACGGGATCCATCCCGCGAAGATCCAGGCCATGGTCACCCTGCTTCGCGATCTGGCGGTCGATCCCCAGGAAGTGCCGGACGCCGACAACCCGCTTCGGCAGGTGATCGTGAACACCCACTCACCACGGTTCGTCGTATTCCAGAACGATGACGACTTGCTGGTCGCGCTCCCGCGGAGCCTAGTCATCAATGGCCGAACCGTTCAGACGCTCAAGTTCGCACCGATGTGGGGCAGCTGGCGTGCCGACAGCGAAGGAGACGGCGTCTCCAAGGGGCTGATCGGTGAGTATCTGACTGCGCCGGAAGACGCCCCGATGATGCTCGACTGGCCCGGGCGCGCACTCGTGGAAGATGGCTAGGTGCACGACCTCCAGTTCGCCCTAATCCGTGAAGGCACCTCAGACGACGGGCTGATCCCGCACATCAGTGATCTGATCGTTCGCGCGGGCGCCCTCGCAGTTGTGGGCGCCCCCCGTCAGTACAAGGGGTCCACCAAGGATCGGCTGAGCCAGGTCCTTGGCGAGCCGTCCGTACCAGCACTGATCTTCATTCATCGTGACGCGGATGCGGCCAATCCTGGGCCGCGGCATCAGGAGATTGCCACTGCAGCAAGTGATCTGGGATGTTCCGATCAGGTGGTCGCCGTCGTACCTGTCCAGGAGCTCGAAGCATGGTTACTCACCGACGAATCGGAGATCCGATCCGTCGTCGGTAGGCCCACCGGGCGTTCAATCATCGACTTGCCCTCGCTCCGGAACATCGAGACAACCACCAGCCCGAAGGTGATCCTGCAAACCGCCTTGTTGACCGCCAGCGAGAAATCCGGCGCGCGGCTCAAGAAGGAACGGACGCAGTTCGGCACTCGGCGCGCCACTCTGCTACAGCGCCTCGACATTGACGGACCGGTCACGGGCCTTCCAGCGTGGCAGCGTTTCGTGAGTGATCTCAATGCGGCTGTGGCCCGCGTCCTTGGCAACCGCCCTTGACTATCGCAGGGCACGTCCACTGATCTGGATCATGTGCGATCACGCGAGCCACCGTGTGCTTCGACGGGCTCTTGCGACCTGAGCTGACCGTGTTGGTCAAGCAAGATCACATGGTGCCCAACAAGCCCGTCAGCAAAGCCACGGCCGTAGTTCTTGCCCGGTCACGCCTTGGTCAGGCTGAACTTCACCTGATAGCGATAGAAGTCGATATTGGCTGCGACGGAGAGGGCCCGCCGGATTCTGAGGTCGTCCTCGAGCGCGATGATCACGCCGCGAACGGCTTGGGTCGACTCGGCCACCTGGTCCTTGATGTAACCCATGTAGCGCTGGATCTGCCCAACGACCGAGTCGCTGGCCTTGCCCCTCTTGAGCTCCACCACAAGGAGCTCCGCGCCATCCTGGCTCACGGCCAGGATGTCGAGCGGACCTGTGTCGCTGAGGTACTGGCGACCGATCTGATTGCCCTCGTCATCGCAGTAGATGTCGTAGCGCTTTCCCAACTCAGTCTTCGTCCAGTTGTCGACGAGGAACTCCTCCAGGTACTTCTCCAAGGCGAACTGGACGGGATCCTCAACATCTGGATCTGTGGAGACCAACTGTGGGGTTTCCTGAAGCAGACTCTCGATCTCAGCCAGGTGCTGACTGATGTTGGCCAACGTGGCCGGGTACCTGTCCGTCGAGCGCCTCAGCTCGGCGCTCATCTCGTCGCGGTTGATCGTCCCGAACTGCCACGACACGGGCCGGCGGTGCGGCAACTCCTCGCCCGGGACGAAGGCGTACGGGCCAGTCACCTGCCCGACGTGAAGGATGCCAGCGGGGTCCGGTGTGACGACGAGGTCCCCATCCTTCATTCCCTTGCCGAGGGTCCAGATGGTTCCACAAGCCAAGCCAGCGGCGACCTTCGTCTTTTCAGGGCTCAGCTCAAGGTAGCGGGGGATGTACGTCTTGTTGAAGGCAGTCCATTCGTCGGGGAACTTGCCGGTGAAGTCGTCGACCATGCCGTAGTCGACTCCGACGTAACCACGCTCGACTGCGTCCTGGACGAAGGCCCCCTGCCTGCCGAGTCGGATGAAGTAGCAGGCCGCCATGGATGTCCTTCCGTGTCGCAGGGAGCGGTGCGTTCAGCGTAGGCCCGTATCGCCGACTTCGTCCGCCGCACGCCGATTTGCACCGGGTGTATGGGTTGGTGACATTGAGGTGTCGGCATCGGTTGGTTGGGCCGGCCGGACTTGGACTCGGCCACGAGTTGGTCGGCATCGAGCGTTCTTCGCTTCGCCAGGTTGTTCAGTGCGGCAATGGGGGCACGCGGCTTCAGCGTGACAGTCGGTGCGCGTAGCGATGAAGAAGCCTACGGTCAGCGCCGTGGCTGCTGACTACGACCGGCTCGCCTGAGTCGACGCCGCCCGAGAGGCTGCCGAGCCCCGCAGTTCCACCGGTGGATCAAGGGCCGTCCTCAGCTCAAGATCTGCATGCCTCCGTGCCCGCACTCCCGCTGCACCCGCTCAGCAACATGGCGGGAGTTTGCCGCTTCCGCGTCCTGATCGCCGTCCCGTTTGGCCTAGCGATGGTGAGAGGTCCCGCTGCCTGCGCCGCCGAACCGCTCTCCGCGATCTCGTGTCCCGATCGCGGACCTTCTGGGCCTAGGGAGGTGGCGGGCGGAAGTCGTGGCGGGTTGGCGCGTCCCGATCGGCGCTCGGTCGGGCTTAGGGAGGTTGCAGAGGAAGAAGTCCGGGTCGGGATGTCCGGAAAGGGCCGGTATCGCGGCTTAAGGAAGTAACAGGGCCGTCGGTCCCGAATCGGGGTCGCTCGTCGGTCTCGTTGGATGGTCGGAGGTGAGTGGGGTGGCGATCGGTCTGGTGAAGCTGGCGGCCGGATCCGGCTATGAGTACCTGGTGCGGCAGGTCGCGGTGCAGGACGCGACCGGCCTCGGCCGCGCCACCCTGGCCGACTACTACTCCGCCAAGGGAGAGTCGCCCGGCACCTGGTGGGGCCACGGCCTTACTGAGCTGGACCTGAAGCCGGGCTCGGTGGTGTCGGCCGAGCAGATGAAGCTGCTGTTCGGCGCCGGGCTGAACCCCACGACCGGGGCGAAGCTTGGCCGGGCCTTCTCGGTGTTCGGCAACACGCCGACCCCGTTCGAGGCCGAACTCGCCCACCGCCTCGACTCTTGGCGCCTCAGCCAGGATCTTGACGAAGGCGTGTCGGTGCCGAAGGGGGTGCGCGAGGAGCTGCGGACCGGTCTGGCGCGGGAGTGGTTCACCGCACGGTACGGCCGGCCACCGGAAGGACCGCGGGAGTTGCACGGCTTCATCGCAAAGAACACGCACAAGCCACGGATGGCGCTGGCCGGCTGGGACGTGACGTTGTCACCGCCGAAGTCGGTCTCAAGCCTGTGGGCGATCGCTCCACCAGCGCTGGCGGCGGCGATCCGGCAGGTGCACGAGGCGGCGGTCAGCGACGCTCTGGCTGAGTGTGAACGGCGGGTGTTGTTCACCCGGCAGGGCCATGAGGGTGCCCGGCACGTGCCGGTGCGCGGCATGGTCGCGGCCCGGTTCACCCACCGAGACAGCCGCGCCGGGGATCCGGATCTGCACACCCATGTGGCGATCTCGAACAAGGTCCAGACCCTTGAGGGCGCGTGGATGGCAATCAACGGCGAGCTCGTCTACGACGCGAAGGTCACCCTGTCGGAGGTGTATCTGACCACCCTCACCGCACGCCTCCGCTCGCTCGGGCTGACCATGGTGGCGGTCGGCCGGGAGGGCAAGCGGCCCGTCTTCGAGGTCGCCGGCGTCGACCCGGCCCTCAACAAGCGGTGGTCCACCCGGCGGGAGTCGATCACCGCGCTCACCGGTCGGCTCGTCGCCGAGTTCGAGGACCATCACGAACGTCCCCCGACCGCGGCGGAGAAGCTCGACCTCGAGCAACAGGCCACCCTGGCCACGCGGGAATCCAAGCACTCGCCACGCTCCGAGGCGGATCAACGCCGCGCTTGGGTCGCCCAAGCCACCCGGCTCCTCGGACCGGGCGGCATCGAGCAGACCTTGCACGCCGTGCTCACCCACAAGCCTGCCGAGCCGGTGGTTGTCGATGATGCCTGGGTCGGGCGGACGGCCGCCGCGGTGATCACGGTCGTGGAGGGTAAGCGGTCGTGGTGGACGTCGTTCAACGTCCGCTCCGAAGCCCTCCGGCAGGTTCGTGCCGCCGCGCTCCCCCTCGACCAGATCGACCAGGCGGTCGACGCCGTGGTCGACAAGGCGTTGGGCCCGGCGCATTCGGTTCCGATCCACACCACTCGCGCAATGCCGGTCGAACCCGAGCTGCTGCGTCGCCCGGACAGTGCCTCGGTGTACGAGCGGCCTGAGGCTACTCGCTACACCTCTCAACGCATCCTGTGGGCTGAGCGCCGCCTGGTCGACACTGCCGGCCGCGGCGGCGGCCGGGTCGCCGATCACAACTCGGTCTCGCTGGCGGTGCTGCAGTCGATGGCGAACCGCGAACCCCTCAACCCGAGCCAGCAGATCCTCGTCCGCGACATGGCCACCTCCGGCCGACGCCTGCAGCTGGCGATCGCCCCGGCCGGGACCGGGAAGACCACCGCCTTGCGCGCCCTCGCCACCGCCTGGACGAACAGCGGCGGCACCATCCTCGGCCTCGCCCCGTCCGCCGCTGCGGCCGAGCAGTTGCGCGGCCAGCTCGGCGCCCGGGCGAGCGCGGACAACCTGGCCAAACTCATGTGGGCGATCAGCCACCACGAGCCCCTTGCCGAACGGGTCGGCCCCAGCACGCTGGTGATCATCGACGAGGCTGGCATGGCCGACACCCTCACCCTGGACCACGTCGTCAGCTGGTGCCTCGACCAGGGCGCCAGCATCCGGCTCGTCGGTGACGACCAACAACTCGGAGCGATCGGCGCCGGTGGCGTCCTGCGCGACATCGCCACCACCCACGGCGCCCTCCACCTCGACCAGGTCCTCCGGTTCGCCGACCCTGCCGAAGCCGAAGCCTCCCTCGCACTCCGCGCCGGCGACACCGGCGCGCTGGGCTACTACCTCGACCACCAGCGGGTGCACATCGTCGACCGCGACACCGCCACCACCCAACTCCTGAACGCCTGGCTCGCCGACACCCGGGCCGGGCTGGACGCGCTCATGCTCGCCCCCACCCGCGAACAGGTCGCCCAACTCAATGGCGCCGCCCGACGCGGCCGCTTGGGCGGCGCCCGGCCCAGAGGAGAGGTCGACCTGAGTGACGGTAACCAAGCATCTGTCGGAGATGTGGTGTTGACCCGGCGGAACAACCGGACCCTCAATAGCGGCGAGACCGCTTGGGTCCGCAACGGCGACCGCTGGCAGGTCACCGCCGTCCACCGCGACGGCTCGATGGACGTGAGGCACCTGCGCAACCACCACCAGCTCACCCTGCCTGCCGGCTATGTCGCCGAGTCGGTGGAACTCGGCTACGCCACTACGATCTACAGCGCCCAAGGGGTCACCGCCGACACCTGCCACGGCCTGCTCACCGGCTTCGAGTCCCGCCAGCTCGCCTACACCATGCTCACCCGAGGCCGGCACGCCAACCACGCCTGGATCGAAGTCAACGACACCGAGGACCACCTCGCACCCGCAGCCGCGGACCTGCTCCAACCCTCGACTGCGACCCAGCTTCTTGAGCAGGTCCTGGGCCACGACGACGCGCCCGCCTCCGCCACCACCCTGCTCGGTCAGGCCGACCAGCCCACCAGACTCCTCGGACCGGCAGTCAGCTGCTACCTCGACGCGATCACCTTCGCTGCCGAACACCACCTGCCCGACGAGACGAAACAGGTCATCGACTGGGTCGGCGAACGCTACGGCCTGACCGAGGCCGCTGCCTGGCCCGCCCTGCGCAGCCAGTTGATGCTCATCGCGGCTAACGGTCACAAGCCGATCGCCGTGCTCAGCCAGGCGATAGCCCTCGGCGGGCTCGACGACGCCCACGACCCCGCCGCCGTCCTGTGCTGGCGAATCGACCTCACCCGAGCCTCCAACGGCCGCACCCGCGGACCCCTGCCCTGGCTGCCCGGCATCCCCACCCAGCTCCTCGACAACCCCGAATGGAAGATGAGGTTCCCCCCGGATCGTGGAGGCATCAGCTATAAGGAGTAGCTATGCCGGAGAAGCGCATGAAGTACGACGCCGAGTTCCGTGAGGGAGCGGTCCGGATCGTCGAGGAGACCAGGAAGCCGATC
>WBZS01000333.1_pt2 | contig 15627 bp, 11 predicted proteins | sample 5204201 | NCBI WGS metagenome assembly WBZS01 (sample SAMN12344357, study PRJNA552823) | activated sludge metagenome | biome: Activated sludge suspended growth; feature: Nitrification reactor; material: Wastewater; isolation source: activated sludge from nitrification reactor of wastewater...
TAGGGCGTGGTCGGTGGACGGCGCGTCCCGGGTCGCGAGGACCTGTACACCATCGACACCGTGGTCGAGAAGCCGACACCCACCGAAGCCGAGCTGCGCCTGTTGGTGCCGGGGCTGCGCGCCGGGCACTACCTGGGCTTCTTCGGCATGCACGTGCTGACACCCGCGGTCATGGCGATCCTGGCGGACATGCGCTTTGGTTCTGCGACCGAGCGGCCGCTATCGCTCTCCGCCGCGCTGGCGATCCTGTCGACGCGTGAGAAATACCTGGCGCTTGAAGAACACACGCGCCGCTACGACCTGGGCGACACGTACGGCCTGCTGACCGCGCAGCTTGCGCTCGCGCTCAGCGGCCAGGATCGCGAAGAGGTGCTGGCGCGGCTGCTCGAGATGTTGGCGCAACGCGAGACGAATGCGTCGCGGAGGGCGGGATGAGCGGCGAGCTGGTCGGCATCATCACCGCGCAGGACGAGGCGACCCGCGATCGCTCGCTCGAGGATTGGTGTCAGCGCGCTTCGGCCGCTGAACTGCTTGCCGAGTGCGCCGAGCTCGAGGCTTTCCGCAAGCGCAGCGTCAACCTCTACGAACAGGTGCGGGCGCTGTTCTTCCTGTATGCCATCCACCGCTTTCATCTGCCGGTCCGACTGGCGGCGCGGCCGGGCGCGCCCGGGCTGATCCCGCACGCCGGGCACGGGCATCTGTTGCAGCGCCGTTTCGAAGAAGCCATTCAGGTCTTTCTGGCGGCGCAGGCCACGGACGGCCCCAGCGCCGGACTTTCGAGCGCGTTGGCCGAGGCCTATCACGAGCTGGGCTTTCAAACCCTGGCGGATCAGGTGCGGCGCAGCGTGCGCTCGGTGCGCGGCAATCAGTGGATGTTCCGCATCGGGCATCCGCTCGATCAGCCGCTGCGCATCCGGCCCGAGCTGCGCGAGCGCTCGGCCGCCGGTCTCTTCCCGATCCTGCATGAGGCGACGCCGGTGCGCATGGATCTGTCGCACAGCGCCTGGAGCGACATCTTCTTTCTCGGGATGGATTTCCCCGAGGGCGCGCGCGTGCTCAACGTGTCGATCGATCTGGCCGTGCACGGGCGCGATCCGCAGCCGCGACCGCCGGTCGAGGCCTATCTGCGCGTGATCGACGAGCCGGTGCTGCGGCTGGTCAGCGTCGACCTGAACACGGTGGCCGAGATCACGACGGTGGCCGAGGTCTTCGACTACGCCCGCGACTACCTCGGCCTGCTCAAGGCGGCCGTGATCGCGTCGGGCCTTGTGCCGCCGGGCATGGAAGGCTCGGGCGGACGCCTCGACGGACCGAACGGCCTGCTGTCGCGTCTGGTTGGGCCCGGGCACGGTCTCGAGTTGGTCAGCAACGTCAACGGCATCCCGAAGGGCTCGCGCCTGGCGGTGTCGACGAACCTGCTGGCCTGCCTGATCACGGCCTGCATGCGCGCGACGGGTCAGGCCGCGGCGCTGAACGGCGCACTTACCGAGCCCGAGCGGCGGCTGGTGGCGGCGCGTGCCATCCTCGGCGAGTGGCTGGCAGGCTCGGGCGGCGGTTGGCAGGACTCGGGCGGAGTCTGGCCCGACATGAAGCTGATCACGGGCGTCGTCGCCGGCCCGGATGATCCCGAGCATGGGATCAGCCGCGGGCGGTTGCTGCCGCAACACCACATCTTCACGCGCGACGAGATCACGGAGGAGACGCGGCGCAAGCTTCAGGACAGCCTGATCTTGTTCCACGGCGGCATGGCCCAGAACGTCGGCCCGATCCTGCAGCAGGTGACCGAGAAGTACCTGCTGCGCGCCGACGCTGAATGGCGGGCGCGCAAAGACGCCATTGCGTTGCTGCGCGAGATCGAGGCGCTTCTGCGCGCCGGCGATGTCCGCGGCATCGGCGCCGCCACCACGCGCAATTTCATGGGCCCGATCCAGACCATCATCCCGCGCGCGACCACGCTTTTCACCGAGCGTCTGATCGAGCGCGCCCGGGCCGCGTTTGGCGATGACTTCTGGGGGTTCTGGATGCTGGGCGGGGCTTCGGGCGGCGGCATGGGCCTGATCGTCGATCCGCGGCAGCGCGAGGCGGCAAAGGCCGCCTTGCCCGAACTGCTGGGTCGGGCGAAGCGCGAGCTCGAGCATGCGCTGCCCTTCGCCATGGAGCCCGTGGTCTACGACTTCGCCATCAACACCCGCGGCACCTGGGGCGAACTGGTTAGCGGCGCGGCCGCGCTCATGCCGGCCGGTTACTACACGTTGACCACGCCCGACCTGCTGCGTCGCGATCCGGGCCAGCTGTCGCCGGGCCGCCGGCTCGAGCTCGACCGCTTTGCAGCGGCCTGTCGCACCGAACCGGCCCTGGCGGGCATGGTGCAGACGCTGTTCGATCGCGTCATGCCGCGCGCGAGCGGATCGGCCGGCGAGGGACGCGGGCTCGCGTCGCTGCTCGAGGAGCTAGGTTTCGACCGCGCCCAGCACGAGCAGATCCGGGCCGACCTGCGACAGGGTCGGATCGGCCTGGCGCACAACCGGCTGCCGGCGAACACCGTCATCGCCGATGTGGCCCCCGGCGACGTCGCCGACTTCGAGTCCCTGCCGGATGCTGCCCGCCTGCGGGACGAGGGGCTGACGGCGCTGCGGGCCGGTGAGGTGGCCGTGGTCACGCTGGCTGCCGGCGTTGGCAGCCGTTGGACCGAGGGCGCCGGGGTCGTCAAAGCGATCAACCCCTTCGTCAAACTCGGCGGCCGACACCGCTCGTTCGTCGAGATCCATCTTGCCAAGAGCCGCCGCATCGGGCAGGCAGCCGGTGTCTGGCTGCCACACCTGATCACCACTAGCTACCTGACGGATGGCGCGATCCGCGATTTCCTCGATCAGCACGGCCGGTACCGTTATCCCGGTCCGCTCGCGCTATCGCCGGGCCGCGCGGTCGGGTTGCGCTTTGTGCCGATGGCGCGCGACCTGCGTTTCGCGTGGGAAGAGCAGCCGCAGCAATTGCTCGACGAGCGGCAGCAGAAGGTGCGCGAGAGCCTGCACGCCGCGCTGGTTGGCTGGGCGCGCGCGACCGGTGAGGGCGGCGACTACGTCGACAACGTGCCGGTGCAGTGTCTGCATCCGGTCGGGCACTGGTTCGAGATCCCGAACCTGTTGCGCAACGGCGTGCTCGCGAACCTGCTGCGCGAACGCCCGGGGCTGAGGACCCTGATGCTGCACAACGTCGATGCCGTCGGCGTCGATGTCGATCCGGTGGCGCTGGGCTGGCATCGGCGTTCGGGCGCGACGATGGGTGTCGAGGTCATTGCGCGGCAGATCGAGGATCGCGGCGGCGGGCTGGCGCGCATCAACGACACGTTGCGGCTTGTCGAGGGCCTGGCGCTGCCGGGCGAGGACGACGAGTTCAGGCTGTCGTACTACAACTCGAACACGTTCTGGATCGACCTCGATCGGTTGCTGACCGTCTTCGGCCTGACGCGCGCCGAACTCGAGGACGCCGGGCGCGTGGCCGAATCGATCCGGGCGTTGGCTGCGCGCATGCCGACTTACATCACGCTCAAGGATGTCAAGAAGCGTTGGGGCTATGGCCAGGAGGACGTCTACCCGGTGGCGCAGTTCGAGAAGCTCTGGGGCGACATGACGGCGCTGCCTGAAGTTGACACGCGCTACCTCGCCGTGCCGCGTCGGCGCGGACAGAACCTCAAAGACGTGGCCCAGCTCGACGGTTGGCTCCGCGACGGCTCGGCGGCCTTCGTCGAATCCCTCTGCACCTGGGGCGAGTGAGGCGGTGAAGGGCGAAGGGCGAAGGGCGAAGGGCGAAGGGCGAAGGGCGAAGGGCTCTGAAAACTACCTTCTGGACCCCCTCCGCGGAAACGCGCGAGGCATCGCGGCGTTGAGGCATTCAGTGCGCGGCTTCCGTGGAGGGGGCAGGGGGTGGCCCAAGCCCTGCCCAACCTCACCCCCGCCACTCGCTCCGTAGTTCCCGATACACCGCCGCCGGCCGCTCCACATGCACCGCATGACCCGTGTCCGGCACCACCACGCGCGTTGCGTTCGGCAGCCGTGCCTGCATCTGCGTCGCAAACGCCACGAACTTGCTGTCCAACGCGCCGACGATCAGCCGGGTCGGGCGCACGAAGCCGCTCAGCGCCTCCCAGCCCGACGGCTGGGCGCCCGTGCCCATGCCGCGGAGACTGTTGGCGAGGCCGACAGGGTTGTTGCGCAGGCGGGCCGTGTGCAGACCGGCTCGGACCGACTCCGGCAGACGGGCCTGCGAGGCGAACAGCGGCAGCGACTCCCAATACGTCACAAAGGCCTCCAGGCCGTCGCGTTCGATCCGGTCGGCCAACGCCGCGTCGGCCTCGACCCGTGCGGCGCGTTCGGCCTCGGTCGACAGTCCCGGTGAGCCGCTCTCGAGCGCGAGCGTACGCACGCGTTCAGGGTGGCGCAGGGCTGCGTGCAGGGCCAGGCGCGCGCCCATCGAGTAACCGGCCCAGTGCACGGCGGTGAGCCCGAGTGTGTCGAGCAGCGCGATCAGATCCGCCGTGGCGCACTCGATCCGGTACCGCTCCGGGTCCCGGGGCGAGTCGGTTTGGCCGTGGCCGATCAGGTCCGGCACGAGCACGCGAAAGCGACGTGCCAGGTGCGTGCTGATCGGGGACCAGCCGCCGCTGCTGCCCGTGAAGCCGTGCAGGAGCAGCACGGCCTCCGGGCCGTTGCCGTACTCGGCGACGTGATAGCTCAGGCCGTTGAGAAGGTGAGTGGGCATGGGATCGATTGGGTGCGAATGTACACTCGGGCCGAGGCCGAGACGACTGTCGTCGTCACTGCATGACCTCAAGTGCCTCCGCCTCTGAGGCGGCAAACGTGCGTTCCCGAAGGCGCGACGGCAGGTAGGTCATGGAGTGACGACGTCAGTCGTCACGCTGAGCGAATAGCTCCGTCACCTCGCGGCGCAGCACCTTGCCGCTGGCCGTCATGGGCATCGACTCAAGGACGCGCACCTGGCGCGGCTGCTTGTAGCCGGCCAATCGTTCACGCGCGAAGGCGATCAACTCGGCCGGCGTGAGCGCGGCGCCGGCGCGCACGACCACGGCGGCGGCCACGCGCTGGCCCCATTCGGGGTCGGGTACGCCGACCACGCACACCATCGAGACGGCCGGGTGAGCGGCCAGCACGGCCTCGACCTCTGCCGGGTAGACGTTCTCGCCGCCGCTGACGATCAGGTCAGTCCGCCGATTCAGCACCCACAGATCGCCTTCTTCGTCGCGATAGCCGATGTCGCCGGTGTGCAGCACGCCGTCTCGGAGCGCGGCCGCGGTTGCGACCGTGTCACGCCAGTAGCCGCGAAAGACCGTCGGCCCAGAGATCACGATCTCGCCCGGCGTGCCGATCGCGGCCTCCGTGCCGTCTTCGGCAAGCACATGGATCCGCGACCAGGGCAGGGCCTTGCCGACGCTGCCGGGTTTGCGGACCGCGTCCTCGGGGCGTTGGGTCGCGATCTGTGAGGCCGTTTCGGTCAGACCATACGTCGGCGCGACCCGGACCCCCGCAGCTTGAGCGCGCGCCATCAGCTCGGGGCTCGCGGCGGCGCCGCCGAGCAGCACCAGGCGCACGCCGCTGAGCGCGGATGCCTCGTGCTCGAGCAGGCGATGCAGCTGGGTCGGCACCAGAGACACCAACATTGCAGCCTGCGCGCGAAGGTCGTGCGCCAGGTCCTCGACCCGCGCAGACGTCGCCAGCACCATGGTGGTGCCGTACAGGCAACTGCGCCAGATGATCGCCAGCCCGCCGACGTGATACAGCGGCAGCGGACACAACCAGCGATCGTCCGGCAGCGTCCCGATCCGCAGCGCCGATGCTAGAGCGCTCCAGAAGTGATTGCCGAACGTCAGCAGCGCGCCCTTGGGCCGCCCGGATGTGCCTGAGGTGAAGACGATGGCCTGGACGTCGTGGAGCGATGGACGAGGGGCGAGGAGCGTAGAGCGAGAGGGGTCGTGGCGCTCCACGTTCCACGTTCCTCGCGCGATCGCCTTCACGCCCTCCGGTAGATTCGGCGTCTCGCCACCCCCCACGACCACGAACCGCGCGCCCACATGCCCGATCTGCCACGCGATCTCGTCGGCGGTCAGCCGGGTGTTGAGCGGCACCAGTACGGCGCCGGCGCGCGCGACCGCGTGCACGACGACGACGGACTCGACCGTCAGCGGCAACCACGCCGCCACCGGCTCACCGGGCATCACACCGCGTCCGGTCAGCTCGGCAGCAAGCGAAGCCACACGCGCCTCCAGCTCCGCGTACGTCACTGTCGCGTCGCGCGTGATCACGGCCGGCGCGTGCGGTCGCTGGCGCGCCTGATCGACAAGCCAGTGCGCGGGCCGCGCCAGGCCTTCGGGTTCAGTGGAGTGCTCTCTGTCGCTCACGTCACTCAATCAGCAATCAGAAGCGCTACGGTCTCCACGGGTACTTCTTGAAGTCCGGCTTGCGCTTTTCGACGAACGCGTTCTTGCCCTCGCTGCCTTCCTCGCTCATGTAGTAGAGCATGGTGGCGTCGCCGGCGAGCACCTGCAGACCGGTCTGTCCGTCGAGGTCGGCGTTGAAGCCGGCCTTGAGGAAACGGATCGCGATCGGGCTTTTGTCCAGGATCTCGCTGGCCCACTGCACGCCTTCGGCTTCGAGTTGCTCGACCGGGACGACGTGGTTGACCAGCCCCATGTCGAGCGCCTGCTGGGCGTTGTACTGGCGGCACAGGTACCAGATCTCGCGCGCCTTCTTCTGACCGATGATCGAGGCCAGGTAGCTGCTGCCGAAACCGCCGTCGAAGCTGCCGACCTTGGGCCCGGTCTGGCCGAAGACGGCGTTGTCGGCCGCGATGGTCAGGTCGGCGATGACGTGCAACACGTGGCCGCCGCCGATGGCGTAGCCGGCCACCAGCGCGATCACGGGCTTGGGCATGGTGCGGATGATGCGTTGCAGTTCGAGCACGTTCAGACGCGCGCGGCCGTCGTCGCCGACGTAACCGGCGTGCCCGCGCACCTTCTGATCGCCGCCCGAGCAGAACGCGTACTTGCCGTCCTTAGCCGGGCCGTTGCCCGTGAGCAACACCACGCCGATGCGCTCGTCGGCCCAGGCGTTGCGGAAGGCGTCGATCATCTCGTCGATGGTCTTCGGCCGGAAGGCGTTGCGAACTTCGGGCCGGTTGAACGCGATCCGGGCCATCCCATCGGCCTTGTGATAGGTGATGTCTCCGTATGCTTTGGCTTCGATCCATTCGGGCATAACGACTCCTGTGATTGCTGATTTCTGATTGCTGATTGGCCCTCAATCGGCAATCAGAAATCAACAATCAGCAATCAGCAAGGGCATTCTTTCGGATAAGTTTAGCAACTTCAAGATCCAGGGCCGAGTCGGTCTTGACCTCGATGAGCTGGGGTTCGCGCGCCGCCACGGCGGCCGAGAACGCCGTCCGGAAGTCGGCGCGCGTGGTCGGCGCCGTGTAAGCGAGGCCGTGGAGCTGCGCTGCGGCCGCGAAGCTCAGACCGTGGGGCGTCAGGAACAGGTCGGTGAAGGCCGGCTCGAACGCCTTGATCGGCAGGCGGCGGAAGATGCCGCCGCCGTCGTTGTTGACCACCACGATCGTGAGCGGGATGCCGCAGCGCCGGACAGCCAGCAGCCCGTTCAGGTCGTGGTAAAGCGCCAGGTCGCCGAGCACGAGGACGAGTGGCCGGTCCGGCGCCGCCGCCGCGACGCCGAGGGCGGTCGAGACCAGGCCGTCGATGCCGGCGACGCCGCGGTTGCCGAAGACGGCCAGCGCCTTGTCGGGCGCCTGGCCGTACTGATCGGCGTGGCGCACGGTCAGGCTGTTGCTGATGAAGAGCGCGGCGCCCGCGGGCAGCGTGCTGACCACGTCGGCGATCACGGCCCCGTCGAACAGCTCGGCCGTAGCCATCTGCTTCGCCAGCGCTACGGCCACCCGGGCCTCGCGCTCCGCAGCTGCGCATAGCCACTCTCCGGCAGCGCGTTCGGCCAATGAACCGCCCAGGGCCTGGGCCACCCCCTGACAGGTCGAGGCCTCATGCGCCTGAAGATGATGCGTCAAGCGATGGGTGTCGTCGGCCCAGCGCCCGCTCTCGCGGATCTGGACCATGACGCGCGGCCGCCAGCCGTCGAGTGCGAGCTGCAGCGCCGCCGAGGTCGGCACGTCGCCGAAACGGAGGACGACGTCGGGTTGCAGGTCGAGCCGCGCGGTGTCGTAATGGGTCAGCCGCACGACGCCGTCCGCCGGAGCGTAGCGCACACCCGAGAGCGCCTCGGCCACCACGGGGTAGCCGCTCGCGCGCGCCAGATCCAGCACTGCCCCGTGCAAGGCCGGGTCGGCCAGCCGTGGCCCGCACACGATCAGACCGCGCGGCGACGTGAGAATGGTCTCCACCAACCAGGCGAGCTGTTCCGCTGTCGCGGTGCGCGGCGCAGCCAGCAGGCGCGTGTATGGCGCGTCGGCGGCCCGGGCGACCTCGTCCTCCTGCAACCGGGTGCGATCCGCGGGCACGACTGTGGGCTCGAGCGGTTTGCGGAAGGGGAAGTTGAGGTGCACGGGCCCGGCGGGCGATCCTGCTGCGCGGGCGTAGGCACGATTCGCGAGTGTGCGCAGGCTGCGCACGAGCACCGCAGGCGGATCCTGCTCGGGCGGGGCCACGTCGACCGACCAGAGCACGTGCCCGCCGTAGAGTTTGATCTGGTCGATGGTCTGGTTCGCGCCGCTGTCGCGCAGTTCGTGGCTGCGGTCGGCGGTCAGCACCAGGAGAGGCACTTCGCTTTCGTGCGCTTCGATGACGGCCGGGTAGAAGTTGGCCGTCGCTGTGCCCGACGTGCAGACGACCGCAGCCGGTCGACCGGTGGCCAGCCCAAGCCCCAGCGCAAAGAACGCGGCGCTGCGCTCGTCGAGGTGTGAGGTCACGCGCACCTCCGGCCTGGCGCTGAACGCCAGCGTCAACGGCGTCGAGCGTGATCCCGGCGCGATGCACACCTCACGCAGACCCGAGCGGATCAATTCGTCGACGACGATCTCGGCCCACAGACCGTTGCGGTTCACCGGCGTACTATCGCCCATCAAACACTCCTCGCTCCTCTCCCTCACGCCTTTGCCATGGCCTCGGCTCCGAGCGCACGCAGCATCGGCAGGAACTTGAGCGCGGTCTCGCGCCATTCCTTTTCGGGTTGCGAGTCGCCCACGATGCCGGCGCCGGCGTACAGCCACACGCGCCGCTCATCGGCGACGGCCGAACGGATCCCGACCGCGAACTCGCCGTCGAGGTTCGCGTCGAGCCACCCGATCGGAGACGCATACCAGCCGCGCGGGATCGGCTCATGCGACCGGATGAACTCCAGCGCCGCGGCCGTCGGGGAGCCGCCCATGGCGGGGGTGGGGTGCAGGCGCGCGATCACGGGCAGGACGCCGGCCGGCTCGCGCAGTCGGCCGTGCGCCGGCGTGTGGAGGTGCTGGATGTTGCTCAGCTGCAGCACGTCCGGCGCGGCCGGGATCTCGACCGAAGCGCACAACCCCGCCAGCCGATCGCGGAGCGCGGCGACCACGAACTCATGCTCGCTACGTTCCTTCGGGTCGGCCAGGATCTGGGCGGCCAGTTCGGCGTCGGCCTCGGGCGTGGCACCCCGGCGGATCGAACCGGCCAGCGCCATCGTCGTGAGCGCGTCGCCCTCGACCCGCGCCAGCAGCTCCGGTGTCGCGCCGAAGAAGGCGCGATGCGGTTGAGGCTCAAAAAGGAACCGGTAGCACCCGACGTAGTTGCGGTCGAGGTAGTCGAGCGCCGGTCGCGCGTCGACGTGCTCGCGAAACCCGATCTCGCAGGCGCGCGCCAGCACGACCTTGGCCAGGGCATCGGCATGGATGGCGGCGGTGGCCGCTTCGACGATCTCGGTCCACGCAGCGAGCGCCATCGGATAGCGGATCGAGGTCGGCGTCAGGGCTTCGGCGGTGACGACGCGATCGGCCCGCAAGGCCGCCAGTCGAACCGAAAGGACCTCGCGCAGGGTCTCGGCCGTGAGTTCGTCGCCCTCGGCCTGTTGCACGTTGACGGTCAGCCAGGCGGCCTCGCCACGCTGGGTGAACTGGAAGTGCGGCAGGATGAAGAGCGCCGGCGCGTAGATCGCCCAGGTGTTATCGGGCGCGAAGTCGTCTTGAAACGCGAACCCGCCGAAGAGCCGCGGACCGGCCGCACGGTCGGGCGTCTCCACCTGCGCGCCCGCGAAGAGCGCCGTAGCCCGATCATGCACGGCCGAGAAGCGATCGCGGTCCCACACGACCAGCTCGGCCGCGATGCCGCCGCCGGCCAGCACCAGGTCGTCGCGGTTCCAGTAGAAGCGCGCGCCTATTTGGGCGGCCAGGAAGTCGCGGGCGGTCAGGCCGGGCGCTGCGACGGTGACGCTCAGCAACCGGCCGGCCGGCTCGCTGGCGGTCGGCGGAGCGGGTTCGCGCTCAACGCTCATACCCGACGCTCCGCAGCAAGAGAGGCGGGAGCGTCGCCATGATCCGGCTCGGCTCCGGTTCGCCGGTGTAGACCCAGCGGATGACGATGCCGTAGATCGCGCCCATCCAGGCGTGGGCGACGACGTCGGTGTCGCTGATCGCGATCTCGCCGACCGCCACGGCCTCATCCAGATACTGCTTGATCAGGTCCGCGAAGCGCTCGTTGACCTCGATCCGTTTGCGCTCGAAGACGCTGCCCAGGCCGGTGGCCTGGACCAGCAGCAGCTTGGCCGGGCGGCGGTACCGTCCGAACGTGTCGAGACAGGTCTCAATGGCGATGCGCACCCGCACCATGCCCTCTTGCTCGTTCGCGATCGCGGTTTTGACCCGCCGCTCGAGCAGATCCGCGAACTGGTCGACCAGAGCCAGGAACAGGCGCTCCTTATTCGGGAAGTGGAAGTAGATCGCGCCCTTCGAGGTGCCGGACTGGTCGACGATCTCGTCCATCTTGGTGCTGTGATAGCCCTTGTTGGCGAAAACATCGAGCGCGGCGTCGAGGATTCGGTCCCGGGTGCCGTCGGGATCGCGCCCGGCGGGTTCCTTCGAGGGGATTGCCATGGCCCAACTTTATCGCAAACCGACCGGTCAGTCTACAGAGGACAAAAAGAGAGGGCCAGGCCGGAGGTTCGAGCCGACCTGACCCTCGCTCCTGTGGACGTCAGCCGACCACGGCGATGCACTCGATCTCGACCCGGGCGCCGCGCGGCAGGGCGCCGACCTGGAAGGTGCTGCGCGCCGGCGGGTTGCCGGGGAAGTAGGTCGCGTAAATGGCGTTCATGGCCGCAAACTCGCCGAGGTCGAGCATGAAGACCGTGGTCTTGACGACCTTGTCGAGCCCGCTGCCGGCAGCCTCGAGCACGGCCTTGAGGTTGGTGAGCACGCGATGGGTCTCGGCCTCGATGCCGCCTTCGACGATGGTCATGGTCGCCGGGTCGAGCGAGACCTGACCCGAGCAGAACACGAAGCCATTGGCGCTGATGGCCTGTGAGTAGGGACCGACGGCATTGGGTGCGAGTGGGGTTGCGATGGGTTTCAACATGGTGTTTGTTCTGAATGGGAGCCGGGTGTTTGAATGACGCAGCCCCATTTTACGCCACTGCCGAGTGGCCCGATACCGGGAATGGCCGGATATCGCCGGATATCGCCAGACGGCCAACTCAAATGCCCGCGAATCACGGTGTTCTATGACGGTCCATTCCGGGTATCGACTCTTCGCCCTCGACCCCGCCATATTCCGGTGCCATGGCCAGTACAACGGCCCAGCCTCGCAGAGGGAGCGCGGAGTATGATCAGTTGCGGCCGACACAGGGAGGGACCATGCGGATTCCAGCGGTTGTGAGACAGGCGGTTTGGATCGGCGCAATCTTGCTGGCGCTGACAGGCCGCCTGCCGGCGCCCAGACCGGTCGCCGCCACCACGGCCAACACCGAGCCGACGACCTATCGCCTGACCCAGTCGACCGCGAGCCTCCAACTATGGACCACGCCGCCGAGCGAGCGCGTGTTCAAGGACGCGGCCGTGCCGACGGCGACCGACTCGGAGGTGCGCGTGTATGCCGCGCGCAACGAGTTCGAGCCGTTTCAGGTTGTGGTCAAGCCGACGGCCTCACAGGCCGCGGCGGTCAGCATCGACGCGCTCGGCGCCGGGATCACGGCCGAGTTGTATCAGGTGCAGTACGTCAACGTCGCCCAGGTTTCGGACAGCCTCGGCCGTCTGGGGCCGTATCCCGATCCCCTTTGGCCGCTCGCCAACGGCGCGACGGTCTCACTCACGGCCGGCGAAAACACGGCTTTCTGGTTCAGCCTCTCGGTGCCGGCCGGCGCGCCGGCCGGCGACTACGTCACCACCATCCACATCGGCGCGGTATCCATCCCGTTGCGCGTGCACGTCTTCAACTTCGCCATCCCCAACGACCTGCACGTGGCGTCGCAGATGAACTTCTCCTACCAGGCCATCCTGGGCGCGTATGGTGTCGGCGGCACCGGCGCGGCGTACTGGTCGTACGTCGACGCGATCAAGCAGTTCTTCATCGATCATCGCCTGACGCCGACCAGCGTGCTTTGGCCCGGCGGTTTGACCGGCGGCGGCACATTCGCGGCGCCGTTCATCGATTACGACTGCGGCGCGCACACGCTGACCGATCCCTACGGCATCTGGGGCTTCGATGCCCTGGCGGCGCGATACCTCGGTGGTGCCGGCCTGCTGGCCGGGACGTTCACGACGCCGTTTAACGGCGGGGTGGGGTTCTCGACGTTCACGGCCTCGTCGTTCAGCAGCAACGATTCCTCGATCGACCAACGCCCGGCGACGTTTTGTGGACAGACCCGCTCGGCCTCGGATTGGCTGGCGAACCCGACCTCCCCCTACAACCAGGCCTGGTTCGCCTACGTCTCCGCCCAACAGAACTACCTCAGCAGCCGCGGCTATCTCGACGAGGCCGTCAACTACTTCGCCAATGAGCCGCAGGACCAGGGCGACTACAACGCCGTCGCCTGGTACTCGCGCTACGCCAACCAGGCGGCACCGAACCTCAAGCTGATGGTGTCGGAGGGCGCGCGGCCCGAGATCTACGCCAACGCGAGCTACCCGAACGCCCACATCGACATCTGGCTGCCGGTGCTCAACGAGTACGATCCGGTCGCCGCGCATGATCGATCGGTCAACCATGGCGAAGAGACGTGGGTGTATTTCCTCTACGGCACGCGCCCGCCGTATTTCAACCCGATCACGCTCGACCACCCCGGCGTCGAGGGCAAGTTCACGGGCTGGTTCTTGTGGAAGTACCGGGTGCGCGGTCTCGCCTATTACTCGCTCAACGATTGGAGCCAGAACCCGTGGACCAGCCCGATGACCTCCGGGCACAACGGCGACACGTTCATGCTCTATCCGCCTTCGCAGAGCAACACCGCGATCGCCTACGGGTCGAACGGTCATCGCTTCGTCCCGTCGATCCGTTTCGAGTTGATGCGCGACAGTCTGGAGGATTACGAGTACCTGTACCTGCTGGCGGGCGGGCAGCCCCAGGTCGGGCAGGTCAACGCCGCGGATCCGCAGGTCGACAAGGTCATCGCCGGGTTGACCAGCTATACGCGCAACAGCGGCTTTCTGTATGACCTGCGCCGCCTGATCGGCCTGAAGCTCGGCGGCGAGATCGCGGCTATCCCGGACATCACGCCTCCGCCGACGCACCCGCGTGCCGAAGGCGCGCCCGGCAACTACTACATCAACTTTCAGGACCCGGCCGGCGAGCCGACCGCTGACCCGCTGGTCGTGAACGGCAAGACCTATCTCAAGATCGGCTCCGCCGACTACAGCGGCTCGGCGGGGTACGGCTGGTACAGCTCACCCACCGCCAACTGGATGACGACCTGGCTTTCGTCGGGCCCCAACGTCCTGCAGCGCAGCATCCTGTTTTCCGATTGGGGCCGCCCGGCGACGTTCGAGTTTGATCTGCCTAACGGGGTCTACAACGTCACAGCCTCCGTCGGCTGGCAGGGCCGTACGTACGCACACCAGAAGGTCGATATCGAGGGCGTGAGCTTCGTCAACGATGAGGCGACGACGCCCGCCAACTCGTACCTGGTGCGCACGCACGCGCTTTCGATCAACGACAACAAACTGACGATGGCGATCGGCATCTTCGACGAATACACGATGCTGAATTATCTGACCATCGAAGCCGCGAACCCGCCGGTGCGGGACCTGCGTCTGACCCAGGCCGGCGCCGGCGGCGGCACGGCAACGCTGACGTTCGCGTGGACCCCGGCATCCTCGGCCGCCGCTCAGGAGTTGCGGTACTCGACCGCGCCGATCACGGCCGGAAACTGGTCTCAGGCGAGCGTGCTCGCCGGGCCGCTAGCCGGCAACGCCGGGTCCTACGCGGCGAGCGTTCCCTATGCCGGCGGCACACTGTATTTCGCGCTCAAGGGCCAGAGCGCCCAGGGCGATTGGTCGGAGCTTTCGAACCTGGTGATCTGGCCGTCGCTCGACGTGCGGCTGCCCGTGATCCGCAAATAGATCAGCGAACCGCGAAGACGCGATGATCGCAAAGACATCCGTGTGCTTTGCGATCCTCGCGTCTTCGCGGTTCGTCGTTCACTCAAAGTAGCTCTCGACGCGTCCCGAAAGGGCCTCGGTGATCCGCCGCCGGACGCGGGGCTTCATCGGCTCGGGCAAGGCGAGCGGGTCGGGTGGGAACCAGCGCGCTTCAAGAGTCTCGACCCCGTCGGCGCGCGGTTCGCCGCTGACGTGCCGACACAGGAACACGGCGCTGGCGAACTGGGCCTGGTCGCCGTTGGCGTAGGTCACCTGATGGTCGGGCCCGGTGTAGGCGCCGACCAGGTGCACGGGTTCGCTCAGGACGCCGGTCTCCTCGTAGGCTTCGCGCACCGCGGCCTCGGCCGCCGACTCGCCCAGATCCATGTAGCCGCCCGGGTAGGCCCATTGGCCGTTGTCGGCGCGGCGGATCAGCAGGACCTCTCCGGCAGCGTTGCGAATGATCGCCGCCGAGCCCGGCGTGATCAGGTGCCCGGCGCCGAAGCGCCGGCGCAGGTCCAGGATGTAGGAGCCGTCGGTCGCCGGGTGGTCGCTGCGCGGCGCGTCGAAGACCGCCGGCCCGCCGCGCTGGCTGTCGGCGAGCGCGGCCGTGTACCAGGGTCGACTGAGCGCCGGCACGGCCTCGGGCTCGAACCAGCGCTGCTCCGCTGTCTCACTCAGGTCGGCAGCGCCGACCTGGCGCACCGGCCGGCACTCAAGCACGGCCGCCCATTGTTGGGTCTCATCGCCGTTCGGGTAACGCACGTCCCAGCGCGGGCTCGACTGAAGGCCGATCAGGCGCACGACGCGCGTGTCGTAGCCGGTCTCCTCGCGCACTTCACGGCGGACGCAATCGCCCAGGGTCTCGCCCAGCTCGAGCATGCCGCCCGGCAGGCTCCAGGCGTCGGCCTCGAAGTCGGTGCGGCGCTGCAGCAACACCCGGCCGGCGCGGTCGCGGACGATGGCGGTCGTGTAGACGAGGATGACTTTGTCGGGCCCGATGGCCGAGCGGAGGCGGTTGAGATACTCCATGGCGAAGCGATCATACTCGACCGCGGC
>WBZS01001741.1_pt1 | contig 15624 bp, 13 predicted proteins | sample 5204201 | NCBI WGS metagenome assembly WBZS01 (sample SAMN12344357, study PRJNA552823) | activated sludge metagenome | biome: Activated sludge suspended growth; feature: Nitrification reactor; material: Wastewater; isolation source: activated sludge from nitrification reactor of wastewater...
AGCCGCGGGCCGAGAGGCCCGTGGGTCTCCACAACCCCAAAATTTAGTCTGGACAACGCACTAGCAATTTTATTCTTGCTACGCTTTCCACGCTGCAACGCAGAATCGGTTCATCGCAAAAAATCATTTCTTCTTCCACGTCACCAGAAACACGCCGGTGTCGGGCCAGGAGCCGAATTGGTCGGGGCGGGGTTTGGAGGCATCGATATTTCGGCAGACCTGAAAAGTATCGTCCTTGAAACGGTAGATTCCCTTGTAGGTTTTGTCGACATTCCCCTGCTCGCGAAAGGTCATATCGATCGCTTTGGGGTCTTTGGAAGCGTCGAGCCGAATTTTGCAGGGGAGTTTTTTTTCGCGAACCGTGACTTCGTAGGTATCGCCTTCGACGCTCAGGACCGTGTTGCTGATCTGATCAGGCGCTGCTTCTTTGCCGTTGATTTCCAGGGCGTGAAGCACCCATTGGCCCTGAAATTTTTTCAAGTCCGCAGTCGATTTTTCCTCGTCCGCTCGGGAGGCGTTCATGGCGATCACGACCAACCCAAGCAGGCAGAAACGCGTCAACATCGCATTGATCTCGTAAGGCGGGCAAATAAAAACTAAGTGCCGATCGGCTTACCGAAACGTGTCAATCGTCGATACCGAGTTGCAGTTTCGCCGCTTCCGACATCCGGTCTTTGTCCCATGGCGGATCCCAAACGAGATCCACGTTTACCGACGTTACATTTTCGAGCGGCTGAATCTTCCTTTGGACTTCCCCAGGAAGCGAACCCGCGACAGGACAGGCTGGCGTCGTCAACGTCATGCGGACGAGAACCGCACCGGCTGGAGTGATCTCGATGTCGTAGATCAAGCCCAACTCATAGATATTCACCGGCACTTCGGGATCGAAAACCGAATGGGCCACCTCGATGATTCGATTCTTCAAATCCTCGATCTGTTCCAGTGTCAGGGGTTCAGCGAGCACACGCGGTTCCATTGGCGGAATTGGGTTTTCCACCGGAGCGGGTGTATCCATTGGCAACGGAACTCGCGACAAGCTCATTGCAGCCATCTCACAAAGGGGATATCACTAGGAATACTGAAGCTAATGTAGCTATTTTTGATTGCCTTGTTTTCCTCTACAAGGTCAGACATTCGCGATCTTGGCAGCGAACGTTTGAATGCGTTTCGTCATTTCCGAAAGCCCGTTTCGCCGACCCATGCTCAGGTTTTTGTCCAGTCCGATTCGGCGGAAGAAACCTTCGACGTCGAAATCGCGAACTTGGCGAGCCAACTGCCCTGAGAAAAGGGTTTGCAACAACGCGGTCAACCCACGGACCACCTCCGCGTCGCTATCCGCGAGGAATTCGATACGCTCCGGCGAACCCGGCTTGGCGCGAAGGTCCAGGAACACCGTGCTCTGGCATCCCAACACTCGGTTCGATTCGGACTTCAGATATTCCGGCATCGGCAGCGACTTCGATCCCATTTCGATGATGTGCTGATACCGGTCCGTCCACTCTTCCAAGAATTCGAAAACTTCCGCGACTTCGTCGGCGGCCGCTTCCGGATTTTCGCCCGATGCGGTCGGATAGGTCACGTGCCCGTTCAACGTCGTAAGCTCCACGCCCTGAGCCATGGCGCGAGATCGTCCCTCTCCCACGATTTTTTCAAGCGTATTCACGAATTGGTCGACTTCGTCCAGCGTGTTGTAAAGGCCGAAGGACGCACGGATCGAGCCGGGTACGTTGAAGCGTGCCATGAGGGGTTGGCAGCAGTGATGCCCCGTGCGAACCGCGATGCCAGCCAAATCGAGCTTGGTGCCGACATCGACCGCCGCCATTGCGGGTTCATCCACAACGAACGAAAGAACCCCCGCTTTTTCCTTGGCGGTCCCGAGAATGCGAACTCCAGATATACTTCTTAATCCCTCGGTGGCGCGATCAAGGAGTTGCTTCTCGTGCTCGCCGATCTTGTCGCGTCCCTGGCTTTCCAGGTAGTCCATTGCCACGCCCATACCGACAGCGTCGGCCATGTTCGGCGTTCCTGCTTCGAATTTGTACGGGAGTTCATTCCAGGTCGTTTTTTCGAAGCTGACGTAGCTGATCATGTCGCCGCCCGTTTGGTAGGGGGGCATGAGTTCCAAATGACGCGCCTTACCATACAAGACGCCCATTCCCGTCGGGCCATAGATCTTGTGGCTCGAGAGGGAGTAAAAATCGCAGTCGAGGTCGCGAACATCCACCTTCATGTGAGGCGTCGCCTGGGCGCCGTCCACAAAGACGGGAATGCCTTTCTGATGCGCCAACCGCACCATCGTCTTGATCGGGTTAACCGTCCCCAACGCATTCGAAACGTGGGTGATGGCCACCAGCTTGGTGCGAACGTTCAACAACTTTTCGTATTCATCGAGCAGAAGCTCACCCTGGTCATTGATCGGGATGACGCGCAAGGTCGCATTTTTTTCTTGGCAGACGAGCTGCCAGGGAACGATGTTCGCATGGTGCTCCATGGCTGAAATAACGACTTCATCGCCCGGCAGCACTTGCGATTGGCCGAAACTGTGCGCGACCAGGTTGATGGCTTCCGTCGTTCCCTTCGTGAAGATGACTTCACGCAGGCAGTTGGCGTTGAGAAATTTCTGCGCCTTCAAACGCGCCAGTTCGTACGCCTTGGTCGCACGTTCGCTCAGGGTGTGCACGGCTCGATGCACATTCGAATGATCGTTTTCGTAGTACTCGCGAATCGCATCGATCACGCACTGGGGCTTTTGTGTGGAGGCGGCGTTGTCGAAATACACCAACGGCTTGCCATTCACGAGCTGGTGCAAAATGGGAAAATCCAGCCGTTGCCGCATCGGTTCGAACGGTTTCGGCGGGGCAGGGGGTTTCAAAAGTTCCAGCGACGTCGTAATGCTCATGCCAATCCACTTAAGAAATATTCTGAGAACATCTTGCCTGGCCGATCCGCACCTAGAGCCACGGGATGCACCATTAACCCCGGATTTTCATAAGGCGGGCGATTCAAAATGAATGAATCTCCTTTGCCAAAATGGAATCTCTAGGGTTCATCGTTTTCAGGAAAAGCCGAGTTCTCCGTGGTCAATGTTTCCCTTCCGAAAACTGCCGATTCACGATCAACGATTCCAACTCCTCACGCAACAATTCCGCCTGAATTCGCCGAACGATATCGTTGGCGAAGGCGAAGGTGAGCATGCCTTGCGCCTCGTGTTGCGGGATGCCACGCGATCGCAGGTAAAAAAGCTGCGTTTCATCGAGTTGGCCGACGGTGGCGCCGTGCGTGCATTTGACATCGTCAGCAAAGATCTCGAGCTGGGGCTTGGTGTTGATGGTCGCGTCTTGCGAGAGGAGCAAAGCCTTGTTGGTCTGTTTCGCATCCGTTTTTTGCGCGTCTTTCCGCACGAAAATTTTGCCGTTGAAAACGCCCTGGGCTTTCCCACCAAGGATTCCCTTGTAGAGTTCATGGCTCGCGCAATTTGGCTGGGCGTGGTCGATCACCGTGTGATTGTCGAGATGTTGCGTGCCTCCGCCCAGATACACACCGTTGACCGTGGCTTCCGCGAATTCACCATCGAAGCGAACACGAACTTCATTGCGAACCCACGAACCACCCAAGCCGACGTAGTTGGTCGTGAAGGTGCTTTTTCCCGCGAGAATGGCCTGCGTATTGGAAACATGGTAAGCACGCAGATTTTCTTGCTGGATCTTGGCGTGATCGAGTAACGCGTCGGCCGCGAGGCGAATTTCGCAAACAGCATCATTGAAATAAACGTCCTCACCCAACGCCAAGAACCGTTCGATCACCCTTGCTTGACTGCCTTGGCCAAGGACGATCAAGGTGCGTGGATACGCTGCTAACGGAGTGGGCGTGGATACGGTGACGTGAAGGATCTCGATCGTCTTCTCGAAGATATTGCCGGGCGATACTATCACATACGCACCGTCTTCCAGCACCGAGGTATTCAAGGCGGTGAAAACATGATCATCGAACGAGGCGATTTCCGCGAGGTGATCGCGGACAAGGTTCGTGTCGGCGTTCGCCAGGGAACCAATCGCCACGCCCGTTGGCAACGGACCGATCCTCGACAGCGTTCCATCGAATCGACCATTCACGAAGACGAGGCGAATCGCATCCGCGACGGCCATGGCAGGAAGATCGGTCTCCTTGACGCTCAAGCCAGCAGACGCGCGTTGGAAAGGGACTTTCACCAAGTTGGCCACGCTGGTGAAACGCCAATCTTCCGTGCGTGACGACGGTAACGGCAATTCCCGGAAATACTTCATTGCCGACTCGCGGATCGGCAGGTAGCGCTCCGATTTGTAGGCCGACGCGTTGGCGAGAAACGAGAGCTTGGGATCGAGCATCGTGGTCATGATCTAATTTTCCGCTTCAACAATCGAAACTGGTTCCTTCGGTAGAAAATCAGACGATCAGGCGCCCGCCAATGCTTCTTCGCGAATGCCCATCTTGATCGGGTCGTATCCATGGCGTTCGAGCTCGACGGCGAGTTCCTTTCCGCCGGACTTGACAATACGTCCCTTGTAAAGCACGTGGACCACATCCGGGACGATATGCTCGAGTAGCCGTTGGTAGTGGGTGATGACCAGCATCGCTCGATCTTTGCTTCGGAGTGCATTCACGCCGTCGGCGACGGCTCGAAGCGCGTCGATGTCCAAGCCAGAATCGGTTTCATCGAGGATGCAGAGCTTGGGTTCGAGAACCGCCATCTGGAAGATTTCATTTCGTTTCTTTTCACCGCCGGAAAAGCCTTCGTTGACCGCCCGTTTGAGAAGGTCTTCGGGCATGTGCAGCACTTTGATTTTTTGCTTGACGAGCTTCAAGAACGCGGCCGCGTCGAGTTCGGGTTGGCCCTTGTATTTCCGCACGGCGTTGACGGCGGCGCGCAGGAAATACTGGTTCGTCACGCCGGGGATTTCGACGGGATACTGAAACGCCAAGAAAATCCCCTCGCCGGCACGTTCCTCGGGATCCATTTCCAAAAGATCCTTGCCTTCGAAAAGGACTTCGCCCGCCGTCACGTCGTACGTGTTGCGTCCAGCGAGCACGCCCGCCAACGTGCTTTTACCGGACCCATTGGGCCCCATGATGGCGTGTACTTCCCCAGGCTTTACCTCAAGGGTGAGACCACGCAAGATTTCCTTGTCATCGACACGGGCATGAAGATTACTGATCTTGAGCATGTCTATAATCTGTCACCACTAGAAAAAGTGTTGGTTTCCAAATTTTGAAATCAAATCTTAAAGTACTTCACTTCAAGTACCGTTACGAGACGGTCATTAGGACTTACATTAAAGGTCACTGCCAAAGGGTCGACCACCAACAGTCGGTTCGAAAAAAATCCATGCCCCTCTGTTCAGGATCGTTTCTTAATACGAAGTCAATGTAGTTTGCAGTTTGCGTCACGGCATTTCGGTCATCGGCTTGGAGCCAGACATCCGCCAATTCGTTTCGGGCGTTGGGCAGCCAAACCACCGTGTACCTCATTGCGGCGTACCTTTGGCATTCAAGTCCATGAGGATTTCTGACAGAGGTCGACCCAGGCCACGTTCATTCTCCAGAATTCTTCGAGTCTTATCCGGGTCGAAGAGGGCCTTAGCCTTCTCATACGTTGCTTCAAGGTCAGGCATCGTGGGCACGAATTGGCCGAGCACGTGCCCGTCACGGTCTTGAATTTCGGTAGGTTCATGCACGCTGGCAAACAAGTCGCGTACCGAGTTCTCCACGGTGATGTGGCCCATCGCACTTGTCCTCCTCTTCAATTACCCCACGCTTCCTTCTAAACTCACGCCCAACAATTTTTGGGCTTCCACCGCGAACTCCATCGGCAATTCCCGAAAGACTTCCTTGCAAAAACCGTTCACGATCATGCTGACGGCGTCTTCCGTCGAGATGCCACGTTGGTTTAAGTAGAAAATCTGATCTTCGCCGATCTTCGAAGTTGTCGCTTCGTGTTCGACCTTCGCCGATGGGTTGCGCACGTCGATATACGGGAACGTGTGGGCGCCGCACTTGTCGCCCAACAGCATCGAATCGCATTGCGAATAGTTGCGAGCGTTGTCTGCCCCTTTAAGCACTTTCACTTCGCCGCGATAAGTGTTTTGTCCTAGCCCCGCCGAGATTCCCTTGGAAACGATCGTGCTCGACGTGTTTTTGCCGATGTGGATCATCTTCGTGCCCGTGTCGGCTTGTTGGCGGTGGTTGCTGAGCGCGACCGAGTAGAACTCGCCGACGGAATCGTCGCCGATCAGTAAGCAACTGGGATATTTCCATGTGATCGCCGAGCCGGTCTCGACTTGGGTCCACGAAATCTTTGAATTCTTGCCACGCGCTGCGCCACGCTTCGTCACGAAGTTGTAGATGCCGCCTTTGCCTTCTTTGTCGCCGGGATACCAGTTTTGCACGGTGGAGTATTTGATCTGGGCGTTGTCGCCAACGCAAACCAATTCCACCACGGCAGCGTGAAGTTGGTTCTCGTCGCGAATCGGAGCCGTGCATCCTTCGAGGTAGCTAACGTACGCACCTTCTTCCACCACCACGAGCGTGCGTTCGAATTGACCGGTCTCCTTGGCGTTGATGCGGAAATAGGTCGAAAGCTCCATCGGGCAACGCACCCCCTTGGGGATGTACACGAAGGAACCATCGCTGAAGACCGCGGAATTGAGCGTTGCGAAAAAGTTGTCGTTATAAGGGACGACCGACCCGAGGTATTTTTTCACCAAGTCGGGATGATCTTTCACCGCTTCGGAGAAGGAACAAAAGATAATGCCCAGTTCCGCCAACTTGCCCCGATAGGTCGTGCCCACGCTCACGCTGTCGAACACGGCATCGACGGCAACACCTTCCACGCCGGAGATGCGTTTCTGTTCTTCAAGAGAAATGCCGAGCTTTTCGAACGTCTTGCGAAGCTCGGGATCGACTTCGTCGAGGCTTTTGATCGTTTTCTTTTCTTTCGGTGCCGCATAGTAAACGACGTTTTGATAATCGACGCGCGGAAAACTCAGGTTTGGCCACCAGCGGGGTTCTTCGAGCGTCAGCCAATGGCGATACGCCTTAAGGCGCCAATCGAGAAGCCATTCGGGTTCGTCTTTTTTTTGCGAAATCAAGCGTACCACGTCTTCGCTTAGACCTGGCGGGATCGTCTCCTGCTCGATGTCGGTGACGAAGCCATACTTGTAATCCTGGCGAGCGAATTCCTGAATCGTTTCGGTCGAACTGGCCATTGCTGAACCTTTATGCATGTGCGACTCCGGGCAGCGGAGTCGTTTTCCATTCCTTGCTTCAACTTGCGAGAACCGTCAGGGAGATCAGATTGGGCGATTCGTCGAGGGCGGTATACGCCAATTTTTCGCGGAGAATGCTCAAGATCTGTTGCTCGTTCTGAATGAGATCCGCCAACGTCACTTGATCCAAGGTTCGGCGAATCCATTGTTCGAGCGTCTGCCAAACGGTTTTGAGGGTGCATGAACCTTTATTCACGCAAACGCCGTCGAGCGCCACGCCTGCATGCCGTTGGCAATAGTCGCCTTCGTCAAAGAGCGGTTCGCCGAGTACCAGCAAAAGCGAACCCAATCCAATGTCTTCCGCGTTCTTGGCCAACCGATACCCACCGGTTCGACCTCGAACACTGTCCAAAATGGCAGCTTGGCGAAGAACGGCCATCAGCTTTGCGACATAGGGAACCGAAAGTCCTTCCGCAGCCGCAATTTCCGGCAATGTTGCTGTTTGCCCCTCGCTTCGCGCCAGGCGAAGCAAACAGCGCATACCGTATTCTTCCTGAGCCGTGATCTTCATCGTGCTTCCTTTGGGGACACTTGGTCATCCTTTATTTTAGGAATGTCTACTTTTTAGTCAAGTATTTGGCCGATGTCCCACGACGAGAAATAAAAGTGGGGGTTTACGCAAGTTTGGCCCGGCACGAATTCGATTCCGCGGGAAGAAAGTTGGGCTTCTCGAGCCTGCAATAAATCGATTTCTTTGCCATCCGAGCGTGACCGTCCGTGCGAGATGTCGTCGAAGCGTCCGTCGCGGACGCTCACGCTCGGATCTGGTGCTAAATGTTTTGTGAACCGATCGGAAGCAGGGTGTGTTTGGGAACGATTTTCACCCGTTTCGGAACTACACACGCTGAGGTTGTTCAGAAGACTTGCCGATGAATTTCAGAAAATACGTGAACGATTTTCCGGTCTCGATCGTCCAATTTGCACACGTCCCAAGCGAACGAATAAGGCGATGGTGAGGAAAGTATGAGAAATGAATCTCGTTCGTGGGAATTCGTGTCTGCCAAACAGCGAAACGGTTAGAATGTGGCAAGCTCATTACGACTCCCGCTACGAATGCCGATTTGCTGAATAGGCAACCCCTGTTTAGTACCGCAATCCACGGGCTCGCCCCATGCAATTTAAGCTCCCGCGTTTTGACCAGCGACGCTCCTCGCGTAAACGCGCGACATTGCTTCGAATGGAACCGTTGGAATCACGCGATACGCCGTCGATCACGCTCGCCGGTACCGAGTTTCGCGCTCATACCACATTTCCTGGCGATCAAAGCCAATCGCAAATCGCGATGGACGCGAATGGGAATTACGTGGTTGTTTGGCAAGACTCGGGATTGGACGGATTTGGTTCCGCTGCGGTCATGCGCCGGTTCCAAGCGGATGGTACCCCGCTCGGAAGCGACTTCGTCGTCAATTCCACCACTTTCGGCAGCCAAGGCAGTCCCGATATCGCGATGCGAGGCGACGGCGACTTCGTGGTGGTCTGGGAAAGCTTCGGGCAGGATGGTTCCGGGAAAGGCGTGTTCGGCCAACGGTTCAGCGCCAATGGAACTCCGGCCGGCACGGAGTTCGCCGTCAACACCACCACGACGGGCGACCAGGGTGTTCCCGTCGTGGCCATGGCGGAGGATGGAACGTTCGTCGTCGCGTGGGAAGGGAATGACGCGAGTGGGACTGGAATATATCTTCGTCGGTACTCCGCCACAGGATCGCCTTTGACCGGCGAAGTGGTGGTCAACGCCGACACCGGGGGCGACCAGAAAACCCCGGCACTCGCCATGCAACCGTCCGGAGACTTTATCCTCGCCTGGAGCAGTGTCGGAACGAATGCGGCTGACATCTTCGTCCGCCGATTCCATGCCAACACGTCCCCCAAGGAAGCCGAATTTCGCACCAACACCTCCCTGTCGGGCGATCAAATTCGCCCCGATCTTGGCATTGATGGGTTGGGCAATTTCGTCGTCGTTTGGCATGGGACCGCGACATCATCCGTCAACAGTATTTTTGGCCGACGGTATGATAGCAACGCCGTTCCTCTCACCGGCGAAATCTCGCTGTGCAATGCTTCCCCCTTCCACCAAACGAACCCGCGCATCGCCGTCTCTCCTGGCGGCACGGCAGTGGTCGCATGGCAACGCGACGAAGGCAACGGCGTATTTCACGATGTGCTCGCCACGGTGTTCGACGCCGGGTTTAACGTGCTTCGCCCGCAGGCCGTCATCAACACGTTCACCACCGCGTCGCAAGACTCGCCCGCCGTGATCATCGACGGCATGGAAGATGCGGTAATCACCTGGAACAGCTATAGCCAAGACACCACCTTCAACGGCGTATATGGGCAACGTTTCGATACCACGGGAGCGCCGGTCTTCGTTGCCTTGAGTACGCCTCAAGTGGAAGAAAACGCCGCGAATGCCACGCTCGTGGGTACGTTGTCCGCGATTGATCCGGATCCGGGCGATACCGTCACGTTCGAATTAATCAACGACGCCGGGGGACGTTTCGCGTTGGCCGGCGGTCAAGTGACGGTCGCCGACGGATCTCTTTTGGATTACGACCTTTTCCCTTTCGATCACACGTACACCATCGTTGTCAAAGCCACCGACAATCAAAGCAATTGGGTCCAGAAAAACATCGTTATCAAGATCACGAATGTCAATGAAGCTCCAACTGGGGTTGGGATTGAGACATCGTCGATCGCGGAGAATCAGCCGAACGATAGCGTGGTTGGCACCCTCAACCTCATCGATCCGGATTATCCGCCTGGCCCGAATTATGGAGAAATCCCCGCGACGTTCGCCCTTCTTGACGATGCGGGCGGACGATTCAAACTCGTGGGCAGGGTGATTCAGATCGCCGACACCTCCAAGATCGATTTCGAACTAACCACGCAATACACGCTGCAAATTCGTGCCACGGATGCAGGTAACTTGTTTGGTGATTTTCCGCTCGTCATTCAGATCACCAATGCCAATGAAGCTCCCACGGCTGTGAACCTCTCGCAGAGTCATGTCGCGGAAAACTCCGCGGCAGGTGCGGTGGTGGGCACGTTGCAAACGACGGATCCGGACGCGGGCGACGCCTTCACGTACACCTTGGTGGACGATGCCGGCAAGCGATTCAAGCTGGTGGGCAACGTGCTGCAAACCACGGGGAAGCCGTTGCTCGATCAAGAAGCTGCGACCAGCCACGACGTCCAGGTGAAAGTGACCGATGCGGGTGGTTTGTCGAAAACCGTGACGCTGACCATCCAGGTTGATAACGTCGACGAAACCCCGAACCGGATCGACCTCAGTCAATCCTCGGTTCCCGAGCTAAGCCTGTTGAACACGATTGTCGGCACGTTGTCGACGCCTCGCGATACGGGCGACACGCACACCTTCACCCTCGTTTCCAATCCAGGTGGAAAGTTCAAGATCGTCGGCAATGAAGTACGCGTCGCGAGTCCCACGCTCAACTACGAAACCGCGAAAAGTTACACGATTCGCGTTCGTGTGGAAGACCAGGCGGATCACGCGTTCGAAAAAGACTTCGTCATCAGCATCATCAACGTGAACGAAGCACCGTACTACGCGAAGATCCCGGGCGGCCAACAGATCTTCCGCAATGGTTCGGTCGTCTTCAAAGACGCGAATGCGAATCCGATTCGCATTTGGGATGTCGACGCTGGCACCGGCGCGCTTCAGATGTCGATCAACGCGGCATCTGGAACGATCAAACTCGGTTCGACCGTGGGGCTGAGCAAAGTTCTTGGCAACGGCACCAAATCCGTGACGCTTCAAGGTAAACTCGCAACCATCAACAACGCACTACAGGGATTGGTCTACACGCCCCCGGCCGGCTTCACGGGGAGCGTCAAGCTTTCGCTCATCACCAATGACCTGGGCAATACCGGCACGGGAGGCGCCAAGACAGCCTCGGGCACCATCCTGGTCAACGTGATCAACCGGAAACCGACCATTCCCCTGGCGGGTTTGCCAAAGACGTTTTACTACGCGGGTCCCAAAAACAAGGCGTTGAACGTGCTCGCGGCTTCCGGCGTGTTGCGGGGTAAAACCGACGCCGACGGCGACACCTTACGCACCTATGTCTTCAAAGCCCCCACGAAAGGATCCGTGGTGCTCAAAAACAATGGCTCCTTCGTGTTCACTCCCCCGAAAGGCTTCGTGGGATCGATTCAATTCACCCTCCGCTACTCCGATGGTTTGGTCTTTTCCGATCCCGTGACGGTAAACGTTCGTTTTTATTAAAAAACTCCTAGATACTTTTTCTTTGTTCAACGGTTCCTTGCACCGTCAGTTTGGCGCCGTCAGGGACGTAGTTGGAATGCGCGTCCACTTCTGGTAAGATTCCTGAAATTTCCATCTTCCAGCAACGAATTGAGAAATGTGACCAGGTCTATTCCGGTGTCGAGGTACCGCCATGGCATCCGAATCAAATGCGCATGTGGAAAAGAGCTTCAAGCAGCCGACGAACATCTGGGGAAGAAAGTTCGCTGTCCCGCGTGTCAAGCGGTACTGACGGTGGCGCCTTCCTCGCCTGCGGCACCGGTGCCTCCGCCGATTTTCGAGGACGATGAAGACGAAGAAACTTACCAGGAGAAAAAGCCCGCCGCTTCCGTGAAATCGGGCCGACAATCCACCAATTCCAAGCCTCGGAAATGCGACGAGATCGATTACAGCATTTTTGGCGGCGACATGCAGCTGGTGGAAGTCGAACTCGACCCGGGCGAGACGGTCGTCGCCGAGGCCGGCGCGATGGCGTACATGGATGAGGGAATCGAATTCGAAGCCAAGATGGGCGACGGTTCCGACCCTAAGCAGGGTTTCTTCGGTAAACTTTGGGGGGCCGGCAAACGCATGCTCACCGGGGAATCGCTGTTCATGACGCATTTCACCAACGAAGGCGAGGGAAAACAATCCGTCGCTTTCGCCGCTCCCTATCCGGGAAAGATCATTCCCATGGACATGGGCGATCTCGGCGGCGAAATTGTCTGCCAAAAAGACGCGTTCCTCTGTGCCGCCAAAGGCACCAAGGTCGACATCGCGTTTCAGAAGAAGCTGGGCGCGGGTTTTTTCGGCGGTGAAGGGTTCATCCTGCAGCGCGTTACAGGCGACGGGATGGCCTTCGTTCACGCGTGCGGCTGCATCATCAAAAAAGAACTCGACGATGGGGAAACGATCAAAGTCGACACCGGTTGCTTCGTCGCCATGACTCCCGATATCGATTACGACATCAAACGGGCGGGGAATCTGAAATCCATGTTCTTCGGCGGCGAAGGTCTTTTCCTCGCTACCCTCAAGGGGCCAGGCACGGTTTGGCTGCAGAGCTTGCCTTTCTCACGCCTCGCGGACCGCATCATCGGCGCTTCCTCGGGAGTCGGTGGCGGCCGCACCAGCGAGGAAGGGTCCATCCTCGGAGGTCTCGGCAAACTCATCGGCGGCGATTAATGGCGCTACGCCCCCTCCTTGAATCGGATGGGGGCGCCGTCTTCGACCGCCTCGGCACCGCGGTGGATGATTCGTTCGCCCATCTCCAAGCCCTGGCGAACTTCCACGAACCCTTCGCCACGGTAGCCTAGCTCCACCGTGCGCGTTCTCGCGACATACTCCGTCTTGCCGTCGCTACGTTGAACTCGCATGGGCACGAAAACGACGTGGCCTCGCTCGGTGTTTCGCACCGCTTCCTCGGGAATGACCAACGCCGACGCGTTGCTGCGGAGCGGAAACGCGATCTTCGCCGTGAACCCCGGCCAAAGGTTGGTCAGCATCGACCCATGCTTCGCCGAACTCGGCGAATGCTTCCATCCCAGCACCTCGGCTTTGCATTCGAACATGTGCGTCTCGGCATTTGCCACGGTGCTGAGGTAGAAAATACGTGCTCGGTATTCCTGGCCCGGAAGCGCCAGGACCTGAAACTCCGGATCGCTCCCAGTAGGAATCTGATCAGAAGCCAACATCAGCAACGTGGTGACGGGGCGAAATGGATCTGCCCAAGCATGAAGAACATTCAAGGAATACGCCAAGCGGTGGGCGCGTTGCCTATCGTCCTGGGTGGCGAACAATTCGCGAACGATCGGAGCGGCGGATTCAGGAACGTATCCCACCAGCCGAATTTTTGATAAGTCGGCGATCGTGGCGATGGTGGTCTTCTCTTCGAGATAGGAGCCCTTGGTGATGTTGCGTTTATTGATTCGGCCTTCGTAGGGAGCACGCACTCGGGAACGTTCGAGCATGACTTTGGCCCGCGCAAGCGAGGCTGAAGAGGATCGATATTCCGCCTCGGCAACGTTCAGTCCTCCCCGGGCTTTCACGCGTTCCTCCTCGGAAACGCCCCGGCCCGCGCGTTCCGTCCGATCCCAGATGTCGTGAGCCAAGTCGGCGCCCGCTTTCGCACGCTCATTATTCGCCTTGGCGAGTTCGAAATCCGCTTTGAATCGGTCTTGGTCGATCGTGATCAGTACCTGCCCAGCTTCAACGACATCGCCCTCGCGAAACGACACGCTGTCGACGATTCCCGTGACGCCGGCGGCGATGTCGGTTTGCCCCTCCGCTTCGAGCAGGCCCACGGTTTCCACGCGATACACCAACGGTTTCTGCAACACGGGCGTCACGTCCACGTTCCGTGAAAGCACCGTTTTGGGCGGAGCCAACATCGCCGACTTCTTCGCCGACTCATGCGAGTTGCACCCCAAAGCGACAACTGAAACCATGAGGCACATGATTAGATAGCGAATCACCGGATGTGCCATGATTACCTGCTCGCGAACGATGTTTGAGAATTCGTCTAGTGGATCGAGCTAGAGGTTCCGTACACTTTCTTTCAGAGTAACGGCTCGATTTCGCCTCGTAAATCATAATCGCGTGTGCAAAGTGGTGCCATGGAGACGATTGCCTATATCGCCCTGGGAAGCAACGTGGGAGATCGACGCCAAACGCTCGACGCGGCGATCACGCGTTTGAGCGAGAGTCCCAGCGTACGGGTGCGCGCTGTTTCTTCGTACCACACCACGGCTCCCGTCGGTGGTCCGCCAGGGCAGGGCGACTACCTCAACGCGGTTGCGGAGGTGGCGACTTCGCTTTCGCCACGTGAATTGTTGGAGCGGTTGCGAAAAATCGAAAGCGAAATGGGCCGAGTCCGCGATGAACGCAACGGGCCGCGCACCCTGGACCTGGACCTTCTGCTATACGGATTGGAATGCATCGATCAACACGCACCAGACGGGGACTTGGTGATTCCGCACCCTCGAATGCACCAACGAACGTTCGTTCTTAAACCGTTGGCGGAGATCGCGCCGTTGGCGGCGCACCCGATCTTCCAGGCCACGGTTGCCCAGTTGCTTCGTTCACTCGAACATGCCGAGGATGTGGTCGCACGCGACCTGGTTGGCAAGAAGGCGGTGGTGACGGGATCGACCAGCGGCATCGGGCTCGCCATCGTCCTTGAATTGGCGGCCGCAGGCGCCGACATCGTGGTGCATGGCCGACGCTCCGAATCGGCGGCGCTGGAGGTCGTGCGCCAATGCAAAGATTTCGGGGTTGAGGCGAACCACGTGATGGCGGACCTTCGAAATCCGTCCGAGCGAAGCCGATTGATGGATACTTGCTGGGGCGAGGGAGTCGATGTTTGGATCAACAACGCAGGCGCCGACACGCTCACCGGCGAAGCCGCACGTTGGACGTTTGACCGCAAGCTTGAGGAACTTTGGAACGTCGATGTTCAGGCGACGGTCGATCTGGGGCGGAGCGTTGGCGAGCGCATGAAAGCTCGGGGTAGGGGAGTCATCGTGAACATGGGTTGGGATCAGGCGGAAACGGGCATGGAGGGAGACAGCGGGCAACTGTTCGGCACCGTCAAGGGAGCGATCATGTGTTTTAGTAAAAGCTTGGCGCTTTCGCTTGCTCCGCAGGTTCGAGTGCACTGTGTCGCTCCGGGATGGATTCAAACCGCATGGGGCGAACAAGCCTCGTCCGTTTGGCAAGAACGGGTTCGCCGAGAAACACCGCTCAAGCGGTGGGGGTTGCCTGCCGACATCGCCAAAGCGGTCCACTGGCTGGTCGCGCCAGCTTCAAACTACGTCACGGGGCAAATCCTTCGCGTGAATGGCGGAGCCGTGCGTGGATAAAAATTTCAAGATTCAAAAACAAGATCCAAACGAATTCCAAAACCAAAGAAGGCAAAAGGATTGCTCGTACGGTTTGATTGGATTGGTGATTTGAATATTGTTAGATATTTGGATCTGGTGCGTTGTCCAGTCTAAATTTTGGGGTTGTGGAGACCCACGGGCCTCTCGGCCCGCGGCTTTCTTTGTTAATTACAAAGCCGTGGGC
>WBZS01001788.1_pt1 | contig 15624 bp, 12 predicted proteins | sample 5204201 | NCBI WGS metagenome assembly WBZS01 (sample SAMN12344357, study PRJNA552823) | activated sludge metagenome | biome: Activated sludge suspended growth; feature: Nitrification reactor; material: Wastewater; isolation source: activated sludge from nitrification reactor of wastewater...
AAGTCTCTTAGGGCTTCTATCCCTAGCTGCGGAGTTGGTTCACCCCCGGCCCGGCTCAGTTCTCTTCAGTGGTCTATCCCCCACAAGGAAAGTATCCTTGTAAAGCAGGACAAGACTAGAGCCTGCGTGGGAGAAAGTTGTATGTTTAATGGGAGCAAGCGTTGAACGAATGGACAAGATCAAGCTCAGCCTCTTTGATGTCTTTGCTTATATGCTGCCAGGCATTCCATTGTTGATGCTCATCATAGAATGGCACCACCGCGCACCGCTGGCCTTCGACGATGTCTTCAATGGCGTAGGAAGCATGTCGGTAATCGCTATGTTGGCGTTACTATGCGCTGCATATGTTCTAGGATTCAGCGTGAGTTCAGTAGCGTTCGTGTGCTTTCGGTTTGGCATGGAGCATTGGGCGAAGCTAACCGTTGATGATGACCCCATCAATTTGTCGAAGCGCGGTTTCGAAGCTGCGAGAATGCAGCACCTACGCCCCTCCGGATTTGACAGTCTGCATCAGTTCTTGGCGCTGAGGGCGATGGCTTACGGGCTGTCGTTCGTTTTCGCCCTCTTCGCCGTTGGTCATTTCATCCTGTGTGCCTGGTGCTGCCGTCTGACTACCGATGAGTTGGCAGTGGTCCTGGGATCCGTGACCTTGGCTGTACTGTGCTTTATCCGGGCTCGGCAATTCCTGAAAATGTGCAACAGGGTGATCACCGACACGATCAAGGAGATCAACAATTCGTGATCCGATATTTACGGGTCAGATCCAAACGTCACGCACACCGAACCGAACCATGCCCACCTGCCCCACCTGCGGGTCGCCTTCTAAGCAGGAAGGCTGGCTCTGCCTGGATTGCTACAACAAGAAGAAAGGAAACGCTAGTGATAAAGACGGTGGCCTAAGCAACAAGGAGCGCAACTACCGGTACGGCATGATCAAGGGCCGCATCGCGGAAACCCTGATACAAGAGCTTTTCCTGAGCCTGGGCTACACGGTTTTCCGCTACGGCATGGAGAACACAATACCGGGGATCATGGAACTCTTGCGAGGTGTACGCAGCGATGTAGCCCTGCACATACGTCGCATGCCGGACTTCGTAGTGCAGAACCCGAAGAACGGCGACGTGCACTTCGTGGAGGTTAAGTTCCGGGCAAGCGAGACTTTCACCGAGAAAGACCTCAAGGAGGATTACCCTTACGAGAACGCTTACATCGTGGTGGTGAGCAAGAAGCACATCAAGTGCATCAGCGTGGCCGAACTACGTGAAGGCAAGGAGATCACGCCTACCTCTAAGAACTACCTCGGTAGCCGCAAGGAATTCGAGTTGGACAAAGACGTGATCATCGAGTTCTGTGACTTCGCCGTGAAGTTCTTCGAGAATGTGGAGGAGCCGAAGGGGCGGAGCTGACCGGGCACAGTGCTTGGCATGGTGGTTGGCAAGGGTCACGACCTGAACCACCCTTCATGGAACTCTATGTACTCCTCCCTGTATTGATGTGGATCCTCTATCAAGCCTAAAAAGGAGGTCCCGCTCCCGCCAAGGCGAACAGTCCAGCCCAGCGAGCCACCGCGCACTGGACATCACGCCCACAACCGCATGCGGCCCCGCTCAAGCCCGTGGAGTACACCGATGACCGCGGCTACCAGCGCTACGCGCACAACCAAAAGCTGGTACACCGCGCGGTGATGGAGCAGAAGTGGGGTCGTAACCTCCGCCCGGAAGAAGTGGTGCACCACAAGGACCGCAACAAGCAGAACAACGACCCGCGTAACCTATGGGTGTTCAAGAACCAAGCAGAGCACGATGCTCAACATCGGCGGGATGCGGAGAAGTATGGAGCGTGGTGGAGCTATAATGGGTCAGGGCGCTAGCTGCCATTCCACCACCACGAGATCATTCTCGCTGCATCCAGACTGAAGCGCGGCATCTCGCCACCGCATTTGTGTGCTGCGCAGCGCATCCTGTTTGGCTCGCTTGCTCTCGGCGAAAACGAGCCGGTCATCCTTCCACGCCACCACATCCCAACAACCGCTGAAGTTGTTACCGTTGGCCACAGCGATGCGCTCCAATCGGTCATTCACCCATGCTTCCGGGATGGGTACGTGCACTTGCGCGTTCGGTCCGCCAGGGTCCCACGTGCGCCAGAACCCAGGTCGCATGTTCGGTTTGGCATAGGTCTCCACCCACCTTCCCTGCCAACCGGCCTCTTCGAACAACCGCAGGATAGCCACCTCAGCGAACTGCGCTCGGCCGTCTACCTGCACCAACGGCTTGTTGCCGAAGGTGTGCACACCGGTTGGGTCCTCAGCCGGTCGGAAAGTGACTCGGCAGCGTGGTAACGCGATGGTCACTTCCCCATGAGCCACCGCGATGGTATCGGTTGGTGTTAATTGCGCAGGGAACGTGGTGGTTGGCCGCATGGTCTGTCTAGAGCAAGGTACCGCATTCCATCTGGCAGTTCGGCTGCTAACACGTTGGCTTAGAAAGCGAAGAGAAGCGACTGAGGTTGCCGGGGCACTAGGTAAGGCTCGCTCGAACACCACCGCGACGTGCCTAGGCAGCCGAGCGGGTATAGGAGGAGGCTACGTGGAAGTTGGCGCACCCGCTATTTATCATTCTTCTTGACCATTGTCTCACGCAAGGCCTCGTAAAGTGTGCGTTGCAGTAGCATGCGCTTTCCATATTCCTCCTCACTTATGATGTTACAGAACCGTTTCAATTGTAAGCTCATCAATGGCACATCGCAAAACGCGATGTTGCGCTTGAGACAAACATCAATGCTCTGCTGAAGCAGGTTGCTGTACCAGTAATCAACTCCGATCCTTTTCAATACCATATAGCCGGGCGTATTAGTTGGCTTCAAATCCATCATCTGCCCGAACACTCCTTCAAACACGGCTTCTACATCATCCTTATCCGGTAGCGCAAGTAGAATGTCATGTAGAAAAGCACCAGCGACATTGTGTACCGGCGTCAGAGGTGCTTCCAGATCGCCGAATTCACTCCACACAATGAGTCCTATGTCGAAGAGCAAGCGATAACCTATCAACGGCTCAATCTTCGCCTCCTTCAGTTTAATAAGGTCTTCTACCTGCATGCTTTGCATGCCTTTCACGTCGATCATATCGTCTTGTGTGAGCAATGTGGTGCTCAGTGCTGCCGCACGAAGAATGTCAAAATCTCGGATTCGATGCCTTTCTATCAAGTTCGCTCGCATTCTGATAAGGGCTATGAGATCATTCAGGTCGCTACCCAGATCGATCTTTGTGATCGGATAGCTGTACACTCGCCCTAAGCAATCATTACTCTTTAGGAACTCCTTCTTGAGTCTTCCATAGCTGTGAAGCCAGACCAGATACGCATGATGATTGGTTGAGATAAGTTCCAAGTTCTCGGCGATGGCACGCAACGCAGCCACCACTTGAGCATTATACTCCTTATTAAAAACATTATCGTTCAAGAGATTAAGTCGTCCCTTCTCGTCCAATGCTATGTACGACGCATCCTCATTGCACCACGAATGCAGCTTTTGAATATCCAATGAATACATTAAATGTACATCGAAAAGAGACTGCAATGATCCGGCAAGTCGCTTGAATGGCAAGATGGTTCGATCAACAATATCGTTATAGTTTACATAGTCATCCCTTCGCTTCTCACGTTCGACGATGCGTATACCCAACTGTGCTATCCTCACAGCCGCAAATGCACCACCGAAACTCACAGCGATGCCAAGACTTCCTTGAATGATGCCTCCGATGTTTGAGTACTTATCAACACCGTAGTAGGTATCAAGCCGTCCAAGGATAACCAGTGCAACAACCGTAAGCCCAAGGGTCAGTACGGTGTAGAAGAGGAATTTGCTGTTCTGTGATTCCATTGTAGGATAAAGGTCAATATTTTTCTCGTTGGGCTGATGGTCATTTAAACGGCTCGATTCCTGCTTAGCTGTGACGGTGCCCATGGCGATCGCTCTACCGACCGATACTCATAACGCCGGATCATTCACCGCTACTGCACCGTCCCCGTATCCACCCCCACTTCCAACAGGTCCTGTAGTTGCGTGGGCAGCACGTTCAGCAGGTCGAGCCCGGTGCTGTCCTCGATGGCATCCACACTGGTGCGGTACGGGTACCACTCCAGCGCGTTCGCATCGTTGCGGTTGGGCAGGTCCACCGCGATCACGCGGGTGCCGCTGTTGATGCGCGCGAGTTGATCACTGCCCCACGGTAGCACCACCATCTCTTTCCAGTAACGCTTCGGCACGGCGATGCTGCCGTTGTGCAAGCATAGTGCCCGCGGTCAAAGCCGCTGTTCGTTTGGTGCAGTTGTGTCTTGCGCATACCTTCACGTTAGGTCTTGGCCCATCGAGCGAGCCGATGGAGCTACAGGAGACGCATTGCGTACTTGGGATACGCAAAGAGGTCACCATTGGCCACTTTCTCCATCGAGATCTTGGACGATTAGATGGCTCGACTAGCTTTAGGTCAAATCACAAGTCCCATGAACTACCGTGCTTTGCTCTTTCCGCTTTTCAGCGCGCTAGCGACCGTCGCTTTCGGGCAGCCGCAGACCGTCAACGGCACCCTGACCGTGCAACCCGGTTCGGACATCGGGTTGATCGTCGACCAACATCCCACCGGTGGCTACCAGTTCGGTATCCTGTTGAAGACCGAACGGGATGACACCAAGGCGTTCTCGCTGTTGCGCAGCGACAACAGCAATGCTACCAACTTCACCATCTGGGGCAACGGTGTGGTGAACATACGCAAGCTGTATGCGGAAGAGGTGGAAGTACGGCCGGATGCCATGGGCCTACAGTGGCCGGACTATGTCTTCGACGATTGTTATGATCGGCCCACGATCGAGGATGTGCAACGCTTCATCGAAGCGAACCACCACCTACCCCTGTTGCCGCCCGCCGCAGTGGTGGAGGATAAAGGCTATAATGTGACAAACGTGATCACGCAGCTCCTGGAGACGATCGAAGTGCAGAGCCTACAGATCATCGAGCTGAACGAGCGACTGAAAGCGGTGGAAGCAGAACAAACTTGCCACTAGCCATGGCGAACCACGCTGCGATAGGCGCCTGGACCTTGGTCCTCGCCTCCTGCTGCGCAGTCCTATCCGGCCACGCGCAGTACTATGTGAACGGACTCAGCCTGTCCGACGCTCCTGGTATCGATCAGTTCGATGAGCAGAACACGCTGCTGGACCACATGCCGCCACCGGCGAGCAACGAACTGAAGATCGGCCCCAACACCGGGCTTTACACCTTCCGATCGAACGGCCGCGTTACCGTTCGTGACTATTTCAAGGTGAGTTGTCTGCCCGGTACCACCTCGGCGAACCGCGCCATCATCGGCGCAAGTAACCAGCGACTGCACGCTGAACTGCTGGTGGGCAGCTACTCGAACATGCCCGAGTACGAGTTGATGGAATGGGGTGTGAGCCTGATCGAATCCGAGGGCTTCGGCCCTAGGCAGATCCAGGAACGCATCGATGCCTTTTTCGACGATCAAGCGCTGGTCGAACCACAATGGAAACCGGGGACCCTGGCCTATGATGAGGCCTTCAAGAGCGGGCAGATGATCAACCCGTACGATCCTGAACAGATCAGTGTGGACCTGGTGCTGTACAGGCCTTCCAGTCCGCACACAGCACCCGTGATCCGTTATGGTTTCTACAAGGGCCCGGACTATGATCTTGCGGACCCGAACAACATTGGCGACCCGGTGACAAATCCGTGGGTCACCCCCCATGGACAACCTTATCCCTGGCGCGTGCGGTTCGCACCGGACGAAGTGGGGCATTGGGCCGGTTTCATCAACGTGTGGATAGGACCGCAGAACGATGGCATGGGCGCTCGACGGTGCCCTGAGACGTATGGCGTCAGTTTCGCCGTGGCCAACACCACTGGCGAAGAGGGTTATGTGATCGTTTCACCCGACCAGCCGGACTACTTGGTATACCACGGCAGCGGCAGGCAATACGTGCCTTGCGGGCAGAACTATGCCTGGCCAAAGGAGTATTGGGGCGGCTGCGTCAGTGGCAACTGTGTGGACATAAATGACCACCGCATGCGTCCTTCCGTACGCGCTGAACTGAAGATGTTCGTGAAAGCGTTCTCCCACGATGGCAATGGGGCACAGACCGGTAATGCTACACGTATTTCTTTCACAACGTGGGGCTTCATGGTGGAGCGCGAGCACCTAGGCGATTACTCCACACGTGCCATCGAGATGGATGAGCTTGACCGCTATTTCACCTTGTTGGAAAAGAACGGCATGAAAACCTGGCTCAGTTTCGGGGAGATCGACTATGCGGATGGCGAGAACCATAGCGTCCAATCCTCTGGTAATTGGGTATACAACCAAGGCTGGTGGTGGAACCCATACAATGACCCGGAGGATCCGAACGAGCCGTCCGATCATCACGATCACGATCCCAACCGGAAGCACAAAGGCATAGCCGGGGTGCATACGCCGTATGACCTGGTCACCAACCCTCAGGCGATCCGGTTCTATTTGAACCGCATCCGGTATATGGATGCGCGCTGGGGATACAGCAAGGCATTGCTTGGCTATGACTGGAACGAGGTGAACCTTTCCGGATTGTGGGATGGAGGTTCCAACGATCCTGGCTCGCACTATCCCGGATTCAAAAATTGGCTGAAGAAGCTCACCACCTACGTCAAGCAAGGTCTGCATAGCCCGCATCTTACATCCATCGGCGTGGCGGAGATCCGGATGGCAAACGACATGGATGCGAATGCCATCCTCTCGCTCTACACGGATCTGCCTGATGTGAACGTGGTTTCGGATCATGTATACGGCAATGGGGAACGAACGGACCGCGTAGCCAGCCAGCACCTGGAGTGGATCAGGTCCTTCGATCCGCCGATCAGCAAGCCGATGGTCATTGAAGAGTCGGGGGCTTGGGAATATGAAGCGGTGAACCTGTGCACAGACCTGCATATGCATAACGCAGCATGGTCCGGGGCGCTTTCTGGGGTGGCCGGCCCTCCTTTCGTGTGGCCATGGCGCAGGTATACCCTGCCCTTTGTTACCGCCGACTGGTCCATTGGCAACCAGAACTCCAACCCGCCCTACTATGACACGGGGGGACCGTTCCATGGAGAGTATGAGCACAATTACCCCGGCCTGCGCAACTTCATCGAAGAGATGGACGCCGCACACCACGCCTACCGTTACTATAACGCCGGCCATTTCAGCGACCCCAACCCCACCGAATACATGTTCGATGGGGGCCAGAACCAGTCCAAACAGTACGAAGTGTATTCCGCGGTGCGCGAAGACAAGCAACTGGCTTTCGGCTGGGTGCACGACCGCAGTTCCATCGAATACAATTACGGCGGCGATTGCTGCAACCAGGTGGTGAACAACAACAATGGTCCCGCACTGATGAACATGACGGATGTGCGGAACATGAGCCCACTGAGCGGCAATGACCTACCGCAGTCCACGGACAACCATTGCATCGAGCTGAACGGCGGTTGCACCAACGTGCCCATGTCAGGCAATTGCGGCACACTCGTAAACGTGAACTACTGGGACCCATATTGCAATGCCGGCTCCTATGATGAGGCGGGTTACGTGAGCGTGGCGGGGTGGCCAGCGAACGTGTTCGAGATCTTTCCCGGTGGGCCGGACCTGGTAGCGGTGTATGGCCTGGAAGCGAACACACCTTATTACCTGCGTTGGGTGGACACTTGGGGTCCCGATTGTGGTAACACCAACAATTATCCGCTTCAGGGCGTCATGAGCGATGCACAAGGTCGGGTGCTCATCGACCCGCCGCTTACCGGGCCGGTCTCCGAGAAGGAGCTATATCCCGGTGACTGGGCCTTCAAGCTTACCACCGAAGAAAGGGGGGGCAATCCCAAAGCCATGTTGCTGCCCTTCCGCGCGTATGAGGACCGCGATGGGCTACGCGTGCACTTCGATACACCATTCACAGGCACACTCGATGTGTTCGATGCGTCTGGTCGTTCCGTGATCGATGCTGCAGTCTTCACCAATGTCATCAATGGCTTCATTCCCGCGCGGCTTTCTACCGGCGTGTACAGCATCCGCGCTGTTGATACACAGGGTGTCCTTCGGTATGCCAAGGTCTACGTTTCTATGACGCGCTGAGCGCGTTCAAGCTAGTCGAGAACAAGCCCCGGCGGAACCGCTGGGGCTTGTTCTCTTTTGCTATCCATCTCCGCCGCTCAGCGCCTCTTTATCCGCGATGTTGCGGAGTGGAGTTACTGCTTCCAGTCTCCGGCTGTAACACCCTTATCGTCATTCCCCCTCAAGTCGGTCTACTGCACCGGCCCCTCATCTACCGCCCCCAACGCCGCCGCTCGGCTCAACAGTATCAGCGATACTGCCGAGTGGCGCCTGACCGGTCGGCTGTGGCCATACCGCGGATCATCCAGGGACAACATGGATCAACGCCCGGAGAGCGCCGGAAGCGCCATGACTCGCCCGCCACTCGGCGCATCCGGTTACTGGCGGTAGAGCCGAGTGCCGTAAGGGGGTGGCTCACGCTCGCAGAAGTGATCGCCCCTCACGGCACTTGCTGCACACGCACGTTGTTCGGCGTGGTACTGCCTACGTTTACAAGGATGACATCACGATCGTTGCCGGTGCCTGTGTAGCGCACTCCGCCGGTGAGGTTCACATCCAGCGATGAATAAACGTTGTTCACGGAATTGTTGGGGGTATTGCTGCCCACCTGCACAAGGATCGGATCGCGATCATTGCCCGCACCCGTGTACCTGAGCTCCCCATCGAAATTGGAATCGCCCGCCCAGAGCGCTTGAACGAGTGTGGACGTACCCACCACCTTACATCCTTGGATGCCGTACGTCAGCGTGGAAAGTGAACTCAGATCGAGATCCTGGCTGGCGAAAGGCACCAGGGATACCGGTTGGCTCATGACCCCGAGATGGTTGCGGTGCCGCACCACCACATGATAGGTCCCGGCCGGTGCGCGGAGCCGCACCGGAGAACTGCCGTTCTCATCGACGATGTTGCCATTCTTCGTGATCAGCGCGGCCCGGCTGGTCACCACCGTGTTCGGTGCACTATTCGACCGCAACTCCAACAGGATCCAATCCACGATGGCGTTGTTGTTGGCGTTGTTCTGCAGCACGCCGGCGCCCGCGTGTTCACCACCGCCACCCACGAACGCATACCCGAGCGCGGTATAGGGTTCGGTGGAAGGAAGAAGGGACAGATCCCGAAGGTCATCCCGCATGCGGCCAGTGACCGGGTCGTATGCCCCTTCGAGGAAGGCACGTGCATAGAGTTCACAGCCGAGGGTCCCGACACAAGTACATGCAGCGGACAGCACATCGGCGTAGGTGTTCACATTGTTGTCGTTGCACGGGGATCCGATGGTTCCACTGACGAGGGGGCAGGCATCCAGTGCGTTACAAACGCCATCCCCATCCGTATCCTGGAACGTGCCCACGCACTGGCAGAGAGCGGAGATCGCGTCGTTGACGGTACAGGCATCGCCATCATTGCAGGGGCTACCCGGTTGTCCGGCGATGCCAGGGCAGGCGTCGCAAGCGCTTGCGATACCGTCCCCATCCGGGTCCACATCCACGGCCGGCATCACAACGGTTCCGCTGATGATCGATCCGCTGACGGGAAGACCGTTCAAAGAGATGAAATAGCTGCGGTTGGTCGCATCCGTGAAGGCGTCATTGGCGATCGCGAAACCTCCCTCGACGAGTGTGCAATTCAGCGGTATGCGTGTGATGATCGTCCAGGTATCCGCGAGAAGGTTACACCCTGCTTGAGCAAGGGTTTGGGTACCTAAGGCCGAGTAGGTGCGGTAGCGGGATCCCGCATTCGTGACCGTAGCGGTGGGAAGAGGGGCGATGCCGGCCGGACATGGCACGGTTCCCGTACCCGGTTCACCCGACAGCGTTGCAGCCCAGCGAACCGTGAAGATGAGCCCACTGAGCACCCCGGAGAAACCGCTGCCGGCGGGTCGGAGCGACACGTCCAACATGCCTGGTGTAGAACTCGCTTCCAGGCGGATGTCCACGGACGAAGGCCCGCACATATCCGCGGAATTCACGGCATCGATGGAACCCGTTCGATCGAGCCCGTTCAAGGAACACCAGAAGTTCCCGTTGGTCGCCAGGGTATAGCCATCATTGACGATAGCGAACGTGGCGCACTCCCCGGATACGGGTATCGAACAGACGGTGGACCAGGTACCGGCGTTCCAGGAGCACCCCTGCTCGGCCAGCGGCTGTGGACCGGACGATGAGACATAGACATAGCGGTATGATCCGTTCACCACGACATTGGTGGACTGCACGGGCATGGGACCGGGACAGGAGGATTGCGGTGTACCCAGCGTGGCGGACGAGGTGGCCGGCCAGCGCAACATGAATATGAAGGATACGACCCCGCCGAACGATGCGTTGTTCGGTCGCAAGCGCACGTCCAACATACCAGCCGCGTTGTTCGGGACCAGGCTGATGTCCACCGAGGTGGGCAACTGGGCGCAGAGCAGGATGGGAAGGAAAAGCGAGAAGAAAGTCGTGGCTCGCAACATGGGAAAGGTGATCAGGTGAAGAACAGGAGAGGGTCTGAATGAGGATCCATGCGACGCCCCGGGCGCTCCATCCAAAGGCGTGAACAAGATAGAAGATCCACGTGGAGTTACACCATGCAGGAACATGCGTGGGAACATCGTTATCGTTGCCCCGTTTTGGTGCAACCGACACAGGACTCCGCTCCTCCCGTGACGTGATGCATCTTCGGCATGCGGATAATGGACCAACAGCTCTTCACCGCACCAACTCCCCCGGGCCGTCCAGGTCGTCCCAAGTGATGAGCATGGGGTGTTGGTTTGGCGTGGTTACCGCCGTGCACAAGGACGCGGTGGTGGAATTGGGCACGGCGCACAGATCGGCAGCGATGTACTTTCCTGCTTGATCGCCGCTGCTGCCGAGGCGGTGCAGCTGGCCGTTGCGCAGCGCCCACTTGATCAACAACAGTTCATGGTTGGCATCCTTCACCAAAGTGATGAAGCCGTACGCTGTTCGGGCAAGCACACGCAGGTCGTGTATAGGGCCCGCTCCACCGTCGTTGCCTTCCGGGCCCCGCGTGATGTTCCGTCCATCATTGTCCATGCGCAGTGGGATCAACAACAACTTGCCTGCGGCGCTCCTGCAGGCCACCACCAACTGCCCGAGCACCGACACGCCGTGCACCAGATCGGCCTTGCCCATCAAGGTGCCACTGTCGCCGCGGCGTTGGATGCGGCCATCACCTGTGCGAACGGACCAGGTGGTCACGTGCGCGCGCTCGGAGTCCGGAAGTCGCGCCACCGTGGCCAGGATGTGCTCGTCCGCCGTGGAGCGCAGCCAGACCACCTCCAGGCTCAGGGCGCCATCACCCAGGTCCGCTGAATCGGTGCGGCGCTCGAAGCGTCCGTCGCTGAGCCTGCGCCATAGGATGAGGAACTGTCGGCCGTTGCCTTTCCTGCATACGGTAACGAAGTGTTCGTCGGCAAGAGCCACGATGCGCACCAGGGTGGCTTCACCAGCCAGTGTGCCGCTGTCCGCCAGCTTCTGCAACGAGTCGTTCCACGATAGGAGGTACAGGTGTCCATTGGCGTTGCGCATGGCGCCCACCAATCCGTCGTTCACCCATGCCAGGTGGACATCGGTGGCATGTCCATGCGTATCGCCCGTGTCCAAGCCGATGAAGACCGACCCGTCGCGTCCGATGCGCGCCCTGTGCAGGATCAGCCGCCCGCCCTGCAAGGAAGCCATGAACAGCATGGTGTTGTCGGCGGACCCGGGCCATGCCTTCGCCACCACGCTCAGCTCCGGTGTCGCATAGGACAAAGCACCTCCACTGCTGCGCCGCACCGGTGGGGGACCGCCGCCGTAGAGCTCGTTGATGAAGGCGATGTCGTCCGCGGAATAGTCCGCACCGGTGCCCACCGTGGCGGGATCGACCGTGGGGTCCAGGATCTCCATGTTCGGCCGCGACGGGTCGCCCACATGGTAGTGCATGCGGGAACGGTAATCGTAGCGCGGCGAATTCTGCGTTTCCCGCATCTCGAATTGGGACTGGATGCCATCATCGATGTTCTCCCAATGGATGCGCACATGAAGGTCCCTGTCCGTGCGCTGTTGCTCATGCACCAGCCCCAGGGCATGGCCCATCTCGTGGCGCCAGGTGCCCATGTCCTCCAAGCTGTTGGAAAGCACGCGGGGATCCCCTCGCCCGGTATCATCGGTATGCGAAAAACCGACGGTGTTGCGATCGAACCGCAGCCAATCAGGATGATACTGCCGCCGTACGAAACGCAGGTTCGTGCTCGCTTCCAGTTCCGCCATCAACGCATGTATGGATGCTTCGGCTCCATGGTCCGCGTCGATCACGTAGGGTATGACACCTCCGTTCCACAGAAGCGCATCCTTGTCCTTTGCTGCCATTGCTGATCCGCTTTTGAACAGTTGATGGAACAAGACTATCGCCTTGGCGGCGAAGTGGGAATACCTACATCTGGGCATTTTCACTTGCCTTCGATCCACTCCGCCGAGCGGAGAGCGGACGGAAATGATGGCGTTGCATCGCTCCGTGACCAGCGGTTCGGCCACGGTCCTGCTGGGCACATCGCATCTTCTTCCCTGCTGGTCCGAACGCTGTCGGCGTCCCCTTCGTGCCCTTTCATCTTCGCAGCCATGAACAGCGGGTGCACCTCCCCTGCGCTGCTGCTCCGGCGCCCTGCCGTGGTGGTGCTGCTCCTTGCGCTCGTGACAGCGCAGGGTCAGGACCTGGTGCCCAACGGCAGCTTCGAGGACCACACGGCGTTGCCCTCCGACCCCTCCCAGTGGTACCACTGCAGCGGGTGGAGTTCCGTGAACGACTACATCGGCCCGTACCCCTATCCCTTCCCGTATCCCGGCAGTCCGGACTACTTCCACACGCAGGGCACGGGCAACTACATCGTGCCGCCGAACACGTTCGCTGGCAACGTGAGCGCCCACACGGGTGCCGGCTGCATGGGCCTGGTCACCTACGATGCCCCGTTCCTGGACGAATACCGCGAGTACCTGAGCGCCACCCTCACCGCGCCGCTCACCGCAGGCACGAGCTACACGCTGCGCTTCTGGATGACCAACGGGCACAACGCGGTATACAACATGGCCAGTTCGGGTTTCGGCGCGGCCTTCTCCGTGGGTCCGCTCGCGCAGGCGGTGCACGAACCCCTGCCCGTGGTGCCGCAGTTCATCCAAGCCACGCCCTTCTGGAACACGGAGTGGGAGGAGGTGACCTTCACCTTCACGGCCACCGCCGCCTACGACCATGTTACCCTCGGGAACTTCCTGACCGATGGCACCATCCTGCTGGAGGATATGCTGCCCACGCCCGTGGATGCCGGCTATGTCTTCATCGATGACGTGTCGCTCACACCGAACACCGCTTTCCAGGCCGCATTCACCTTCACCACAGAGGCCGACTGCGACAGCTTCCGCGTGCAGGTGACCGACCAGTCACCCGGTGCCACATCGTGGACCTGGTCCTTCCCCGGTGCACAACCCGCCAGTGCAACGGCGCAGCAGCCGCCCACGCTGGTCTACGCGGCGGAAGGCACGCACACCATCACGCTCATCGCGTGTGAAGGCAACGTGTGTGACACCGCGAGCCTGCCGGTGTTCGCGCAGTTCACGGCACCGCCTACCGTGCAGCTGCTGCCAGATACCGTGCTGTGCGAGGGGGATGCGTTCGAGCTCTCCGCGACCACCGATGGTGCGATCGCTTTCGCATGGTCGCTCGATGGCGTTCCGTTGGCCGGGAACACGAGCACCTGCACGGTGGATGCGCCCGGCACGTACCGGCTCACCGTGAGCAATGCTCCCGGCTGCACCGCGAACGCTTCGACCGTCGTGAGCGCTGCTGCACGCCCCGTGGTGGACCTGGGCCCTGATGCGGTGCTCTGCAGCGGATCGACCATCGTGGTGACCGCACCGTCCGAAGGATCCTTCCACTGGAGCAACGGAGCCATGAGCGGGCCGTTGACGATCCAAGCACCCGGTGCGTATTGGGTGCAAGCAACGAACGGCTGCGGCACCGCCAGCGATACGTTGCATGTGAACGAAGCACCCGACGTGCAGGTATTCGTGCCCGATGCGTTCACCCCCAACGGTGACGGCTACAACGACGCATTCGCACCGGTCTTTTCCGACGTGCCGAAGACCGCACAATGGTCCATCCATGATCGGTGGGGGGAACTGCTCTTCACCGGCACCGCCGCATCCGATAGGTGGAACGGGCGCTTCGGCGCGGACGAGGCACCCGTGGGCGTGTACGTGTTCGATGTCACGTATCAAGGTATGTGCACGCGACCACGCACCGCTCGCGGGCATGTGATGCTGGTGCGTTGAACCTCAGGAACTCCTCGCTGTGATGGAGAGGAGCGCGAGCAACCTGCGTGGTGCATGGGGCGTCACCATCGCACATTCACCCTCTCCCCCATGAACAGAACACTACTCATCGGCTGCGCCTTCAGCGCCACACTTTGCTCGCCAGCCCAGAACATACCCAACGGCGGTTTCGAGGACTGGACCAACACAGGCAATTACATGGACCCCACCGGTTGGTTGACCAGCAACATGGTGAGTTTCTCCGTGGAAGGCACCCTCACGTGTGAGCAGGGCAGCCCCGGCGCCGTGGGCGCTCACTTCGCGAAAGTGACCGACCAGTTGCTCACCGGCATGGGCATGCAACAGGCGAGCATCACCATCGGTGTGCAGGGCACCTTTCCGGGGTTTCCCTTCACCGAGCGTCCTGATGCGCTCAACGGGATGTGGCAGTACCACCCGCAAGGGGGAGCGCACGATGGCGTGGTGAGCGCCGCGCTCACGCGTTGGAACCCCGTTACCCACCAGCGTGACGTGATCGCCAATGCACCGATCCATGCGGTGGATGCCATCACTTCCTGGGAATCCTTCTCGAGCCCGTTCCTGTACTACAGTGAGGAGTATCCTGATTCCGCCATCGTAAGCGTTCAGGCCAGCAGTGTGCTCGCCGGCGATGGAACATCCCTTTGGGTCGACGCGCTCAGCTTCGGACAATTGCAGAGCGTGAAGGAGGCAGTGGTCGCAGCCGTGGAGGTGTGGCCGTCACCAGCCACGGATCAGCTCCGTCTCCGCGCAGCCATCAACATCACCGAAGTGGTGGTGCATGACGTGAGCGGTCGCGTGATGGCCCGCACGAACCCCAACCGGACGGAAGTGGTACTGCCGGTGGCAACGCTGCCTGCAGGTCTTTATCGCGCTACGCTGCGCCTGGCGGATGGAAGGACCGTGCTGCGGTCGTTCTCGAAACAGTGACCGGTCACGCGCCGCCATTGGTCAAGGCCGCAACCGCACGTTGTTCGGTGTAGTGCTTCGCACGTTCACGAGCTGGAGGACCCTGCTGAGATCGTTCACCGCAAGGGCCCGAAGCGGAGACTTATTCTATGTCATTTCCAAACGTGTTTTGGAGTTTTCGAGGAAGGGCTTGAAGGCTTCTCCTTTTCGGATCACAGCGCATATGCGATGGACGACCTTGTTGCGGATCGCGTTGACCAC